>Ga0075421_100001874_pt1 | contig 24816 bp, 17 predicted proteins | sample SoiMetdeltSBSDD5_FD_75292 | JGI IMG/M metagenome (GOLD analysis project Ga0075421, IMG submission 75292) | Bulk soil microbial communities from a Populus tree surrounding site in Tennessee, USA - Soil MetaG P. deltoides SBSDD5 | ecosystem: Environmental > Terrestrial > Soil > Tree plantation... | reverse complement strand
GACGAGCTCGTGCCGCGCCTGGCCACGCTCGTCAGCGAGGCGATTCCGTTCGAGCGCCTGCACGTCCTCCGGCTCGATCGAGTCGAATCGGTGGTGCTGTACGTCGCCCGCGCCGATGGCCAGATGGAAGTCACCGGACATCGCATTGCCGATGCGGCCGCCGGCGACGCCGGCTCGATCGACCCCGATGCGCGCTCGCGCATCATCTGCACCGTGGGCAGCGGCGCCAGCATTCACGGCGCTCTGTGGTTCACGTCGAGTCAGCCCGACGCCTTCTCCGCCGCCCACCAGATCCTGATGGACGGGATCGCCGATGTCCTGGCGCTGGCGGTTCGATACGATGCGCTGCGCAGCACCGAGCGGCTGCGCCGCGAACGTCTCGACACCCTCGATCGCCTGCTCCACACGATGGCGGAAGCGCTCGACATCCGGCAGATCTTCGCGGAGGCGTCCGACGTCGTTCGCGTCGCCCTGCCGCACGACATCCTCGGGCTGACATCGTGGGCCGACGACGGCAAGTCGATTCGGGTGTACGCGGTGGCCGGCGCAGAGGTGGACGATCCGGCGTTCTGGGCGCCAACGATCCTTCACGAGAACGAGCGCGCCCTCCTCCACCGCGATCCCTACGTCGTCCATGACACGACGTCGGAGATCGCTCCGGACAGCGTCCGCGGCCGCATCTTTGCGCGCCTGGGCGCGCGGTCCGCTCTCCGCGTACCGATGCCGCTCGGCACGGGCGTCTTCGGATCGCTGTTCTTCCTGTCGCGCGAGCCAGCGCAATTCAGCGAGTCGGACCTCGGCTTTGCGCGCCGCGTCGCCGACCTGCTGGCGCTGGCGCTTTCGCACCAGCGGCTCGCCGAGGCCGAACGCCGCGATGCCGCCGCGCGCGAAACGGCCGCGCAGCTCGAAGCGAAGGTCGCCACGCTCACGCGCGAGCTCGAAGCGCGTACCGGCCAGCGCCGCGTCGTCGGCCATTCCGCACTGTGGAAGGACGTGCTGGCGCACGCGGCGCGGGTCGCGCAAACGGAAACCACGGTGCTGCTGACCGGCGAATCCGGAACGGGCAAGGAAGTCGTGGCGCGGTTCATTCACCAGGGATCGCGGCGCAAAAGCGGGCCGTTTGTCGCCATCAACTGCGCGGCGCTTCCCGACAACCTGCTCGAATCGGAGCTGTTTGGCCATGAGCGCGGCGCGTTCACGGGTGCGGTCGTGGCAAAGCCTGGACGGATCGAGCAAGCCAGCGGCGGCGTGCTGTTCCTCGACGAGGTCGGCGAGATGTCGCCCGCGGTTCAGGCAAAGCTCCTTCGCGTGCTCGAAGAACGCGAGTTCCAGCGCCTTGGCAGCACGCGCGTGAGCCACGCCGACATCCGGGTGGTTGCGGCGACGAACCGCGACCTTCACGCCGCCATGCGGCGCGGCGAATTCCGCGAGGACCTGTATTACCGGCTCGGGGTCTTCGAGATCGCCTTGCCGCCGCTGCGCGAACGGCTCGACGACATCCTCGAGCTCGCCGATGCCTTCCTCGACGAAATCGGCGCGACCGTCGGACGGCCGCCGGCCGGCATCGCACGCGACGCGCGCGACCAGCTGCTCGCGTATGCCTGGCCGGGAAACGTGCGGGAGTTGCGCAACGCCATCGAGCGGGCCGTGATCCTCGCCGACGGCGGATACATCCGCAGCGAGCATCTGCCGCTGATTAACCCGCGTGCCGCCGGGACGACGCCGTCCGCGGTCGATCCGACCGCGGCTCCGGCCACGTTCCCGGTCGGGGGCGTCAACCTCGAAGCGATCGAGCGCTCCCTGGTCGTCAAGGCGCTGACGCAGGCGCGTCACAACAAGACGCGCGCCGCCAAGCTGCTCGGCCTGACGCGCGCGCAGCTCTACTCGCGCATTGAAAAGTACGGACTCGCGGAGACCGAGTCATGATCACACGCGCCGTGCTGCTCCTGATCGCCGCGGGCGTCGCCTTTGGCCTGCTGCGGTTCCTGTACGGCCAGCGGCCGGCCTATGTGCACGTGCGGTGGGCGCAGACGGTCGATGCGGCAGCGCGCGCGGACCTGGAGCGCACCTACAGCCTGACGCGCGGTGAGCTGCGCGAAGGAACGACGTGGGGCTATTACGTCACGGACGTGTCGAGCGCCAACCTGCGCGCCCTCGTCGAGAACCGGGCAGTAGAAGACACGCACAACATCCACCGCACTGCGTTCCGGATCTGGAGAACGGCGCCGCGCGGCGACTACCTCGGTACCAGGCCCGCGTGGATCGCCTCGACGCTTGAACTGTTGATTCCTGGCTGCCTCGGGCTCGGGGCCATCTTGCTCGCCGTCGGCGCCCTCAGGGCGTGGCGCGGGCGGCGCATGCAGCCGACGCCCGCTGTCTCCTGACCTGATGGGCGTGATCCTCGCGCGGGTGCGCCGCGTCCTGATCACCGCCGCCGTGATCCTCGTGTTCCTCGTGCTCGCCGGCGCCACCTATCAGGGCGCGACGACCGCGCTCGAACGGCGGAAGTTCCCGCATCCCGGCCGACTCATCGACGTCGGCGGCCATCAGCTTCACCTCTATTGCATCGGCGAAGGCGCGCCCACTGTCGTCCTCGAGGCGCCCGCGACCGGCATGTCGGCCGCATGGGGCTGGGTACAGCCGGACGTCGCGCAGGTGACGCGCGTGTGTACCTACGATCGCTCCGGCCTCGGATGGAGCGAGGCTGGAGATCGCGGCTACGATCCCGCCGCGGTGCCCGCCGAACTGCATGCGCTGCTCGATCAGGCCGGGGAGGCCGGCCCTCACGTGATGGGCGGCGAAGGACTGGGCGCCGCACTGGTAACGCTGTACGCGGCGCAGTACGCTCCGGAGGTTGCCGCACTCGTGCTGGTCGATCCACCGTCACCCGACCGGTCCGAGCGCCGTTCGGCGGCTCGATTTCTGAATGCATCGCCCTGGCTTGCACGCGCCGGGCTCCTTCGCGCCACCCGAATGATGTCGAGCAGCGCCTCCGGTCTGCCCCAGGTCTCAGCCAGGCCGTTAATCGCGTTTCTGAACAGACCGGATCACCTGACGCGCGCCGCATCAGAGCTCTCGCGCTGGAACGAAACCGTCGCGCTCGCCGCGAACGCCACCATCGATCCGTCAATCCCGGTAACGCGCATCGAGGCCGCCGGCCCGTCCCGTACGGCACTGCTGACCGACGCCGCAGGCGGCGCCGCCGTCGCCGCCGCCATCAAGGCCAGCGTCGCGCACGTGCGCGCCCCGCGCTGAGACATGCTGGGCAACCTGCTCCGGCGAACACGGATCGGCGACCGGATCCGCGGTGCTCTGCGGCACGATGCGGAAGAGGCGATGAAGCCGCTGCGCAAGGAGTTGCGCCGGCTCGCGCGCGACGTCGAGGGGCTGCAGGCGATGCTGCAGGAAACGGCGGTGCGCGCCGCCAGAGGCGATCGGGCGTCGTCGCAGCTGCGGCTGATGCTGGAGCTGAACGACCAGCAGCGTGACCGGATCGCGGCGCTGCCCGAGCTGCTGAACGAAGCACGCATCGCGGCGCACGTCGCGCGCGCCATTGCGGCTGCACCGCTGCAGCTCGAGCCCTTCGAGCACATCGTCGTGGACGGCATCCTGCCACCCGCGGTCTACGACCTGCTGCTGCTGGCGCTGCCGCCTGAGCCGTTCTTCCAGGATCACGACCGAATCAAGCAGGACATGCACTTCCCCATCACGTTCGGCCCGACGCTGGCGTCCACGGTGTGGAATTTCGTCGACGGCGTGCTCGCGCGGCGCGTGATCCAGCCCGCCGTGCTCGAGACGTTCCACGAGCCGCTGCAGGGACACTTCGACACCGTGTTCGGACCGTCGTTCCGCGAACAGGCGAACGCACTGCCGCAGCTGTCGTCAGGCGGGCGGCTGATGCTGCGGCGCGCGGGCTACCACCTGAACCCGCACCGCGATCCCAAGCGCTCGCTGATGACCTGTCTCCTGTATCTCGCCCGCCCCGGCGACAGCGAGGCGCACGGGACGCAGCTGTTTCGCGTGATTGGCGATCGAGAGGCGAACTACAAGCAGACCTACTACCCGGAGGCGGATGGACAGCGGTGCGAGCTTGCCGAGGTGGTAGCGTTCCGGCCGAACCGGATGCTCGCGTTCATGAACTCACGGGGCGCCCACGGGGCGACGATTCCGGCGGATGCCGGCGAGCAGGTCGAGCGGTATTCGTACCAGTTTTACGTGGCGCCGGAAAATGAGGCGCTCGGCGCGCTCATCCGGGAGCTGCCGCGCGAGCGCCGCACCATGTGGCAGAACAGGAACAAGTTGGTTGGTGGTTAGCGGTGGGTGGTTACCACTAACCACTAACCTGGTTCAGTTCTCGATTCGCACCGTGAGCGGAGCCGTGAGCCGCGTCGTCACGGTGGCGCCGGATCCGAGCCGCACTTCTTCACCGCGTGTGGCCAGCACGACACCTGTACCGCCCGCGCCGCCGATCGCGGCGCCCTTGGCCGCGCCGTCGCCGCCGCCGAGCAGAGCCCCAACCGCCGCGCCGGCACCGGCGCCGATCGCGATCTTTGTCGCATCCTCACCCTTGGTCGCCGCAGCCTGGTGTGACAGCGGCGCCGTCACGATGTCGTACCGCTCGCCGGCGTGCGTCAACGAGTTGAACCGATAGGCGAGCCGAGCGCGGCCCTTCACGCGCCCCGACCGCTCCACGTCGGTGATGTTGCCGACGACCGCCGTCCCCGCCGGCAGCACCTGCGCTCCGCCGGCCGAAACCGCCTGGGTCAACTCGGCGCGAACAGTGTCTTCGACCTTGCTGCTGTCGGACGCGATCGCCGACTGCAGCCGGAGCCGCAGCGTTGTGCCCGCCGGCAGGGTGACTTCGCGGAACCGCGGCGCCGCTGACGCGGCCGTCTCGGAAGCCGCGGTCGTGCCCGCCGCGCCGGCTTCGGGATCCGACGCCGCCTGTCCGCCGCTGCACGCCGCACTGATGGCGGCCACCGCCACCACGCTTGCCAGAATCTTCACGTCGCCTCCCCCGGCCCGTATAACTTCGGACCTCATGCGTATCGCATTCAGACACGAAACTTGTGACCAGTGCACGGAATTCGTGCGTGAAACGCGCGTTTTCACGTTCCAGCCCATCCACACTGCGAGAAGCTTGCCGCTAGCATATGGGAATGCGAAAGACCGCAGTCGTCGTCCTTCTCTTTTTCGCCACATCGCCGGCGGCGGCACAGAAGCTTTCCGGCACGGTGATCCCCGAGCATTACACGCTGTGGTTCGCGCCCGATCTTGCGAAGGCCACGTTCCGGGGTCGAGAAACCATTCGCGTTCAGCTGAAATCGCCTGCGACCGCCGTCACGCTGCACGCCGCGGAGATCGAGTTCGTCGAGGCCACGATTGACGCCGGCGGCAGCGCGCAAACCGCGCGCGTGACGCTCGATGCGAAGGCCGAGACCGCAACGCTGACAGTGCCGCGGCAGCTTCCTGCCGGAGCGGCGACCATCCGCATCACCTACAACGGCATCCTCAACGACAAGCTTCGTGGCTTCTATCTGAGCAAGGCGAACGGCCGCAACTACGCGGTCTCGCAGATGGAGGCAACCGACGGACGACGGGCGTTCCCCTCCTTCGACGAACCGATCTACAAGGCGACGTTCGACGTGTCGTTGATGGTCGACCGGGGTGATACCGCGATCTCGAACGGCGCGCAGGTCTCGGACACGCCGGGGCCGGAGGCGGGCAAGCACACCGTCTCGTTCGCGACGACGCCAAAGATGTCGACCTACCTCGTCGCGCTGATCGTCGGCGATTTCGTCTGCCGGTCAGGCGCCGCCGACGGCACCGCCATCCGCGTGTGCTCGACGCCCGACAAGCTGGGCCTGACGCGGTTCGCGCTCGAAGCCACGCAACAACAGCTCGCCTTCTACAACGCCTACTTCGGTATCAAATACCCCTTCGGCAAGCTCGACATTCTGGCGATTCCCGACTTCGCCGCCGGCGCCATGGAGAATGCGGGAGCGATCACGTTCCGCGAACGCCTGCTGCTCGCCGACCCCGAGCGCGCCTCGCTCGGCACGCTCAAGCGGATCGCCGGGATCATCTCGCATGAGATCGCGCACCAGTGGTTCGGCAATCTCGTGACGATGAAGTGGTGGGACGACATCTGGCTGAACGAGGGCTTCGCGACATGGATCGCGAGCCGGCCGCTGGCCGCGTGGCGTCCGGAATGGAAAGTCGAGCTCGATGACGCCGCCGACACGCAGTCGGCGCTGGGGCTGGATGCGCTGCGGACGACGCGCGCGATACGGATCAGCGTTGACACACCGGACGAGATCAACGAAGTGTTCGACGGCATCGCCTACGAGAAGACCGCCGGCGTCCTGCGGATGATCGAGGGCTCCGTCGGCCAGGACGCCTTCCGCAAAGGGATCTCCTCGTACCTGATGAAGTTTGCCTACGGCAACGCCGCGGGCGAGGACTTCTGGAACGAAATGACGCGCGTCACCGGCCGTCCCATCGATCGCATCCTGCGGAGCTACGTCGAGCAACCCGGCGCTCCCGTGCTGACGGTCGAGACCAAGTGCACGGGCACGAACAGTGAGATCGCGGTCTCGCAGACACGGTTCGCGGGAACGCCGAACACGTCTGCGCCCCGGCAGGCGTGGACGGTGCCGGTGTGCTTCAAGGCCACCGAGGGACAGCCACGCTGCGAGGTCCTTGATCAACCCAGGCAGACGTTCACCGCCAACGGCTGCTCGAACGTGTTCGCCAACGCCGACAGCCGCGGCTACTACTTCACCGAGTACACATCGGCTGCGGTGCGGGCATTGTCCGCGCGCGTAGCGGGGCTCAAACCGATTGAGCGGATCGGTCTTCTCGGCGACGAATGGTGGATGGTACGCGCGGGGCGCCACGACATCGGGGTCTATCTGGATCTCGCCGGCAGCCTGGCCCGCGACGAAACAACCGCGATCACCGAAGCGATCGCGTCGCCGCTCGCGTTTACGCTCGAATATCTCGGATCGCCGGCACAGAAGCCGCGCTTCCAGACGTGGATTCGCGAGCGGTTCGGGCCGGCACTGTCCACCCTTGGCATCCCAGGCACTGCCGCTGACAGCGACGAGCGCCAGAGTCGCCGCGCGGAGCTGCTCACGCTCGTGGCCCTGGCCGGCAACGATACCGGCATTCAGGCGCGCGCCCGCGAACTGGCCAATGGATACCTGGCCAATCCGATGTCACTGCCAGGCACGCTCGCGCCGGCGGTGCTGCGGGTGGCCGCTGCTTCGGGCGACGCGGCGCTCTACGATCGGTACATCGCGCAGCTCGAGAAGGTCAGCGGGCAGCCCGAAGAGTATTACCGCTTCTTCGGCGCGCTGTCGTCGTTCAGAGACCCGGCGCTCGTGCAGCGGACGCTGAACTTCGCCATTTCGCCGGCGGTGCGCACCCAGGACACGGGCAATCTGATCGCTGGGCTGCTCGGCCAGGCGCACTCCCGTGACGCCGCCTGGGCCTTCGTCCAGGCGAAATGGCCGACGCTGACGCAGAAGCTCGGGACGTTCCAGGGCATACCCGACATCATCGGCGCGGCCGGCAGCTTCTGTTCCACGGAGGCGGCGGCGCAGGTGAAGCAGTTTTTTACCAGAAACCCCGTTCCGTCCTCGGAACGGACGCTGCAACGGTCGATCGAGCGCATCGAGAACTGCGCCGCGCTCGTGGCTCGCCAGTCGCCCGCGCTGAACGCCTGGATGTCCGCCGCTCGATAGCGGCCTGCGGATCGCTGGCAGCGGTAAAATACGGGCTTCGTGACCAGGCTCAGAGTTCGAGCACTCGCCGCACTCCTGCTGTTCGGGCCGGCGCTCAACATCACTGCGGCTCTCGCGCAGCAGGCCAGGCCGGCTGCCAAGCCCGCGGCCCGTCCTGCCAACATCGAAAAGACCATCAAGACCGCGTTCTACTCGTTGACCATGACCACTCAACCGGGGCTGCTGCCGGCGCCCGACCGCCGGCGCGCCGGCGGATCGCTGGCGGCGCTCGGTGACGGTTTTCTCGTCGTCACCGCGAGGGGCGACTTTTACCGGCTGTCGTGGGTGGACGGCTCGAATACGCTGCGGGCGCAGAAGCTGCCGTTGTCGGTTCCTTTCAACCGGCCCGAGCTGCTCAAAGCCTCTGGCGTGGGCGCCGCGGCGCCGTTCCGGATCACCGATCTGCTCGTCGAGGAAAGCGGCGATGCAACGCGGGTATACGTCGCCCATCACCATTGGGACCCGGCGACGGCGTGCGTCACGCTCCGGGTCTCGTCCGCGGCGCTGCCAGCTGATGGCGGCGCCGCCGGGGAGTGGACCACGATCTTCGATTCGCAGCCATGCCTCCCGGTCGGCAAGATGTGGCCAATGGGGGAACAGGCGGATCGGAGCGGAGGCCGGCTCGCCCGTCATGAGGGGGGCATCCTGTTCACGGTCGGCGACCATGGCTTCGACGGCCTCGAAGGTGTCGAGACGTTTCCGCAGGCGCCGGAAAACAGCTACGGCAAGATCCTGCTCATCGATCAGAGCGGCGCCGTCAGGCCGTTCAGCATAGGGCACCGGAACCAGCAGGGGCTGGCGATCGACAACCAGGGTCGTCTCTGGTCAACGGAACACGGACCTGAAGGGGGCGACGAGTTGAACCTGATCGTGGACGGCGGCAACTACGGCTGGCCGCTGGCCAGCTACGGCGCCGAGTACGGCACCGACAACTGGCCGTTCGCGGTCAACGCCAGGAACCACGGGGAATACCGTGAGCCGGCGCACGCGTTCGTGCCGTCGATCGGAGTCTCGCAGCTGATCCAGATCAACTCGATGTACCTGCCGCGATGGACCGACGACCTCCTGGTCTCGTCACTGCAGGCCGGGCGCCTGTTCCGCGTGCGCGTCAGCGGCGAGCGCGTGATCTATTCCGAATCGATCGACCTCTCGATGCGCATCCGCGATCTGGTCGAAGCGCGCGACGGCCGCATCGTGCTGTGGAACGACGACGGCCAGGTGGCGACGCTGGCGCTGGCGCCGCCGACCGCCAAGTAGCCGGTAGCTGGCAGCCAGTAGGTGGTAGCCAGTAGGTGGTAGCCGGAGGCCTTCAGGCCTCCGGTCAAAAACGAAGCGACACGTTCAGCCCCGGCCGGCGGAATATGATCTGCTGGCGGCGAACCAGCGCATCGATCCCCACTCCGAAGCCGGTCCCTAACGCCCCGTACATGGCGACAGCTGCGCCGATCCAGGCAGGCTCGTCGGAAAAGCAGTCCCAGCAGCTCGCCATTGCCAGCGCCGCGATGCCCACGCCGACGCCAAAGCCCCACCAGGCGCCATTGGCGAGTGAATCGCCGCGACGCTGCCGTATCGTCGTCACGTCAGCCTCGTTGAAATCGCGCCGCGCGTTATTCACATCGAGCAGCAACACCGAGGGGGTCAGGCTGTCGATGCGTCCGGAGACCTGCGACCCGGCCACGTCCTCCACCGTCACGGTACTTCCCGGGCTGACCAGCACTTGCAGCTGTTCGAACGACGCCGCGACGCCGGTGCCGGCTTCCTTCTGCGCGTAACCAGCTGCCGGCCATCCCCACAGCAACAACCCCACGATTGCGGTAGACCTTGTCATCATTCCCCCTGACCACCTCAGAACCGGACGGACAGCCGCACGCCTCGTCGATAGGCGTGCCGGGTTTTCCCGGCGTCGATAGCGCCGCCGGCAGCGGCCCCAGCGCCGACCACGGCCCAGCCGCGAAAAGACAGCATCCCGAATCCTGAACACGCGTCGTTGACACAGTCGGCAAACGTCACGAACGCTGCCGGGAGCAGCGCCGCGACCGCTCCTAGCGCAATCCCCTCCCAGACGCCATCTCTGACGTCAATTTGTCGGACGGATGCGGCGTCGAAGCGGCCCGACGTCCCCAGGTCAAGTGACGAGGCTGACAATTGCACGACCGTTCCCCGGACTCTGGCACCCGACTCGCCGGTCACCTCGACGCGGTTGCCAACCGCAAGGTGAACCGGAATACCCAGGAACGAGCTTGCCGCGGGACCGCGCTCAATACGTATATCGGTGTCGCGCTCGATTACCGCCAGAAGATCGGCCGCCGCGCCGCCAGGCAGGCGAAGTACGTCGAACGCGGGGTCGCCCGTGTCACGGACGTAGTGAAGCGTCAGGTAAAACCCCGATCGTTGAAACGAACGCGGCGGGTACTTTGACTCCTCGTACCGAGCGGCCCTGAGCTGGTCGAATCGCACGTCGAGCAACGAGCGCCCGCCGGCTTCGAACCGGAGGCGTTTGGCCTGGGTGTCGGAGATCAGCGCACCTTTCGCTTCATCGAAGCCTCCGTTCCAGCCGCGGCCGACGATGAGGCGAACATCAGCGAATCGCGATTCCTCCGCGTAGACAGGCATAGCGAGAAGAACGAGCACCGCTGCACTCCATATCCTCGAAATGATCATGTCGGTTACCTGCGCATGTTGAAGCCGGTCAGCACGCTGACGCGGACACCCGCTCTCGACGGCACGACCGCGACGTTGAAGGGCACGTTGAGGGCGCCCCTGGAGACGGTCACGCCGCCGGCCATCGCCAGCGCGACGCCGGCCGGGGTCAGGTTCGGGCCGAGCCCGAATTCCACTCCCGATCCGGTCCGCAGACCCACCAGCCAGCTCACACTCGGAATGACAATGCCCTGTTCGAGGCCGCCGGCGAGGAAGACCCACTCGTTCACGGCCGAGAGGCCGCTCGGCCCTGTCTTGATCCGCTTCTCCAACTGCCAGCCGAACTGCGAGAAAGCCCACCCGGTGTCGATCTGGTTGTCTTTCAGCTTCTGGGCGACACCGGGACTGAGAAAGGTGGCCCCGATCCGCGGTCCAGACAGGCTGATCGGCGTCAGCGGCCTCGAACCCTGCGCATAGGTCGAGCTCGCGCCCAGCAGCATCACTGCGAGCATGCAGACCCCGTGTCGAACGAACGTGTGCGTCGTCATCATGACGTTCCTCCTTCGTGGAGGGCAGACTAACGGCGGGGGCTGCGGCAAGTCCTGACGTGCCGGTGAGAAAACTCTGAATTACTGTGAGCGCACGACAGACTAGACTTCTGGCGATGCCGGTGTATCGCTTTGGCCCATTTCGTCTCGATACCGACGGCTACCGGCTGATGAAAGGGGAAACGGCTGTGCCAGCGCCGCCCAGGCAGCTCGACCTGCTGGCGTGCCTGGCCGGAGACCCGTCGCGTCTGGTCACGCGCGAAGAGCTGTTCGAGCGGCTGTGGTCGGGCGTTGCGGTCACCGACAACGCGCTCACGCAGCTGGTGTCGGAACTCCGGCAGACGCTGGGCGATCGCTCCGGCGATCCACAGTACGTCCAGACCGTCGCCCGCCGAGGCTATCGCTTCATCGCCCCCGTCGAGCGGGTGGACGTCGCTGCAGCCGTCTCCCCCGCCGCAGCCTCTGCTCCCGGCCGCCGTATTGCCGAGACGTCGAGCCTGGACGTCATGAGGGCGGTGACCGACGGCCGCCTCCAGCTCGAAGCGCTGGACGCCTCACAGGTGGAAGCCGCCATCCAGAACTTCAAGCAGGCGATCGCGCTGGATCCGACGTTCGCTGCGGGGTACGTAGGACTGGCAAACGCGCACTTCTGGCAATACGAAGGATCACGGTTCTCATTCCGTCCCGACGCGGCGCTGCTGGCTGTCGCGATCGGCGAGGCGCGGCAGGGGCTGGCCCTGGCGCCCGACTATGCAGAGGCGCACGCGACGCTCGCATACCTGCTTACCGCGTCTGAGCGGACCGCCGAAGCCTGCGCGGCGGCGCGTCAGGCGATTGCGCTGCAGCCCGATTACTGGGGTCATTATTTCCGTCTCGGCCATGCCGCGTGGGGACAGGAACGCCTCGACGCGCTGACCCGCTGCCTGCAGCTGTACCCGCCGTTTCCGTTTGCGTATTTCCAGATGGCGATGGTTCACGTAGCGCGTCAGGCGCTCGTCAAGGCGCGCCGGGTGCTGGAGGAAGGAATTGCGCTGCAGCAACGCCTGGGAGAGGCGCGCAGCCGCTTCCCCGCAAATGGCCTTCACTGGATGCTCGGTTCGGTCCTGCTCGCCATGGGGGACTTCGCCGGAGCGCTCGCCGAGCTCGCGCGCGAAGGCAAAGACGATCGGCGAACGTTGTACGCCCGTGAGTATGCCGTTGCCGCGCTCAACGCGCAGGGGTGGGCCAGGCTTGCGGCGGGCGACGTCGCCCAGGCCGACACGGCGTTCCGCGCGTCGCTCCAGCTGCACGCCGAGCAAGTGCGGCCGCATCTCGGACTGGCGCTCGTCGCCCGCCGGCGACGCCAGGCCCGCGCCGCGGACGATGCGCTGGGCGCCGCGCGGCAGTCGATTGAACAGCTGCGGCAGGGCGGCCGCGCGGTGGAAGCGTCGCTGATGGCCGCGGCAGAGAATATGGTCGAAGACAGACATGAACACGCCGTCGACGCGCTGGAGTCGCTTCTCCTGCAGACCGATCATGGACCGGCCGGCTGGATGATGCCGATTGAGCCGCTCTTCCAGCCGCTCGCGAGTTCACAGCGGTTTCGTGATGTCCTCCGTCGCCTCGCGGAGCGTGCAGCGTGATCGACGCCGTGATGAGCGGTAAGCGGCGGCTGCGGGTCGTCTTCGCATGCATGGCGTTTCTCGTCGTCCTTCCCGCCGCCGCGGCGGAGCTGCGCCAGACGACAGTGGACGGCTTCAACCGCTATGTGGCCGCCTACGAGATGCAGAGCGCGGCCGGTCCGTTTCTCTGGATCGACGGTGACAGCGCGGCGCAGCGGCAGGCGCGCGAGGTGGCCCGCACCGGCGGCCTGGTCATGGAGCGCATCCAGGTGCGAAGCGGCGGCCGCGACATCGATATCCGCGACGGCATCGTCCATCACTGGCTCGGCACGGTCTTCGTTCCGGGCGCAGACGTGGATAAGGCGCTCGCGCTGCTGCAGGCGTACGACCGCCATGCCGAGATCTACAAGCCGGCCATCGCACGATCGCGTCTGCTGGCCAGGGACGGCGACAGGTTCCGATTCTTCCTGCGCTTCTATGCGAAGAAAGTCATCACCGTCGTCCTGAATAGCGAGCACGACGCGCAATTCACCCGCGTAGACGCCATGCGGGCCCGCAGCCGCATCGTCAGCACGCGAATCGCGGAAGTCGAGAATCCGGACACACCGGAGGAGCGGGAAAAGCCGGTCGGCAACGACGGCGGCTTCCTGTGGCGCTTGAATTCGTACTGGCGGGTGGTCGAGCGGGACGGCGGCGTCTACGTGCAGTGCGAGACGCTGTCGCTCACGCGCTCGATCCCGTTTGGCTTGAACTGGATCGTTGGACCGTTCGTGACCAGCGTGCCGCGCGAGCTGCTGTCGTTCACGCTGGTGACGTCGCGGGCGGCGCTGCGCTAGAGAATCGACTCAATCTCTTTGACGATAGCGCCCCAGATATCGCTGATCTGGACGCCGAGGTCGCCGACGGCCACCATAGCGACAATTGCGATGAGGCTCGCGAGCAGTCCGTATTCGGCAAGGTCTTCCCCGCTCTCGTCGCGGAGGAAGGCGCGGGCGCGGGCAAGGACGGTCCGCATGCGCCGGACCGGTCGCAAAGGGCGTACCTGACGAAAATACTTAGGAATCAGGCGACGTTTCGCCTTCGATCGAAAACCGGACCACGAAATCGTCGGCAGGAATACAAAGTCATCCGGGCGTGTTCAGTGCAACGCCACAAGCGGCATGTCGCTCACCAGCTTCCAGCCGCTGGCCGTCAGACGCTCGAGCAGGAACCCGGCGCGGCTCACGGCGTCAGTGGTCGTCAGGTAATGCTGCGTCGCGATCTCTCCGCCGTCGAGGACGACTGCCAGGCTGCACCCGGTGTCGCCGCGTTGCTGAAGTGTGCACGCGATGGTGCGATTGTCGGGGTGCGTGAGACGCCACATCGGGATCTCGCCGCGACGACGGCTTCTGCGGAGTTCCGAAAGCATGACCGCGAGAAGGCAAAAGATGCGCCGCGGCCAGGGCGCTGACGCGCGCAGTAATCAGGCAGTAATCAGCAGGTCGCGAAATGGAAGTCTGCGTGTGGGCTGAATTTTGGCTACGTGGGAATCAATTGCCCCCGCCGCCGGTGGCGTTGTCCTGACGCGCAGGGTCAGGCCCCTTGCCCTCCCGGAACAGCCGTTCCGCCGCACGCGTGTTCACGAGCATGCCGAGCAGCCCGTAATTCCCCTCGTGGCAGGTGGACTCGTAGACCTGGTTCAACTTGTCGGGCAGCTTCTCCCACGGAACCGCCACGGTCCACGGCTTCGTCCACGTCGTCGAGTCCTCCACCGTCACGCGGTAGTCGATGTCGGTCTCCGACACTCGCCTGAATCGCTCAACCAGACGGAGATTTTCGCGGCTGCCCTGGTACTCCATCTTGTAGGTGAAGTTTGTCGTCTCGGCGACGAGGGTGTCGCCTTCCCAGTGGCCGCGGGCGTCGCCGTGCAGCAGGCGAATCCGGGACGGCAACGCCGGGCGTCCGTCGATCGGAATCACCCGCATGAACCCCTGGCCCTGGCCCGAGTCGTGGTAAATGCCGACCTGGCCTGGTGACTGCACGATCCGGTAGATGCCGCCCAGGTTTGGCAGCGTCGCACCGAAACAGCGCTCGGAATTGGATCGATCCTCCGGACCGTCGGATCGATTCATCCGTTCGAGGTTATAGATCGGCGGAGGCTCGTTCCGGCGAGGCGAGATCGGTCCGGGTCGACCGCCCGATGTCCCCTGCAGCAGCGCCTGCAGATACTCGCTCATCTCCGTCTGGCGCTTCTTCGCTGATTCTGTCAGCGCTGGAACGCGGCCGTCCGTCGGATCGACGATCAGAGACGTGCGCAGGCCGGCGAGCCGCGTCGAACGGTTTTCCCAGACCGCGTTGTAGGCGCCAGCCACATCCTGCTCGGTGCCGCGCTGCGCCCGTCGATCGCGTCCGGGGCGTTCGAGCAGCTCGGTAAGGTAGGCGTCGGCCTCCGCGGGGGTGAGCTCGATCTTGCCGGCCCACCGGTCCGGACGCTGCAGCGGCGTGGCGGTCTGGCCGCTCCAGATGCCCTGCAGGTCGGGTTCGCCCCAGGGCGTCTTCAGCGCCGCCGCCGCAGTGGCGCCAGTGGACCGCGGCGCCTGTAAAAACACCGGCAGATCCACCGCATTGGCGAGCGCTTCATATCCCGCGTCATTCGGATGGAGATTGTCGGGCGACGCGTATTTCTGCAGCATCTTCCCAGGTGACGCGGGATCGCGCACCGCGGCCTCGAAATCGAAGACCGCATCGTATTCACGGCTGGTGCGGAGCCACCGATTGAACGCCTGCCGCGTCGCGTCACCTTCCGGCGTCCAGTAGTCAGGCCCGAGCGTGGTGCCTTCGAAGGGGGTCAACGTCGCCGCGTATACCTTGAGTCCGCGCGCCCTGGCCCTGGCGATGATCTGGCGATGCCCGGCGATCAACTCATCAACCGTCGCACGCGCCTGCCGATTGCCGATGTCATTGATCCCAATCAGAACAACGAGGTGGGTGGCACCACTCTGCGCCGCAACGTCACGATCGAAACGCGCCAGGGCACTCGGGCTGTTCCCGTCGCTGAGCAGCCGGTTTCCGCTGATGCCGGCGTTTAGCACCGCCATCCGGTTGTTCTGCGCCAGCAGGCGGCGCGCCAGATGGTTCGGCCAGCGATTGTTGGTGTCGGGCGTCGATCGGGATCCCGCGGTGATGGAATCACCGAATGCGACAATCGCTCCGACCGATTCCGGTGCCCTCACCTCGACGCGCGACAGGAAGTGCCACTGAAGAGTGGTGGTCCGAACCGGCAGTTTCTGCGCCCCGGCGTGGTTGCCCGTTTCCGAGACGTAGTTGGTTTGCACGGCGCCACCACCTGTGTGGTGTGCGAGCGGCGATTCTGAGGCTGCCGTATCGCCAGGCAGATACAGATCGACGGCCAGATCCGCAAGATCGGGAACACTGAGCGTGACCGGATCGCTTACCAGCACAGCGCCCGCGGCTATAGAAGCGGACGGCCTGCCGCTGAACATGAGCGGCCTGCTGGAGCCAGACACGATCGCGTCGCCCTGCTCGCGCACGGCGATGCTGGCGGCGCCGACCCGAAGCGGCGCGGTGCCAAACGCATTGCTGAACACCGCGCGCACTTCGGGACCGCCGATGCTGATTCGCACGATCTGCCGGAGCGTCTGATTGCTGAAATTGAGAGGCGGCGCCGGAGCTGGCTGGCCCGCGACCGGGGCTGGCGTCGGCGGGATTGGCGCCCGCGCGACAAGCGCGGTCGCCCACGTGCCCACCCAGTGGCGGCCCTCGGCTCCCTGCCCCGCCGCTTCGCGGAACGCGCCGGCAGCGGCGGCCAACGCCACCGCCACGACGACGACACTGCGCAACACCCTCGATTGAAGGCTGGCCATCTGCCGTGGAACCTAAAAGTTGTACGAACCGCTGAACTGCACCAGACGGCCGTTCAGAATCAAGGTCGGCCGGCGCCAGCTCGATCCAAACGTGACGTTCTCACCGAGGATGTCGGCGGCGTTCAGCACGTTGTAGATGTCGAAATTCAGCTGAACGCGGCGCGCCGCGGCGAGGCTCAGGTACTTGGTGAAGCGGACGTCCACCTGCGTCCGGCGCGCTTCCCGCAGCGTCTGCGGCATGACGAGTGGAACGGCGGCGGTGCGCGTTCCACCCGACAGGTTGCGCCCCAGCGACGGCAGGATCTCCGCCGTGGTCGCGTTGTAAGTCGCGGTGTACGGCGTGCCCGGAAGGTTCTGCAGCGTGGCGCTGAACATGAAGTCCGCCGGCAGCGGATAGCTGCCGTTGAACTTGACCTGCGTGTTGCCGGCCAGCGGCGTCACGACACGGCAGGTCTTCTGCCCGTCGATCGTCGTCTCGGTGTGCGGCACAGGAGAGGATGAGGCTCCGGGCAGGCTGCCCGCGGCCGCGCCCGGGGAATCGACGTTGAAGCAGACGTCATCCACAGTACGCCCGGTATCGAGCCCACCGGCGACACGGGCGCCGCCGCGCAGCCGGGCGTCGAAGCTGAGCGACACGAAATCGTTGACGCGCTTCTGCTTGCCGAAGTTTGACGACTGCGTCACGAGGTTTGACACCGCGCCGAACCGGTCGGCGTTGACGTCGTACAGGCCGCAGATCTGATAGCCGCCGCCTTTTGGCAGCCGCGGGTCGAGCGGCGCCGTGACGCAGTAGCTTGAAAAATTCTCAGGTCCGACGCGCGTGTTGTCGGTGATGACGAATGCGCCGTCGAGGTTGTGATAGTAGCCGCCGGTCACGGAGACGAGGGCGCCCAGCTGGTGCTGCATCTCGGCGCCAAGGTCCCAGGTGTACGGCCGGATGCCCCATCCCTTCCGCACGTCCTGCGCGTAATCGGTGGCGTTCGGATCCGACTTGCCGAAATTGGAGTTGGCAAGCGGGCCACACTCGCCGCTCTGGCCGAAGTTCTTCAAGTCGCAATCAGGGAAGTAGTCCCCGTCGGCGTCGGTCCACGCGCGTGTCGTCGAATTGATGGCACGGAATAACGGATGGTAGTTTCGAACCTGCGTGTTGCCGGTCATCGCCACGTAACGGCCGAACGAGACCTTCGCCGCGGTCCGGCCATCGCCGAACAGGTCGTAGGCAAAACCAAGCCGGGGATCGATGTCCTTCCACGACGGCGCGCCATGGACGGCCGGATAGTCGAGCGCCGCGGTGAAATCATGCGCCGGCTCCCTGACCGCCGGAATGTATCCGTTGTAGTAGTCGAAGCGGAGTCCCATGTTGAAGGTCGCGCGTCCCTTCGTCCATTGGTCTTGCGCGTAGATGCCCATCTCCGCTTTCTGATAATAGGTCTCGTGGTAGATCGCGTCATAGCGCACCGACACCGGCACGCCGCGGTTGAAGACGTAGGAGACGCCTTTCGCACCCGGTAATCCCGTGCCTTCCTTGATCGTGTCGGAGTACCCTTCGTCGATCTGGATGCCGGTCTTGAAGGCGTGCGAACCGGTCACGTAGGAGGCGGCGAATCGCTGCGTATACCGGTCGCCCATCCGCCGATTCGGGTGATAGAGACCGCCGACGTTGTTGTAGCGGAAATTCGTCGATTGCTCGGTAATCGCCACGTCGTCTTCGCTGGTGCCGGGATTCAGGAGGCCGGGCCAGTGGAACATCACCATCGACGCGCCTGCCTCGAGCAGCAGCTTGTTCGTCCGCGGCGACGTCCATGTCGCCTGGACGATGCCGTTCGGCCACAGACGCCACCACGCTTCGCCTTCCTGCGCATTGGTCGCGCCGCTGCCAAGCCCCGACGCGGCGCCACCCGACTCGCAGATGCAGTCGTGCTTGATGTCGGTGAACATATTGAGTTTGTTCCGCTCCGACACCTGCCAGGTGATGCGCGCGGCGTGCGACTCGTATCGATCGTCGCGGTAGGCGGGGCGCGACGTATCAGGCGTATAGAAGGGAGTGCCCTGCGTCTTGTTCCAGTAGAGTCCGGCGGCCTGGTTGCGCGTACCCCAGCGCCGGATCGCCGCGAAGAACCACACCTTGTCCTGTTTGATCGGTCCGCCGACCGTGAACCCCGCGTCATACATGCGGTTCAACTTCGGCACCTCTGTGATGCCGCGCTCGACGATTTCATCGGTCAGATTGCTGCTCTGCAGGCTGTGATTCGTGAACATGCCGGAGACGTTGAAGCGAAATTGATTGCCCCCTTCCTTCGGCACCATGTTCACGGAGACGTTGGGAGAATCACTGTCCGCGTTGGCGCCGCCGGTCTCGACGACCGATTCCTCGACGGTCTGGTGATTGAACAGGTATCCGGGTGAATCGCCCGCCCCAGCGTAGTTGTCGATGCGCATGCCGTCGTAGTTGATGTGACTGCCGCGCTTGCCGTGGAACGTTCCCTTGGTCTGCTGCGAGTGGTACGCGCCGGTGCTGCCGCCAACGGTCGCATTGCCGGTGTAGCCGGGCGTCAGCGCAATCAGGTTCAGCACGCTCGTCTGCCCCGTCGGCAGTGCCTGAAGCACTTCGTCGGACACCACCTTCTGCTGCCGCGCGCTCTGAGTGTCGACGAGCGGCGCCGCGCCGGTGACCGTGATGGTTTCCTCGAGCGTGCCGACCTGCATATCGGCATTCACCGTCGCGGCGAAGCCGGCGGTAAGCGAGATGCCGTCGCGTTTGAACGTGTTGAATCCGGCAAGGCCGAACGTGACGGAATACTCGCCGGGCGGGAGCGCGACGATGTTGTATCGACCCTCGGCGTCGGTAACGGCGCTGCGAACCTTCTCGATGAGTGCGGGGCTGGCCGCCTCAACCGTGACGCCCGGCAGCACGGCGCCGGACGTATCCCTCACCACACCGGCGATCGAACTCTGTGACTGAGCGGGTGAAGGAGAGGGGGTCAGAAGGAGACCGAGAATTGCGGCCAGGATCGGAGGGACGCGGCCGACTCGCAGCATGGATGCCTCCTCGAAGTTTGAACGACGGGCGCCCGAATACGGACGCAAACTACATCCCTGCCGCAGTGAAGTCAAGACACTGCAACACAGGGTGGCGTATCCGCTGCGTCGCGTTATACTCCCCGGCACTTCCAGACCTCTGCGGTCATTAACCTCGGCAATGCGTGTCTCATGTACCGCGGTTGTCGCGGTTTCAGTCGCGGCCGCCGCGTGCGGATCGAATTCCCGGGTCGCTGACGACGCCGCGGCGGCAGCGCGTACGCCAGAGTGGTTCACCGAGCGCGCGGCCGACGCCGGCATCAATTTCACTCACTTCAACGGAATGTCCGGGGCGTACTACTTTCCCGAGGTCATGCCGCCGGGTGTCGGGCTCCTCGACTACGACAACGACGGCGATCTGGACCTGTATCTCGTCCAGGGACAGGCCCTCGGAACCGGCGCTCCCCTGCGGCCGCCGCCCGGGCCGCTCACAGGGCGTCTGCTGCGAAACGATCTGCAGGTCTCCCCCGACGGCAATCGCGTGCTTCGCTTCACCGATGTGACCAGCGCGAGCGCCATCACCGCGTCCGGTTATGGCATGGGCGTCGCCGCCGGAGACATCGACAACGACGGGTGGACGGATTTGTACGTCACATACTTCGGCCGCAATCAGCTGTGGCGCAACAACGGGAATGGGACGTTCACGGACGTCTCGGCGAGATCGGGAACAGCTCTCGAGGGCTTTTCAGTGTCCGCCGCGTTCGTCGATTACGACCGCGACGGCTGGCTCGACCTGTACGTCGGCAACTACGTGCGCTACAGCCTCGAAACCGATCAGCGCTGCTCGAACCTTGCCGGCGTGCGCACCTACTGTCCGCCGCAGGTCTACCCCGCCCTGCCCGATCGCCTCTACCGCAACCGCGGGAACGGAACGTTTGCCGACGTGACGGCGACTGCGTTGATCGGCCGCGAGTTCGGACGGGCGCTCGGCGTCTCCACCGCGGATTTCGATGGCGACGGATGGATGGACGTCTACGTCGCCAATGACGGGAGCGAGAACATCCTGTGGACCAACCAGCGGAACGGGACGTTCAGGAATACGGCACTGCTCGCCGGCGTCGCTCTCACCGCCGAGGGCCAGGCCGAGGCGAGCATGGGCGTGGACGCCGGCGACTTCGACAATGACGGCGACGAAGATCTGTTCATGACCGAGTTGAATGGTGAAGGCAGCAACCTCTACGTCAACAGCGGAACCGGCATCTTTGACGATCGCGGCGCGCGTTCCGCGCTCGGTCCCTCGACCCTGCAGTACACCGGCTTCGGAACGGCGTGGTTCGACTTCGACAACGACGGATGGCTGGACGTGCTGTCAGTGAACGGGCGCGTCCAGGCGGCCGAAGGCGACACCAGGCAGCCCTTTCCGCTCGACCAGCCCCGGCTGCTGTTTCGCAATCTCGGCAACGGACGCTTCGAGAACGTGAGCGGCATAGCGGGCGCCGCATTCGCGGTGGCCGAGGTCGGCCGCGGCGCCGCCTTTGGCGACCTCGACAACGACGGCGATCAGGACGTCGTCATTGGCAACGACGCAGGACCGACGCGGCTGCTGATGAATAACATCGGGAATCGCAATCACTGGATCGGCCTTCGCCTGGTGGATCAGCGCGCCGGGCGCGACCTGCTCGGCGCGCGCGTGGAAGTCGTCCGCAGCGACGGGACGGTTCTCACGCGGCGGGCGCGGTCGGATGGAAGTTATGCGTCGGCCAACGACCCCCGGGTTCTCGTCGGACTCGGCACTGCACGCGAGGCTCCGGGCATCCGCGTCCGATGGCCCGACGGCCAGACAGAGGCGTGGCCCAGTGTGCCCCTCGATCGATGGACGACCGTGGTACAAGGAACCGGACAGTGAGACCCCGTGCCTGTGTGACGGCGCTGACCGGCGTGCTTCTGTGTGCCTTCGCGTGCGGATCTCCGGGACGCGAGGGCGCTGCCGGCGGCGCAGGCAGCGACAGCCCTGCACTTCGGCCGGTGGCGCTCCCGCCCGTCGCCGGCATGAGCGAATCGGTCGCCGAGCAGATGCAGGATCGATACGCGGCGGTCGAACGCGAGCGGAAGCGCGGACCGGGCCACGGCGCCGAGTACGCCCAGGCCTATGGCGAGCTCGGCAAAGTCCTGCTGGGCGCCAATTATCTTGATGCCGCGGAGCCGGCGCTTCTCAACGCGGCCGCGCTGGACTCCAGCGACATGCGGTGGCCTTACTACCTTGGACATCTGTATCGCTCGAAAGGCGCGATCCGCGAGTCGGCGCAGCAGTTCGAACGGGCCCTGAAGCATCGGCCGGCCGACGTGGCGACCCTGGTCTGGCTGGCGGATGCGTACCTGTCAGAAGGCCGCCCGGACGAGGCCGATCCGCTCGTACGTCGTGCACTGAATGCGGACCCCGGATCGACCGCCGCGCTGTATCAGGCAGGACGGCTTGCGCTCGCCCGCGGCGATCATGCCTCGGCGGTACGCCAGTTCGAGGCAGCTCTCGATCGCGATCCGGCCGCCGCTTCGATTCACTATCCGCTCGGGCTGGCGTATCGCGGCCTCGGCGACACACAGCGTGCGGAGCGACATCTCGCCCAGCGGTCGCGCGAGAACCGTATCGTGGAACCGGTCGATCCGTTGATGGAGGAAGTCCAGAACACCGTTGCCGGACCGCTGGCGCTGGAAGTGCGCGGCGTCGAGGCGCTGAATCGCCGCGACTGGCCGGCCGCCGTGGAGGCGTTCCGGCAGGGCACTGCACTGGCGCCGCGCAGCGCGTCTCTGCACCATCGGCTCGGCACCGCCCTGGCCATGATGGGCCGGGCAGACGAAGCGCGACGGGAATTCGAAACAGCGGTTTCGGCGTCACCCGGTTACGCAAAGGCGCATTACAGCCTCGGCGTGATGCTCGAGGATCGTGGTGACGAGGAGGGTGCTCTCGATCGGTACGCCGCCGCTGTCCAGAGCGCGCCTGACTATGCCCAGGCGCGGCTTCGCCTCGCGGACGTGCTGCGGCGCCGCGGCCGCCTGCAGGACGCGCTGCGTGAGTACGAGCAGGTGATGCACACCGATCCAACGCTCAGCGACGCGATGCTGGGCCGTGCGATCACCTTCGTCCGCATGGGCCGGTACCGGGAGGGGCGTGACCAGCTCCTCGAGGGGCTGAAGGCGTATCCCAACCACTCGGGCTTCCCGCTTGCGCTCGCCCGATTGCTGGCGGCCGCACCGGACGACAGCGTTCGTGACGGAAGCCGAGCGCTCGCGCTGGCCGAACAGGTAGTTAAGGTGGATCAGAGCACCGATGTCGGCGAAACGCTCGGGATGGCGCTCGCCGAGGTCGGCCGGTTTGAGGAGGCGGTCGCCGTGCAGCGCGATCTGATCGCCGCCGCCCGCCAGGCCGGACGGCCGGATCTTGTTGCGAGACTGCAGGACAACCTCCGTCTGTACGCAGCGCGCCAGGCGTCGCGGACCCCGTGGCGCAGCGAAGACGTTGGAGACGCGCGATGAACAGGATGCCGCTCGCCGCGGTCCTGGCCGGCGGGATTCTCCTGCTTATCTTCAACTCCGCCTATCTCTCCGCGAGAGCCGACCCGACGATTGCGTATTACCTGAACGTCGCCCTCCATCCCGTGCTCGGGCTGGTGCTCGCTGCGCTGGCTGGATGGCGCTTTCGCACGTCCTGGAAGGCAACAGCATTTCGCGCACTCACGGCCGGAATGCTGGCCGTTGCCACCGGGTTGGGCATTGCGGTGCTCCTCGTCGGCGCCACCCGTCCCTATTACGGTGTCGTTGGCGCGCACGCCGCTGCCGCCGTGGCTGGTATCGCTCTCCTTTCAGTCGAACTCTGGCGAACGTCGCGCGCCCGAAGGCCGACCGTCAAAAGAATTGTCGCTGTCTCCATCGTCCTCGTCTTCATCGCGGTGTGCTCCGCCGCGCTGATACGAGCAACCCGTGACGGCGAGAGGGCTCGCTCGTACAGAATCATCAACCCGGCGATCGTGCCGGCGACGATGGAGCAGGAAGGCGGCGGTCCAGGCAGCCCGTTCTTCCCCTCGTCTTCGGTGACGTCGGACGGCGGCGTCATCCCCGCCGGCTTCTTCCTGGCGAGCGCTTCATGCGGCCGGTGCCATCGCGACATTTACGAGCAGTGGAATTCGTCGATGCACCACTTCGCGTCGTTCAACAACCAGTGGTACCGCAAATCGATCGAGTACATGCAGGACGTGGTCGGCACGCGACCTTCGAAGTGGTGCGCAGGGTGTCACGACCACGCGCTGCTGTTCAGTGGACGTTTCGAACAGCCGGTGAAGGATCAGATTGAGACGCCGGAGGCGCAGGCGGGCCTGGGCTGCACCTCCTGCCACGCGATTACGAAGGTCCACGGCACGATGGGACAGGGCGGGTTCGAGATCGAATACTCGCCGCTGCACGATCTGGCCGCAAGTCCCAATCGGCTCATCCGCGCGGCCCATGACACGCTCCTCGACCTTGCGCCGCGGCCGCATCGTGATGCGTTTCTCAAGCCGTTCCACCGGGAGCAGGCGGCCGAATTCTGCTCGTCGTGCCACAAAGTCCACCTCGATCAGCCGGTCAACGCCTACCGGTGGCTCCGGGGCTTCAACGATTACGACAACTGGCAGGCATCGGGCGTGTCGGGCGAAGGTGCGCGCTCGTTTTACTATCCGGCGCAGCCGCAGATGTGCACCGGTTGCCATATGCCGCGCGTGCCGTCGAACGATCCCGCGGCAAAGGATGGGACTGTGCGTTCGCACCGCTTCGCCGCCGCCAATACGGCGGTGCCGTTCGTCAACCGTGATGCAGCACAGCTGGAAGCCGTCCACGATTTTCTGCAGGACGGTCAAGTCTCCCTCGACGTGTTCGGCATCGTCCGGACCAGCGTGCCCGTCGAGTCGGGCCTGTCAGCGGCGGGCGGTGACGTTCAGCAGGCCACGACGTTTGGCATCGGTGAAGAGTCGTTCGCATTTGGCGGCCTTCCGCCGGTGCTCGCGCCCGCTGCCGAGGTCCTCGGTCCGTTCGGCGCGGTTCCGGTAGCGGTGGCCCCAGGTGAGTCTGTACGTCTCGAAGTGGTCGTGCGCACAAGGAAGGTTGGCCATTTCTTTCCTGGCGGCACCGTTGATGCCTTCGACGTCTGGGTAGAGGTCGAGGCGCGCGACAACCTCGGGCGAACGCTGATCCACAGCGGAGCCCTCGAGCCGTCTGGCGCCGTGGAGCCTGGCGCGCACCGGTACCGCAGTCTCCTGCTCGACGAGCACGGCAATCCGATCAACAAGCGTAACGCGTGGGCAGCGCGATCGGTGGCGTACGTGCGGCTGAT
>Ga0075421_100001872_pt1 | contig 24845 bp, 25 predicted proteins | sample SoiMetdeltSBSDD5_FD_75292 | JGI IMG/M metagenome (GOLD analysis project Ga0075421, IMG submission 75292) | Bulk soil microbial communities from a Populus tree surrounding site in Tennessee, USA - Soil MetaG P. deltoides SBSDD5 | ecosystem: Environmental > Terrestrial > Soil > Tree plantation... | reverse complement strand
CTGCTTCACCAGGGACGGCCAGTTCCGCGCCTGCGGCCGCAACGAGGACCAGCGCCGCCTGTGCTCGGCCGAGCGCATGTACGTGCCGCCCGTCCGCCTCGGCGCCGGCGCCGTGAAGGAGTAGGCGGCGCCGGAAAAGGAAACGGGCCCCTCGCGGAGCCCGTCACCGTCCGAGCTGGTATGCTCCAGGCTCAGAACCTGTACTTCAGCGTGGCCACGAAGCGCTCGTCGGCCAATCCACCGTAGTAGTTAGCCAGCTCCGCAAGGCCCTCGTTCTGGGTGTCCCAGTAGCGCAGGTCGAGCGACCATTTCTCGTGGAAGCCGAGCGTCAGACCGACGTTCCAATAGGTGTAGTCGAGATCGTAGCCGTAGTGCTGCTCGGAGAAGAAGGTGTGGCCGACCGTTGCGCTGAAGACCGGCGTGAAGAAGCCCACGTTCGGAAGGACCTGCGCGAAGCTTCCTTCCACGGTCCAGGCACTGTCGAACGTGCCGACGTAGTCCGGCGCGTAGTAGACGACGCCGCCCAGCCTGCCGCCCTTCCAGACCTCGCCGCTCGCCGCGAGCTTCAGCTCGACGAAATCCACGTCGCCGCCGAAGGAGCCCGGGAAGGTGTAGTAGATGAAGCCGACATCCCAGGTGATATGGCCCATTGTCGCCCTGTAGCCACCGTAAGCGTTGAGCCACAGGCTGCCGTCGTCGCCAAGACCGAAGCTCGAGCCCCAGACTCCCGCGTAGAAGTTGCCGCAGGTGAGGTCGACGCCGCCCTGGACGGCCGCCTCCTCATTGCTCACGGAAATGCCACGGAACACGAAGTCGGTGGTGAACGCGACGTTGGCCGAAGTCGAGCACGGGCGCTCGTTGACCTCTGTCGTCCTGACCTTTCCTCTTGTCGGCAGGCCGTCGGCGAGCGCCGGGCCTGCGAGCACAAATCCGGCCAACAACGACGCGGCCCCGAACCCGATCGACTTGGTGAATACCCCGTTCATGCGTGTGTCCCTCGCGAATCATCATGTGTTGCCTATTGTGCATCTTCTGTCGGATGCACAATCACTGTTCATGGTCCGACGAAGGCCGCGGGCGGGATGAGTGCCGACACGGCAACACCGGCTGTTACTGCCGCAAAGTTGCCCGAATCATCGACGTGCACCGCATTTTGATTCGGTCGCCCACGTCGTTAACGGCGTGTTAGCATGCTCAGGGCACAGAGCCTCACTAGGAGCGGCCATTTCTGGCGTGCGCCCTCTGGGGCCCTTCAGCCCCTGCCTCAGCGCCGATGGCCCTGGGCGGGCCTCTGGGGCAGCGGGAGGCCCATTCCCTGGACCGCCCGGGCTCGGCGCGCCGCCGGAATTTTCTCGCGAAAGGTGCGCATGCATCCGAGCGGGGCCATGCTGCCCGGTTCGGTCCGCCTGTGGATTGCGCGCACAACGTGAGGCGATCCACAGATGTCCGCCCACCCCGGCTTTCTGATGCAACCGCTCCCCGGCACATTGCCGGCCGGCCGCGCGCCGCCCGCGGAGAGCGCTGGGCACGCCAGCGGCATCGGTGTGGGGGACCTTCATGTTGCAGATGCTCCGCAGACTTCGCGAGCCGGACGGCTGGCGCGCCGCGGTCGGGCGCGCAGGCGCCGCGCTCCGCGCCACCCCGCTCGTGCACCGGCTCGCCGGCGACCGGGACGCTCTGGGCGATGCGCTCCGCTGGTGCGCCTGGGGGCTGGCCGGCGCCATCGCGCTCTACGCCGTGTGGGTGGTCGGCGGCTTCGGCGTGCTGATCGGCCAGGGTCCCGACGCTTCGCAGCATCGGAAGGTGGTGCACATCGCCCCGCCGGAGGTCCGCGCCCAGGGCTGCACCGAGGCGTCCCTCAACCGTGCCACGGGCCGGACCAGGGCAGCCGAATGCTAGTGTTCCGTCCCCGGCGCTTCATCGCATTTGTCATGCCGGGGCTTGCCTGCACCGGCGAAGGCCGGTGTCCCCGGCATCCAACCCACAGCGGGCTTCGGAGCGAGTTAGTCGATGGATTCCGGCGACAAGCGCCGGAATGACGCCTGTATGGACCGTAGGAATCACAACACTGGTGTCGTGTCGCCGGGCCTGCGAGGTGCCGGCCGCAAGGCGCACCGCTCCGGAGTCAGTAGGTGAACTTCAAGGTGGCGACGAAGCGCTCGTCGCACTGGAAGGTCGGGCCCGAGCAGAAGTCGCGGTCGAGGCTCGTATCCCAGTAGCGCAGGTCGATCGACCACTTCTCGAGGAAGCCCAGTGTGACACCGGCATTCCAGTAGGTGTAGCTGTCCTCACCGCCGGCGACGCGAGCGGCGTAGGCACCGTCGTTGCCCCACTGCTGGCCGACCAGGGCGCTGAGGGTGGGCGTGAGGCCCCAGTGCTTCGGGAGCGCCTGGGCAAAGCCCACCTCGAGCGTCCACACGTCCCCGGTCTCGTACTGGTAATCGGGGGAGAAGAAGACCGTCACCCCGAGCGTGCCGTCCTTCCAGACCTCGCCGCTGAGCCCCGCCTTGACCTCCACGTACTCGTTGCGGAAGCGCTCGTCGAAGGTGCCGAAGTCGTTCCGGGTGGAGTTGGGATAGGCGTAGTAGATCACGCCCACGTCCCAGGCGACATGCCCGTGCTTGCCCTTGAAGCCCGCGTAGACGTCGAGCTCCATGTAGGCCCACGTGTCGTCGACGCCACGGCGCTCGACAACGCCCCAGTCGAGACTGGACGCCCAGACGCCCGCGTAGAACCGCCCGCACGTGGCATCGAAGCCGCCCTGGATGGCAGGCCCCTCCGCCGTCTGCGAGAACCCGCGGAAGATGTATTCGGTCGCAAGCGCAACATTGGCCGACAGCGTGCACGCCCTCGGCTCCGGTGTGGTCTCCGTCTTTTTGACGGCGCCCCGCTTGGGCATTCCGTCGGCCAGAGCGGGCCCGCCGAGCAGCGCGGCAGCAAAAAGGCCGAGGGCCCCCAAGCGTAGGGACTTGGCAATTGTCCAGGTCATTCGTGGCTTCCCTGCGAGTTCGTTTTTCACACTTCCTGAGTGTGATATCCGATTCGCACAACCTGGATTGGTGCCGGCCAGCTGGTTGGACGGGCCATGTGCCGCGGGCACCACGATTCACTGTTCGACGACCCACAGCGAGGCCTCCCGGAGCCACCGTCCGTGGCGAAGCCTGGCGCACAAACGGAAACGGGCCCCTCGCGGGGCCCGTAACCGTCGGAAAGCTCAAGTCCGAGTATCAGAAGGTGTACTTGACGGTGCCTACGATGCGATCGTCGGCCAGGAACGTGTCGGCCAGACCTTCGCCGTCGGTGCCCCAGTAGCGGATGTCAACCGACCACTTCTCCAGGAAGCCGAGCGTCAGACCAACGTTCCAATATGTGTACTCCAGGTCGCTGTTATCGGCATACAAACGGCCGACTGTTGCGCCGAACGTCGGGCTGAACATGCCCATCTTCGGAAGGGTCTGCGTGAAGGTTCCCTCCAGCGTCACCGTGCTGCCCAGGAAACCATTGTAGTCCGGCGAGTAGAACACCGTACCGCTGAGCGAGCCACCCTTCGTGACATCGATGCTGCCCGCAGCCTTCAACTCGAGGTAGTTCCCAAATCCGAACACACCCGTTGGCTCGCCCGGGTAGTAGTAGTAGATGAGGCCGAGGTCCCAGTTGACCGGGCCAGCCTTGCCCTTGATGCCGCCGTAGATGTCGATCTCGGTGGTGCCTTCCGCAGCGTAGATGCTGGAGGCCCAGACCCCCAGGTAGAACCTGCCGCAGGTGAAGTCGACGCCACCCTGCACAGCAGCTTCCTCGTTGCTCTGCGAGATGCCGCGGAACACATAGTCGGTGGTGAGCCCGACGTTGGCGGCCGTTGTGCACGGCCCTGTGGTCTCAGGTGCCTTCACCCTGCCGCGGTTGGGCAGCCCGTCGGCGAACGACGGCCCGGCAAATACCGCCGCTGCCAAGAGCGAGGCGGCCCCCAGAGTTGTACGTTTGATGATGGACATAGTGGCTTCCCTACCGATTGCACCCAGTCTCTTATCCTTCACGCTACTTCCGCTGCGCAATGATATTTACAGATCCAGCGAACCATCCCACACTCGCAGTGCCGGGCGCGCAACACTGTGTATAGACAGGCGGTTTTCTAGGCTTTGTCTGCCTGAGAATCGGGCAGGCGTTCCTGGTCCCTGCGCGATCTTGCAGCAGGGCGCGAGATGTACTTGCGGCGCTCTACAACCCCAGAGAGAATGTCGGAGATGCCAACCCCGCCAACCGTGCTGATCACCGGCGCCGCCCAGCGCATCGGGCGCACGCTGGCGCTGTCTTTCGCCGCCGGCGGCTGGCGCGTGGGGCTGCATTACCGCAGCTCGAAGGGGGAAGCGGCCCAGCTGGCCGCGGAGATCTCGGGCAATGGCGGCACCGTGGCCCTGCTCGAGGGCGATCTCGCCGACGCGGCCGCGGTGGAGCGCCTGGTCCCGGCGTGCGCGGCGGCACTCGGGGCCCCGACCTGCCTCGTCAACAACGCCTCGATGTTCGTCTTCGACGACGTGGCAAGCCTCGCTTCCGAGGTCTGGGATGCCCAGATGGCGGTGAACCTGAAGGCCCCCGTATTCCTGGCCAAGGCCTTCGCCGCCCAGCTGCCGGCAGGCGCCAGCGGCAACGTCATCAACATCGTGGACCAGCGCGTGTGGAAGCCAACGCCGCGCTTTTTCTCGTATGCGGCCTCCAAGATGGGGCTGTGGAGCGTCACGCGCACGCTGGCGCAGGCGCTGGCCCCGCGCATCCGCGTCAACGCCATCGCGCCGGGCCCGGTGCTCAAGAGCGCCCTGCAGACCGAGGAGGAGTTCCGCCGCCAGTGCGAGGCCACCATCCTGCAGCGCGGCACCACGCCCGAGGAGATCGCGGCCGCCATCCGCTTCATCCTGGAGGCGCCGGCGATGACCGGGCAGATGATCGCGCTCGACGGCGGCCAGCACCTGGCCTGGGATACCCCCGATGTGCGGCGCGCCCCGCGCGGCTGAAGAATGCGGGCACCATGACCAGCATCGGCAAAAGCGAAGGCCAATGGGCGCGAGGAACCGCGGGCCGGCTGCGGCATGTGTTCGTGCACGACCTCGAGATCGTCGCCAGCGTCGGCCTCCTGGCGCACGAGCAGCGCTACGAGCAGCGCATCATCGTCTCCGTGGACCTCGCGGTCCGCGACGACTACGACGGCGTCTCGGACCGGCTGGGCGATGTGCTCGACTACGGCAAAGTTGTAGACGACATCGTCAGGCTCGTGCAGAGCGGGCACGTCAACCTGATCGAGACCCTGGCGGAGCGCATCGCCACGCAATGCCTCTCCGACACCCGGGTAGAGCGGGTGCAGGTGCGCATCGAGAAGCCGGAGATCCTGCCCTCCTGCCGCTCTGTGGGGATTGCCATCGAGCGTTGCCGTGCCGAGGGTTAGGCGGCACTTCGGCCGAAGTCTGCCACAACGGTGCCCAAAACTGCTATGAACATCATTGCGCTCGTGGGAGGGGCCGCGCAGACCGCCTGGGATGGCGGAAGGCGCAGGTGGGACATCACTCAGGCAACTACGGGCACAGAGACCGGGGGTGCAGCTAACGCCCCCTTAAGGCTTGAGAGCGCAAATGGGTGCGCGCTCGCGGCGTGCGGCCGCGGGTTCAGGAATCGGGTGGGATCATGCTTCGGAAAGTAGGGACGGTTTGCGTCTTCGCTTCCCTTGCGGCTGTGGCTGCGTCGGCTGCGGCGCCGGATTTGCCCGAGATCCTGACGAAACCCGGCAATGACGTGCCGGCCTGTGTTACTCCAGGGCGTCTGATGGCCTTCCTGCGGTCCCGCAACGACGAGCTCAATCCGCGCTACGAGGCCATCGCCACGCAATACATGCGGCTGGGCGAGCAGCTGGGCCTGCGCTGGGATTTCGCCTTCTACCAGATGATCGTCGAGACCGGCGCGCTCAGCTACTGGCGCGGCACCCGCGCCGGCGATGTCAAGCCCGAGCAGCTCAACTTCGCCGGCCTCGGCGCCACCGGCAACGGCGTGCGCGGCGAGAGCTTCAAGGACCTGGAGACCGGCGTTCGCGCCCATCTCGAGCACATCCTGCTCTATGCCGGACGGCCCGTGACCGACCCTGTCGCCGATCGCACGCGCAAGGTGCAGCACTGGGGCGTCCTCACATCCTGGCAGAAGGGCTTCAATCGCCCGCTCACATTCGCCGACCTCGCCACCCGATGGGCACCGGGCAACAGGCATTACGGCCAGATGATGCGGGCCGTGGCCGAGCGTTTCCAGAACGACGTGTGCCGCAGGCCCGATCCGCGGCCCGAGCTGCTGCAGGAGGCGCGCAACCTCATAGCCAAGGATGCCAGTGCGTCCAAGGTCGCCGACAACACTGCCGAAACCGGCCCGACGCGCTCCCCGGGCGAGGAGCTGGCAAAGCGCGCCATCGACGAGGCCAAGGCCGAGGGCAGCGGCAAGCGCTCGGCGCTCGGTGCGCAGCCTCCTCCCGTATCCGCGACGGTCACCCCCCCGGCCCCTTACAAGATGCTCAACCCGCCGTCGTCCAACCCGCCGCCGTCCGATGAGACCGACCGGTCGGGCCCGGCCACGGTATCGGCAAACCCCGACAGCAAGACCGCGACGCCGAAGTCCGGCTCCACGGATGACACGGTGTCGGCTGAAAAATCCGCGTCCGCCGACAAGATCCGCACCGCGCTGGCCGGCACCGCCGCCGGCAAGACCAAGACGACCATTGCGGACACGGCCACGCCCCCGGCAGCCAATCAGAAGTGCCGGGTATGGACGGCGAGCTATGGCGGGCAGAAGTCCATCATCATCCGCTCGATCACCGACCAGGTGGTCAACTTCACGGTCCTCGATGTCAACGTAGGCTCGGAGGCGCGCGAAGCCGCAGCCTTCATCGCCGCCTACGCCAAGAACGGCAGGGTTGCCGGTGAGTTTGCGAGCCAGGCCCAGGCCCTCGACAAGGCCTTCGAGCTCTGCCCGGAAGGCTGACGGCCCTCCTGGCAGACGCGCGCTGCGGGCGGCCCGGCCTGGGCTCGGAGCTTGACTCGAGTTGCGTCCCCGTGTCCCAGACCAGGCGGTATTCATGCAATTGAGCAGCGTGCTTCTGGCGTTCCTCGTTCTGTTGCTCGGCCAGGCGGCCGTGCCGGCGGCCGCGTCCCAACGCCCGGACTTCAAGCCGGCTCCCCCGAACTGCCGCAACACTGGCAGCTTCGAGCCATGGCTCGAGCGCTTCCGCAAGGACGCCGTCGCCAGCGGCATATCGCGCGAGACCGTGGCCGCCGCCCTCGAGGGCGTCACGCTGGACCCGAGCGTGATCGCGCGCGATCGCAAGCAGGGCTTCTTCGCCCAGAGCTTCCTGTCCTTCTCGGGCAAGCTCATCTCCAAGGCGCGCATCCAGAAGGGCATCTCGCGCCTCAAGCAGCATGAGGAGCTGTTGGCCAGGGTAGAGAAGCAATACGGCGTGCCCGGCCCCGTGATCGCCGCCTTCTGGGCGCTCGAGAGCGACTTCGGCGCCGACGTTGGAAAGCTGCCGGTCCTGCGCTCGCTCGCCACGCTGGCCTACGACTGCCGCCGCGGGGAGATGTTCCGAGGGGAGCTGATGGACGCCTTGCGCATCATCGACCGCGGCGACCTGACGCCCGAGGAGATGATCGGCCCGTGGGCCGGCGAGCTCGGCCACATGCAGTTCCTGGCCTCGCACTACCTCAAGTACTCGGTGGATTTCGACGGCGACGGCAGGCGCAACCTGATCAAGAGCGTGCCGGACGTCCTGGCTTCCACCGGCAACTTCCTCTCCCAGCTCGGCTGGAAGCGCGGCGAGCCGTGGCTCGAGGAGGTGAAGGTGCCCGACAGCCTGCCCTGGGACCAGGCCGACCTCGCGGTCCAGCATCCCCGCTCCAAGTGGGCCGCCTGGGGTGTCACCCGAGCCGACGGCTCGCGCCTCAAGGCGGACGCGCTGCCCGCCTCGCTCCTCTTGCCGATGGGCCGCAACGGGCCCGCGTTTCTCGGCTACCAGAACTTCCAGGTCTACCTGCAGTGGAACCAGTCGCTGAACTACTGCATCACCGTCGCCTATCTCGCCACGCGGCTTGCCGGGGCACCGCCCATGAGCCCCGGTAAGGAGACAGTCGCCGAGCTGTCGATGGAGCAGATCAAGGACCTGCAGCAGCTCCTGGTGCGGCGCGGCTATGACGTTGGAGAGATCGACGGCAAGCTCGGCGCGCTGACGCGCGGCAGCGTCAAGGCCATGCAGATGAAGCTCGGGCTGCCCGCCGATTCCTACCCGACCGAGGAGCTGATCGAGCGCCTGCGCGCACGTTGAAGCATCTACCCGTCAGCCCGGAAGCCGAGCCCCGGACTTGATCCGGGGCGAGGCTGTCCGGGACCTCGTCGAGCGAGCCGAGCCTCCCTTCACGAGGTCCCGGTTCGGAGCGCTGCTCGCCTGCGGCTCACATCGCTCCGACCGGGATGACGGGTGGGCTCCCTCTGGACCCGCGCTGGAAGGCCGCCTAAGTCAGGGGCATGTCTCCGACAGATGCACGCGAGGCTCCGGCTGAGCCGACCGGCGGGGCGCGGGTGCCCACCGGTCCGGCGGTGATCGCGCGGTACCTCAAGACCCTGCACGGCGGCCCGGGCGTCTATCGCATGATCGACGCCTCCGGCACGGTCATCTACGTCGGCAAGGCGCGCAACTTGAAGGCGCGGGTGACGAGCTACGCGCGCGCGGGCAACCATTCCAACCGCATCACGCGCATGATTGCCGCCACCGCGGCCATGGAGTTCGTCTCGGTCCGCACCGAGGCCGAGGCGCTGCTGCTCGAGGCGAACCTGATCAAGCGCTTCCGGCCGCGCTACAATGTGCTCCTGCGCGACGACAAGTCGTTCCCCTACATCCTGATCGCGCGCGACCACAAGTGGCCGCAGATCCTGAAGTACCGCGGCGCGCACACCCGTAAGGGCGACTATTTCGGACCGTTCGCCTCGGCCGGCGCTGTCACGCGCACCATCAACATGCTGGAGCGCGCCTTTCTCTTGCGCTCGCGCCCGAACAGCGTGTGTGAGAACGTCAGGCGTCCCTGCATGCTCTACCAGATCAAGCGCTGCTCGGCGCCGTGCACCGGCGAGATCGGCGATGCGGACTACAACGCGCTGGTCGAGGAGGCGGTGCGCTTCCTGCGCGGCGAGAGCCAGAACGTGCGGCAGATGTACCATCGCCTGATGCTGGAGGCGTCGGAGCGGCAGGACTACGAGCACGCCGCCAGGTACCGCAACCGGCTCTCGGCGCTGGCGCACGTCACCGCCGACCAGGCCATCAACCCGGAGAGCATCGAGGAGGCCGACGTGTTCGCGGCCTGGCAGGATGCCGGGCAGACCTGCATCCAGGTGTTCTTCTTCCGCTCGGGCCAGAACTGGGGCAACCGCGCGTATTTCCCACGGGCGGACCGCTCGATCGGCGTGGCCGAGGTGCTGGAGAGCTTCATCGCCCAGTTCTACGACGACAAGCCGGTGCCGCGTCTCATCCTGCTGTCGCCGGACGTCCCCAACCGGGCGCTGCTCGCCGACGCGCTCTCCACCAAGGCCGAGCGCCGGGTGGAGATCCGCGAGCCGCAGCGCGGAGCCAAGACCGGCGCGGTCGAGCACGCGCTGCAGAACGCGCGCGAGGCGCTGGCGCGCAAGCTCGCCGAGACCTCCACGCAGCGCGCCCTGCTCGAGGCTCTGCGCGAGCGCTTCGGCCTGCCGCGCACGCCACGCCGCATCGAGGTGTTCGACAACAGCCACATCGCGGGCACCAACGCCGTGGGCGCCATGATCGTGGCGGGGCCCGAGGGGCTGGTGAAGAACCAGTACCGCAGGTTCAACATCAAGACCGCCGATCTCGCGCCCGGCGACGACTACGCCATGATGCGCGAGGTGCTGACCCGCCGCTTCAAGCGGCTGGAAGGCGCGTCACCCGTCATCCCGGACGCAGGGCTGCGCGCCGAAGGCGAGCAGCCCTCCGATCCGGGACCTCGGGAGGTGAGGTCCGACCCGCTCGACGAGGTCCCGGATAGCCTCGCCTGCGGCTCGGCTTCCGGGATGACGGGTGCATCACGCATCGCGCCGGCGCAGCCGCCGCCGGTGGATCGACGTGGCGGCAGCGCCATTGCCTTCGGCGTGCTGCGCGCCGACGCCGAGGACGGTGTCAGACCCGGAGGGTCCGATACCGAGGAGGAATTCCCGGCCCGTCCCGACCTCGTGCTCATCGACGGCGGCCTCGGCCAGCTCGGCGTCGCGCGCCAGGTGCTGGCCGGCCTCGGCATCGAGGACGTGCCCCTGATCGGCATCGCCAAAGGGCCCGACCGCGACGCCGGCCGCGAGCACTTCCACCAGCCCGGACGCGACAGACCCATGATGCTGGAGCCGCGCGACCCCGTGCTCTATTTCGTCCAGCGGCTGCGCGACGAGGCGCATCGCTTCGCCATCGGCACACACCGGGCCAAGCGCAGCCGGGCCATCTCGGCCAATCCGCTCGACGAGATCCCGGGCATCGGCCCGCGGCGCAAGCGCGCGCTGCTCGAGCATTTCGGCTCGGCCAAGGCGGTGTCGCGGGCAGGGCGCGAGGACCTGACGGCCGTGGAAGGGATCAGCGCGCAAATGGCGCAGGTCATCTACGATTTCTTCCACGAGCGGCGGGATTAACCTCCAACGCGGCCCGGATGCCCAACTGTTGATCGCCGCTCGGAGTTCTTCGGCATTGACGCAGCCATGGCCCTGATGCTGTTGTCCCGCCTATGAAAACAGCCGCGACGGCGCAGGACAGCCTGAGAGCCGCCAGCCTTCCCAATGTGCTCACCTATCTGCGCATTCTGGCGGTTCCGGCAGTCGTCCTGTGCCTGTTCCTGATCGAAGGCGATGCCGCCCGCTGGTGGGCGCTGGGCGTCTACATTGCCGCCTGCTTCACCGACTGGCTCGACGGCTTCCTGGCGCGCGTGTGGCGCCAGCAGTCGCTCCTGGGGCGCATGCTCGACCCCATCGCCGACAAGCTGCTGGTCGGCACGACGCTCCTGATGCTGACGCACGACAACACCATCGACCGGGTCAACGTGGCGGCGGCGGCCATCATCCTGTGCCGCGAGATCCTGGTGTCGGGACTGCGCGAGTTCCTGGCCGAGCTCAATGTGCGCATTCACGTCACCCGGCTGGCGAAGTGGAAGACGACCCTGCAGATGTTCGCGCTCGCCATCTTGCTGGCGGGGCGGGCGGGCGACAACCTCATTCAGGTGAGCACGGGCATCGCCTATAGTGTGACGGCGACCGGACTCACCATGCTGTGGGTGGCGGCCCTGCTCACGCTGTGGACCGGCTTCGACTATCTCAAGGCCGCCGTGCGCACGGCAATGGAGCGCTAGTGTCGTGACGCCAACGCAGCAGGCACCTCTGTCATCCCGGCACTTGCCTGCCCCGGCGGACCGGCCGGGGTTGCCGGGATCCAGCGCAAGGCAAGCGCCGGAGCAGACGGCCGGCTGGATGCCGGGGACAAGCCCCGGCATGACAAGTAAGGGCGCGCTGAACCCGCTGCATCGGGCCGCAGGCGAGGCCGCGTGATGCCGGTGAAGATCCGCTATTTCGCCTGGATGCGAGAGAAGACGGGCAAGGCCGAGGAGATCGTCGACCTGCCCGCGGGGCTCGTCACCGTCGCCGACGTGGTCGAGTGGCTCAAGGGGCGCGGCCCCGAGTACGGCGAGGCGTTCGCCAAGCCCGGTGTGGTGCGCGCCGCCCTGGACCAGACCCACGTGAAGCTGGAGGCCAGCATCGCCGGCGCGCGCGAGATCGCCTTCTTCCCGCCGGTGACGGGAGGCTGAACGTGGCCGTCCGCGTCCAGCACGAGGATTTCGACATCGGGGCGGAGGCGGCCCGCCTCGTTGCCGGGCGCACCGACATCGGCTCTGTCGTCACCTTCACGGGGATCGTGCGCGACGGGAATGGCGGCGGGACCATCGCCGGCATGACGCTCGAGCACTACCCCGGCATGACCGAGAAGGAGCTGGCGCGCGTCGAGGCCGAGGCTCGAGCGCGCTGGCCGCTGCAGGCGAGCCTCATCGTACATCGCGTCGGCACGCTCAGGCCGGGTGACAACATCGTGCTGGTTGTCACGGCTTCCCTGCACCGCCAGGCGGCGTTCGACGCGGCGGCGTTCCTGATGGACTACCTCAAGACCCGCGCGCCGTTCTGGAAGAAGGAGCTGGGCGCCGACGGCTCGGAGCAGTGGGTCGAGGCCCGCGAGAGCGACGACGAAGCCGCGGAGCGGTGGGCGGTGTCAGACCCTCCGGGTCTGACACCGTCGCGCAAACGCTAAGGTGTCGCCATGGTGTCAGACCCGGAGGGTCTGATACCCGCCGGGGCCAGCTTCACGGACTCGCCGCAGCCGCAGGCGCCGGTCTGGTTGGGGTTGGAGAACACGAACTGGGAGGAGAGCTTCTCGGTGCGCCAGTCCATCTCGGTGCCGAGGAGGAACATCACCGCCTTGGCGTCGATCAGCACCCGCGTGCCGTGCTGCTCCACCACCTCGTCGAACGGCTGCGGCCCGTCCGCCCACTCCATGGTGTACTCCATGCCGGCGCAGCCCCCGGTCTTCACGCCGATGCGCAGGAAGGATGCGGCGCCCTTGTCGGCCGCCAGCGCCTTGACGCGCTCCGCCGCACGCTCGGTGAGCGTCATCGTGTTGAGCTTGGGTCGTGGCGTGGTCATGCCTCTCCTCGAAAGCTTGTGAAGTCGCAGCTCTGCGGCTCTAGGCGACAATATGGGATTCGTGCAGCATTATACGAGTCCCAGGTTCGGGAATCGAGGGCTCAGCGGCGCCACGACCATGCTCGGCCCAGTAAATCTCGAGTGATTTCAATGGCTGCATTGCGCCCCGGCAACCCCGTGACCCCGCCGCCGGGATGGGCTCCGGCCCCGCACAGGTAGAGCCCGGCCAAGGGCATGCGGTGGTCGGCATGGCCCAGCACCGGCCGCGCGCTGTAGAGCTGATCGAGCGTCATCTGCCCGTGCAGGATGTCGCCGTCGACGAGCCCGAAGCGGCGCTCCAGGTCGAGCGGGGAGAGGATCTGCCGGGCGATGACGCTCGCCTTGAAGTTGGGCGCATGGGCCGTCACCGTGTCGACCACCAGATCGGCGAATTCCTCCCTGGCGTCGTCCCAGCTGCGGCCGTCCGGCAGCCCCGGCGCCGCGTACTGCGCGAACAGACTGGCGACGTGTTGCCCGGCGGGCGCCAGCGTCGGGTCGATGGTCGAGGGTATCAGCATCTCCACCACGGGCCGGCGCGACCAGCCCAGCAGGCGCGCGTCGAGCCAGGCCCGCTCCAGGTAATCGACGGTCGGCCCGATGACGATGCCGGAGCCGTGGTGGTCCTGCAGGTTGGTGCCGGGGCGGCAGGTGAAGTCCGGCAGCTCGGCGAGCGCCACGTTCATGCGGAATACGGCGGAGCCCGACTTGAGGCCGACGAAACGCCGGCGCAGCTCCGGAGCGACCGCCCCCTCGGGCACCAGGTCGCGCAGCAGGAGCTTCGGAGGCACGTTGGCGGCCACCGCACGCGCCCGGACGCGCTCGCCCGACTGCAGCTCGACACCCACCGCCCGCTCGCCCTCGACCAGCACGGAAGCAACCGGGGCGTCCGTGCGTATGACGGCGCCGCGGGCCATGGCCTCGCGCGCCATCGCCCGGGTGATGGCCCCCATGCCGCCGATGGCGTGCCCCCACACCCCCGGCTTGCCGTTCACCTCGCCGAAGGCGTAGTGCAGGAGGAGATAGGCAGTGCCGGGCGCCCAGGGACTGGCGTAGGCGCCGACGATGCCGTCGAAGGCGAGCGCGCCCCGCACTACCTCGCTCTCGAACCACTGCCCGAGAAAATCGGCGGCGCTCCTGGTGAGGAGGTCGAGCAGCAGCCGCTTGTCCTCCAGGGAGGCGCCGAGGAGCCTGCGGCCGAGGCCGGCGCCTCTGACAAGCTCCAGGAGCCCGCCGCCGGCGTTGGGAGGCCGCTCGAGGGCCAGCGCGCGCAGGAACCCCGCCGCGCGCGCCAGCGCCGCCTCGTAGGCTGGGAGCCGCTCCGCGTCGTCAGGCGAGAAGGCCGCCACCGCGCGCTGCCGACCGGCGAGGCCGTAGGGCATGAGGAGAGAGCGGCGGTCGTCCACCGGCCAGAAGTTGGCGGCCGTGCGCTCGACGACGACGACCCCGTGGGCGGCGAGATCGAGGTCGCGGATGACCGTGGGGCTGAGCAGGCTCACCGTGTACGCTGCGACCGAGTTGCGGAAGCCCGGATGGAACTCCTCCGTGACGGCGGCGCCGCCGACCACGGCATTCTTCTCCAGCACGACGACGCGCAACCCCTTGCCCGCGAGATAGGCCGCGCACGTCAGGCCGTTGTGGCCGGCCCCGAGGACGGCGACATCGTATTCCTCGCGGGTCGTGACGCTCATGGCCCAATGGAGCGAACGGCTTCGTCGTGAAATCGTGAAATCGTGAGATCGTGAGATCGCGAAGGTCGTGACATCGATTTCACGACTTCACGATTTCACGACTTCACGAAGGACTTGGCGTAGAGCTCCAGATAGCCGCACTCCTTGCACCTGTGCCCCACAACCGCCGCAGGCCACAAACCCGCGCTGATCTGGGCGAGCCAGGACGCGTTCCATGGCACCGGAAGCCAGCTGAAGTCGTGGGCCTTGCCCTCCTCCATGCTGCCGTTGCACTTCGGACACCTTGATGGCTTGTCGGCCATGACAGAGCTCTCCTGTTGAACAATCCCGCAGCACCGCTGCAGCAAGCCCACGGCTCGAGGTCCGTAGCCCGGCGGAGGCGTCGGCGAAAACACGCCGCAGGACAATGGTAGCCGTATGTGTAAGCATCGCGTCACGCTGGTGCGGTGCCAAACGCAAGACCGGAGACGACGATGGCCAAGCCTGACCTGCTGATGACCGGTCCGATGATGCCGCTGATCGCCGAGGGATGCGAGGCCTCATTCCAGGTGCATCGGCTGTGGGAGGCGGGCGACCGCGAGGCCCTGCTCGACAAGGCGGGGCCGCAGATCCGCGCGATCTGCACCGGGAGCCAGACCGGCGTCCTGACCGACGCCGCCCTCCTCGGGCGTCTTCCCAGTCTCGCGATCATCGGCAACTTCGGCGTCGGCTACGATTCGATCGACGTGGCGGCGGCGGCGAAGCGCGGCGTGATCATCACCAACACGCCGGACGTGCTCACCGAGGAGGTGGCGGACACGGCCCTGGGCCTCCTGCTCACCACCGTGCGCGAGCTCTACCAAGCCGAGAAATGGCTGCGCGACGGGCGCTGGGACAAGGAGGGCGACTACCGGCTGACGCCGGCGTCGCTGCGCGACCGCTCCGTCGGCATCGCCGGGCTGGGGCGCATCGGCAAGGCCATTGCGCGCCGGATCGAGGCATTTGGCGTGCCGGTGAGCTACTACGGCCGCACGCGGCAGGCCGGCGTGAGCTACCGCCACTACTCGGATCTGGTCGCCCTGGCGCGCGATGTCGACACGCTGATCGTGGTGACGCCGGGCGGACCGGCGACGCTGAATCTCGTCAACGCCGCCGTGCTCGAGGCGCTGGGCCCGCGTGGCATCCTCATCAACGTCGCGCGCGGCTCGGTGGTGGACGAGGCGGCGCTGATCGAGGCACTCCGGAAGCGCACCATCCTCGCCGCCGGGCTCGACGTGCTCGTGGACGAGCCCAGGGTCAGGCCGGAATTCCTCGAGCTGGACAACCTCACCCTGTTCCCGCACGTGGGTTCCGCATCCCAGCACACGCGCAATGCCATGGGCCAGCTGGTGGTCGACAACCTCGTGGCGTTCGCCCAGGCCAGGCCGCCGTTGACGCCGGTGCCCGAGACGCCGTTCAAGGGCTGGTCGCAATGAGCTCGTGAAGTCGTGAGTTCGTGAAATCGTGAAATCGTTCGATCTCGCGGGCGCACATCTCGAGTTCACGAGTTCACGACTGCACGAAGGAAATCAAAGTGCGCCTTTCCGTTCTCGACCAGTCCGTTGCCGTCATCGATCGCCCCCACGGCCAGTCGATCCGCGACACCATCGCCTTGTCCCGGTATTGCGAGACGCTGGGCTACGAGCGCTTCTGGGTGTCCGAGCATCACAGCCACGAGACCATCGTCGGCACCGCGCCGGAGGTGCTGATCGCGGCGATCGCGTCGGCGACGCAGCGCATCCGGGTCGGCAGCGCAGGCGTGATGCTGCCGCACTATTCCCCCTTCAAGGTGGCCGAGCAGTTCCGGGTGCTGGAGGCCATCGCCCCCGGCCGCATCGACCTGGGGCTCGGGCGCGCGCCTGGGTCCGACGGACGCACCGCGTTCGCCCTCAACCCGCAGGCCAACACGCGCCCCGCGCATTTTCCCGCCGACGTACGCGACCTGATGGCCTGGCTCGCCGGCTCGGAGCTGCCGCAGGGGCATCCGTTCGCCGCCGTGCACGCCTATCCCGCGGGCGATACCGTGCCCGAGGTGTGGATGCTCGGCAGCTCCGACTACGGCGCGCAGGTGGCGGCGCACTTCGGGCTGCCCTACGCCTTCGCGTGGTTCTTCTCGGACGGCGCCGGCGCGACCCAGGCACTCGACCTCTACCGCACGCACTACAAGCCGAGCGCGCGCCATCCCGAGCCGCACAGCGCGCTGTGCATATGGGCGCTCGCGGCCGACACCGACGAGGAGGCCCGCTTCCAGTTCTTCTCGCGCGGGCGCGTGCGCCTCTTGCGCGACCGCGGCATCTTCGCACCGCTGGAGGCGCCGGCCGCTGCGGCCGGGCACCCTTACACGGAGGCGGAGAAGGCGTTCGTCGCCGACCTCTGCAACCGGGCCTTCGTGGGAACCGGCACGCAGGTGGCGGAGCGCATCGACGCTTTCGCCGGGCGGATGGGCGTGCAGGAGATCGCGGTCGTGACCTGGGCCTACGACGAGGAGGTGCGCCGGACGAGCTACCGCCTGCTGGCCGAGGCGATGGGCTTCGCCGGGGATGGGCAGGCTTCCCGGCAACTCGAAGGCTGGGAGTCCCCCTCCCCTGTCCCCTAGTCCCTCCCCGCAAGCGCCGCAAGGGGGAGGGGAATCAAGTGGGGAGGTCGCGCGCAGGGCTTGCGCTCCTCGATGGCGAGGTCCCGCCAGCCCTTGCCCGCTGGGGCCGGGCTTTAACCGGTTGGTTAGCATTTTTCTCTAAGGCGCTGAGGACAAAGGTTCAAACCCAGCGCCATGGCCACCGAGACGCCCCTCTGCGACGCTCCGGCCGCCCCGCCGACACGCTCCGGCGCGGGCCGGCGGCGACCGTTCGTGCACCCGGCGCTCAGGGCCGCGCGCGTGCGGCCCGTGGCCCGCCTCGACCGGCTCCTGCAGCGGCGCCGGGCCGCCAACGCCGGCGTCATGCCCACCGTGCGCTACCGCAACGTGCCCGCCGCCATCGCCTGGCTCACTGCGGCCTTCGGCATGCAGGTGCATCGCGCCGTCGCCGGCGTGGACGGGGCGCCGCGCTATGCCGAGCTCGAGTTCGGCGGCAACCTCCTGATGATCGCCCCCATCGAGGATACCCCGTTCGGCAAGCTGATGGTGCAGCCCGACGAGATCGGCGGGGTCGAGACCCAGATCTGCTACCTGCATGTCGACGACGTGGGGCTTCACTGTGCCCGCGCCAGGGCGGCAGGCGCCGAGATCGTGCTCGACCTCGAGGACGAGGCCAACAGCGGGCGGGGCTACTCCTGCCGCGACCCCGAGGGCCACCTGTGGAACTTCGGCACCTATCACCCCTGGCGCACGCCGTGTCCCGCGCCCGCCGGCGCCGGCGCGCCCGCCGACCGGCGGCCAGATCGGCGCCCAGATCGGCGCCAAGATCGGCGCCAAGATCGGCGCCAAGAGCGCAGCGAGTTGTCGGTGCTGCTCATCCTGCTCCTCGGGGCGCTCGTCGTCTCCTGGGCCTCGCCGCAGCTGCCGGGCGCCAGGGCGGACACGGCCCGCATCGAGACCCAGGCTCCCAGGCCCGGTGTCGCCGATCGGGACAAGCGCGAACCCGCGGAGCAGGCGGCGGCCGAGCTCGGGCCCAAGCACCTCGAGGAGCCCAAGGAGCTCCCGGACCGCCCGGAGCACCGGGCCAAGGTCGAGAGCGCCGCGCTCGCGGCCGCCGAGAAGGTGCGCAGCGAGCTTACCGAGGCGCGCGCCGCCCTGAAGCGGGCCGAGCGCGAGGCCAGGCTGGCGCAGGCGCAGGCGGAGGAGACGCGCAACGCCAAGCTGGCGGCGGAGCATGCAGCCGACAAGACGCGCCTGTCGCTGGCCGCGGCACAGAAGGAGGCCGGGGAGGCGCGCGAGCAGACGGCGCTGGAGCGCGCCAGGCGCGTCGCCGCGGAGGAGGCCGCAGGCCGGCCGCGCAGACGCGTCGCCGGCTACCGCCGCGTGATCCGTCCGCGGCCGCGGGTGTGGTGCTACAGCCCGTACGTGCCGCCCACGACATCCGGCCGCTCCGCCCGGCTCTCGGGCTTCTGCAAGGGCTGACGCGTCAGCGCGCCAGCCGCTCCTTCACCGCCCTGGGGTCGATGATCTCGCCGCTGCGCTCGTCCAGCACCTGGATGCCGAGCTCGAGCAGGCGCTCGTTCGGAATGTAGTGCATCTCCTTGTTGCTGGTCGCCCATTTGAGGTAGAGCAGATCGTAATCGGCGCCCACCTCGTCCCAGTATTCGGTGTAGTTCAGCACCGCATTGAGCGTGTCGGCCACCGCCTTGCTCATGTCGGGGCCCGAGTAGACCCTGTCCGCATACTCGCGCTTGAAGGAATGCACGCCCAGCCGCGCCGTCGAGTACTTGAGCTGCCACGGCCCGCCCGTCTCCCAGTCGCGCCCGCCGACGAAGATGGTGACGCAGGCGCTGGTGCAGGCGGCCTTGGACGGCACGACGGTGCGGATCCTGTTCTTGTGGATGATGCGCCCGGTGGCAATGGCTTCGCGCACCACGCCGCCGGTCGAGTTGAGGTGCACCACGATCTTGGCGCCCACGGGCAGCTTGGCGATGTAGCCCTGCAGCGCCAGCGCATCTCCCTCCTCGATCTTGCCTTCGAGCAGGATCGTCTCCACCCCGGCCGGCCCGCCCTCCACCTTCTTGATGGTCATGGCGCCCGCACTGGTCCCCGTGCCGCCGGCAGCGACCAGCGCGGCTGCCGCCGCGCCGAGGGCAGCCCCTGCAGCCCTGCGTTGCCGGATCGCGATGCCGCCGGCGCGCCGCGCACAGCCTGTCGTCATGGCTCCTCCCTGCTGCACACCATCGCTGCAGTGCTCATCGCCCGCTCCATCGCCGAGGCGAAGGCGAGCGCGTGCCGCACGCTCCTCCCCTCCCCCTTGCGGGCCCTGCGGGGAGGGGGATGGGGGTGGGGGTCCAAATGCTCCAGCACATCGCTTTCGACCCCCACCCCTAACCCCACCCCCGCAAGGGGGAGGGGAATCCGGTCGCATCCGTCTCTCGGTTCGCACCGGGCCCCGCTATTTCGATTTCATGCGGTCGAGGATCGCGTCCGGGCTCATGAGCGTCCGCGCCTCGGAATTGACGACGTGGAAGCCGTTCTCGAGCGCGGCCCAGTCGCGGACGTAGAGCATGCTCTCGGTCGGCTCCGCGATGTGGCGCCGATAGGTGCGCGGGTCCTGCTTGATCTCCTTGAGATACTTGAGGTCGTCGAACACCATCTTCTGAACCTCGCCGACGGACCGCTCGAGGTCGGCCTTGGTGAATTTCCGGTCCGGCGGGAACACCAGCCGGAACTGATGGAAGCCCAGCGAGCCGCCCTGGATGATAGCGCGCAGCGGCTCCCCGGTGACGGAATCCCGCCCGCCCAGGAAGGCCATGGCGCAGGCGCTGAGGCACGCGCCGCCGCTGCCGGCAACGAAGGTCGAGACCTTGGCCCGGTAGAACAGGCGGCCGAGCGCGATGCCTTCCTGGTATACGCCGCCGCTCGAGTTCATCAGAACCGCAACCCGCTTCTCGGGACCCAGCTTGGCAAGCTCGGCCTGCAGCCGCAGCGCGTCGCCGTTCGTCACCCCGCCCTGGTAGAGGAAGATCTCCACGTCGGGAACGCCGACCTTGATGCGCCGCAGCTCGGCCGCCGCTGCGGGCGGCGCGGCCACGACCGCGAGGAGAAGGAGCGCAATCGCGGCATGGCGAGCGCGCGCAAGACGATGCCTCATGTCGAGCTCCCGAGCCTCGTGCGCCGATGCGGCGCCTCGCGCCGCGGCCGGTCTGAAGCCGCGTGCGTCATTCTTTGCCGGCCTTGCCGAGGTTGCGCCGCTGCAGCGTCTTGGCGATCAGGGCTGCGGAGTGCCCTACGACCGCATCGAGGTTGTTGCTCTGCATCTTGAGCGCACGCTCGAACTCGTCGAGCGCCTGGTCGACCTCGCCCTTGGCGAGCAGCACGCTGCCCTTCAGGGCCACAGCGGACGCCCAGCCCGGATCGAGCGCCGCTGCCCTGTCGGCGTCGTTGCCCGCGGCCTCGTAGTTGTCGGTCTCGAGATAGGACTTGCCGCGCCAGTAGTGGGCGGCCGCGGCGTTGGTGACCTTGCCGTCGATGGCCTTGGTCAAATCCTCGATCGCCCCGGACCAGGCGCGCCCCTTGGCGCGCACCACGCCGCGGCAGAAGACGCCGCTGGCGTCGGTCGGCGCCAGCTTCACGGCCGCCTCGCAGTCCTCGACGCCCCTGCGAATGTCGCCCAGGTCGGCGAGCACCCGGGCGCGCAGCAGCAGCGCCAGAACGCTGCGCGCGTCGATCGCCAGGGCCTTGGTGAAGTCGGCGAGCGCAGGCTGCAGGTCGTTCTTGAGCGTGAAGGCATGCCCGCGCTCGATGAACGCGCGCGCTGAATTCGGCGACAGCGCAAGGATGCGGGTGAGCGTGGCGATCGCCAGATCGACGTTGTTGGCCTTCAGATGCGCGCCCGCCTCCGCGAACAGCTTGTCGATCGACTGCTGATCGGCCGGACCCGGCGGCGGAGGTGAGGGCGGCTGGGCGGTCTGGCCCGGCGGGGTGACCTGCGGCGGCGGCTTGGTCTCGGGCGGAGGCAAGGGAGGCGGCCCCGCCTGCGACCCTTTGAGAGCGGCGACGTTCTGCCGGCGCTCCTTAGCCTGCGGGTAGGCGGCGTTGAGGGAGAGAACCTTGTCGTAGTCGGCAATCGCCAGATCGTACGCCTTGCGCTGTACGTGCAGCTGGGCGCGGTTCATCAGGTACAGCGGCTCCTTCGGCGCCAGGGTCACCGCCTGATCGTGATCGGCGAGCGCGAGGTCGAGGTCGCCCATTGTCCGGTGCATCACGCCCCGGCGGTCGTAGGGGCGCGGATGCTTGGGCAGCAGCGCGATGGCCTTGTCGAGATCGGCCTTGGCAGCCCGGTAGTCGCCCTTGCGCGTGTAGAGATCGCCCCGCACGATCAGCGCGCCGGAGTGCGACGGGTTCGCCGCAATGACGGCGTCGAGATCGGCCAGCGCCGGCTCGAGCCGGCCGCGCCGCACGTTGATATCGCTGCGCAGGACGAGGGCCTTGGCGTCGTTCGGCCGCGCCTTGACGATGGCGGCGAGGTCGACCTCCGCATTGTCGTAGTCGGACTGCCGCGCGTAGGCGAAGGCGCGATAGTAGCGGGCCTCGAGCTCGACCTCCCGGCCGGGCCCGGCGTTGACGAGGAGCGTGCAAGCCTTGACTGCAGCCGCCGGCGCCCCAGTCTTGCAGTCGGACAGTGTATCGGCCCGCACGCCGCCGGCGCCGACGACCAGCGCAACGAGCAGGCCCGGCACCAGAGCGGCCGCAACGCCGCTCGCTTTCCCCGGCTGAACGGCCGATCCGGAAAGCGCCAGCCGGCTCCCGCGCCCCACTCGCATAGCCATCGGCCAAATACCCCGGACGCCTCGAATATAGTGCACCTTCGCGCAAAACCCGCAGACTGTCCACTGCGCGAGCGGGAGTTGCGCGCCCGGGTGCGCGCCGGTATCTGAGGTGGCATGGCGCAGCCGAAGCCCACGACTCCCGCGAGCGAGGACCTGGCCGATCTCGACCGGCTGGTGGAGCGCATGCGTGCCGGCGAGCGGCGCGCGATCTCGCGTGCGGTGACCGAGCTCGAGCGGTTCTCGCCGGCGGCGCCCGGCCTGCTCGAGGCCATGCGGCCCCACCTCGGCCACGCCGTGGTGATCGGCTTCACGGGCCCCCCGGGCGCCGGCAAGTCGACCCTCATCAATGCCTGCACGCACCACCTGCGCCAGGCCGCCAAGTCGATCGGCATCATCGCCGTCGACCCGTCGAGCCCGGTCTCGGGAGGCGCCATTCTCGGCGACCGCATCCGCATGACGGCGGCGCTCGACGACGACGGCGTCTTCATGCGCTCGCTCGCGAGCCGCGGCTACCTGGGCGGCCTGACCCCGGCCGCGGTGCGCGTGATCGACGCGCTCGACGCAGCCGGCAAGGACGTGATCCTCATGGAGACCGTCGGCACCGGCCAGACCGACCTCGACGTGGCGGAGATCGCCGACGTGCGCATCGTCGTCACGGCGCCGGGCCTCGGCGACGACATCCAGGCCATGAAGGCGGGGCTCCTGGAGATCGCCGACATCCTGGTGGTCAACAAGGCGGATCGGGAAGGCGCAACGCGCACCGCGCGGCAGCTGCAGGGCGCGCTGTCCCTCAAGCCGGACGCACGCGCGAAGGTGCCGGTGCTCGAGGTCACGGCGACGACGGGGGAAGGCATCCCTGCGCTGGCGGACGCCATCGACGCGGTCCTTGCCGGCAGCACGGCACGCCCGGAGGTGCGCCGGCGCCGCCGGGCGCGCTATCTCATCGCCCGCGCCGCGGCAGACATAGTGGCCGAACGCATCCGCAGGGGAGGCCAGGACGCCGTCGATGCGCTGGCCGACGAGGTGCTGGCGGGCCGGCTGCTGCCGGACGACGCCGCCAGGAAGTTGGTCAACGGATAGCACGTGTTATCACAGTGGCGTGTAGCAATGATCGGAAACGGCCCACGGCAGCGTTTACGGTGTTGCTCGAGGCCAATGAATGAGTGCATGAGCTAACTTTGGGAGAAACTCAATGAACCGCAGCAAGATCATCGCCTCTCTCGCCGTCGCATCGGGGCTGTTCGTATTGGCGCAGAGTGGCGCCGAGGCTCGCATCCCCTGTGACGGCAACTACCAGATCGTCAACGGCCAGCCGGTGAGCACGCCGTATTGCCGGGACTGGAACCTCACCAACGTGGCGCGCAGCTACGGCTGGAAGGTATCCTTCGAGGCCATCCGCTACAACGATTCCACCAAGGCCGAGGTATGCCGCGCCATCGGCCACGACAACCGGGTCCGGGAGGCCTGCGCGCCATTCCGCAACGACGGCGGCGACGGCAGGATCTTCCGCTGAGCGCATCGTTCTGCCCATGCGCGAGGCGACCGGCGGCCGGGGCTGGCCGTCGGTCGCCCTTTTTTGCGTCTAGGCGCCGGGTACATGCTCGGCCTCGGGTGCGGAGCGGCGATCAGCGCTTGGGCAGCACCCGGAACGCCTTGCGCCCGCCGATGCGATAGATCTCGAAGTCCCGGTCCACGGTGACGATGGTCGTGAGCCCTTCCCGCTCCGCCAGCCGCACCAGCGTCGCGTCTGCAAAGTCCATGGGCCGGTCGGCGTACTTCAGCATGAGACGCCTGAGGTCAGGTGCATCCGCATCGTCGATTGGCTGCAGTGTCACGATTCCGCTCGTGAGAAAGCGCCACGCGGGTTCGACCTCGTGCGCATCCAAAAGGTGAAAGACCTCCGCTAGCACGGCCGCGCTGGTCGCAAGCGGCACCGGCGCAACATCGAGCGCTTCGCGGCACCGGCGGTGCCAGTGATCTCGCGAATCGACGATTGCAACGACAGCGTTCGCGTCAATCAGGCCTTTGGCTCGCACGGTGCTTTGCTCGAACGCGTCTGCGGACGATCTGCTTTGCCCGCTCGGCGCGCGTGGGATCGCCCCCCTCGATGGAACCGATCCACTTGGCCGCCTGGGCGCGAATGTGCCGCTCCATCGCCCTCTCGTCCTCCTCGGGGCGTTCCCGTCCGAGCCAGTCGCGCGCGATGCGCTCCAGGAGTCCGCCGACGCTGGTCTTCTCATCGCGAGCGGCCGACTCTAGACGCTGCTTGAGGTCCGGATCGAGGCGCCAACTGTACACTTCGGTCTTGCTCATGCAATACACTGTAGTGCATAGAGGCCGTATCGGTCAATCCATGGCTCCGGTTGCCCATGCCGGACAAGGAGGCGCGCCCCGCCTCGGCTGCTCAACCTGCGCTGCAGTTGCATGTGCCTCTGGCCAGGAATCCGTTCCACTCCGCCCGGCCGGGACCGCCGGGGATAGGCCCCGGGAAACTTCGCCGCCAGGGCGCCTGCGGAGGCCGCCTGATGGCCTCGGCTCGTCCCGCCTACCCCCCCCAGCCCTCCGGCCGCGACGCGCGCCAGCGGGCAAATTTGGAAGCCTGGCGGGTTGCGCCATCAACGGTTGACATCCGCCAACCGTTGCATGTCCCACGCGGTGACTTCCGCTCTTCACCCGAGAGCTCCCCGACGGGCAGCTCGATGCGGCCGGCCTCGTCCAGGATGAGACAGGTGGTCAGATGCAGACCGGGAGGGCTCACGCCGCCGCAGCCCCGGCGCGCAGCAGCTTGTAGGTGATGGACTCGATCAGCGCCTCGAAGCTGGCGTCGATGATGTTGGAGGAGACGCCCACCGTGAACCAGCGCTCGCCGGTGGCCTTGTCGCGGCTCTCCACCAGCACGCGGGTGACGGCCTCGGTGCCGCCCGTCAGGATGCGCACCTTGTAGTC
>Ga0075421_100001871_pt1 | contig 24855 bp, 25 predicted proteins | sample SoiMetdeltSBSDD5_FD_75292 | JGI IMG/M metagenome (GOLD analysis project Ga0075421, IMG submission 75292) | Bulk soil microbial communities from a Populus tree surrounding site in Tennessee, USA - Soil MetaG P. deltoides SBSDD5 | ecosystem: Environmental > Terrestrial > Soil > Tree plantation... | reverse complement strand
CCCCGCCAGGATCTGGAGATCGAGTTCGTCGAGGCGTCGACCTACGACGAGTGCGTGCGGCTGGTCGACGAGTATGAGATCGATCTTCTGGTGCTCGACGGTGAGGCGGCTCCGGCCGGTGGCCTGGGCATCGCGCGCCAGCTCAAGGACGAGATCAAGGACTGCCCGCCGACCTGTGTCGTGATCGCGCGCTCGGCCGACCGATGGCTTGCGGCATACGCCAAAGTCGATGCTACGCTGCTGCATCCCCTTGACCCGGTGACCACGGCCGGCACCGTCGCCGAGCTGCTCGACGCCAGGGTCGCGGCCGTCTGAAGGAGGCCCCCATGGCCTGGAAAGACATCTTTGGCGCTCTTGTGCGCCGTGAGGAGCTCGCCGAAGCCGACGCCGCCTGGGCCATGGAGCAGATCGTCACCGGTGAGGCCAGCCCCGCGCAGATCGCCGGTTTCGCGCTGCTGCTGCGCGCCAAGGGCGAGACGACCGGCGAGATCAGCGGGCTGGTGCGCAGCATGCTCGGGCACGCCCTGCAGGTCGACCAGACCGAGGAGCAGCGCCGCTCCACCGTCGACGTGGTGGGCACCGGCGGCGACCAGTCGCACACGGTAAACATCTCCACCATGGCGGCGCTCGTCGTCGCCGGGGCAGGGGTGCGGGTCATCAAGCACGGCAACAGGGCAGCGTCATCGTTGTGTGGCACCGCCGATGTACTTGAGCACCTTGGCATCCCGCTCGACCTCGGCCCGGAGCAGGTCGCCGCGGTCGCCGATACGGCCGGGATAGCCTTCTGCTTCGCCCAGCGCTTCCACCCGGGCGCGCGCCACGCCGGCCCGGTGCGAAAAGAACTCGGCGTGCCAACCTTCTTCAACTTCCTGGGCCCGCTCACCAACCCGGCCCGCCCACGTGCCGGCGCCATCGGCTGCGCCGACATCCGCATGGCGCCCTTGATGGCCCAGGTTTACGCCGACCGAGGCGACACCGTCTTCGTCATGCGCGGCGAGGACGGCCTCGACGAGTTCACCACCGGCGCGCCCACCCGCGTGTGGATCGCCCAGGGCGGCGCGGTCTCGGAGACCGTGCTCGACGCGGCCGACTTCGGCCTGGCACGCTGCGCCGCCGAGGGGCTGCGCGGTGGCGACGCGGCGTTCAACGCCAACGTCATCCGCACCACGCTCAGCGGCGGCGACGGCCCGGTGCGCGACGCCGTGCTGATCAACGCGGCGGTGGCGCTGACGGCGCACGAGTGGGCGAAGTCGGGGGTCGCCGGTGACCTCAAGAGCGCGATCCAGGCCAACATGGCCCGGGCCGCCGCCGCTGTCGACGACCGCTCGGCTACGTCCACATTGGACCGCTGGATAGAAGTCGCTGCAACATCGGCGCGTGCATAGCAACGCGCAAAATATTCAGCTTTTGCGGGGGCGGATGGCGACGGTGCGGGCGGCGAGCCAGGCAGCGGCCGCCGCCATTGGACGATCGCGGCGGCGATCGTCCAATGCAGATCGAACGACAGCTCCATGCCGCTGCTCAGCGGCAAAGCAGCGAAAGGCGCCACCAGAAGGGCCCTAGCGGGAGGGCGCGTCCATGCCCAGGTAGGACTCGTCGAACATGGTCAGCGGCGCGCGGCTGGCCAGGCCGAGGACGATGCCGAGCGCCGAGCGCTGCCCGCGGGACAGTGTCTGCACCCGCTTGCGCGTCTGGATTTGGAAGCGGTCGATCAGGCGGGCGGCGTAGTCGCGGTCGAACGAGGCGCGCAGATCCCCGGCTATGCGCAGGACCAGGCTGACCCGCTCGTTGTCGTAAACGTCCCCGCTGTCGCGGATGAGGCAGATGCGGCGCACCAGATCGGCGTTCTCCCATGGGTCGGCGCCGTCGATGCGGGTGGTGCCGCCTGTGGGGCGGCGAAACGCGGCCAGCAGCGACAGCAGGCTGGTCTTGCCGGAGCCGTTGCGCCCGAGCAGGCCGTAGATCTTCCCGCCGTCGATGCGGAACGACAGGCCGTCAAGCGCTTTTGTGTCTCCGAAAGTCAGACGCAGATCGTTGACTTCGATTCCGGGGGTCACCGGGATGCACCGTCCTTGCCATTGAGGTGGTGGATGATCTCTTCGACGGGGATGCCGAGGGCGCGTGCCTCGACCACCATCGGCGCGACCACATCGCTGAAGAAGCGTTCGCGTCGCCGGGCGCGCAGGCGCTCCTGCGCGTCGGGGCTGACGAACATGCCGATGCCGCGGCGCTTGTAGAGGTATCCCTCGTCGAGGAGCTGGTGGAATCCTTTGGCGGCGGTGGCCGGGTTGATCCGGTAGAACGCCGCGTACTGGTTGGTGGACATGACCTGGTCATCGGCGCGCAGGTCGCCGTGGAGGATGTCCCGCTTGATCTTTTCAGCGATCTGCTGGTAGATCGGCGAGCGGTCGTCGAAGCTCCCCGTCTGGCTCACTGCTTCGCCGGTTCACTACTCATGTAATGAACCATAGAGCCGAAAAGACCCCGGCGCAATCCACGCCGGGGTCGGAAAAGCGTCAGCGCTCGGCGGTGCGGCGAGTGCCCGTGTAGTACTCGAAGACGAGGGCGCAGCTGGCGAGCAGCACGCCGATGATGCCGACCGCGATCAGCCACCACATCCAGAACACCAGCCCGAACCCGGCCACCGCAGTCGCCACCGCGATGCCGAACGGCCAGTAGCTGCCCGGCGAGAAGAAGCCCACCTCGCCGGCCGCGTCGGCGATCTCGGCGTCGTACCGGTCCTCTGGGCGCAGCTCGATGCGCCGGGAGACGAACCAGAAGTAGCCGCCGCACATGGCCACAAGCAGCCCGGTCAGGATCAGCGCCACCACGCCGATGTACTCGGGGCCCAGCTCGGTCGCGCCGGTCCAGGCCCAGTAGACCGCCGCCGTAACGAACAGGAACACGGCGAGCCCGAGGAACAGACGAAATTCGTTCTTCACGGTGTCACTCCTGGCCCTGGTCCGTGCGCTTGGTCTCGAAAGGCTCGGTCTTGACGGCGTACGCCTCCCGGCCGGTGAAGCCGATGGCGGCCATCGCCTCGGGCTGGGTCTTGCCCGACCGCAACGCCTCCACGTACTGCTGGTAGCGCTCCGGCGATACCGCCACCAGCTCGAAGTTCATCATCGAGTGGTAGGTGCCGCACAGCTCGGCGCAGCGCCCCACATAGCGCCCCTCCTGATCGATCGTGACCTGAAAGGTGTTGCGGGTGTTGCCGGGGAAGACGTCGCGCTTGAACAGCAGCTCGGGCACCCAGAAGGAGTGGATCACGTCCTTGGCGTGCTGCTCGAAGCGGATCGTGCGCCCGGTCGGCAGGACCAGGATCGGGATCAGCTGGGAGGAGCCGACCGTGGAGGCCACGGTCTGCGCCTCGGCGCCTGGACCCGTGCGGTAATTGAACTGCCAGTTCCACTTGAACGCCACCACCTCGACGGTGACGTCCGGGTTCTTGGAGACCCTGTTGACGTCGGTCTGGACCACCGCGGTGTAGTAGAACAGCACCGAGATCACGAGGAACGGCAGGACCGTGTAGAGCACCTCCATCGGCAGGTTGAACCGGGTCTGCACGGGGAGCTCCTGGCCACGCTTGCGGTATCGAAGCACGCACCAGAAGATCAGGCCCCAGACCAGGAACCCCACCGCCAGCGCCGCCACCACGGAACCGATCCACAGGTCGTACATCCGCTTCGACTGGTCGGTGATGCCGCCCTGCGGCCACCCGAACCCGTCGAAAGTCCTGCCGACATCGCACCCCGCCAGCAGGGCCAACAGCCCTGCGGCGGTGACCAAGCCGCCGATCCTCCTAAGCACGACTCGCACAGTACTTCACGAGATGTGTGTCGTTGGTCTTGGGGTCGGCATGTCGGGCTCACGGCAACGTCCTCGCGCTAACGTCATGTCTGTGCAGCCCGCATACTTCGACGCCGCGACAACGACGCCCCTGCATCCGGCGGCCCGCGAGGCCCTGCTGGCGTCGTTAGAGGACGGTTGGGCCGACCCGGGAAGGCTTTACACGCAGGCCCGCCGGGCACGCCAGCTGATCGATGCGGCGCGGGCCATCGTTTCCGATTTTTTGGGGGTACCCACAAGCCAGGTCACCTTCACTACCAACGGGACCGCCGCCGTGCAGACCGCCGTGCTGGGCGCGCTTGCGGCACGTCGCCGTTTCGGGGCCACGCTGGTGCACTCCGCGATCGAGCACTCCAGCCTGCTTCACGCCGCCGGGCACCACGTCCGATCCGGAGGCGAGGCGGTCTCGGTCGGGGTGGACCGGCTGGGCCGCATCGACATCGCCGACTGGTCGGAGGCGGTGAGCCGGCCCGGCGTCGCCCTGGCGGCCCTGATCAGCGCCAGCCACGAGGTCGGCACGGTGCAGCCGGTGGAGCGGGCGGCGCAAGCCTGCGGGGATGTGCCCCTGCTCGTGGACGCCGCGATGTCGATCGGCCTCGCTGCCGTACCTCCCAAATGGTCTTATCTGGCGGCAAGCGCACGCAAGTGGGGTGGTCCCGCCGGGGTGGGGATTCTGGCGATCCGCAAGGGAGCGCGTTGGGTCACGCCCTGGCCGGATGGCGGCCGCGAGGCCGATCTGCCTGAGATCGTAGCGGCGGCGGCGGCGCTGCACGCGGTGCGCCAGGAGGCGGAGAAGGAGGCGGCGCGGCTGTCCGCCCTGATCGACCGGATCCGCGTGACGGTCGCGCAGACCGTTCCCGATGTCGAGATCGTCGGTGATCCCGATGACCGGCTGCCCCACATCGTCACGTTCTCGTGCCTCTACGTTGAGGGCGAGGCACTGCTGCACGCCCTGGATCGCCGCGGCTTCGCCGTCTCGTCAGGCTCGTCGTGCACGTCGTCGACGCTGCAGCCCAGCCACGTGCTCGCGGCGATGGGCGCCTTGACGCACGGCAACATCAGGATCTCGCTTCACCGCGCGACCACCGATGATGACGTTGACCGTTTCCTCGCCGAGCTGCCGGGGATTGTGCGTGAACTGCGCGCGGAGGTGGGAATGTGATCGAGCTGGACTGCCTGGGCAAGCGCTGTCCCCTGCCCGTGATCGAGCTGGCCCGCCGTATCGGCTCGGTTGAGATCGGCGGCGTGGTAAGGGTTCTCGCCGACGATCCGGCCGCGGCCATCGACATCCCGGCGTGGTGCCGCATGCGCGGCCAGGAGTACTCCGGTTCCCCCGCACCGTCCACATACGACGTTCGCCGCCTGATCTGAGCGGTGCCACGGCTGAGCGGCATCGAGACCGGGTCGCGGGCGCGGCTGACCCGCGGTTGACCAGTGACGTTATAGAGTGACGCGGTGGTCTCTCAGCGCGAAGCTTTCGCCGAAGCGGCCCGGTCGGCGGCGGGCCTGATCGCCCTTCCGGCCGTCGCCGCAGCGTGGTCCAAGCCCAGCGCGCTGGCCGAGTTCTCGGTCAGCGGGCTCACCGGCCACCTGGCAGCCCAGGTCCTCAATGTGCCGCTGGCGCTGTCGGCCGATGTCGCCGGCGAGCAGCCGATATCGCTGCTGGACCATTACGGTTCGGTCCAGTGGATCGAGGCCGGGGTCGACGCTGAGATCAACGTCGGCATCCGTGAGGGTGGCGAAAGGATAGCCTTGGTCGGTCCGCAGGCGTTGGCGCAGCAGGTTTCGGACACGGCGTCCGACCTGCGGGAGCGGCTGGCTCAGCTGCCCGCCGACCACGTGGTGCGCCTGCCCTGGACCGGTTGGTGCCTGCGCCTTGACGACTTCCTCGTCACGCGCATGATGGAGATCGCGGTGCACTCCGACGATCTGGCCGTCAGCGTCGGCATCGCCACTCCCGACCTGCCGCCGCACGTGCTCGACCCGGTGCTGGCCCTGCTGACCAGCCTCGCGGCGGGCAGGCACGGCCAGCCGGCGGTGCTGCGAGCGCTGTCGCGGGCCGAGCGAGCCCCGGTGTCGATCACGGCGTTCTGACTCTTTCAAGATTCGAGTAGTCCTTCAGCCTGACCGAGTCGTGAAGCCTCACCCCGGAGTTGCTCAGGCGGGTCAGGGCGCGCGTGAACGGTAACGGCAGGTGCGTGACGAGCTGGCTGATCACGAGGAGTGCCCGCAGGTCGCCCCGGCTGGCGGGGATCAGCTGCTTGACCGCCCGCATCGCGAAAGCCCGGCTGCGCCGCACATAGTCGCCGATCTCGCGTTCGTAGGCCGGAAATGCGCGTGTGTGATCGCCACCCGCCGCGGCCAGCTCGCCCGCGAGCATGTAGGCGCCGACGACCGCCAGGCTCGTGCTGCCGCCCACCGCCGGGCCGGGGCAGTAACCCGCATCGCCCACGAGCGTCACCCGGCCGCGCGACCAGGTGTCCATGCGCAGCTGGGTGATCGAGTCGAAGTAGAACGCCCGCGCGTGATCCAACTCGGCGAGCAAGCGCGGCAATTCCCAACCCATGCCGGCGAACGCCTCGCGCAGCAACTGCTTCTGCCGCTCGACGTCGCGGTGGTGGTAGTCGAGTTGCCGGTCCGGGCGGAACAGGAAGACCGCCCGCGCGTCGGTCAGATCCGGCGCGGCATAGATGCCGGCCATCCGGTTCACGCCGCAGATCGCCTCCGAGGTGCCGTCGAGGTCCAGATAGTTGGGCAGGGAGATGACGCACAGGTAGCCCCCGATCCAGGTGGCGAACGACGATTCCTCCCCGAAGATCAGGCGCCTGACGTTGGAGTGCAACCCGTCAGCCCCCATCACGAGGTCGAACCGCTCGGACGGTCCACGCTCGAACGTCACGTCGACGCCGTCCGCGTCCTCGATCATGGAGGCGATGGAGTCGTCGAACCGGTAGTCGATGGTTTCCTTCGTCGCGTCGTAGAAGATCTCGCTCAGGTCGTCGCGCATGATCTCGACGTGACGGTCCGACACGGCGCCCATCAACCGTCCAACCTGGAGCACGTGGCGGCGGTCCAGCCGGTCCTCGAGCCGGAATCCGAGCCGCTCGATGCCGGTCGTCCTGGCCTGGACCGGCCCGAGCACACGCATCATCTCGACGATGTCCATGGCCGGGCGGAACAGGTCCACCGCGTGCCCGCCCGTCTTGCGCAGCGTGGCCGACCGCTCGACGACGGTGACCGTGAACCCGTACTTGTGCAGCCAATACGCCAGCACCGGCCCCGCGATGCTCGCTCCCGAAACCAGAATCCGCACTGCCCTCACCATCCGCCCGCCTCACGTCTCTCAAACTTACTTAACGGATGGTAAGCATCGTGGAGCGCCGGCGCAATAGACTTACCGACCGATAAGTCAGTCATACTTGATCCATGGCGGCCAGACCTTCAGGAACCAAGCAACGCATCCAGGCGGTGGCACAGGAGCTCTTCATCGCGCAGGGTGTGCAGAACACCAGCCTGCGCCAGATCTCCGACCGGCTGGGCATCACCAAACCCGCGCTCTACTACCACTTCGGGTCGCGCGAGGAACTGGTCAGGAGCATCATCGCGCCGCTGATCGAACAGACCGAGGCGTTCCTGGCCGATCGCGCGCCCGGCGATGCCCGGCGCCTGCTGGAGGAGTACTTCGACCTGCTGTGGCAGCACCGGGCCGTGCTCACAATGATCATCAGGGATCCATCCACGCTGGCCACGCTCAACCTCGCCGACAGGGCATTCCAATGGCGGCGGCAGCTCATCACTCTGCTGCTCGGTGCCGAGCCCGGCACCGACGCCCGCATCCACGCCTCCGTCGCGCTCGGCGGCATGTCCGACTGCGTTGTCGAGTACTCCGACCTGCCGCTGGAGACGGTCAGAGCGGCCGCCGTCAATGCCGCGGCGGCCGCTCTGCTCCCTTGAGGATGTGAATCAGACATCACGTCAGGGCGGGTCCCGCACCGGCTGGCGCCACAGGTCGGTCAACCTTCACCGCACGCCCACGTGACATTCACCCGCCGTAGTGGGAGCCGATGCATCGTGTCGGCCATGACGAGCAATCCGGCGCCGGTGGTCCGGCAGACCCAGGGTGGCGCCATCGCCATCTGGATCTTTGTCGTGACCCCGTTTCTCGCCCTCATCGCGTCGGTTCCCGTGTTCTGGGGCTGGGGGCTAAACGTGGCCGACGTCGTGATGTTCGCTGTCTTCTACGCGGTGTGCGGGCTCGGGGTGACCGTCGGCTTCCACCGATACCTGACGCACGGATCCTTCAAAGCCAAGCGCGGCTTGCGGATCGCGCTCGCGATGGCGGGCACCATGGCCATCGAGGGCACTCCCACGCAGTGGGCGGCCAACCATCGCCGCCACCACGCGTTCTCCGATCGCGACGGTGACCCGCACTCACCGTGGCGTTATGGCACCAGCCCCGCGGCCGTGTTCAAGGGCCTGTGCTATGCCCACGTCGGCTGGATGTTCCGGCGCGAGCTGAGCAGCAAGGAACGTTTCGCACCGGACCTGCTGGCCGACCCGGACATCCGCATGGTCGACCGCCTCCTCGCCCCGCTGACCGCCTTCTCGCTGCTGGCCCCGATGCTTATCGGCGGCCTTGTCTCCGGCACCTGGGCCGGGGCGCTGAGCGGCTTCTTCTGGGCGGGCCTGGTGCGCGTCGCCGTGCTGCACCACGTGACCTGGTCGGTCAACTCCATCTGTCACGTGCTCGGCGATCGTCCTTTCAGGACCCGCGACCGGGCCGGCAACTTCTGGCCCCTTGGCCGTGCTGTCGTTCGGCGAGAGCTGGCACAACTCGCATCACGCTGACCCCACCCTGGCCCGGCACGGCGTGCTGCGCGGCCAGCTCGACCTGTCGGCCCGCCTGATCTGGCTCTTCGAGCGCCTGCGATGGGTGCGTGACGTGCGCTGGCCGGAGCCCGACCGGCTCGCCAAGCTCCGCGCCACGTCCTAGCGGGTGGCGCGAAGCCGCGCCACCCGATTCCATGTGCTTGGTACCTCTACGCTCGCAGGGTGCGTGGAAGATTGCGCGTTGGAGGGTGCCAGACCCCGGAGATCCTGGGCGATACCGGATCAGCGCTGGCGTGCATGGAAGACTTCGCCGCGAAGGCTGACGCGCAAGGCGTGGATCTGCTGGTGTTCCCGGAATGCTTCCTGCAGGGCTACCTCGTGGAGGAGCAGCACTTGCGGCAGCACGCGCTGGACCTCGGTTCCGCACAATTCGCCTCAATACTGGGGCGGTTGGCACGGATCGAGCAGACCCTGGTCTTCGGTGTCATCGAGCACGGCAACGGCGGCAGGTACTTCAACACGGCGGTTGTCGTCAGGCGGGGCGGGCTCCTGGGGGCCTATCGCAAAACCCATCTCGTGCCCGGCGAGTCCCTGTTCCACAAGGGCGACGCCTACCCCACCTTCGAGCTTCAGGGTGTCAGGTTCGGCATCAACATCTGCTACGACACCCGCTTCGCCGAGGCGGCCGCACGGGTCGCGGCGCAGGGTGCACAGCTGCTGCTCGTCGCGGCGCAGAACATGATGCGCCGGGCCGCCGCAGACCGGTGGAAGGAGCTGCACAACAGGATCCGCGCTCAACGCGCGCGTGAGACCGGAATGTGGCTGGTGTCAGCGGACGTCACCGGCAAACGCGGCGAGGATCGAATCGGCTACGGGCCAACCAGTGTCATCGACCCGAGCGGCGAGGTTGTGGCGCAGGTGCCCCTGATGGCAACGGGCATGGTCGTCGCCGACATAAAGCCGGCGGGCCGCCAAGATTGAAGGAGGCTCCCCTCTCCTACCAGAGGGAAGCCTCCTTCTTTTGTGGAGGGGGTGATTAAAGCTGTTCGAGCCCGAACCGCCAGATGCCGCGGCCGTGAGTCGCGACGTAGACGGCGTTGTCTTGGGCCGAGTACTCGAGGTCCATCACGACCGTGGTCGGCAGGTTGGACCCGAGCACCTTCCACTGCGTGGAACCGGCCGGGCGATAGAACGTGGCCAGGTCGGTGCCGAGCGCCAGGGCGCCGCCCGGCAGGACCTCGATCGAGCTGGCGGGCACGTCGGGCAGGTTCGCCGACACGTCCTTCCACGTCGCGCCCATGTCGGTGGTCTCGAAGACGTGGCCGAAACCCGCGCCCGGGCCCTCGGTGAAGCGGCGCGAGAAGCCGTTCACCACTACGAAGGCGTGGTTGGGGTTGGCCGGGTCGACGCCGAAGCCGGTGATGAACCGGTTCGGGATGGTCCCATCAACGGGCAGGCTCAGCTGCTTCCAGCTCGCCGGGTCGTTGAACTTGCCGACGGCGATGCCACGGGCGAAACCGGCGTTGTTGCAAGGGCCGCACCAGCCGACGTAGGCCACGTCACCGGACATGGCGACCGCGGTCGCGGTGTGCCCGGCGCCGAGGTCGAACGCGTTGGTCCACTGCTTGCCGTTGCGGATCGCGAATCCCTTGTCGTTGAACCAGACGTGCTGCCCACCGGCGATCCAGTGGTTGATGTTCTTGTCATCGGCGGCGAAGGGGGCGATGAACCGGGCCGGCTCGTCACCGGGGAAGTTGGTGTACGGGCCGATTTTCCACGATGCCGCGTCGGCCGGTGAGGTCGCTCCACTGTGGACGGCACACGTCTCCGTCAGCGACATCGACAGGAACACATACTCGTGCACCTGCTGGCAAACGTTGTCCGGGTTGGCCAGGGTGTCGCCACCGTCGCCGCCGAAGTTCGAGCCCATGACGACGTCACCGGGACGCAGCAACGAGGTGCCGTTGTCCTGCATGCCACCGGTGACCGCAATGCCGCTGCGGCCGTTGTACGTGTCCTTGCCGACCGCCACGGCGTAGTACTGCAGGGCGTCCATGGTGCCGTCGTTGAGGCTCTTCCAGTCGGTGGCGTTGCCATTACCGTTGACCTGGCCACGCACCGGCCGGCGATAAACACCGCCGTCGTTTCCGGCGAAGAAGTATGCCTTGCCCTGATACACGCCGACCGCCGCCGAGTGCTGGTCAGGGTGGGTCGTGTCGGGACACTTGTTGAGCGCGTCCGAAATGGCCCAGCAGGAGAAGTAGAAGTTCCAGTAGGGACCGACCGTCTTCCAGTTGGCGCCGCCGTCCTCGGTCTCGTAGACCTCTTCCAGGCCCAGCCACACGTGCTTGGGGTCGGCCGGATCCACGAGCAGGAAGTGGTTGTACCAGGACTGGATGCCGGGGCCGTAGCCCTTGCCGCCAACGGACTGCTTGAGCGCCGATCCCGAGTTGGCCAGCTTCTGGCTCTCGGCGATCTTCGTCCACGGCCCGGTGGGGCTGCCGTTATAGGAGACGTAGACACCATCCAGATAGCTGTTGACGGTACCCACCGGCTTGTTCAAAAGCTTCGGAGACTGGTTGATCGCGTAAAGCGTGCTGCCGTCCGCCGCCATCGCGAAGGTGACGCGGCCGATGTCATCGGCGGGCATGGCACCGGTCGGGTTGACCTTCGTCCAGACACCCGTCGTGTAGTCGAGCGTCTCGTAGAAACCGTTGTATGTGTCGCCGGAGCGCCATCCGATCGCGGCGATGATGTGCTTCGGGTTCTTGGGGTCTATCGCGATGTCATTGACGATGTTCTTGTAGGCGGCATTGGCGTTGCCGGCCTGCGGCCCACCCGGCAGGAACGCGGGGTTGGGCGCGTACTCGAGCTTCCAGGCGCCGGCGGCTGTGGTCGCGTCGTGGCTGTAGACGCCGCGAAGTGTTGCGGCCCAAACCTTCCCGCCGCCGAAGCGGAGCTTGTCGACGGTGCTGCTCTCAAGCTCGTTGCCGCCGACCCGCATGGCCGGGGTGAACACACCGTTGACCGGGTCGGCCAGGCGGTAGACACCGCTGCCCACATAGGACGTCCCGCCGGTGTTGGCCTCGCCGGTGCCGTACCAGAGCGAGCCGTCGGCCGCCAGCTCCAGCGTGCCGGTCGACAGGCTGGGCAGGCTGTCGGCGATCGGGGTCCAGTTACCGCCGCCGATCGAGGAGCGCCACACGCCACCATCGGCACCGGCGGCGTAGACGTGACCGCTGTTGTCGGCGACGAGACCGGTGACCCTGCCGGTCACTAGGCCCATGCCGCCGCTGGAATTGGAGTACCAGTCGCGGTAACGCGGGTCGTCGGAGTCGAAGGGTACGCGGGTGACGTCGGTCCACGAGCCGTTGGTCTTGGCCATCCCCAGCAGCTGCTGGAACGCCGCGCCGTAGGCGCCCGGTGCCACGATGCCCGGCGCGGTGCGCGCCTGGGCGAACTGCTCGCGCAGCGTTGCGGCCTCCACCGACTCGCGAGCCGCTTCGACCGGGTTCCCCCCGGCGATCATCAACGCGCGTTCCCTGGCGAGGTACGGAAGCCCGGCGTAGGGGTCACTGCCCGGGCCGGGTGCGCCCAAGACGTTGAGCGCGACGACGACGCCCGCCGCCGCGATGATTATGGCCACGGCCGCACCGACGATCTGCCGGTTGCGGCGCGTGAGGAGCTTGGGTGTCACTGACCTGCCTCCCACGGGAAGATGAGCAACGTTGCTCTCAGGTCTAGCGACGGATGCGTGCCGCGCGTCACTGTCGCTCTTGATGTGACGCGCGGCCAGGCGCTTTAGGCGACGCGTCACACCGGCTGAATGAATGGCCTCACGGTCGCGGCGGAATCGTCGCCATAGGACTCGGCGAGGCGCTTGACGAAGATGTCGGGATCAACCTGGTACTCTTGCGTGCCAACGGTTTCAAGCACCAGAGTGGCGAGCAGCGCGCCGACCTGGGCACAGGTGCGCAGGTCCAATCCCCACGAGCGGGCGGCGAAGAACCCGGCGCGGAAACCGTCGCCGACGCCGGTGGGATCGAAGGCCTTGACCTCGCGGGCGACCGGCACGTGGATGCGCTCGATGCCCCGCCCGGTGATCTCCACACCGTTCTTGCCCAGCGTGGTCACGCGAATCTTCACCCGCTCGAGCACCTGGGCGTCGCTCAGCCCGGTCTTCGACTCCAGTAGCGACTTCTCGTACTCGTTGGTGAGCAGGAAGTCGGCGCCATCTATCAGCTGCCGGACCTCCTCCCCCGGCATCCGCGCCAGCTGCTGCGACGGGTCGGCGGCGAAGGCATAGCCGCGCTCGCGGCACTCCTCGGAGTGACGGATCATGGCGACCGGGTCGTTGGCCCCGACGATCACCAGATCGAGACCGCCCGCGCGCTCGTGTACCGGCTTCAGCTCGATGTTGCGCGCCTCCGCCATCGCGCCCGCATAGAACGAGGCCACCTGGCACATCTCGTCGTCAGTGGTGCAGACGAAGCGTGCGGTGTGCGCCACCTCGGAGATGTGCACCGCGTCGCAGTCGACGCCGTGGCGCTCAAGCCACGAGCGGTAGTCGGCGAAATCGGGGCCGACCGCCCCGACCAGCAGCGAGCGCAGGCCCAGCTGGCCCATGCCGAAGGCTATGTTGGCTGCGACGCCGCCGCGGCGAATCACCAGGTCGTCGACGAGGAACGAGAGCGAGACCTTGTCGAGCTGGTCGGCGAGCAGCTGCTCGGCGAACCGGCCCGGGAAGTGCATCAAATGATCGGTGGCGATGGACCCGGTCACCGCGATCTTCATGGCGCGCCCTAGTTGTTGGGGGAAGGTTAACGGGGCCACCCTAGCAAGGGTGACCCCGTTAAAGAGTCCTACTGTCGCATCGCCGCCCGTGGCCTCGCGCGCGCCGACTCAGTGGAACGAGTCGCCGCAGGCACAGGAGCCGCTGGCGTTCGGATTGTCGATCGTGAAGCCCTGCGCGTCAATGCGGTCGGCGAAGTCGATCGTGGCTCCCGCCAGGTACGGGGCGCTCATGCGGTCGACCACGACGGCCACACCGTTGAAGTCCTTGACGATGTCACCGTCGAGGTCACGCTCATCGAAGAACAGGTTGTAGCGCAGGCCCGAGCAGCCACCCGGCTGCACAGCGATCCGGAGCCGCAGGTCGTCGCGGCCTTCCTGCTCGAGAAGAGCCTTGACCTTGACGGCGGCCACCTCGGTGAGGTTGATGCCGGTCGTGTCGGTGGTTTCCGTGGTCACTTATCGCTCCCAGCTCAGTGTGCTAATTCCGTCGTTCCCGATAACGCTAGCTCACTCATCCGAGATTCCCGACTTCGGCTGCGATCTGATCCCCGATGGTCTTGTCGATCGCCCGCCCCAGGATCCGTAATCTGGAATTAATCAAGAAAAGTGCGAATACTGCCGGGCCAGCCTGGAGGCAAGCTCGCGCAGGCCTTGAGCGGGCTCGGCCATGGCCCGCTCCACCGACCCGAAGTGATCAACCAGGGCATAAGCCTCGCTAACGCCGGCCGCGCCCTGCTCCCGCCGACCCGTCGTGACCCTCCCGGCCAGCACGACGCAGGGAACGCCCTGCTCCTGTGCTGCCCGCGCCACCCCTGCGATGACCTTCCCGCGCAGCGACTGCTGATCGAACGACCCCTCGCCTGTGATCACGAGGTCGGACCCGGCGATCGCCCGGTCAAGGCCGGTCTGGTCGCGAACGAGGTCGATGCCGGAGATGAGCCGGCCGCCCAGGGCGAGGATCGCCGCCCCCAGCCCGCCCGCGGCTCCCGCGCCGGGCAACTGTGCCAGCTCAGGCGGGCAGCCGGGAAGATCCCGCTCCAGGATCGCCGCCCAGTGCGCCAGCGCGGCATCGAGCAGCTCCACGTCCTCGGGCGTCGCGCCCTTCTGCGGGCCGAACACCGCCGAAGCGCCCTGCGGCCCGGTCAGCGGGTTGTCCACATCGGACGCTCCGATCAGCTCTCCCTCAAAGGCACCGGATATCCGCAGGCCCGCGCAACCCAGGAGGGCGGCACCGCCGGGTGCCAGCGGGCGAGTGTCCGCGTCGACCGGCACAAACCCAAGGGCGGCGAGCAATCCGGCTCCGCCGTCGTTGGTGCCCGACCCACCGAGACCCACGACCACCTTTCCCGCCGGGGCCGCCCGCAGAAGCGCCCCGAGGCCGAAAGACGTTGTCAGCTTTGGGTTTCTCTCATGGGGTACCAGATGAGCCAGACCGCAAGCCTGAGCGCTCTCCACGTAGGCGGTCCCCTCCGTGATCAGCACGTGACCGGTGACGGGACGGCCGAGGGGGTCGGTGGTCGGCACCTCCACCGGCGTTCCGCCCAGCGACGCGTGCAGCACCTCCAGGAACCCCGGCCCGCCGTCGGCCACCGGCCGGATTTGCAGCTCATCGCCGGGCGCCACCTCGCGCCATCCCTGTGCGATGGCGTCGGCCGCCTCGACCGCGCTCAACGTCCCAGCGAACTTGTCCGGGCAGATGACCACTCGCATAACGGCTCAGTGTTTCAGGCCACAGTTCCTCTCCCGGACGCGAGGGGCATGATTATGGGTGTGACTGCGCCTACTCAGAATCCCGTCCTGCTACTCCTGGGCCGCGGTAAGGATGCGGGCTCGGAGCGCGGTGTCGAGTGCCCGGGCGACCTGCCCGCGGCCAGCGATCCCGGCCTGGTGGAGCGTGCCCATGCGGCCAAGTCCGCGCTGGGCGACCGGGTCTTCGTGCTTGGCCACCACTACCAGCGCGACGAGGTGATCCAGTTCGCCGACGTCACCGGCGACTCGTTCAAGCTCGCGCGGGAGGCGGCGGCGCGGCCGGACGCCGAGTTCATCGTGTTCTGCGGCGTGCACTTCATGGCGGAGTCGGCCGACATCCTCACCTCTGACGCGCAAACGGTCGTGCTGCCCGATCTGGCGGCCGGCTGCTCGATGGCGGACATGGCCGTGCTCGAGCAGGTGGAGCAGGCGTGGGAGCTGCTCGCCGACCTCGGGATGGCGGAGTCGACCATCCCGGTCACCTACATGAACTCCTCCGCCGACATCAAGGGCTTCGTCGGGCGCAACAAGGGAGTTGTCTGCACCTCGTCCAACGCCAAGCGGGCGCTCGCGTGGGCGTTCGAGCGCGGCGACAAGGTGCTGTTCCTGCCTGACCAGCATCTGGGGCGTAACACGGCCGTGCTGGAGATGGGCCTCTCGCTCGAGGACTGCGTGCTCTACGACCCGCACAAACCCAACGGCGGCCTCACCGATGACCAGCTCCGCGACGCGAAGATGATCCTCTGGCGGGGGCACTGCTCGGTGCACGGGCGCTTCACGCTGGAGTGCGTCAACGAGATCCGCGAGCGCGTGCCGGGCGTCAACGTGCTGGTGCACCCGGAGTGCCGCCACGAGGTGGTGACGGCCGCCGACTACGTGGGCTCAACGGAGTACATCATCAAGACCCTTGAGGCCGCTCCCGCCGGTTCGAAGTGGGCCGTGGGCACCGAGCTCAACCTGGTGCGGCGCCTGGCCAACCAGCACCCGGACAAGGAGATCATGTTCTTGGACAAGACGGTGTGTTACTGCTCCACGATGAACCGCATCGATCTGCCACACCTGGTGTGGGCGCTGGAGGAGCTGGTGGCGGGGCGGGTGCCCAACCAGATCACGGTCGACGCCGACACCGCGCACAACGCCCGGGTCGCGCTCGACCAGATGCTCGCCTTGCCGTAACGCTTAAATTACCTACTGTCACGGGTGCCCGTCCTTTTCGCGGCACCCGTGTACTTTTACGCGGCGCGCGTTCCGTCACAGGTCACGCACCGCTATGCTTCCTCCGTTCGCGCACTCATCTTTTTCATTTCACTCGGAGGGACGCATGTCGGACATGCTCGTCGTCAACGGTGGAGCGCCGCTCAAGGGTGAGGTCAAAGTCCGCGGCGCCAAGAACCTCGTCTCGAAGGCGATGGTGGCCACCGTTCTCGGCGAGTCACGCAGCCGCATGTTCGACGTGCCGCGCATCCGCGACGTCGAGATCGTGCGGGGTCTGCTTGAGCTGCACGGCGTCAAGGTCAGCGAGGGCGAGACGGAGGGCGAACTCGTCCTCGATCCCTCCAATGTCGACCGTGCCAGGGTCGACGAGATCAACGTGCACGCCGGGTCGAGCCGCATCCCGATCCTGCTGTGCGGGCCGCTGCTGCACCGCCTCGGCCACGCGTTCATCCCCGAGCTGGGCGGCTGCAACATCGGCGGGCGCCCGATCGACATGCACCTCGAGGCGCTTCGGCGCTTCGGCGCGATCGTTGACAAGGCGCCTGAGGGGCTGCACCTTTCCGCCCCCGACGGCCTGCACGGCATCAAGTACAGGCTGGAGTACCCGTCCGTCGGCGCCACCGAGCAGGTGCTGCTCGCCGCGGTCCGCGCCAAGGGGGTCACCGAGCTGGCCAACGCCGCGGTCGAGCCGGAGATCATCGACCTGATCTGCGTGCTGCAGAAGATGGGCGCCATCATCAAGGTGCACACCAACAGGGTCATCGAGATCGAGGGCGTGCCACGCCTCGGCGGCTTCACCCACCGGCCGATCCCCGACCGGATCGAGGCGGCCAGCTGGGCCTCGGCGGCGCTGGCGACCAAGGGCGACATTCTGGTGCGCGGCGCCCGGCAGGCCGACATGATGACCTACCTCAACATTTTCCGCTCCATCGGCGGTGAGTTCGAGGTGGACGACTCCCCCATCGACGGCGGTATCCGGTTCTGGCATCCGGGCGGCGACCTGCACGCGGTGGCGCTCGAGACCGACGTGCACCCCGGCTTCATGACCGACTGGCAGCAGCCGATCGTGGTGGCGCTCTCGCAGGCCAACGGGCTGTCCGTGGTGCACGAGACGGTCTATGAAAACCGCTTCGGCTACACCCAGGCGCTCAACCAGATGGGCGCCAACATCCAGGTGTACCAGGACTGCCTCGGCGGCACCCCGTGCCGGTTCGGGCGCATGGGTTTCCGCCACTCCGCGGTCATCGCCGGCCCGGCCAAGCTGCACGCCCACGACCTGGTCATCCCCGACCTGCGGGCCGGGTTCAGCCACCTGATCGCGGCGCTGGCCGCCGAGGGGCGCTCCCGGGTGCACGGCGTGGAGCTGATCAACCGCGGGTACGAGAGTTTTGAGGGCAAGCTCACCGCCCTGGGCGCCGATATCACCCGCTGAGCACTATCCTTGCGCCGTGGCTTTGTTCTCCAAGAAACCCCCAGAGCAGTCCCCCGAGCCGGAGCAGGCGCCCGCGGACGACGAGATCATTCACGCTTCACGGTCATACACGCCGGCCAAGGGCAAGGCCACGCCGAAGCGGACCATCGCCCAGCGGCGCAAGGCCGAGCCACCGCCCAGCAACCGCCGCCAGGCGCTCAAGCGCGCGCGGGAGAAGAGCCGCCTCGAGCGGCAGGAGTCGTACGCCGGGATGAAGGCGGGTGACGAGCGTTACATGCTCCCCCGCGACAAGGGTCCGGAGCGGGCGCTGGTGCGCGACATCGTCGACTCCCGCCGCAACGCCGGCACATGGTTCTTCGGCGGTGCCTTCGTGCTGCTGGCGCTGTCGATGGTGCGCGACTACAGGGCGGTGATGGCCGCCAACCTGATCTGGTACCTGCTGGCCCTCGCCGTGGTGGTCGACACCGTCCTCATCTGCCGCAAGGTCAAGAAGCTGATCAAGGAGCGCTTCCCCAAGACCGACCAGCGGATGGGCTCCCTCTACATGTACGCGTTCACCCGTTCAATCCTGTTCCGGCGGCTGCGCATGCCGCGAGCCCGAGTCAAGATCGGCGAGGCTATCTGAGCAGATCAATGACCTGGGCGAGGCCCTCTTTCAAAGAGCGTTCGGTCAGGTTGCCGAAGCCGAGGACGAGCTGCGGGGGTTTGACCGCTCCGCTTGAGCGGTAGCGGCTCATGCCGTAGAGCCCGATCGACCTGCGCGCGGCCGCCTCGATCACCGCCCGCTCCGAGGTGCCCGACGGCAGGTGCGCCACGGCGTGGAACCCGGCCGCCAGCCCGCTGACCGGCACCCCGTCGAGCGCCTCGACCAGCGCCTGGCGCCGCGACGCGTAGACCGCGCGCATCCGGCGCAGGTGGCGGTCGAACCGCCCCGACTCGATCAGCCGCGCCAGCACTAGCTGGTCAAGGCCGGGCGAACCGCGGTCGTCGCGCGACTTTTCCGCCGCCACCTCCTCCAGAACCGTTGCAGGGCAAAGGATCCAGCCCAGGCGCAGGGCGGGCGCCAGCGACTTGCTGACCGTGCCGAGCAGGAAGACCCGGTCCGGACCCAAGCCTTGCAGGCAGCCCACGGGCTCGCGGTCATAGCGGAACTCCGCGTCATAGTCATCCTCGATGAGATAGGCGTCGTTGGCCTCGGCCCACGCGATCAGCTCCCGCCGCCGCGACGGCTCGAGCACGACGCCGGTCGGCCACTGGTGCGCGGGCGTGAGCACCACCGCTTGGGCGCCGGATTTCGCCAGCGCATTGACTTTGATTCCTTTTTCATCGGTGCGTACCGGGACGGTCCGCACCCCCGCCCATTGAGCCGCCAAGGCACTCGTGTCGTCGTAGCCGGGATCCTCGAACGCCACCGTGCTCACGCCCGAACGGGACAGCACGCGCAGCACCAGGTTCAGCCCCTGGGCGAAGCCGGCGCAGACCACGAGGCGGTGCGGCTGCGCCGCCGCGCCCCGCACCCGGTTGAGGTAGGCCGAAAGGACCTCGCGGAGCACGGGGCTGCCGCACGGGTCGCCGTAGTCGAGGGCGGCGGTGGGCGCGGTGCGGGCGACCTCGCGCTGGGCCCACAGCCAGTCGCCACGCGGAAAGCCGGCGAGATCCGGTACCCCCGGCCGGAAATCGATCTTAAAATCGGGCTTGATGGCGGCTGCCGTCGTGGGCGAGGGCGTGGTGACCGCGCACGGCGCGACCCTTGTCGCCGAACCGATCCGCGTCTCCAGGTACCCCTCGGCCTGCAACTGTCCGTAGCACTCCTGCACCAGCCCGCGCGAGACGTCCAGCTCACGCGCCAGCTCGCGGGAGGAGGGCAGCCGCTCGCCCGCCGCGAGGCGCCCGCAACGGATCGCGTCGCGCAGCCCGCCCTCGACCTGGGCGCGCAGCGGTAGCGCACGGTCCAGCGGCAGGAGCAGGGCGGGGCTCAAACCGGCCCACCGAATCGCCATGGAATTGGAGCTTAGCGGTGGCCGGTCAGGTCCCTAGCGTGTAAGGCATGAGGGTCTTCCTGAGCCGCACGCTGGTCCTGGTCTATCTCGCCTCCCTGGGCACGGCGACGAGCTTCTACGCGCTGCTGACCGTGGTGCCGATCCACGCGATGGCCTCCGCCGGCGAGGTGGGCGCGGGCCTGGCGACCGGCGCGCTGATGCTGTCGACGGTCGCCGCCGAGGTGGCCGCGCCGGGTCTGATCGCGCGGTTCGGGTACCGCGGCGTCTTCGCGGCCGGGGCGGTGCTGCTGGGGCTGCCCGCGCTTGCCCTGACCCTCTCGCCGAGCCTCGCCGTGATCCTGGCGGTGTGCCTGGTGCGGGGGCTGGGTTTCGGGCTGGTCGTGGTGGTGGGATCGGCGCTGGTCGCCACGCTCGTCCCCGCGGAGCGGCGCGGCGAAGGGCTTGGCGTATATGGGATCGTCATCGGCGTCCCGTCGATCGTCGCCCTGCCGCTGGGCGTGTGGCTGGCGGATCGGATCGGCTACGACGCGGTCTTCGTGGCGGGCGCGCTCTCCGCCCTCGTGGGGCTCGCCGTGCCCGGGGCGAGCGCGGCCCGGGGTGCTCGTTCTGTCAGCCGTGCTCGTTCTGTCCCAAGTGCAGTGTGGAGCGGCGCGCTGATCCGGCCCGCGATCGTCTTCTCCACCACCGCCATGGCGTGCGGGATCGTCGTCACCTTCCTGCCCGCGGTGAGCGGGATGGTTGAGGTCGCCCTGCTGGTGCAGGCGTTCACGGCGACGGCGGCCCGCTGGCTGGCCGGGCGCCTGGGCGACAGGTACGGCGCCGCACGCCAACTGGTCCCGGGGGCGCTGCTGTCCGCGGCGGGCATCGCCGCGCTCATCGTGGCCGGCAGCCCGGTCGCCGCGCTGGTGGGCATGGTGCTGTTCGGCACCGGCTTCGGGATCGCCCAGAACGCCAGCCTGACCGCGATGTACCAGCGGGCACCGGTGTCCAGCTACGGCACGGTCAGCGCGGCGTGGAACTTCGCCTATGACGCCGGGATCGGTGCGGGCGCCGCCGGGTTTGGGGTGCTCGCCGCGCACACCGGCTTCCCGTTCGGCTTCGGCATCACCGCCGCGGTCATGCTGCTCGTGACCGTTCTCGTCCGCCTTCGGACTGGTAAAGCCGAGCTATCACGTCCTCTATCTCCGGCTCCGCAATCGTGAGGTCCCGCAGCTTGCCCGAGGAGGCCAGCAGCGAAACCAGCGGCCCGACCGAGGTGGAGCCGTCGATGGAGAAGGTCATCCTGAGCCCGGTGGTGGATTCGAGCCGGGTGCCGGGCAGGTCGATCGCGGCGGCCAGCGGCTCGTCGAGGTCGGCGATGACGCGGCGCCGCGAGCCGTAGCGGGCGTGCAGTGCGTCGATCGATCCGTCGTGCACCACCCGGCCGTGGTCGATCACGACGATGCGGCGGCACAGGCGCTCGATGTCGGCCAGGTCGTGGGTGGTGAGCACGATGGTGGTGTCACCGCGCCCGCCGAGCTCGGCCAGGAACTCGCGCACGGCCTGCTTGCTGACCACGTCGAGGCCGATCGTCGGCTCGTCGAGGAACAGGATCTCCGGGCCGTGCAGCAGCGCGGAGGTCAGCTCGCCGCGCATCCGCTGGCCCAGCGACAGCTGGCGGACGGGTGTCTCGATGAAGGCGTCGAGCTCCAGCAGGTCGCGGCATTTCTGCAGGCGGGCCGCGTGCTCGGCGGGCGGTACCCGGTAGACGTGGCGGAGCAGCTCGAACGAGTCGCGCAGGGGCAGGTCCCACCACAGCGTCGACCTCTGTCCAAACACGACACCGATCCGGCGCGCGAGCTTGAGGCGCTGCGGCACCGGCATGAAGCCGCAGACCTGCACGCCACCCGAGGTCGGGGTGAGCACACCGGTGAGCATCTTGAGCGTGGTGGACTTGCCCGCGCCGTTGGGACCGAGATACCCGACCATCTCCCCGCGCTCGATCGCCAGCGACACCCCGTCGACGGCGGCCACGACCTTCTTGGCTCGGCGGAACCGGCCCTTGCGGGTGCGGACGATGAACTCCTTGCGCAGCTCGCGCGTCTCGATAACCTTCACGATCCCGTGCTCCTGTAGTGCCGGACGCCGAAGCGCCAGATGAAGGCCGCCAGAGCTACGACGGCCGCGGACACGAGCGGGCTCAGCCAGCCCAGCCAGGGCGGTCCGCCCAGGGGATCCGCCTTGCCCAGCAGGACAAGACCCGGGTAGTACGCCACGAACGCGAAACCCAGGCCGAAGGCGAAGATCTTGCGGAACCATCCACTGTAGACGGTGATGGGATAGGAGGTGAAGTCGCGCCCGCCGTAGGTGAGCGAGTTGGCGATCTCACCGGACTCGATCCACCAGAACGCGACGGTCGAGGTCGCGACGAAGAAGCCGCAGAAGAATGCGGCTCCGGCCAGCGGGGCGACGACCAGCAGCACGACTTTTGAGGGCGTCCACTGCACCCCCGCCACCCATAGGGCGATGCCTAGCACCGTGCCGGAGTAGAGGATCCGGCCCACCCGGCGGAATCCGACATCGAGGCAAAGCAGCTGCGCCAGCACGCCCAGCGGCCTGATCATCACGGTGTCGAGAGTGCCGAGGCGGACGTAGGTGCGGATGCGCTCGATGTTGCCGACGAGCAGGTCGGCTACGGAGAACGACATCAGCGCCAGACCGAACAGGACGATGGTTTCTTTGAGCGTGAAGCCGGCCAGGACCGGTACCCGCGAAAAAATCACCAGAACGGAGATCAGATCCGCCCCCACGACCACCGTGGTGCCGGCCAGATCCAGCCAGAAGCTGACGCGGTAGGACGCCTGGCCCCGGCCCTGCGCGCCGATGAGCTTGGCATACACGACAACGATCTCAACCACCCTGGATCACCAGCCTGCGTTCGGCGCGCCGCTGCACCACCCGGCACAGCCACAGCATCAGCACCGCCCAGAACACCTGCACACCGATCATCCCGACCCGCACCGGCAGCGGATCGCGCTCGATGAGCACGTCCATCGGCGCCTGCAGGAACGACGGCCCCGGGGTGCCGAACCACAGCAGCGCCGCCGCCCAGTCGGGCAGGAAGCGGATCGGGAAGTAGAGCCCCGACATCAGGCCGGACATGAACAGCCACAACATGTTGACGCCCCGCATGTCGAGCAGCCAGTACGCGGACGCGTTGACCAGGTAGCGGCAGCCGAAGCAGATGACGATCGCGAGCAGCACGGACAGGGCGAACAGCGGGTAGGTGATCGCCTCAGCGGGAAGGTAGATGTCGAAGAATAGCGCCCCGCACAGTACCGCCGGGAAGAACCGGAAGATCATGGCGTAGCCGCCGCGGCCGAGGTCGGCGGCGAGATAGTTAACCACCGGGTGGATCGGGCGCAGCAGGTCGGTTACTATGTCGCCGCTGCGGATGCGGTCGGCAAGGTCGCTCCAGCCCCAGAGCATGACGACTCCGAGCAGCCCCTGCCCAGTCCAAACGTAGGTCAACAGCTGCGGGCCGCTGTAGCCGGCGACCACGCCGCCGCCCGCGACGGCGAGAAGGACGTAGGTTCGCAGAAAGCCGAACATGATGTTCGTGGTGAGCGAGGCGAACGTGGCCTGCCGATAAGTCGCGAAGCGCCGGAAGCCGGATGCCGTAATTGCCCCGATTAGTGCCAACGGTTCGGTGAAGTTTCGGATTGTGGAGCGATCCGCAGTGGCGGTGACTAAGCCCACGCCGTTACCCTCCTGTCGCACCCATCTCTACGGCCGAAGTTCACACGGGCCCGGTGACCCTACCGGTTGGCTTTGGCGAGGGAAAAGTCATTTCGACTTCAGCGAGGCTAGCGTGGCGGACGAGCGCACTGACCAGTGGCGACGTGACGCCCCGGCATGGGCCGAGACGCCAACGGCCCCGCGCGCCAAGGTGCCCTCGGCAAGATCGCACCAGGAGGACCCATCGCCGTCGTCGCCCGCGCCCCCGCCCGCGCGGCCCGGCCCCTTCCCGCCGCAGATGCAACCCCCACGCCCTCCCGAGGGAGGGCCGCCGCCGGGCCGGCAAGGCGGGCCGCCACCTCCGCAGCGCCAAGGTCCCCCGCCGCCGCCCGGACAGTTCGGCCCGCCGCCACAGCGCATGGGCGCCCCCGGCATGGCCGGCCAGCCGCCGCGACCTCCTCAGGCAGGGCCACCGCAGCAGGGATGGCAGCAGGGTGGGCCGCCACAGCGCCAGGCTCCCCCACCACCCCCGCACGGCCGCCCGCCGCACGCGCAGCCACAGCCGGGTGCCCGGCCGCCGCAGCGTCCGCAGATGCCCGAAAACGCTCCGGTGACATCGATGCCCGTGACGGCGATGCCGATGACCGCCCCGCCCAACGCACCGGTCACGTCGCCGCGCGGGCCGGTGAACCCGCCGCATGCCCCGGTCTCGGCCAACCCGGTCTCGGCCAACCCGATCTCGCCGGCGATCCCGACATCGCCCGCGGTCGCCAGCCCCGACACGGTGATGCCGGTCCACGGCAGCGCCGCCGGTGCCGCGACCGCGCTCACCGCGCCGACGATGATGACCCCGATCGTCGTCAAGCTCGGCGCGTCGGCGCCGGAAGCCCTTGCGGTGGAAGAGGAAACGCCTGAGCCCGACGACGGCACGCCCGACCCCGAGCAGGTGCTGGCGGCCAAGGAGTGGCGCTTCCACCCCGAGACCCTGCGCGAGCTGGTCGACAACGCCGACGATCTGAGGGAGATCCGCGACAAGCTCACCGAGAAGCTCACCCCAGCCACCGACAACCCAACGCGTGCAAGGCTTTTGAGCCTGCGCGCGGTGGTCTCGCGGATCCTGGGCGACCTCACCAAGGCGCTCTCCGACGGCAAGATGGCGCTGGTGCACGCCGAAGCCACCGGCGAGCTGCGGCGCATCGCGATCGCCAAGGCGCGGCTGGCGCACGTGCTGCAGTGGCGCGGCGACTTCGCCGAGGCCGACCGGCTCTT
>Ga0075421_100001870_pt1 | contig 24866 bp, 19 predicted proteins | sample SoiMetdeltSBSDD5_FD_75292 | JGI IMG/M metagenome (GOLD analysis project Ga0075421, IMG submission 75292) | Bulk soil microbial communities from a Populus tree surrounding site in Tennessee, USA - Soil MetaG P. deltoides SBSDD5 | ecosystem: Environmental > Terrestrial > Soil > Tree plantation... | reverse complement strand
CGCGACTGCCCCATCATCGATGTCCGTCCCGAAGATCTTGATATCGCTACCTTGCGCGCGAGGGCTGTCGGTCAGGCACTCGCCCAGAAGGATGGCAATAGAGTAGACCTCCTCCCCGGTTGTGCAGCCGGGCACCCAGATGCGGATCGGCTCGCCAACTGCCTTAGAGGAGGTCAAGGGCGCAAGCACGGTGCTCTTGAGCGCTTCGAACGCATCGGGATCGCGGAAGAACTGGGTCACGCCGATGAGGAGCTCGTGAAACAGTGCCTGCAGCTCAGCGCGATCCGTCTTGATGCGCTCAACGTACCCGGGGACATCGTCAATTCGCAGAACCTGCATGCGGCGCTGGATGCGCCGGGTCAGGGTGCCTTCCTTGTAGCCGCTGAAATCGTGGCCGGTGCCGGCGCGCAGTAGCCCTGCAATCGCCGCCAGGTGCTGCCCCATGTCCTTCCGGGCGCCATTGCCGTCTTTGTGTTCGGCAACCGCGCCCATGTGGCGTTGATAGTCGACGAGCAAGGCCGGCATGGCCTCGACCGGCACGACATGGTCAACCATGCCAGTGTCGGCCGCGCTCTGCGGCATGCCGCGCTGAGCTACATGGTCGAACTCGGCCTGAGCCAGGGTCAGGCCGCCATGCTCCTTGATTTTGCGCACGCCGAGCGCACCGTCACTGCCGACGCCCGACAAGACGATGCCGACGGCTTTGTCGCGGCAGTCCTCCGCAAGCGATGAGAAGAACGTGTCTATGGGGCGGCGAGACCCGCGCGGAGGGGCCGGACTGACCACTCTGAGGATGCCATCCTTGATCGTGAGCGTGGCATCAGGAGGGATGACGAAGACGCAGCCCTTGCGTACGGCGACGCCGTCTGCGGCCTCGACGACCGGAATCGGGGCACCGGCACCGAGCAACTCGACCAGCAGACTCTTGTGATGCGGATCGAGGTGCTGCACCAGCATGAAGGCCATGCCAGTATCGGCCGGCGTGTTGGCGAGGAACGTCTTAAAAGCGGCGAGCCCACCGGCCGAGGCGCCAACGCCGACGACAAGGCCGTCAGGCGAGAGATCGTTCGGGAGGGGCTCGGCGGACATGAGTGTTTGCATCCTTCGGCGAGCGAAATCCGACGGTCGGATACCTCAAAGGCACTGTGAGAGCTGGCCAGCCGGCTTGGCACATTGGGCGGGTGAGTGTCTACCGGCTAAGCCAGCATGAGTAGTTCTCCCGGAAGAGATCAGTAGTTGCGCGTGTTGCTAGGGCAACGCGAATGGTGCAACGCACGCATGCGGGGCCACATCTCTTGCTTGCTGTCTCCCCCGTCACCAGAGACGCGGCTAGCTGCAATTGGCTCCCTCCCAATCGCAGCGTACATACGGCCGCCGAATGTGGCCCTGCTACTTTTCCAGCGAACGCTTCGTCGCCGAGCGGGCGCTGAAGCCGATGCTGGCCTATTTCGAGCGCCTGAGTGGATGGCTAGAAGATCCCCTTTTGAGGGAGACATGATCGACCCTTCTTTTGGAACTCGAAAGCGTGGCGAACATCTCAACGCACCGCGCGAGATGCCTATTCTCGGCTGCACTCTTACTGCTCAACTTGGCGCGTGCTCATCCGACAGGGGCGCAATCGGCGGCGAACCTGGAGGGTTCGTGGAACGGCAGCGCCTCGGTGTCGTTTGCGTCGGGAGAGCGAGAAGCCGCGCGGTGTCGCGCCGTGTACAACCGCACGTCGACCACTACTTACGCCTTGAGGGCGACCTGCGCCACGGCTTCAGGCAGAACAAGCCAGACGCAACCTTGCGTCACGCCGGCGGAAACAGCTATCGGGGAAGCGTTGGCCGCCGGAAACCGCCCGCTCCAGCGCGAGCGCTCTCTCTTAGAAGCAGCGATCGGACGGACAGGCGCTCAATCAACCGGGCCAGCGATTGTGTGACTCGCGGGCGGTAGAAGGTCCGGCCGTCGTGGGCGCGCGTTTACACGGGGGCCGTAGAAAAGTCCGGCCGTAGTAGTACGCCGACGATCGATCGTACCAGCGGGTGGGTGCGGCCCGACCAACGCGGTCCTACTGTTTCTTCGCGTCCGGCAAGGACCGCACCTCTGAATCGGACAACAGCACCTTGATCCCTGGCAGCTGCTCGAATTTGTCGGCGGTGATGGTAACGACCTTGGTGCCAAGACCAAGCACACGGCCGATGTCGAGACGGCCGATCGACTTTTGCAACAAAATCTGCCAGGAGCTGTCGTGAGCATTCGCAGCAAGGCGGCTCGGCGACGCCGCTTACCGGTCCGTTTGAAATTCGGGCTTCTCCGTTTCGCCGTGATGCATGCGCAAAGGCTGGCCGTCGTTTCCAAGCCAGTCAACGGGTAGCTCTAGGCGGCACCGGACCCCTTCCGGAGCGGGCACAAGGTCAACCGTACCGCCCAACTCGTAGGGGATTAGGTCGCGAATTGTGCTTGTCCCATAGCTGGATGTGCCGAGAGCGACGACAGGGGGGCCGCCGATTTCCCGCCATTCGAACACCAGATGAGATCGCGGGTGCCCGTTCAGGTGCCGGTCCCACCGGATCGACACGCGGCCATTCTTAGTAGAGAGGGCGCCGTACTTGGCAGCGTTGGTGGCGAGTTCATGCAGCACCATGGCCATGGCCTGACCCGCCTCGGGCTTCAGTAAGATGTTTGGGCCGTTGATCTCGGTGTTGTCGCGGGTCGCATACGGTGCGAGCTCGCGCCGGACCAGCGCCGTCAGCGACACCCCTTGCCACCGATGGGAGCTCAACAGCTCGTGCGTCGTTGCCATCGACCGAATGCGTCCATCGAGCGCCGCTACGAAATCGGCGACCGATCTGCTGCCTTGCTGGGTGTGGGAGACGACCGCGCTAACGGTCGCGAGCGCGTTCTTGACGCGATGGTCGAGTTCGGCCAGCAGAATGCGTTGCTGCTCCTCCACCCGTTTGCGGTCGGTAATGTCCTGGATCACGGAGACGAAATAGTCGACGACGCCATCCGTCTTCCGCACGCAGCCCACGGTGAGACTTGCCCAGACGATGCTGCCATCCTTGCGAATATAGCGTTTCTCGATGCAGTAGCTGTCGGCCTCGCCGACGAGCGTCTTGTTGAGCACCGAAAGATTGCTTGCGAGATCCTCTGGGTGTGTGAGGTCCTGGAAGGTCCTCGTCTTGAGTTCTTCGACGGAATAACCAAGCATCCGGGCAAAGCTGTTGTTGGCGCGCAGAATCGAGCCGTCGGCACCCACCAACGCAACGCCCACCGCTGCATTTTCGAACGTTGCCCGGAACCGAGCCTCGCTATCGGCAAGCGCACGCCGCCCCTCAACCTGCCCCGTCCTGATCTCGACGAGCAAGAGCGCGCCGCCAATACTTCCATCAGCCTGGCGCCAGGGTACCATGGACCAACCTGTCCACTCGATGCGACCATCCTCACGCGTGAAGTGGTCCTCCTTATTCGAGAGCTCTTCACCCGCAAGCACCCGAGCGTGGATGTTGCGCCAACGCTGCGGAATTTCGGGAAACACCTCGTAATGCGACTTGCCAATGAGCTGTGCGTTAGGAGGGAGGCGGAAATCGAAAACGAATCTCCGCGAGACCGCGAGATAGCGCATCTCGCTGTCGAACATAGCAATCGCTGCCGGCGCGTGTTCGACGAACATCGCCAGCTGCGCCTGTCGTTCTGCGAGGTCCGCTTCAGCGCGCTTACGTTCGGTGATGTCGATGCAAGAGCCGATATAGCCCGCAAATTCTCCCGCCGGCTCCCAGAGCGGAATGCCGTTATCCAACACCCAGCGATACTCGCCGTCGTGCCGGCGCAGCCTGTATTCCATGGAGAAGGGCTGGCGCGCATCGAAGGCATCGACATACGTTTTCAGGCAACGGTCGAAGTCGTCGGCATGGACGTTTTCAGACCATCCGTTGCCGAGTTCTTGCTCCATTGTGCGACCGACGAAGTCCAGCCAGGGCGTGTTGAACCAAGTGCACAGCTTGTCGATGCCACTCATCCAGACCAGGACTGGCGCAGCATCGGCGGTGAGCCGGAAACGCCGTTCGCTCTCCTTGAGCGCCGCTTCATTGCGTCGCCTCGCAGCGAACAACGCGGTCAGTATGAGGGTGTAAAGTGTCACCACCATCATAGCCGCTTGAGCGCCCTTCACGCGCTCCGCGATTGCGACACCCGCGTCACCAAAGCGGCCTATCCCAAAGGTCGTCCCGAACAAGACCGCCGCGGACGCGACGAACGCACCAGTTATCGCGAAAGCCGGTCGGCAGCGGGCCGTCAGCCAAAGCAGGAACGGTAGCACAAGGGCACCCGGGCTAAACGAGATCCAGGAGCCGGCTGGGTGGTTCACGATGTAGAAGCTGGTCAAGGACAGAAAGGCGAGCGCACCTACGCCCTCGATCCACTCGTCTCGGGATGGTCGCTCGCGCCACAGCTGACCGAGCCCAATCACGAGGGGCCCGACCACCGCAATTCCGACCCCGTCCGACAAGAACCAAGCGCGCCAGACATCCCAAAAGGGCGCTGTGGTATGCAGCAGGGTCATGGTCGCGGCCCCTCCAAATGCGGAGGCTGCGACTCCGAGAGCGGCGGCGGCCACAAAGCCCAAGACGTGCCGCACGTCATCAAAGGCGAATGCGCGACCAAACCACCACTCGATCAACCAAGCCGTGAGAACAGCTTCGCCCGCATTGCAGAAGCCGTTGAGTACCGAAGTCCAAAAGCTTCGGTCGCCCATGAGGTTGGCAGCGATGGTAGCAGCGATCACGCCAACCACGACAGCCGCACGCGCGCGGCCGCCCAGCACGACAAGAATGCCAACAGCAATGCCTGAGGCAGGCCAGAAGACGGCCACATCCTCGGTGAGCAAGGCGAGCCCGAGCCGCGCCGCTAAATAGTAGGCGATCGCGACGCCGGTCGTGCAGCCGAGTGCGAGCAACCACGCTTGAGCCGCGCCAAAAGAGGGCAGGTACCAATTAGCTCCGAAAGGCGGTCGAGCACGTCTCAATGGCCCCCCCCCAACAAACGCAGAAGCATCATTCCGCCAGGGACGGAACCCGTCAACACGGGTGTTGTACGAAGTCGCCGCGGGTCCTCCCCGATTTGCAGTCTCCCGAGGCAACGGACCTACTATTTCCGGGCTATAAACCGCAAACTCGCTGCATGGTTACCCGACCGCGATCGCCGCATGGGCGTCCATGACCCGCGCGAGGCGGCCATAGAATGGGTCTTGTGTCGCCAGCATCCGGTGGTCCACGCGGCGCGCGTCGACCTATGCTAGCGCCGCCCTCAAGTGCAAGTTCACCGGCAAGCTCAACAAAACAATGGTGAAGCTAAGACTGGAGAGCGCAGGCGAGCGCTCCAGTAAGACTGGTGTTTGCAACCTCCATGGGGAGTCCGTTACGGGTCATCATTCCCCGATCCGGTAGCGGCCTCGGCGCGGTGAAAGTTACTCTGTTCGCTGACGTGCCGGGCCACTGCCCGACACGGGGCAAGTGTGCCAATTGCTGCCATTGGCCGCGCCACTTCTTCAATACAAAACCGACGCCGATGCTCATCAGTGATCCATTCGCGACATAGGCTCGTATCCACGCATAGGGGCCAGCCGTCGCCCGGGGGCGTCGGCACATCCGCACGTGTGGCTTGGAAGAGGGGCCGCCTGGGGACACAACACAGGATGGCACGATTGAACAGGCGCGAAGTGGTGGCAGGTGCGTCAGCGGCAATTCTGGCCGCGAGCGACGCGTCGCAGGCCGAACCAACCGGCGGCACAAGGCTGCGACGCTACCGGCGCATCGCATGCGAGGAAGGGTTTCTTTCACCCGGAGTACTGGAAGAGAATGCGCGCACCAAGGTTCCCGGTGTTCCCCTGATAACGGCTGACGGTCCTGCAGCGGGTTTGGCGCGAGCACTCGTGGATCTGGGGGATCATCGTCTCGCAGCGATGGATGCGGACGGTATCGACATGCAGTTGCTGCTGCTTTCCTCGCCGGGTGTGCAAGCATTTGACACGGCAAGCGCCGTCACATTAGCAGCCGAGGCAAATGACTATGCCGCCGAAGCCTGCCGACGCCATCCGACACGGTTTGCTGCGTTGGCAGCCTTTACACCGCAGGACCCCGCGGCCGCCGCCAAGGAACTCGAACGCGCGATACACCTCCTTGGTCTGAAGGGTGCAATCGTCAACTCGCACACCGGCAACGAATATCTGGACCTGCCAAAGTTCTGGCCGATCTTCGAAGCGATCGAGGCTCTGGACGTTCCACTCTACATTCATCCGCGTGAACCCGCTGCCGGGATGCGGGAGATCATGGCGGGCCCGGTGGCAGGTGGCGCAGCCTGGGCCTATGGCGTGGAGGTTGGAACGCATGTTCTGAAGTTGATCTCGGGTGGCGTGTTCGATCGCTTTCCCAAACTTCGGGTCGTCATCGGTCATATGGGAGAGAGCCTGCCTTTCTGGCTCCCTCGCATAGACAACCGCTACGTAGCGATGCGCGGGGCGATGTTCGGAGGAGCCACGCCGATGAAGCGCATGCCGTCCGAATACATCCGCGAGAACATCTGGGTGACGACTAGCGGCATGAACTACTGGGAGCCGCTCAGATTGACCCTGGACGTGCTGGGCGCCGACCGCGTGCTCTATGCAACGGATTTTCCATTTGAGAGACAGGGCGAAGCAGTGGCATTTGTCGAGGCGATGCCACTCACTTCCGCGCAAAAGAAGACATTGTTCGAAGACAATGCACGTCGTGTTTTCGGGCTCTGAACGTTGCGGATGGTTTCCAGGCGACCGTATTGGCCGCTTCCAGCCGCCTCCAACCAGATCTTGTTTCCCATCATGACCGTCCGCTCCAGTTGCGCGATGTCGATAGTCTTGTCTTCCGCTGTTTCCCCGGGGTCACAACGTCGCGCGGTTGAATGTAGTTGTTGCCACTTCGCAAGGGCGGATCGGGTCAACAGCACGCGTTCGATGCGCTCGCGGTCCTATCCTTGACCATTCACGGTCACGTCGAAGGGAGGAATCATGACCACTGATGACGAACGCTGGTGGGACCTTGTTGACCGCGCCCGCCGGGAGGCCGGAGCCGAGGAGCCGCGGGCGCGAGCTGCGCTGCTTGTCGACTGGCTGTCGCGGCTGGACGTCGACGAGATTGTGGCATTCGACAGGTTCTTTCTGGAGCGGGTCAATGGGGTGTACCGCACGGAGCTGTGGGAGATCGCCTACATAATGAACGGCGGCTGCTCCGACGACGGGTTCGATTACTTTCTGGGCTGGCTCATTAGCGAAGGTAAGCAGCGCTACCTTGCGGCGCTTGCCGACCCGCGGGCGGCTGCGGAGGAGGTCGACGCCGACGATGAGCCCTTCGAATGCGAGGAGATGTGGGGAGTTGCATCCCGCGCGTTCGTCGCGAAGACCGACCAGAGCCAAGAGACGTACTACGACCAGCACGCTCCGAATGTGCCGCGAAGCAATATCGCTGAGCCGTTCGACGAGGACACCGTGAAGGAGCGTCATCCGGAGGTGGCGGCGCGCTTCTCCTAGGGCGCCAACCGTTGTGTCAGATGTCAGATACGAGCGGAAGGGGAGTCATGAAAAATCGCGGCCAATTGGCCAACTGGCGCGGCCTCGCTCAAGGCGCTCTGCTCGACACATTTTGAGCGGCGCGCAGAGGACTGATATGTGCCACGTGCGGTCATGTTCCAATCTCCAAGGAGGGAGGTCCTGAGCGGCGGAATCCGAGTAGAGGATTGTACTGGCATGCTGACTTTGCCGTTCCACGATGGCTCGAAGAAACGCGTGACCGACGGTGCGCTCTTGCCCCTGTCGCCTCGTGGTGGTCTGGTGCCTGGCCGGGCGAACGAACGAGAAGTCCGATGAGCCTTCATCTAGACTTCCCCATCGTTGAGGGGAAGTATCGACTTACTCGCGAGTGGACGGTTGATCTTCCTGGAAAGTTCAACCGCCGGATCGATGATGACGACTTGGTCATTTGGAGGCCAGGGCTAACGTTCTGGATTGCCATTTGGGACCTGGAGGCCGGTAAGAGTCCAGAAGAAACACTCGCGTGGATCCTCGAAGATGCGTCTCCGCATCGCACGGACGAGAAGATTGATCGCGATGGCGGGCTCCTTCGGCTGACTTATCGACTACGCGAACAGGATCCAGAAGATCCCTCTAGCTGCACAGCAATCTACGGGTACGTATTCTCCGCCTCTGATCACGTCCAAATCGCGGGCTACTGTGATGGTGCAGACGCCGAGGTTGCGGCCGAAGAGGTAATTCGATCACTCCGCTGTCTGCCGAACGCCCCGTAGTAGGGCAGCTCGAACTCGCGCCCACGACGGAGGCCCGTGTGGGCGTCCTGCGCGGTGAACAGCAGGGTCAGCTCAGTCATCCATTCTGGATCCAGCTGGATGATTGACTCCAGCGTGGAGCGCCCGAACGAGCGGACCCAGAGCCCGAGCGCGCACCGCATAAGCACGACCTCCCCGGAATCGAAGTAGATACCGCTCACAATCGGTCAGCACTCCGCGCGAACGAGGTCCTGAATGGATTGCATGGACCGCTCCAGATTGCCCTGATCGCCGCTCCGTGGAACGGCAAACATGGGTGGCTTCTCGATATATTGCCGGGGGTAAGGGGGCGGGGCGTTCCTCGGACGACCGCGCCACAAATCCACCCTGGTATAGCAGGCTATCTCGGTGATCCATCCATAGACAACCTCCGTACCTTAGGCTGTCAACCTACCAAGGAGGTAAAGACCCATGAGCATCCGCGCAACACGCCTACCGAGGCGGGCGCCGGTCGCACTCGCCGCCCTTGCGGCGGTGGCGCTGATGGCCACCTCGGCGGCTCCGGCCTCGGCCCAAGGAGCTGGATCTCCTGGTATTGGATCTATCCTGGATGGGTGGGGCAACCGAGACATGGATATTGGTGCGTTCTCGTCATCGAGATCTCGTCGCTCCACGTGCTGCGGACGTTCATCGAGGTGGGTAACACCGGCCATCCGGGCGCCCCATACACTGAGACGGCCGGGCAGACGGTGATCCATCTCACCTTCATCTTGTCCGCCATCGCCATCGCCTTCGTCGACCGGCTGGGGCAGTTCGCGCTCGCTAGGACGCAGCCATCCGGAGCCGGTCGAGTAGCGCCGCGGAATGGGAGGCAAGCGCGTGCGGGCGGCGCCTTTCCGCCCGCTCGGGGTTTGGCCTGAACCCTTGTTGGGTTTGTGCCGATCGGGGAGTAGTGAGGCGCAAGCTCCGTGTGCACCCACGACAAATCCAGAGCTGCATCGATCTGGCGCACGAGATGACCGGCCGGAACAACGTCATCGAGATGGAACTCATAAAACAGCTGGCTTTAATCGCCCTGCAGCCGCCCCATCATCGCAAGCCCCCGCCGCTCAGCATGGTGCGAGGACGCAATCATTGGCAACCGACTTCTGCAACAGAATCTGCCAACAGCTGTCGTTTTGCTACAGCCCCGCATCGTTGGGTCGACTGATGTTCACCCAGTTCCTTCGCTGACATTGGTTTGGCGTGTTCAAGCCCCCAACTTCCTTCCCGATAGACGGTGATGGCGCGCTGGGATTCATCCATCGTTGTCGTGGCAACCAGCGACGGCGATTCTAATCGCATCGAAAATTATGAAACCGTAGCTCTCAAAAAGGGCCACCTCAGGGGTCAGCTTTCAGTAGGACGGCAATGGGGTTAAAGCCGGTTTCATCATCGAGCAGATTGGTAGACCCGAGCCGAAGGCTGACCCGTCCAAGAGGGGCGAAAGAGACAGAATACACCTGCTCGTTGCTGTCATAATCAACACCCACAAATTCCGGACAATATTCGCTCTATGACAAACTCGAACGGCAAAACGTGTGGCTGCATCGTGCCCTCCCTGGCAATCTGCTTGTGATAACCTTCCACCGCTGACTTCAGCAGTGCAACAGGTCTGACGCCCCGCGAAGCAACCGGTGCGTGTGTGTGAAGGCCGTTCGCGACATAACGAGCTGGTCCGTGCTCGTCAGCTTCCTCGCTTTACAGGGAAGACGCCTGGGTCGCCACAGAGCGGCGGCCGAGAAGCATGAGTTCTAAGCCTATCGCTATAGGCGCTGCCAGCACAAAGCCGATGGCCTGCTCGCTTGCACAGGCCGCCCAGAGGACACCGGCAGCATAGGCTACAAGCACATGTCGCCAATGAGCAAACCGAACCCCCGCCGCCAACCTGAACACATTGACGACTAGCAGCAATCCTATCGTTGCTGCAAAAATCATCGCAACCAAATGCAGTGTCACATCCGGCATCGCCTTTGTCCCCTGGTTCGGAAGGGCACCATAGTGTCGCTCTGGGAACTTGCCTGAGGCGTAACGCTAGCCCAAATCGGCGAGAGGTGAACATCCACTTTGGCCTTTTCCTTGGCTAAGGCACCTCTGCGGCACCGGCTTGGACCACGGGAGTTCCAGCTCGCGGCCAATGGGATAAGAGGCTGTAGCTTCGCCTCCAACGTGCTGCGATACGGGCTCGGGCCGAGGTCCGCATCGGGTCACGAGCGGTAAGGCGTGCGCCGGGAGACCGGCAAGGAGTAGGTGGTGCAAGTCCACTGCGATGAAGGAGTAGCGATCCACATCGGCCCCGAGCCGTGCGCAGGCTCCCGCGAGGGCGTCGGCGAAGCGTCGGTAGGGGAGAGCATAGGCCAGCCATTGAGCCGCGAAAGGTTATCTCGGGTGCCGACACGGTGTCTTACGTGGAAGGCAACACGGACAGGCGCGCTACTTGCGAGTGCCTGGACGACCCGGCGTGGTCATAGACCCTGGCATGTGCAGACGCTCCTTGTACGGGAACCGGGAGATCTCGCGTCCGACCGTTCGGCAGCAGCCGCCGGTCCGCATCGGGAAGGCGAGGAGCCGTAGCCGATGATGCACGGGCGCGAGAAGTCAGACCCCGCCATAGTAGCTGGGAAGCCGGCGAACAAGGTGGCTTCGGCCACTGCGGAGTCGGTGGAGCCAAGGGCGGGGGCCGAGAGGAACGCGGGCCAGCAAAGCACGCACCGGACACAGGGACGGGAACGCGTGTCACAGGCGCTGGAGCGCGTACGGCAAGCCGCAAGGCAAAGGAAGAAGGAGAAGTTCACATCGCTCCTGCACCACGTCAACGCCGATCTTCTCCAAGAGGCGTTCTTCGCGCTCGAGCGCAAAGCCGCTGCCGGGGTAGACGGTCTGACATGGCAGGCCTACGCAGCAGACCTTGACCGAAACCTCACTGATCTGCATGCAAGGGTTCATCGCGGGGCGTACCGGGCTCTGCCATCGCGCCGGACGTACATCCCGAAGGCGGATGGAAAACAGCGCCCACTGGCGGTGGCGGCGCTGGAGGACAAGATCGTCCAGAAAGCGATCGTGGCCGTGTTGAACTGCATCTACGAGGAGGAGTTCCTCGGGTTCAGCTACGGTTTCCGCCCCAAGCGTGGCCAGCACAATGCGCTGGACGCCTTGGTCGTTGGGATCACCTCCCAGCGTGTGAACTACATTTTAGACGCGGACGTCCGATCCTTTTTCGACGAAGTCAGTCAGAGTTGGCTAGTCCGCTTCGTCGAGCATCGGATCGGCGACCCACGCATGATCCGCCTGATCCAGAAGTGGTTGAAGGCGGGCGTCCTGGAGGACGGGGTCGTCACGGTCAGTGAAAAGGGAACGGGGCAGGGCTCGGTGATTTCACCGCTGCTTGCCAACGTCTACTTGCACTACGTGTTCGATCTCTGGGCCGAACGCTGGAGACGGCGCGAGGCCACGGGCGACATGATTCTCATGCGCTATGCTGACGACATCGTCGTCGGCTTCGAGCACGAGGCTGATGCCCGCCGCTTCTGGGACGACATGCGCAAGCGGTTGGAGGAGTTCTCGCTGTCGCTGCATCCGGACAAGACCCGTCTGATCGAGTTTGGCCGCTTCGCGGCGGACAGGCGCGCCAGACGCGGGCTTGGCAAGCCGGAGACCTTCAACTTCTTGGGCTTTACGTTCATCTGCGAACGCAACAGTGCGGGCAAGTTTTTCATCAAGAGAAAGACCCGTCGCGATCGCATGCGGACCAAGCTCCGGGCCGTCAAGGAGGAGTTGCGACGGCGCATGCACCAGCCGATCCCCGAACAGGGGGCCTGGCTCAAGCAGGTCGTGAGAGGGTTTTTCGCCTATCATGCCGTCCCCACCAATGGGGACGCGCTGAAAGCGTTCCTGTATCACGTCGAGCGCCTCTGGCTGCGCACGCTGTGGCGGCGCGGTCAGAAGCATTCCCTCGCGTGGGAACGAATGCGGCGGCTCTCGAACGATTGGCTCCCGAGACCGAGAATCCTTCATCCTTGGCCAGACCAGCGTTTCGCCGTCAGAAACTCAAGGTGGGAGCCGCGTGCGGGAATGCCGCTCGCGCGGATCTGTGCGGGGGGCGATCAGCAATGATCGTCCCTACCGCGATTCGGGTAGAGCATATTGTGTCCGAACTGCCCCCGATCTTTGCCGAACACGGGGGTCTTGCTCTCGAAAATCCGTCTCGCGAACGGGCTCGCCGCTCGGAAGGGCTCAGGTCTGGTGAGGGTCGTCATCCAGCTTCGCGACCAGAAGCGCCTGCGTACCCGCCGGCACGGTGCAGCGCGCGACAACGTGCGGCCATACCTCGATGGGCGGAGCGCCGACGAGCGCGGGGCTCAGGGTCACGATCTGGAGATCGTCGTTGAGGTGCTGGCGCAGGCCGCAACTGAGCGCCCGGCAGGCCACGCGCCGCCAGCACTCGCGGTAGTGGCAGATGCGGCCCAGGTAGCGTCCCGTCGCGTCGGCGAGGAAGATGTCGGCCCCCAGGTTGATGGTCTGCGCCGTCCCCTGGAGGCGGCGACCGAGGCGGGCAAGAGGAGCAAGGTCCATGGCGGGATCGATGGTGACCAGCACATCGGCATCCTTCGGCACCGGCTTGTCGGTGGCGAGCGAGCCGAGCAGGGCGATGCGGAGAACGCCGGGCGTCGACCGCGCCGCCCGCACGAACGCGAGCACGGCCCTGAGCAGGTGAGGTCGCGGGTCCGACACAGAGGGCCGGGGTGTAAGCGGCCGACTGTCGCGGCGGCGTGCCATGAAGCTGTCGGTCTCCTTCACGCGTGAGACGCCATGATCTCTCTACGCGCGGCTGTGAGCTTTGCAAGGAGGCCCTTGCGGCGAGCCCGGAATGGTTCAAACTGGGACGCGGGCTGACGAGGAGAGAGCCGGATACGGCGGCGTTTTGCGTTTTGCCTTCAGTCCGCCCTTGCCAGCCGCGGATGCGCGGGCCGCGCCAGCTTGAGGGAGAGGTGTCGCCATGAGCAACCGTGGAAAGCGGCCGGCATCGGTACTCGCCAAGCCCATCGGTCCGCAGGCATCGGCGCCGAGGGCGGCGGTCTACCTGCGCGTCTCGACCGGCCGGCAGGCCGAGCAGGACCTGTCCATCCCGGATCAGAAGGCTCAGACCAGGGCCTGGGCGGCCCAGCGCGGCTGGACGGTGGTCGCTGAGTACGTGGAGCCCGGCGCGTCCGCGACCGACGACAAGCGGCCCGAGTTCCAGAGGATGATCGAGCGCGCCTGCGACGGCGAGAATGCGTTCGATGTGATCGTCGTGCACTCGTTCTCGCGCTTCTTCCGCGACGCTTTCGGCCTCGAGTTCTACGTGCGCAAGCTCGCCAAACACGGCGTGCGGCTGGTGTCGATCACGCAGGAGCTGGGCGACGACCCGGCGCAGGTGATGATGCGGCAGGTGATCGCCCTGTTCGACGAGTACCAGTCCAAGGAGAACGCCAAGCATGTGCTGCGCGCGATGAAAGAGAACGCGCGGCAGGGGTTCTGGAACGGCTCGCGTCCCCCGCTCGGCTACACGGCGGTGGAGGCGGAGCGGCGCGGTGCACGCGTCAAGAAGAAGCTCGCCGTCGACCCGGTCGAGGCGGAGCAGGTTCGGCTCATCTTCCAGCTGTTCCTTGAAGGCCACGAGGGCTCAGGCCCGATGGGCATCAAGGCCATCGCGGGCTGGCTCAACGAGCGGGGCTACACGACCCGCACGGGGGGACGCTGGGGAACGGGGCGGATTCATGCCGTTCTGTCCAATCCGGTCTATGCCGGGCGGCTGCGCTTCAACGTCAAGGACTCCAGGACGTATCGGCTCAAGGGTGCGAGCGAGCACATCTATTGCGACGCGCCGGCGATCGTGGGGAGCGAGACGTTCGACCGGGTGCAGGCGTTGCTCAAGTCGCGCAACCCCCGCGTCAACCCGCCGAGGGTGGTGACCGGTCCGATCCTGCTCACCGGCCTGGCCAAGTGCGCCTCGTGCGGGGGCAGCATGACCCTGCGGGCCGGCACCTCGCGCTCCGGCGAGATCTACCGGTACTACTCCTGCAACAGCTTCCTCAAGATGGGCCGGATCGCCTGCCAGGGCCGGTCGATCCGCATGGACCGGCTCGACCTCCTGGTGACACAGCACATGGCGGACCGGCTCCTGGAGCCCGAGCGGCTGACGGCCCTGCTGAGCTCGCTGGCCGGACGGCGCAAGGAGAAGGCGGCAGCCGTCGATCGGCGGCTTGCTGCCCTGGCGCGCGAGGCGGAGGAGGTTGACGAGCGGCTGCGCCGGATTTACAGGCTGGTCGAGGACGGCCGCGACGAGGTCGACGACATCCTGAGAGCGCGCATTGCCGACCTCAAGCAGGCGCGGGCGAAGGCGCAAGCCGCGCTCGACCGGGCAAGATCGGCCACGCGCAGCGTGGAGGCCGTGAGCCCGATCGTCGTCGAGCGCTTCACGCGGACCATGCGCGAGAGGCTCACGACCGGCGAGGTCCCCTTCCGCAAGGCCTATCTGGGCTCGCTCATCGACCGCATCGAGGTCGACGACCGCGAGGTGCGGATCGTGGGCCGCAAGGACGTGCTCGAACAAGCCGTCCTGGCCAGCAGACAAGGCCGGGCCGGTGTTCACAGTTTTGTACCGAAGTGGTGGGCCCGGCAGGACTCGAACCTGCAACCAGACGGTTATGAGCCGCCGGCTCTAACCATTGAGCTACGGGCCCCCGTTCCCGCGGGTGGCGTCCTAGTACACCAAGTTGGCGCGCCTTTGGAAGGTGCGCGACCGGGGTCAGACCCCTCGCGCACAGCGTTGCGTTCCATCAAGAGGTCGGAGGCGAGGGGTCTGACCCCGTTTTGGCGGGTGGTGAAACCTACGCCGGCCGCCGCACCAGGTAGCCCTCGCCGTGCTCCATGAAGGCGCCGATCAGGCGGGCGACCCGCTCGGGCTGGTCGAACTCCGGCACGTGGGCGGCGCCGTCGATGTAGGTGAGGCGCGAGCCGGGGATGCCGGCGGTGAGGCGGCGCGCGGCGTCGATGGGCACGACCTCGTCGCGGGTGCCGAATAGGATCAGCGTGGGCGCCTTGATGGAGGGCAGGGCTTCCTGAAGCGCCCTGTCGAGGGTGACGCCGCCCGTGTAATGCATGTACATGCGCTGGTTTCCGGCCAGAACGTCCGGCGACCGGGTCTCGTTGGGCGCCCGCTCGGGGACGGCGTAGAGCTTGCGCAAGCGTGCCTCCGGGTCGGCGGGGAGGCCGCCGGTGCCCTCGGTGCGCAGCCCGGCGGGCGCCTGCACCACCAGCTGCCCGACGAGGTCGGGGTGGCGCACCGCCAGCCATAGCGCCTGCCATCCGCCGAACGACTCGGCCACCACGTCGCACGGGCCGCCGATGACGGTCCGGACGAAACTGGCCGCAAGATCGGCAAGGTTCACCATGGAGGCGACAGCGGCGTGCTCGGGCGTTCCGTTCCAGCCCGGGGCGGTCGGCATGTAGAAGGTGTACCGCTGCGCCAGCATCGCCGTGGCCGGCGTGATCCGTGGGCCGCTGGCGGGGTGCAGATGCAGGATCGGCCGGCCCTCGCCGCCCTTCAGGTAGGTCACCGGCCCGCTGTCCAGCTCGACGCGGTGCTCCGCGAACGTGGTCTCCGTCATGCTCTCCCTCCAGCAGCCCCGACACGACCGGGACACACGACCGGGGCACTTGGGCGTCGAGCCGACGGCCTCCGGGATGCGATCATGGTTATCCTGTCTTGGCGCGCCATTCTACCGGTCGCGGTGGGCGCGCTGGAATGGGGACGGTCGCGGCGGGCAGCGCGAGCTCAATCCCGGCGTGACTGCGGGACGGCCGCCCGGGGCCCAAGCCGCGTCACGTGGCCCATCTTGCGGCCCGGGCGCGCGTGGTGCTTGCCGTAGAGGTGGAGCGCGGCGCCGGGCTCCGCGGCCAGCTCCAGCCAGCGGTCCGCCTCCGCGCCGATCAGATTGACCATCTCGGCATCGCTGTGGCGCGCAGTGGAGCCGAGCGGCCAGCCCGCCACGGCGCGCATGTGGCTCTCGAACTGGCTCACCGCGCAGGCCTCGATGGTCCAGTGGCCGCTGTTGTGCACACGCGGGGCGATCTCGTTCACCATCAGGCGGGATGAGGCCGGGGCCCCGGGACCCAGGTGGAACATCTCCACCGCCAGCACGCCCACGTAGTCGAGCGCGTCGGCGATGCGGACGGCGATGGCGCGCGCCTCGGCGAGGTCGGCCTCGGGCAGGCCGGACGGCACCACCGACCGGCGCAGGATGCCGTGCTCGTGGACATTTACCGGGCAGTCGTAAGCGGCCGTCACGCCGTCGAGCCCGCGCACGATCAGCGCCGAGACCTCGCAGTCGAACGCCACGCGCCGCTCCAGCACGCTGGGCGCGCTGCCGATGGCCGCCCACGCGGCTGCCATGTCCTCGCCGGGCGCCAGGCTCGCCTGCCCCTTGCCGTCGTAGCCGAGGCGGCGCGTCTTCAGGATCGCCGGTCCGCCGATCCGGGCGAGCGCAGCCGGCAAGGCGCCGGCGGCATCGACCGCCACGAAAGGCGCCACAGGAATGCCGAGCCGGACCATGAAATCCTTCTCGACCAGCCGGTCCTGGGCCACCTCCAGCGCCAGAGGCGACGGCCGCACGGGCACGCTGCGCGCCAGGACGCGCGCCGTCTCCACGCGCACGTTCTCGAACTCGTAGGTGACCGCATCCACCGCACGCGCGAAGCGGGCGAGCGCCTCCGTATCGTCGAAGGCGGCCTGCGTGGTTGCAGTCGCAACATCGAAGGCCGGGCCGGTGGTGTCGCAATAGACGTGCGTCTTGAGACCCAGCCGCGCCGCGGCGATCGCCAGCATGCGCCCCAGCTGCCCGCAGCCCAGGATGCCGATGGTGGAGCCGGGTGGCAGCGGCAAGCTCGAACCGGCTTCAGGCATCGTCGTGCGGGGCCTCGGGCACCGCCGCCGTCTGGCTGGCGCGCAGCGCCTCCAGCCGGCGGGCGAGATCGTCGTCGGCGAGCGCCAGGATCTGCGCCGCCAACAGGCCGGCGTTGGCGGCGCCAGCCGCGCCGATGGCGAGGGTGCCGACCGGCACGCCGGCGGGCATCTGCACGATGGAGAACAGGCTGTCCTGGCCCGACAGGGCCTCGCTGGCAACCGGGACGCCCAGCACCGGCAGGGTCGTCATCGCAGCAGCCATGCCTGGCAGGTGCGCGGCCCCGCCGGCACCGGCGATGATCACCTTGAGGCCACGCGCCTTGGCTGTCCTGGCATAGTCATAGAGCCGGTCGGGGGTGCGGTGCGCCGATACCACCCGGGTCTCGTGCTCCACGCCCAGCTCCGCCAGCACATCGGCGGCGCGCTTCATGGTGGGCCAGTCGGAGCGGCTGCCCATGATGATGCCGACTTTGGGATGCTGAGCCATCGGCCCCAGGCTTCGCCAAGCTTCGAGCTTCCATGAACCCCGCCACTTACGGGACATCAAGCCGGCTGGCAAGACGCAAGCCTCGCTGACGTTTCGGCAGTCGGGCGTCGGCAGTCGGGTAGGCTGGCTGCTGTCCCGATATACGTCCCTGTACGACTGCCGAAACCCGACGCGCGACTGCCGCCCTCAGGCGATAATGTCGGGCAGAAGCTGATCCTCGATGGCGGCGATCTTGTCCTTGAGGGCGAGCTTGCGCTTCTTCAGCCGCTTGATCAGCAGCTGGTCGCAGAGCGGCGAGGCCACCTCGGCCAGGATTTGACCGTCAAGCTCCCGGTGCTCGGCCCTGAGCCGCGCCAACTGCTCGCGGAGCTCGCGCTCGTCCGGTCTCTGCATGGCCTTGGTCGAGGTCCTGCGGGACAGCCGCTCGCACAGGTTCAGCGCGCGAATATCCATAGAATTAACGGTTAGGCAAGGGTAAATGGTATGCCTTGCTAAGGTCCCGGCCTAGCTGGTGGCTCAGCTCAAATCGCGGCGATATCGGCCGCCCGCTGTCGGCCCGCTTGTGGGAATGTGGCAGTCGCATGGTGCGTCTTGTGGGCAGCGCCGCCGGCGCGACGGCCGCTGTGTGCGGCATCGGCATTGCTGGCGTGTCGTTCTACGCCTTCAACCCCTGGACCGCGCTCGTGTCGTGTCTTCTGGGTTGGGCCATGCTGGCCATCGCCATCGTCGACGCCCAGCGGTTCACGATTCCGGACGTCCTTTCGTTGCCAGCCATTCCCTTAGGCCTGCTGGCGTCGGGCTGGCTGCACGATCCCGGCAGCAGCCAGCTGGTCAGCCTGGACCACGTGATCGGGGCGTGCCTCGGGGGGGCCGCCTTCTGGCTCGTGCGCGAGGCCTACTGGCGCCTGCGCGAGCGCGAGGGGCTGGGGCTGGGTGATGTCAAGCTGGCGGCGGCCGGCGGCGCCTGGACCGGCTGGGAGCATCTGCCCGATGTGGTGCTGCTGGCCGCGGCGGGGGCGCTGAGCTTTGCCATCGCTCTGGCCGCCATCCGGCGCGGACGCCTGTCGGCAACCGAGAGGCTCCCCTTCGGCGCCTTCCTGGCGCCATCGATCTGGGCCGTCTGGAGCCTCGGCGCCTGGGCGCGGGGCTTCTAGTCTCCGCCTGGGGAGGTTGCGGCGCAACTCGGTCATAGTGTAGGGAAGGACTACGCGATCATGGACCGCTAGGCTTTCTACAGCCCTGACTACCTCTCCAAGGCTGTGGAGGCATCGGACGCCCTCATCCGGCTGCTCGCGTACAGGCCAGTTGCAGGGCGGACGCGCGAAAAAAGTGAGCAAAGCCGCAGTAGCTCAGGGGTAGAGCAACGCATTCGTAATGCGTGGGTCGGGGGTTCAAATCCCTCCTGCGGCACCATCAAAATCTCCAGAAAAATCAATAGATTGGATCAAATCAAGCCCAGCGCATTCATGGCGGGCTTTGCGCGTTGCAGCTTGCACCCGAGGCAGTCTTAGGCGGTGCCATAGCGCCCGCTGGCGGCCCGTTTCCTCAGACCGTCGACCGGGCTACCTCCAGAGGGCCGATCGCCCTCAGAGCTCAAATTTGGAGGACCAAGGGGCGATTGGTTATGGTGCCCGACCGACCAGCCATCCGCGGCTCAGCGGCCGCCCGGCCCGGTCAATGGGTGAATCTGTCAAGGGTTGTAGCTGCCCTCAGCTGGTGAGCACCTGGCAACTCTGGGCACCCGCGCATCTCCATCTTCCGGACCAAAGCCCGGCCGACTCACGAAGCTCTGACTTGCCGATCGTCTCCCGCGTGCCGCACTTTGCCAGCGGGGCCGTCGCCTTGCCCTGCCTGCAGGGTCGCAGCAACATGGGTTTCATAGGGCATCTCACGCCCCGGCAGCAGGTGCCGGATCTGTCGCTTCCGCTGGCTGGCGGGGGCCATTGGCGGCTGTCCGACCAGCGGCCCAAGCACTTCACGATGCTGGCCTTCTACCGCGGTGCGCATTGCTCGGTTTGCCGCGACTACCTGCGCCACCTGCAGTCGATGTACGCGCAGTTCAGCAAGCTCGGAGTGACGCCGATCGCCATATCGACGGACACTGCAGAGCGGGCATGCTCGGTGGAGACAAGCTGGAGCCTAAGGGACCTTTGTGTCGCCTATGGCCTGTCGCTGCAGCAAGCCCGCGCCTGGGGGCTCTATGTCTCGCGTGGAGTCGGGGTCTCGTCGATGGGGATCGAGGAGCCGGCCATGTTCGTCGAGCCTGCACTGTTTTTGGTCAGGCCCGACCGGACGCTCTACTACGCATCGGTGCAGTCGATGCCCTTCGGGCGGCCGTGCTTCGACGACATGCTGAGCGGGATCGAAATGGCCGTGGCCCGGAACGACCCTGCGCGCGGAGACGTGGCCGACTAGCCAGACCACACAAGCAACGCTGCCACCGACCGCTTTCTGACAGGTCACTTCCGATCCTGCACGATCGATCCCTATCGATCCCTCGCCACGACGATGGTGGTGCAGGCGCTTTCAAGCTTGGGCATGTCGCGCGCTGCGGCCTGGCGAAATGGAAGGCGACGCCGGCCCGCGCATCCGCCCCCGCACGGCAGCCAGATGGGTGCACCCGGTGCAAGCATTCGGGACAGAGCGGGCCTCCGCGAACGGCTCGGTCGCCACAACCTCGGAACCGGCATCCAGAAGTATATCGAGCGGCGCTTCGCCCCCGGGCCAGTACACGCACGGCTGCACGGTGGTGGCGAGCGGCGTGACCCGCACCATCGCCACACCGCAGCTGCCGCGGCGCGGCGGAAGCCCGGCCATGGCCCGCACGAGAGGCTCTCCAATGGCGGGGAGATCATCGTGCGCGAGAGCGCGAGCTTCGGCATCCTGGGGGTGGCGACGCTCGGCTACTACGTCGATCCTCACTCAGCGCGGCGCCAGGCCTCAGCGGCCGCGCGGATGACAGCCAGGGAGCCGACCGTGCCGTCGGCTTCGCCCTTCTCGAAGTCGCCCTCGACGAGCGCCATCTGGTTGGTGACATGTGCGAAGCACAGCACCGGCTTGCCGCGCGCGGCGGCGAAGGCGTAGAGGGCGGCCGCCTCCATCTCCACCGCGAGCAGGCCCCGCGCCGTCATGGCATCGATCGCCTCCTGCGTCTCGCGGAAGGGCGCATCGGTGGTCCAGGTGGCACCGCGCTCGACGGGAATGCGAAGATCGGCGAATGCACCAGTCATCGCCTCCAGCAGCTTCGGATCGGCAGCGCTGAACTCTGCCGGCGGGAGATAGTGGTAGCTGGTGCCTTCATCGCGCAGCGCCCGCTCGATCAGGATGAAGTAGGGCGGTGGGCGCAGCTCGGTGAGGCGTCCCGCCGACGTCATGCTGATGAGCAGCCGGCAGCCCGAGGCGAACAGCTGCTCGCCGACGAGCACGGCAAACGGAGCGCCGACCGCGCAGCCGATGAGACCCAGCTCCATCCCACCCTCTGTGACCCGGTAGAGCTCGGTGTGGTAGCACGCCCATGCCCGGTCTCGATGTGCCCGATCAGCAGCCCGCAGCCGGCGCACCATGTCGCCGTCCGGATCGAGGACGCAGACTTCGGGCACGGGCGTCGCGGCGAGGCCCTTCTGCCGGCGCGCCTCACGCAGCAGATTTTCCGGTGCGAACGCCGATGGCGCCGCATGGCGCTTGTTGGCAAGGATCGGCGCAACGGCCCCCGCTTGCGGTGTTGACACTTCGAGCCGCTCGCTCATGCCGGCCTCTCTCCTGGAACGACAAGGAAAGCCGCCCCTGCCCTCGTGTGTTCCCCGATCCGGGCATCGCAGCAGGCCAGCAGGGCGGCCATGGATGCGGAGGGCATATCGTAGACGGGGCCGCGCACGGCCGCCACGGAAAGTCCGCTGCTGTAGCGCTCAACCTGGCAGGCGCCCGCCAAGACCGCTAGGCGACGCGGTCGCTCAGATCGAACAGGCGCGGCAGCTTGCCCAGCTGATGCGAGCCGCGCTCAAGAACCGCCCGGGAATCACCGAGAGGAAGATGTTCGGCGGCTATTGCTGGATGCTCAACGGCAACATGCTGTGCGGTGTCGAGGTCGGGCGCTTCATGTTCCGCGTGGGCAAGGACCTTGAAGCCGAGGCGTTGCAGCGGCTCGGCGCAAGCCCCATGGACATCACCGGCAAGCCGATGCGCGGCATGATATGGGTGAAAGCCGACGAGGCGATCGAGGCCGGGCTCGACACCTGGATTGATTTCGCGACCCGTTTCGTCGGCTCCCTGCGGTCCAAATAGCCGATCTCTTCGGCCATCACTCCGCAATTGCGCGGGACCTGCCGTGATGTCCTCCACGACGCGGACTGCCGTCGGGCCGCGCCTGACTTCGCCGCGCGAACCTGTGTCCTGGCGCAGCCAAGCCGGCGAGCCGACCTGGCCTAGCGAGCCTGGCCTAGCGAGCCTTGCCTGTCACGATCGCGGCATGCAAACTCCACATGATGCCGCAATTCTGCCGCAACCTGCAGTCGAACGACAAGAATTGGGAAGATCGGGGGGACATAGATGACGACGGTCCGGCTCGCCGCCGCAATGCTGGTTTCTGCGTCCTGTGCAATCGCTGTCACGCAAGCGCAAGCGGACGATGATCGCGTCATCCATACGCGCTATGACGGCGTCACCAACGACTTGCTGACGGCGGGCCTCGGCAAGACGGGGCTCGGCAGCGCGGTGCCGCCAGGCTTCGCCGACCCGCTCAATCCGACCGCCGAGGAGTTGCGGCGCCTCGCCATCTACAACAACTACCGTGCGCTCATCGATCCGACGCCAGGCGGCGGCTACGGCACCCTGTATGGGCCGAACGTCAAGGCTGACGGCACCGTGACGTCCGGCGAGGGGTTGATCGCCGGCGATGAATACATCGCCTACGAACGCCAGGGCGACGGGCGGCGCAACGTCACCATGGTGGTGCAGGTGCCGGATGCATTCGACCCGACGCAGGCCTGCATCGTTGCGGCACCTTCCTCCGGGTCGCGCGGCGTCTATGGCGCGATCGCGACCGCGGGCGAGTGGGGATTGAAGCACGGATGCGCGGTCGCCTATACGGACAAGGGAACCGGCACCGGCGCGCACGACCTGCAGAACAACACCGTCAACCTGATCCGCGGCGAGCGCGCCGACGCGGATGAGGCGCGCGACGACTCGAACTTCACGGCGCGGCTGTCGGAAGCGGAGCGCACCGCTTTCAACACGGCCACTCCCAACCGCTTCGCTTTCAAGCACGCGCACTCGCAGCAGAATCCGGAGAAGGACTGGGGCCGCAATGTGCTCCGCTCGATCGAGTTCGCCTTCACGATCCTCAACAGGAAGCATGGCGGCCCGCACGTCGAGATCACCAAGCGCAACACCATCGTGATCGCGTCCAGCGTCTCCAACGGCGGCGGCGCCTCGGTGCGCGCCGTCGAGCAGGACAAGGAGGGCCTGATCGACGGGCTCGCGGTGGCCGAGCCCAACGTGAACCCGAGGTTCAGCCCCCGCTTCACCATCGTGCAGCAAGGGCGGCCGCCGGTGTCGGCGCACAGCCGGCCGCTGATCGACTACACCACGTTGCTCAACGTGTTCCAGGGCTGCGCGAGCCTGGCGCCGGCGAACGCGGGTGCGCCGCTCAATCTGGCGGGCAGCTCGGGGCGCTGTGCCGAGCTCCGCGCCAAAGGTCTGCTGACGGCGACCGCGCTCGCCGACCAGGCAACCGAGGCGCAGCGGATCATCAACGACTACGGCATCCTGCCCGAGCAGAATCTGGTGCAACCCGGCTACTGGTTCGCCAACGTCTCGCAGGCGATCTCGGTCACCTACGCGAACGCGTACGGGCGCTTCAGCGTGCGCGATCACCTGTGCGATTACAGCTTCGCGGCGAACGCCGGTGTCGCCGGCGGGCCGCCGGTGCCGCTGGCGGCCGTGAGCGAGGCGCAGATCTTCGGCACGAGCAACGGCATCCCGCCGACCTCCGGCATTGCGCTCATCAACAACGCGGCACCCGGCGGACCCAAGGAGGACCGCGGCTCGACGCCCAGCCAGAACCTCAACGGTGCCCTGTGCCTGCGTTCGCTCGCGGCCGGCCGCGACGCGGCCACCGGGCAGCCCCTGGGCGGAGCGCAGCGGGACCAGGCGCGCCGCGTTGTCGAGGGCGTCGAGGACATCATTGCGAGCGGCGACCTGCGCCGCGTGCCGTCGATCTTCGTGACCGGCCGCAACGACGGCATCCTGCCGCCGAACCACACGTCACGCGCCTATTTCGGACTGAACAACGTGGTCGAAGGCTCGATCAGCCCGCTGCACTATTACGAGGTGACGAACGCGCATCACCTCGACAGCTTCAACCAGTTCCCGACCTACAACGCGATGTTCGTGCCCCTGCATCGCTACTTCAATCAGGCGATGGACCTGATGTACGAGCATCTGCGGCACGGGCGACCGCTGCCGCCGAGCCAGGTGGTCCACACGATCCCGCGCGGGGTGGGCGCGCCGCCGATCACGCAGGCGAACGTGCCGCCGGTCGCTGATACCCCGCCGGCGAGCGCCCGCATCACGTTCGCGGGCGGACAGGTGAACATTCCGGAGTAGATGGTGAGGACAACACGACGAGCCGCTGCGATTTGGATTGAGCCAGGTGACCGCGGCATGTCCGCCATACCTCGGTAGCGGGACGTCGACCCCAAACCGTTAGGAGCCGACAACCAGGGCGGCGCCGCGCTCGCCGATGAGCAGGGAGGCAGCGTTGGTGTTCGCCGACGTGATGGTCGGCATCACGGAGGCGTCGATGACGCGCAGGCCCTCGACGCCGTGCACGCGCAAGTGCGGGTCGACCACCGCACCGGGGTCGACGCCCATACGGCAGGTGCCGCAGGCGTGGAAGACCGTGCCGCCGTGGTGGCGCACGAAGTCCAGGAGCTGCGCGTCGCTCCGCGCGTCCGCGCCAGGCAGCACCTCGTCGGCCCACAGCTCGCGAAACGCCGGCTGGCGGTAGATCTCGCGCAGCATCTTGACACCAGCCACGGCCACATCGCGGTCCAGCCGCTCGGAGAGATAGCGCGGCTCGATAAGCGGCGCCTCGAACGGGTC
>Ga0075421_100001869_pt1 | contig 24867 bp, 26 predicted proteins | sample SoiMetdeltSBSDD5_FD_75292 | JGI IMG/M metagenome (GOLD analysis project Ga0075421, IMG submission 75292) | Bulk soil microbial communities from a Populus tree surrounding site in Tennessee, USA - Soil MetaG P. deltoides SBSDD5 | ecosystem: Environmental > Terrestrial > Soil > Tree plantation... | reverse complement strand
CGCGGCGAACTTGAGCCGCTCGGGGGCGAAGTCGCAGAAGTCCCGTGTCCAGTTGTTGTGCGCGCGCGCCAGCGCGGCCGCCAGCGCGGGATCGAGCTCGTCGTGCATGAGCACCTGGCGACCGCGGGTGCCGTAGAGGATGCCCACGTCGATGCCCTCGATGTCCATCGCCGCCACGTGCGATGCCGAGTCGTAGCCGCGCGCGTGGGCGACTTCGTAGTGCGGATGGCGCGCGAACGCGCGGCGGTGGAGGTCCTTGCCGACCGCGGCCGTGCGCGGGCGCTTGGACATCTCGCCGATCTCGAGCTGGCCGATGCGGATGACGGGCTGATTCGGCGCCTGCTCGGTGCCGCGCAGGAACTCCGGCGCGAAGCGGCGGAACGGCTCGTCCAGGTACTGCGCCCACAGCCCGTCCGGCTCCATCGTGTGCAGATCGCTGTCCATCACCCGGTAGCCCTGCTTCATGGCGTCTCCTTCTCCACCCACCCGTCGGGGCGAATGCCGAACGCCTCGATGAATCGCTGCCAGCCCGACGCCACCGACAGCGTGGCCCCCAGCGCCAGGACCTGTCCCTCGTCGAAGTGGCGCCGCAGCTCGGCATAGAAGGCCGCGTCGACCCTGGGCGTCGGCTCGGTGAGCCGATCGACGAGCCGCAGCGCGGTCACCGTCGCCGCCGGCAGCGCGGGGGCGGCGTCGAGATCGCCCAGGGCCGCGGCGACGTCAGCCTCCGTGAGCCCGTTGCGCATCAACGATGCGCTGCGCGCGGCGCTTCAGTGGACGCACTCGTTGCGGGCGGCCAGGCGGATGCGACAGAGCTCCACGAGCCTGGCGTCGAGCCGCGCGCGATCCGTGTAGACGAGCGACACCCAGCCGAGGAACAGGTCCAGCACGGCCGGCTCGCGCGCCAGGGTCAGGAACAGATTGTCGTCGCGGTACGCCTTGTCGAACCAGACGTCGAGGCGCCGCCGCAGCTCGGGGGTCAATCGCGCCGGATCAGCCTTGGGCAAGTGCCCGTGCGCGTTCAAGAGCCGCCCTGCACGACGTGGTTCGACAGGGTGCCGATGCGCGGCACCGTGATCGACACGCGGTCGTCCGGCATGAGCGTGAAGCCGGACTCCGGCACCAGCCCGGTGCCCGTCAGCAGATAGGCCCCCGACGGGAAGACGTTGTCGCGGACGAGCCAGTCGGCCAGGTCCGCGAAGGAGCGGCGCATGGACGACGTCGAGATCTTGCCGTCGTACACGCGCGCGCCGCGGCGCTGGATGGTGATGGCGATGTCGAACACCGGCGCCGACTCCTCGTCGGTCAGCCAGACCACCGGGCCAAGCGCGCACGACTCGCGGTAGATCTTGGCCTGCGGCAGGTACAGAGGGTTCTCGCCCTCGATGTCGCGCGAGCTGACGTCGTTGCCGACCGTGTAGCCGGCCACCTCGCCGTGCGCCGTGACGAGCACCGCGATCTCCGGCTCCGGCACGTTCCAGGTGGCGTCGCGACGGATGCGGATCGGCCCGTTGTGACCGCTCACGCGCGAGGCGGCCCCCTTGAAGAAGAGCTCGGGGCGCTCGGCGCTGTAGACCTTGTCGTAGAACGTCTCGGCCCCCGCCGTCTCTTCCATGCGGGCCACCCGGCTGCGCTCGTAGGTCACGCCGGCCGCCCACACCTCCTGAAGGTCCAGGGGCGCCAGCAGATGCGGCGCGGCCGGGCTGGCGGGCGCCGCCAAGAGGTCGGCGAGCTTCAGGCTCGGCGCGTTCCGACGGCGCTCGAGGAGCACCCGCGCCGGCCGCGGCAGCTGGAGCAGGGACGCCAGGAACCCGCCGTTGGTGCCGGCGTCGGCGGCCACGATGTCGACCCGGTCATCGGCGAGGACGCCCCAGGCCGGTCCGGTCGGTAGGGCGAGGCGAGCGAGAAGCACGTTGGCCATGCTGACCTCCAGGGTGAGGCGTCATCATACCCTTCGCGCGCGGCCCTTTCCCAGCGGCCTGACTTGTGTCATTGCTCTGAGGCACGGTCAGGAGGCCACGATGCGAGTCCGGTTCTGGGGAACGCGCGGGTCGATCGCCAAGCCCGGCCCGGCCACCGTTCGCTACGGGGGCAACACGGCCTGCGTGGAGGTCCGCTCCGAGGGCGGCGCCCTGATCGTCCTGGACTGCGGCACCGGGGCGCACGCCCTGGGACACGCGCTGGCCGCTCAGCCTGGACCGCGGCGCGGCCACATCCTCATCACGCACACGCACTGGGACCACATCCAGGGCTTCCCGTTCTTCGCGCCGCTGTTCCTGGCCGGCGACGAGTGGGACGTCTACGCGCCGCGCGGGCTCCGCGAGTCACTGCGGGAGACGCTCGCGGGCCAGATGCAGTACACGTACTTCCCCGTCACCCTCGACCAGTTCGCCGCCACCGTGCGCTACCACGACCTCGTCGAAGGCGAGTTCACCGTCGGCGATGTGCGGGTCACCACCCGCTACCTGAATCATCCGGCGCTCACCCTCGGCTATCGCCTCGAGGCGGACGGCGCCACCGTCGTCTATGCGACCGACCACGAGCCGCATAGCCGCGCCCTCGCCCACGGCCATGCGGCCGAGCTGGCCGGCGAGGACCGGCGCCACGTGGACTTCCTCGCCGGGGCCGAGCTCGTGATTCACGACGCCCAGTACACGGCCGCCGAGTACGCGACGAAAGTCGGCTGGGGTCATAGCACCGTGCAGTCCGTGGTGAACATGGCGGCGGCGGCCGGCGCCCGGCGGCTGGCGCTCTTCCATCACGATCCCCATCGCGACGACTCGGCCATGGACGTCGTGGTGGCCGCCGCGCGCCGCGCGGCCGGTGAGCGCGTCGACGTGTTCGCGGCGGCCGAGGGGCAGGTCATCGACGCGGTGGGCTCTGCGGGCGCACGCCGTGAGCCGGCAGCGCCGGCGGTGGCTGCCGAGTGTCCGGTCCCCGCCGAGCTCCTCGCGCAGTCGGTGCTCGTGGCCGTCGGCGAGCCGGCGCTCCGCCATCGTCTGAGCGACGCCGGGCACGCGGACGGGCTCACGCTCGTGGTGGCCAAGGATCCCGACGAGACGCTGTCGCTGGTGCGCGCGGCGCCACCGTCGTTGCTGCTGCTCGGGCGGTGGCTCGCCGGTCGCGACGGCCTCGAGGTGTGCCGCGCCATCCGCACGGTCGCGCCCGAGCTTCCGATCGTCATGGTGGCGACCCGGGAAGCGGACGCGGACCGGGCGGCCGGGACGGCGGCCGGTGTCACGGACTGGCTGGTGGCGCCGTTCTCGACGCTCTACGCGCGTACCCGCATCCGCGCGTGGGCCTTGCGTCAGGCCTGCCGCTGGGTGTGTGCCCCGCTTCCTGCCGACGAGGCGGAGCGCCTTCGCGCGCTGCGCGAGGCACAGCTCCTCGACACGCCGCCCGAGGAGCGCTTCGACCGGCTCACGCGACTTGCCCGACGCGCCTTCGACGTGCCGCTGGCCCTGGTCACGCTGGTGGACGCCGAGCGGCAGTGGTTCAAGTCGCGCGCCGGGATCGACACCGACCAGACGCCGCGCGAGGCGGCGTTCTGCGCCTATACCATTCACGGCGACGAGCCGTTCGTCGTGCCCGACGCGCAGCTCGACCCGCGCTTCGCCGACAACCCGATGGTGGCGGGCGGGCCGCGCATCCGCTTCTACGCGGGACATCCGGTGCGACTCGGCGGACAGCGGATCGGCACGCTGTGTCTGGGCGACCAGCGGCCTCGGGATCTGACCGAGGCCGACCGGCTCATGCTCCGTGATCTGGCGCTGCTGGTCGAGCAGGAGCTCGGCCGCCCGTCTCGCTGAGCGGCGCGCGTCGCGACGGCCGGTCGCCCCGGTGATACCATCGACGCCGAGGTGATGCCGATGGCGTTCGCCGCCGAGCACGACGTGCCGATTCCCTACATGCAGCGGACGCGCGACTACTATCTGCGTCTCGGCTTCGCGCCCTACCGCTGGGCCCACTTCGACGAGGTTCCGTTCACGCCGCTCGCCAAGCCGCTGGCACAGTCACGGCTGGCGCTCATCATGACGGCGGCGCCCTTCCAGCCGGGCGCGGGTGAGCAGGGGCCGCGCGCGCCGTACAACGCGGGCGCCAAGTTCTACAAGGTCTACTCCGACTCCACCGAGGGAATCCCGGACCTGCGCATCTCGCACGTGGGCTACGACCGCGTGCACACGACGGCCGAGGATCCGAACACGTGGTGTCCGCTCGCGCAGCTGCAGGCGTTCGTGAAGCGCGGGCGCATCGGCGCCTTGACCGAACACTTCCACGGCGCGCCGACGAACCGAAGCCAGCGAGTCACGCTGGAGCAGGACGCACCCGAAGTGCTGCGGCGGTGCCGCGAGGACGGCGCCGACGTCGCCCTCCTCGTCCCGAACTGACCGGTGTGCCACCAGACCGTCGGTCTGGTCGCCCGCCATCTCGAGGCGAACGGCCTTCCCACCGTGATCATGGGATGCGCCAAGGACATCGTGGAGTATTGCGGCGTGCCGCGGCTGCTCTTCACCGACTTCCCGCTCGGCAACTCCGCGGGCCGGCCGCTCGACGTCGAGTCGCAGGCCTTCACGCTGGAGCTGGCGCTGCGGGTGCTCGAGACGGCGCCGGCCGCGCGCACGACCGTGCAGTCGCCGCTGCGCTGGCGTGACGACGCCGCCTGGAAGCTGGACTTCTCGAACATCGACCGCATGACACCGGAGCAGATCGCCGAGCGCCGGAAGGAGTTCGACGAGGTGAAGGCCGTGGCCAAAGCCAAGCGCGAGGGCGCATGAGCAAGCCGTTCGCGGGCGTCCGCATCCTGGACTTCACCCGCTATCTGGCCGGGCCCTACGGGACGTACCAGCTGGCTCTGCTGGGAGCGGACGTCATCAAGGTGGAGTCCCACGAGGGCGACGAGTCGCGCCACCTCCTCATCAGCCAGGAGTGGGCGGACCGCAAGATGGCCTCGTCCTTTCTCGCCGTCAACGCCAACAAGCGCAGCCTCACGCTGGACCTGCGCAAGCCGGAGGCGGTCGCCATCGTCAAGCGCCTGGTCCCGACCACCGACGTGGTGTGGGAGAACTTCCGGCCGGGCGTGATGGAGCGGCTGGGACTCGGCTACGAGGCGCTGGCCGCGCTCAATCCGCGGCTCATCTACTGCGCCGTCTCGGGCTTTGGCCACACGGGCCCCGAGCGCACCACCGCGGCCTTCGACGGCAAGCTGCAGGCCATGTCCGGCATCATGTCGATCACGGGCGATCCCGCGGGCGGCCCGATGCGCGCCGGCTTCGCGATCTGCGACACGATCGGCGGGATGACGGCGGCGCTGGCGGTGTCGAGCGCGCTCTATCAGCGCACCCACACCGGGCGTGGCCAGTTCGTCGACGTGGCCATGCTCGACGCGGCGCTGGCGTTCATTCCCGGCCCGGTGTCCGAGTACACGGTGGCCGGGATCGAGCAGAAGCAGATCGGGAACGGCTCCGTCAGCCGCAAGCCGACGGCGCACCGCTTCCGCGCCGGCAGCGGCTACATCGTCCTCGCCGTGCTCACCGACAAGCAGTTCGCGAGCCTCCTGCGGACCATCGGCCGCGCCGACGCGCTGGAGGATCCGCGCTTCAAGGACTGGCGCGCGCGAACGGACAACGCCGCGGCCCTGCGCGAGCTCATCGAGACGGCGCTGGCCAAGGACGAGCCGAAGAGCTGGGAAGCGCGACTGACGGCGGCCGATGTTCCGTGCTCCACCGTCTGGAAGATCGACGAGATCACGCGGCATCCGCAGCTCGACCATCGCGACGTGCTGCAGACGATCGACACGCGCTACGGGCCGATGCGACTGGTGGGCGCCGGCTTTCGGCTCGCGCATGGCGGCCCGAGCATCGAGCGCGAGCCGGCCACTCTCGGCGAGCATACCGACGAGATCCTGCGCGAAGCGGGCTACTCGACCGCGGAGATCGAACAGCTCCGAAATACCGCCGTGATCTGACGCTCGCGTCGCCCACCGACAAAACGGCACCGCGTCCACAGACGGTTTTCTGACGTGGCACGACGAGCCTCCGATGCACAACGGCTGGCCACGCGGGAGTCGGTACGTGTCGCGTCGGCACGCTCAAGAAAGCGACGAAAAAACGGCGGGCCTTTCGATGTCCCGCTCGTAAGCTCGATATGACAACGGAGGATTCCAATGAACAACCAACCCACACCCGACCTGCTCGTCATCGTGCCTCGCGCGAAATCCGAGGCGTGTCGCCGTCTGCAGCAGACGCTCGACGGTCCCGGCGTTCGCGTCGTGCTCGATCGCCGGTCGATGGACGCGGCGAGCCGGCCCGAGGATCGCCGGACGCGGACCGACGGTGAGGCCGCGCTGGCCGCCGGAAAGTGGATCGTCGTGCGTGACGACGCGGAGCAGCTGGATGTGTTCGATCCCGATGCTCGCGCGATCCTGTTCCTCTACTGCAGCAACCACGCGGTGCCGTGCGAGCGCTGCCAGGAGACGTATCGCCTCGGCTGGCTCATCCGCAGCGAGACCGCGCTGTCGTGCCCGCAGTGCCGCGCTGATTTGACGCCGCTCGTGGTCGCCCACGCCCTCCGCTGCCAGAACTGGGAGCATCGCCGCCCGGGCGCCCGGCCGCCCGTGCGACTCGAGGGCCGCGCACCTTCCCGGCAGGCCGCCGCCGGTTAACCGGCGCGCGCGGGCACGAGGCGCAGGAGCGTCAGCTCCGGCCTCGTGCCCAGGCGCACGGGCGGACCCCACGTGCCCGTGCCCGTACTCACGTAGACCCACAATCGTCCGCGACGCGAGAGCCCGGCCACGTGCGGCCCGTGGACGAGATGGATGACGAGCGTCCACGGAAAGAACTGGCCGCCGTGCGTGTGCCCCGAGAGCTGCAGATCGAAGCCGGCTTGCTCGGCCACCGGCGCGATGCTCGGATTGTGGGCCAGGAGCAGGCGGAAGGCCGCGCCCGCCTGCCCGTCCATCGCGAGATCCGGACGCGGACGCGCATCCGGATCGCTCATGCGCGCGGCGAAGTCGATGACGCCGCCGATCAGCAGGCGCGCGGCGCCGCGGGTGAGAGTGACGTGGGCGTTGCGCAGCACGCGAAAGCCCATCGCCTCGAAGTGCGCCACCCACGGCGCCGCGCCCGAATAGTAGTCGTGGTTGCCGAGGACGAAGAAGGCGCGGCCGCCGGCGGTCAGCGCCCCGAGGGGCGCCACCTGCGCGGCCAGCCGGGGCACCGAGCCGTCCACGATGTCGCCGGTGAGCGCGATGAGATCCGGCGTGAGCGCCTTCGTCATCTCCACGACGCGCTCCACGTACGCGCGTCGCATGGTAGGCCCGACGTGCAGATCGCTGATCTGCACGATCCGGAGCCCGTGGAGATCCGGTGCGAGATCCGTCACCGGGATGTCGACGCGGCGGACGTAGGGGCCGCGGAAGGCGGCGAGGGCGCCGATTCCCACCGCGCCCAGCGCCGCCACCGGCACCCACGCGGTGCCGGCCTCGGCGAGCCGTGTGTGAGCCCAGGCCAGAGGTGAGAGCGCGGTCACCAGCAGCAGCACGTCGCGGCCCACCGTGAAGACGAACAGAAAGCTGAGCCAGCCCATGCAGAGAAAGCTCAGCGCCTGCACCCAGTCGTGCGCGCGACCGCGGCGATCGCGATCGCCGAACCAGTAGACCACCGGCAGTATCCACACCATCAGGAACGGAACCGCCAGCACCAGCCGCACCGCCGCCGACGACGCCAATCGCGCGGCGACGTACGCGTAACCCGCGAGGAGGATCGCCGTCACTACAAGGACGAACGGATGAAGGAGCCGCGTCACCAACCGATGCTACCAGAGCGCGCCCGGTAGACTGGAGGTGCATGAGCGGACTGGCGAGCGCGCTGCTGATCGTCGTGCTGTGGGCATCGGCCTCGGCCGGTACAACGGCCACGCCGCGCATCGCCACCCCGGCGCCGCCAGGCACGGCCGAGGAGCTGAGCGCGCTCGTCGAGCAGGCGCGACAGCGCTTCGTCGCCAGGGACACCGCCGGCGTGCTGGCGCACGTCGCCGACAACTATCGCAGCAGCGGCGTCACCAAGGCCGACGTTCGGCAGCACCTCCTCACCCTCTACTCGCTCTACGAAGCGCTTCGGGCGCGCGTCAAGGTGGATCACGTCGAAGTGGTGGACGGCGACGTGTGGTTCTACACGACGGGCGAGATCACCGGCCGCCTGCCGCTCGTCGGCTGGGTCACCGTACTGTCGTGGCAGCGGGAGCCGGAGGTCGCGCGGCGCCAGGGCGCCGCCTGGCGCCTGGTCGGCTTCCAGGACTGATCAGGCGGCGGTGGGCTCGCGGCCGGAGACGCCGGCGATGGCCCGGATGAAGTCGGGCGGATCGACGGGCTTCGCCACGTGCGCGTCGTAGCCGGCGGCCAGCACGCGGTCCCGATCGGCGCTGCGGGCGTGGGCGGTCACGGCGATGGCGGGGGTGTGCGCGGCCGCGCCCTCCTCCAGCCGCCGGAGCGTGCGAATGAGATCGTAGCCGTCGCGCACCGGCATCGAGATATCGGCCACCACCACGTCGGCGGCCTTGTCGCGAAGCGCCGCCAGCGCCTCGTCCACCGAGCTGGTGGCAACGACGGCGGCGCCGCTCTGAGTCAGCATGGTGACGAAGAGCGCGCGCGCCTCGGGGTCGTCCTCGACGACGAGTACGCGCAGCGCATCCAGCCGCGGCGGCTCGGCGGCGCCCGCGGCCCGATCCGTGTCGTCGCCGCCACCCGACGCCATCAACGGCAGCGTGATGGCGAAGGTCGCGCCGTGGCCCTCGCCGGCGCTGGCGACCCGGATGCTGCCGCCGTGGATGTCGACGAGCTGCCGCGCGATGGCCAGGCCGAGGCCGAGCCCGCCGTGCTGCCGGCGGCTGCTGCCGTCCGACTGCCGAAACCGGTCGAAGATGTGCGGGATCATCTCCGGCCGGATGCCGCGGCCGGTGTCCGTGACCGTCACCACGGCCTGGGAGGCGCGGCGCTCCATCTGCACGCTCACGCGCCCGCCCGGCGCCGTGAACTTCACGGCATTCACGACCACGTTCCACACGACCTGCTGGAGCCGCGTCGAATCGCCCCAGACGACGGCCGGCGCGTCGGTCAGCGCGACCTCCAGCACCACGCCCTTGTCATCGGCGGCCTGGCGGACCGAATCGACGGCCGCCTCGACCACGGTGGCCAGCCGCGCGGCGCGCCGCTCCAGCACCAGCTTGCCGGAGACGATGCGGGAGACGTCGAGCAGATCCTCGATGAGCTGGCTCAGCAGCCGTGTGCTCCGCTCCACGCTCTCGAGCGCATGCGCGGCGGCGGCGGCGCCGAGCTGGCCGTTGCGGAGGACGCGCGTCCAGCCGAGCATCGCCGTGAGCGGTGTCCGAAGCTCGTGCGAGAGCGTGGCCAGGAACTCGTCCTTGGCGCGGTTGGCCTCCTCGGCCGTCACCCGCGCATCCTGCTCTCGCTCCAGCGCGCGCGCCAGCGCGTCCTGTGCTCGCGCGCGATCGATGGCGACGGCGGCGGTGCGGGTCAACGTCCCCACCGTGTCGCGCTCGGCCGCCGTCGGCGGGCGGACCTCCCGGAAGTAGGTTCCGAAGGTGCCGAGCACACGTCCGCTGCCCGAGATGATCGGCATCGACCACGCCCCGCGGAGTCCGAGGGCCAGCGGCAGATGCGCGAGACCGATCCAGCCCGCGGCCGCCGCGAAGTCCGGCGTCACCACCACCTCGCGTCGTGCCGCCGCCGCCGCGCAGGTGCCCACGTCAGAACCGATCTCGATGCCGTCGATGGCCGCGAGATACTCCGCGGGCAGGCCAGGACTCGCCCCGTTGTACAGGCGCCGTCCGTCGTCGTCGAGGAGCAGGATGCTGCCGACCACGCCGGGCTCCTGCTCCTCCACTACGCGCACGAGGCTGGCGAGAACGACGTCGAGCGTCTCACCGCGCGCGATCAGCTCCAGCGCGCGGTTCTGTCCCATGATCAGGGCCTGGGAGCGGCGCCGGTCGGTGACGTCGCGCGAGATGACGAGGATGCGCTCCACGCGCCCCGCTGCGCTGCGCAGCGGGGTCAGCCGCACCTCCCACCAGCACATGCGTCCGCGCGCGGTGGCGCAGAAACCCTCGAAGGCGGCGTCCTCCCCGGCGGCGGCCGCCGCCAGCGCCTCCTGGGCGGCGGCGCGCTGCCCGTCGTCCCAGAGCTCCACCCATGGCTTGCCGAGCACGACGCTGACGTCGTCGAGCTCGAGCAGGCGCTGACCGCCGACGCTCATCGACAGGAGACAGCCGTCGAGATCCAGGACCTTGATGCAATCGGGGCTGCTCTCCACGATGCTGTTGAGAAACTCCTGGCTACGGCGGAGAGCCGCTTCGCTCCGGAGGCGCTCGATGGCGAAGGCCACCAGGTCGGCGATCGTCCGCGCGGCCGCCACCTCGCTTTCGGTGAACTCGTGCGGGCGATCGAAATACAGCATGAACTTCCCGATGAGCCGCCGCGCGACGAGGGGGACGAAGGCGAGCGCGACGATACCTTCGCGCTCGATCACGTCGCGGAAGGCGTCCAGCGACGACGCCACCCGTACGTCGGAGACCAGGATCGACTCGGGATCCGCGGCGTCCGTCGGCCACGGGGAGTGGCCCTCGACGGCGCGGCAGTATTCGCCGGACAGGCCGTGCGCCGCGCAGAAGCGCATGATGCCCGCGTCGTCGGCGACGAGGATCGCGGAACGGTCCGGCCGCACCACCTCCTCGATCGCGCGGAGGGCGTGCTCGTAGGCGCTCTGGATCGTCTCGACACGACTGATGGCGGCGACGAGGCGATCGATGGCGGTACTCGAGGGCGTCGGGGTCGAACCGGACACGACGGATGCAGGGTGCCATCCGCCATGTGCTCGTGCAATAGGCAAATGATTGCCCATGTGCCGCGACTATAATCGCGGCATGGCCGCGCGACGACGCATCGGCGTTATGGTCCCGTCCACGAACACCACGTGCGAGGCAGACTTCACCATGGTCGTGCCGCGTGGCGTGACCGTTCACGGCCAGCGGTTGTGGATGACGAACGACGCGAACGGCGACGACGCCTACAAGCGGATGAACGGCGAGATCGGGACGGGCGCGCGTTACCTGGCCACGGCCAGGGTCGACGTCATCGCCTACGGCTGCACGACGGGGTCCTTTTACAAAGGGCCCGGATGGGATCGCGAGATGCTCGAGCTGATCTCGCGGGAAGCCGGCGTGCCGGCGGTGGCGACCACGCCGTCCGTCGTGGACGCCCTTCGTGCCTTGGGCGCGCGGCGCATCTCGGTGGCGACCCCCTACCCCGACTGGAACAACCAGCGGCTCCGCGCGTATCTGGAGGCGCAGGGCTTCGAGGTCCTCAACGTCGAGGGCGAGCCGGTGGCGGCCGCAGCGGGCAACCAGGGGATCAACGACCAGTCGCCGGAGTCGGTGGTGGAGTTCGCGGCACGTGCCTGCCGTCCGGACGCCGACGCATTGCTATGCTCGTGCACCGCCTGGCGCGCCGTCGAGGCCGTCGACGCCCTAGAGCGGCGGACGGGCAAGCCGGTGGTGACGTCGAACCAGGCCACGATATGGGCGTCGCTCCGCGCGCTGGGATTCGCCCAACCGATTCGCGGTTTCGGTCGGCTGCTGGAGCGCCCCGCCGCCGGCTGACCGCCCTAGCCGCTTCCCTCGCCGCGTACCCAGGCCGCGTATCGCGCGATGCCGTCGCCGATGGAATAGCGCGGCCGGAAGTCGACGTCCTCGGCCAGACGGGTCATCTCGAGCGGCGGTCGCAGGCGGGCGCCGGAGAGATTGGGATTCGGCGTCCAGTTCGGCATGATGCTGACCTCGATGCGCGGCCAGGCGCGCCGAAGCTCGTCCATGACCTCGCGTACGCTGACGTTCAGGCCGAGGCCGAGGTTGTAGATCTGGTACCGCAGCTCCGGCGCCTCCACCAGCCGCACGAACGCCTCCGCCACGTCGTCGATGTAGATCCAGTCCTTGGCGACCTCGAGGCTGGGCGTGGTGAGGAAGCGTCCCTCGTGCGCCGCCGCCATCCACTCCGCGATGGGCGAGAGGGCCGCGCGGTCCGGGCTCGGCCGTTCCATGGGGCCGTACGGCTGCGAGAGCCGGACCATGACGACCTGGGGCGTGTAGAGCTGGGCCAGACGCTCGGCCACCAGCTCCAGCGCGCGCTTCGAGATGCCGTACAGATCGGTGGGCGCCGCCGTCGCCGCCTCGGGAATGAACGGCTCGCCGGGATCGCGCTGACCGACGGCGCTGGCGGAGCTCAACACCACCACTCGCCGCACGCCCGCCGCGTGGGCCGACTCGAGGGCGGCAATCGTGCCGAGCACGTTCACGCCGAAGACGTCGGCGGCCCGCTCGCGCTCCCACTCCGGCGTGGTGGCGGTCACGGCGGCGCCGTGAACCACCACCTCGACGGCGTGGCTCTTGATGGCACGCGCCAGCGCCGTCGCGTCGCGCACGTCGCCGATCATCCAGCCCACGCTGGCGCCGGCATACGCGCGCGCGGGCTCGTCCGCCGCGCGATGGTCGAAGCCGACCACATGATGGCCGCGGGCGGCGAGCGCGCGCACGACGTTGATCGTCACGAAACCGGCCGCTCCCGTCACCAGAACTCGCGACATGCTCGTCCTCCTGCGCCGATGCTAGCATCGGACGGCCGGGAACCTCGGCCTGGCAGGCCCGCGTGGCCCCGCCCGCGCGCGGTGAGCTCGCGAAGACTTCTAGGAAGCGACGATCGCGTCGGCGTCGATCTCGATCAGCGCCCCGTCACGAATGAGCTGGGAGACGCGGACCAGCGTGCTCGCCGGATACTTTCCCTCCGTCCAGAACTTGGAGCGCACCTCGTGGATGTCGCGCAGCGACGCCGCGTCAACCTGCGTCGCGTACACGCGCACGCGCACGATGTCGTCCATGGTGGCGCCCTCGTGCTGCAGCGCCTCGCGGATGTTCTCCAGCAGCTGCTGGGTCTGCTCGCGCATGGTCCGGCCCAGCGTGCCGTCGGGCTTGACGCCGAGCTTGCCGGAGACGAACAGCATCACGCATTCCTTCAGCTGCACGCGCACGACGTCGCAGAAGACGGCGGGCACGCTGGTGCCCTTGAGCGCCTCGATGCCGCGACCACGGTCCTTGGTGTGGCTGATGTGGGTTTTGTTCACGGGGCGGAAGTATACGGCAGATCGGCGCCGTTGGTCGGCATTGACGCTCGCGGGAGCACTCGCATACCGTGGCCGCATGGCCGAGTCGAGTCCCGGTCCCATGTCGCATACGTTCTTCTCGCAGAGGCTGCGGCTCCACTACGTCGACTGGGGCCACGCGGACAAGCCTCCGCTGGTGCTGCTCCACGGCGGGCGCGATCATTGCCGGAACTGGGACTGGGTCGCCGAAGCGCTGCGAGACGACTGGCACATCGTGGCGCCGGACCTGCGCGGCCACGGCGACAGCCAGTGGTCCACCGACGGTCACTACGAGATGGCGGGGTACATCTACGACCTCGCCCAGCTCATCCACCAGCAGCGGCTGGCGCCGGCGACCATCATCGCCCACTCGCTGGGGGGCAACATCGCCCTCCGCTACGCCGGGATCTATCCGGACACGGTCGCGCGCCTGGTGGCCATCGAAGGGCTGGGCCCGTCGCCGGACCGGCTGGCCGAGCGCGCCGCCAAGACGATCGATATCCGGCTGGACGAGTGGATCCGTGAGAGGCGCGGCCTCGCGGGCCGCCTGCCGCGCCGGTATGCCAGCATCGAGGACGCCGTCCGCCGCATGCAGGAGGAGAACCCGCACCTCACGGCGGAGCAGGCGCGCCATCTCACCGTGCACGGGGCAAACCAGAACGAGGACGGCACGTACTCCTGGAAGTTCGACAACTACGTGCGCACGTTCCCGCCCTACGACATGTCGCGCCGGGACATCCAGGCGCTGTGGGGCCGCATCGGCTGCCCGACGCTCCTGATGTTCGGCAAGGAGAGCTGGGCCGGGGATCCCGCCGCGGACGGACGCGCCGCGCACTTCCGCCATGCGCAGGTGGTCGGCGTGGAGGGCGCGGGCCACTGGCTCCATCACGACCGGCTGGACGAGTTCTTGAGGATCGTCGGCGAGTTCGTCACCCGCTGAGACGGCGCCGGGAACGGTCCCGGCGCCGTCGCGCGGCTACATCGAGGACTTGCGCGGTTGCAGGTGGAGGCCCGTGAGGATCGTGCGGGTCTCCGGAATCTCCTCCAGGTGTCTGAACGGCAGCTGGAACACCGGCCGCGAGGCGACCAGCACCATGCCGAAGTTCACGGCGGCGGCGACGACATGGAGCACCGGCAGCGCGAGGTACTCCAGCAACCGGTCGCTCTTGGCGTGCAGCCACTCGATCTCGTTCTTGAAGTCCTGGACCGGCGCGTCCCACCAGGCCCCCATCGACCGCGGAGGCGCCTCGTAGGCGCGAGCCTCCGCCGACGTCAGCGGCCGGCGGCCGATGAACGCCAGCAGCGAGGCCGTCCCGTACTGACCGAACAGGAACCAGGTCAGCGCGCGCACGCCGATCCAGCCGGCGGTGGCGGCGGCGATGGTGACCGGCGGGTATTGCGCGAACCACGGCATGAAGGTCATCACGACCTCGCGGTACAGGAACATGACCTCGAAGAAGGCAACGAAGACCTCGATGGCCAGCATCTGGCCCACGAACTTCAGCTCGCGCGTGCGCACGGCATCGGCGAGCGCCTGCATGCACGCGAAACTCCCCATGACCAGCATCATGATGAAGACGAAGAGGGTGGGGCCGATGAAGGGGGCGGCGCCCTGGGTCTCAGCCAGATCGCTCAGGATCTCGGTGACGGGCAGGATCAACAGCTGCGTGAACACGGCCGCCTCCAGGAAGCTCCAGAACAGCAGCACGACGAAGGCGATCCACGGCACGCCCGGCTGGAAGTAGCGCTCGGCCATCCGGCCGCTCATCACGAAGGGCATCATGGCGAGGTAGCGGACCGCGTGCACGAGCGTCCGCACGACGAAGCCGGCCAGCACCACGCCCCAGCCGGCCAGCACCGTGACCAGACGCACGAGGCCCACCCAGTAGAGCCACACCGCCCGCGCCGCGTCCCACCACGTCAGCAGCAGCGCCGAGACGAAGAGCATGCGGCTGCTCCGGAACGGCACTGTGTAGAGCGACAGCTGCGTGCACCAGATCGCGGTCAGCCCCAGCACCGCCGGGAAGAGCAGCAACACGTACTTGACGGTCGCCACCCACACCGAGGGCGAGTGGAGGAAGAAGTCCATCAGCACGTCGTGCGTCCGCGGGATCCAGACGATCGGCGACATCAGCAAGCCGATGACCTGGCGCCACTGTTCCGGGAACGCCGAGATGAGCTCCTGCATCGCTTAGAACCCCCCTGGACGACTTCGCCGCCCGGTGTCCGGGCGTGCCGCGGCCTCGCTACGGCGCCTCCGACATCTTCTTCGACGGTGGCGGTGGCGGCGGAGGCGCTGCCACCTCCATGAACTCCGGCATCACCGGCGAAGCGGCCGGCATCACCATCACCGGCGTCGCGGGCGGGATGAACGCCGCACGCGCCACGCGCGGCGGCGCCGGCGTCGGCGTCGGACGCGCCGGCGCCGGCTTCTTCTTCGGGGCCGCCAGCTGCTTGGCGACGGCGCGCGCCGCCTCGCTGTCGTAGCGGCGCAGCACGCGCACCACGTACTGGCGCGTCTCGCGGTACGGCGGGATGCCGCGGTGGTTGATCACGGCCTGCTCCCCCGCGTTGTACGCCGCCAGCACCAGCGGCAGGTCGTTGTGGAAGCGCTTCATCAACCGCTTGAGATGGCGCACGCCGCCATCGATGTTGTCGCGTGGATCGAACGGATCCTCGACCGAGAGATCAACGGCCGTGGCCGGCATGAGCTGCATCAGGCCCTCGGCGCCGCGGCGCGATACCGCCCGCGGGTTGAACTCCGACTCGACGGCCACGATGGCCGCCACCAGCTTCGGCGCGACTCCATACTGTGTGGCGACCTCCTCGATGTGCACGTCGATGTCGACCTTCTTCGGCGTCGATTCCTCGGCGACGTTCTCGACAGCCTGTTCGGCGGACTCGCGGGCCTGCACGGCGTCGACGATGTCGTCGATGCTCAGCCGCGAGCCGGCGTAACCGGCGCCCATGGCCAGAACGAGCACCGTCAGGCCGAGCGCCTGCTGCCTCAGCGACTCCCGAGTCGTGCCCCTGCGTGCGGTCGTTGTTGGTCGCATAGGTGTCGGTCTGTGACGCCTCGCCGACGGGGGGCTCTCTTGAGCAACATGGATGCCAGACCAGGGCCAAAATCGCCAAACTCACAGTAATGGCGCGGGTTTACGAGGAGTCGATGGTCAGGACTCGACCAGGAAGAAACGACCGATCCGGCATGTGATTGGTGACGCCCTGTCCGCGCCGCCGTGCCAGCATGCCGACCCGAGCGCGGCGCGCGGGCCGCTTCTACTTATAGATGGCGACGAACCTACGGCTGGCCGCCGACGAGGATCACGGTGGGCGCGACGCCGGCGACCTTGACGTGCACACGCCACGGCGGCGGTCCCACCTGCTCGAGAGGGAATGACGCGAAGGTGGGACCCTCGATCCGGGCGGGCCCGCTCCCCACGGGGAAGCCGACCCCGACGCCCGTGCCGATGGCGCCGCCGCCCCCGCCCCACGTTCCACCGCCGATGCCCACGCTCACGGCGGGCCCGGGACCGACGACGGTCGGAGCATTGTCGATGGTGGACGCACGCACCGCAGTGCCGTCCGGCTTGGCGATCCAGATGTCCTCGAGGCGCCGGCGATCGGTGTCGATCTCCAGGCGCAGCAGATTGGCAAGCACCTGGTAGCCGGCGGCCAGTCGCGCGCCCTCCGGCTGCACTTCAGGCTTGTACGGCAGCGTGCTGTGCGCGCAACCGGCGAGCAGGAGCAGCGCAACACTGAGCAGGCGTGGGCTCATTTCTTGAAAATCCTCTTGAAGGCGTCGACGCCTTCGTTGACGGCGCGGGTCGCGTCGTCGACGGCGGGGGAGGCGGCGCCCGTGGTCGCGGGCGGCGGCGCGGCGACGGCCCGCGGACCGAGCTTGAACCGTACCTCCGACGTCTGACCGGCGATCACCTGCACCAGGCGCGTCTCGGTGGCGTACTTCGGGTGGCTCACGCGCAGGCGATACGTTCCTTCCTTGAGCGGGCGCCGGGCGCCCGTGTCGGCCGAGGAGAAGCTGGTCACGAGCGCCTCCTTCGGCGTCAACACGTCGATCTGAGCGTCGAGGAGCGGCGCGTCCGCCCGATCGTGCACCACGGCCACGAGCTCGCCGTGCGTCGGTGGGCTCGTGATCCTGAGGTATCCGTACACCGAGCCGCCGATCGAGAGGAAGGCGGCCACGAGGCCGGCGATGGCCTGGGCGCGCGACAGGGAGATCGACCCGCGCAGCCGGTCGAACAGCCGTCGCTCCTTCGGGGATTCGCCACCCATAGTGTCAGCGTACCAAATGGAGCGCCGGGATCCGCCCTACAGGCCGAGGTACGCCCGCTTGATGTGGGGGTTTTGCTGGAGCTCGACGCGAGGACCATCGAGAACGATGCGGCCGTTCTCGATCACGTAGCCGCGGTCGGACAGGGCCAGGGCGCGCGGAACGTTCTGCTCGACCAGCAGGATGGTGGTGCCGCGCGCGTTGATCGCGCGAAGGTTCTCGAAGATGAGCGTGACCATCACCGGCGCCAGGCCAAGGCTCGGCTCGTCGAGCAAGAGGAGCTTGGGGCGCGCCATGAGGCCGCGGCCGATCGCGCACATCTGCTGCTCGCCGCCGGACAGCGTGCCGGCCAGCTGTCCCTCGCGCTCCCGCAGTCGCGGAAACAGCGCGAAGACGTCCTCCAGGCCCTGGGCGCGCGCGCGGCGATCGCGGCCGCCGAGCTCGAGGTTCTCCCGCACCGTCAGCGTCGGGAAGAGCTGGCGCCCTTCGGGCACGTGGGCGATGCCGCGCGCGACGACCTGCGCGGACGCACGGCCGTCGATGCGCTCGCCCTCGAAGTGGATGCGGCCGCGGCGCACGGGCAAGAGGCCGGTGATGGCCCGCAGCGTGGTGGTCTTCCCCGCGCCGTTGCTGCCGATCAGCGACACCACCTCACCTGCGCGCACCTCGAGGGAGACGTCGCGCACGGCCACGAGGTCGCGATAGCCGGCCTCGACGCTATCGAGGTGGAGCAGCGTGGACATACTCCTCGCCGAGATAGGCCTCGATCACCTTGGGATGGTTGGCGACGGCGGCCGGCGGGCCCTCGGCCACTCGCTCCCCGAAATTGAGCACCACGAGCCGGTGCGAGAGCGACATCACCGCGCGCATGTTGTGCTCGATCAGCAAGATCGACACGCCGGAGGCGTGGATGACCCCGATCGTCTGCACCAGGGCGGCCGCCTCCGTGGGATTGAGGCCGGCCATCACCTCGTCCAGCAGCAGGAGGGCCGGCTCGGTGGCGAGCGCGCGCGCCAGCTCCACGCGCTTGCGCTCGGCCAGCGTGAGCCCGGCCGCGAGCGTCTCCGCCTTCGCGCCGAGCCCGAGGCGATCGACTACGGCCCGGGCGTGTGCGCGCGCGTCGGTCGCATTCGGGTGACGGCCGAGCGCCCCGACGAGAACGTTGTCGAGGACGGTCAGGCGTGGAAACGGCCGGACGATCTGGAACGTCCGCGCCAGGCCGAGCGCGCAGATCGCGTGGGGCTTCAGCCCGAGCACGGAGCGCCCGCGGAACCGGATCTCGCCGGCATCAGCGGCGAGGAAGCCGGACAGCAAGTTGAACGCGGTGGTCTTGCCGGCGCCGTTCGGGCCGATCAGGCCGACCACCTCGCCTTCCGCCACGTCGAGATCGAGATCGGCCACCGCCTGGACGCCGCCAAACCGTTTCGACAGGCCGCGCGCCTCGAGGAGACTCACGACGTCGGCGCCGTGCGGCGACGCAGGGCACGCGCCAGCCGCGGGTACGCGCCTTCGGGGAGAAACAGCACGACCGCGATCAGCAGCGCGCCGTAGGCGATGAGATGCGCGCCATGCCAGCCGCCCTGCGAGAAGTAGTGGCGCGAGAGCTCGGCGAGCGGGCTCAGGATGAAGGAGCCCACCACCGGGCCGAGCGCGGTGCCGGCACCGCCCACGATGGGCCGGATGATGATCTCGACCGACAGCGGGATCCCGAACACGGTGCTCGGCTGGAGCGAGAACAGATAGAAGGCATAGAAGGTGCCGCCGAGGCCGGTGAGGAACGACGAGAGCAGCATCGCCAGCATCTTGTACTTGAACGTGTCGACGCCGGCCGCCTCGGAGGCGCTCTCGTCCTCGCGAATGGCGGCAAGATAGACGCCGAAGCGCCGGCGCTCGAGCCACATGACCAGCGCGGTGGCCCCGAGCATCAGTCCCAGCGCGATGTAGTAGTAGGCCCGCGGGTCCTGGAACTGGAACTGGCGCGGATTGCCCGTGAAGGAGATGTAGTAGCCCAGCGCACCGCCCACCGCCTCCGTGTTTCCGGCGAGAATCCGACAGATCTCGGACAGCGCGACGGTGAGCAGCACGAAGTAGAAGCCGCGCAAGCCGAAGCGGAAGCCGAGAAAGCCCACCACCGCGCCCAGGACGGCCGCCAGCGCGCCTCCCGCGAACATCCCGACCCACGGCGTGATGCCGCGCTCGACAGACAGGAGGGCCGCCGTGTACGCCCCCACGCCGAGGAACGCCGCGTGCCCGGCCGAGAGCTGGCCCGCGTAGCCGCCCACGACGTTCCACGCCTGGCCCAGAAAGCCGTAGAAGAAGATCAGCGTGAAGAGCGTGACCGCGTAGGAGCCGAACACGGAGGGGAACGCCGGCAGGGCCACCAGCACGGCCACCGCGAGGGCGGCGAGCGCCTTCATGATGCGCGCTTGCCGAAGAGACCCATCGGGCGGAAGAGCAGGATCAGCACGAGCAGCGAGAAGCTGACCAGCTCCTTCAGTGACGGCTTGAGGAACACGGCACCGAGCGATTCGGCGACCGAGACGAGCAGGCCGCCGACGAAGGCGCCGACCAGGCTTCCCATGCCGCCGATGATCACGATGTTGAAGGAGGCCACCGAAAGCTGGAGCCCCGTCGACGGCTGGAACGGCAGCAGCGGCGCCACCAGCGCTCCCGCCGCGCCCACGCAGGCGGCCCCCACGGCGAAGGCCACGGCGTAGACGCGGCGGACGTCGGTGCCGATGACGAGGGCGCCATAGGGATTGTCGGCGGCGGCCCGGATGGAGCGGCCGACGTCGGTGCGGAACAGGAAGAGGGAGAGCAGCAGCGTGAGCACGAGGGCCACGCCGAAGGTGACCAGGCGGGCCACGTCGACGAACACGGGGCCGAGCCAGAGCGTCGCCTGCGCGAGCACCGAGCGCACGCGTTGCGGCTCGGGTCCGAAGAAGAGCAGGGCGGCGTTCTCCAGCACGAGGGCCACGCCCAGCATGAGGAGGATCTGCATCTCGTGCGGCGCGTCCACGATCCGCTGGACGAGGAGGCGCTGGACGAGCAGGCCCACCACGAACAGCACGGCCGCGCAGATCACGAAGCTCGCGTAGGGATCGACGCCGCCGCGGGTGGCGAAGAGCCACGCCAGGTACATGCCCCACACCATCATGTCGCCGTGGGCAAAGTTGACCACGCGCATGACGCCGAAGATCAGAGTCAGCCCCACGGCCATGAGGCTGTAGACGCCGCCGAACAGGAGGCCGTTGAGCAGTCCCTGCGCGACGAGCGTCAGATCGATCGAACTACGCCTTCGGGCGCGGGAACACGAACTTGGCCAGCGCGTGCTCCTTCGGCCACACCGCCGTCGGCTTGCCCTTGAGGATCTGGATCATGGCCGGCGCCGCGTTCGGGTTGTCGCCGATCTCGTTGAAGACGACGGGCCCCGTGGAGACCATCAGGTTGTCCTTGTAGCTCGTCTTCTTCAGCGCCTCCACCACCGCCTCCGGCTCCACGGACTTCGCGCGCTCCAGCACGTCGGCCAGCACGTGGATGCCGTCGTACGAGTAGCCGGAGTTCGTGTCGAGCGTCTTGCCGCCCGAGCGCTTGAGGTATTCCTCCGCCAGCTTCTGCGCCTTCGGATGCTTGAAGTTCGGCCACGGGACCGACGTCATCACGTACTCGAGGTCCTCCTTGAGCACGGCCAGCTGCCCGGCCTCGTAGAGCCCCGGACTGCCGGGGCCGACGATGCCGAGGATCTCGACGCGCTGCTTGCGGATCTCCGGCAGAAGAACCTGGGCGCTGGCCGGGCGCGTGATCGGCGCGATGACGTCGGGCTTGAGCGTCTTCACCTTGCTGACCTCGGTCGACAGATCGGCGGGCGGCTCGTTCCACGCGATGACCTCGTCCTCGAGCAGCTGCCACGCCGGCTTGGCCGCCCGGTAGGCGGCCAGGAAGCCCTTCGCCTGGTTGGTGCCGAAGAGGTCGTTGGCGTGCATGAGCGCCACGCGCTTGGGCGTGACGCCGGCTTCCCGGAAGACGTCGGTGAAGTACTGCACGGCGCGCACGCCGAAGAGCGTGCCCGTGGGGAAATTCCGGTAGACGTACTGCGTCTTCTGCTGGCCCTCCTTGACCGCCTTGGCCACGTTGGCCGTGATGGGATCGGCGGCCGAGATGTCGACCAGGAACGGAACGCGGCGCTGCTGGGCCACCGGCACGATGGCGTTGGTGTCGGCGGAGTTGAAGGTTCCCATGAGGAGCTGGGCGCCCGCGTTGATCAAGCGCTCCGCCTCCGCGCGCGCCACGTCGGCCTTCGTCTGCGTGTCGCCGAGCATCAGCTCGAGTTTCGCGCCGTCCATCGACTTGATACCGCCGGCGGCGTTCACGTGGTCCACGGCGATCTGCGCGGCCAGACGGCACGCCTGACCGGGCTCCGCGAGCGGGCCGGTGACGCAGTGAATGGCGGCGATCTTGATGGTCTTGGCCTGCGCGCGCAGCGGCAGCGGAAATCCGGCGACAGCGACGCCGGCGACAGTGGTCGTGAGGAACGTGCGGCGACTGACTCGCGACATGATCCTGCCTCCTTGATCGTTCGGCACGCGCGATTATACGGCATCGCCCGCGTATGATACGGGCCGTCATGGCCGATCCCCGCGCGACGCGCATCCTCGTCTGGATGTGCGTCATGATCGCCGTCAACCAGCTCGGCTTCGGCGCCATCGTCCCCGTCATCGCCCTCTACGCGCGCTCGTTCGGGGTGGCCCAGGCGGCCATCGGCCTCGCCATCGCCATGTACGGCCTCGCGCGCTTCCTCGTGGCCGTCCCCGTCGGCAAGCTCACCGACGTGCTGGGACGGCGCGCGGCGCTGGCGCTCGGCGGCCTCGTCACCGCCGCCGGCAACCTCCTCTGCGCGAGCGCGCCCAACTTTGCGGCGTTCGTGGCCGCGCGCTTCGTGGCCGGCGTCGGCGCCGCCCTCGTCCTCATCGCGGGACAGATCGTGCTCGCCGACATCACCACGCCCGAACGGCGCGGACGGGTGATGGCCATCTACCAGGGCGTGTTCCTGTTCGCCGTCGGCGTCGGCCCGTATCCGGGCGGCCTGCTCGCCGAGCGCTTCGGGCTGGCCGCACCGTTCGTGGTCTATGGCGTTGCCGGCGCGCTGGCCTCCGCGGTGGTGTGGCTCACGATCCCCGACACGCGCGGATCTGGCGTGAGCGCCGCCGACGCGGCGGCGCCGGCGCCGTTCGCCGCGCAGGTTCGCCTCCTCACGGCGCACACCGGGTTCATGCTGGTGAGCCTGGTCGGCTTCATGAACGCGGTGGTGCGCACGGGCGCGCTCTTCAACGTCGTGCCCGTCCTCGCGCGCGATCGTCTGGCGCTCGGCGCCGATCGCATCGGCTTCGGCCTCGCGCTGGCGAGCGTGGTCGGGCTCGTGCTGGCGTACCCGGCCGGCGTCCTCGTCGATCGCTACGGGCGCAAGAGCGTCATCGTCCCCGCCACCGCGGCCGCGGGTGTCTCGATGCTTCTCTTCCTGGCCGCTCCGTCCTACCCGTGGTTTCTCGCGGGCTGCGTGGTGTGGAGCGTGGCCGTCGGCGTCAGCGGCGCCGCGCCGGCCGCCTACGCCGCCGACGTGGCGCCGCCGGGCATGAACGCCGCCGCCATGAGCACATTCCGCATGCTCTCCGACCTCGGCTACGTCGCCGGCCCGATCGTGCTCGGCCTCGCCACCGACCTCTTCGGAGCCGACGCCGCGCTCGCCGCCTCGGCCGCCCTCATGATGGCCGTGGCCACGCTCTTCGGGCGCTTCGCCCCCGAGACCTATCGCTCGGCACGCTGAAGGCGTATCGTTGGCGGCCATGAACTTCCTGCGTCCGATCGAGCGCGACCTCAAGGTCAACAACGCCCGGCTGCGTCTGCTCGACTGGGGCGGAGAGGGCCGGCCGCCCGCGCTGCTGCTCCACGGCTTCACGGGACACGCGCACGCGTGGGACACGCTCAGCATCGCGCTGCAGCCGCGCTACCACGTGATGGCGCTGGACCAGCGCGGCCACGGCGACAGCGACCCGGCCGACGTCTACAACGCGGTGGCGGCGTTCCCCGACCTCGCCGGCGTGGTGGACGAGCTGGCGCTCTCCCAGCTCGTCCTCATCGGCCTGTCGATGGGCGGTCGCAACGCGATGTACTTCACGGCGCAGCGCCCGGAGGTCGTGGCCAGGCTCGTGATCGTGGACATCGGCCCCGAGATCAGCAAGCGGGCGTCGGCGCCGTCGTCGGGACCGCCGGAGCCGGAGACGTGGGACTCGATCGAGCAGGCGGCGCAGCATCTGTACGGCGCGAATCCCTACCCCGGGATTCACTACTATCGCTGGGTCGTGTCACACAGTCTTCGTGCGCGCGGCGACGGGCGCCTGGTCTGGAAGTGGCATCCGTCCATCAAGGAGCGGAGAACCAACCCGGACGTCGACTGGTGGGCCCTCCTGCGCCGGATCACGCCGCCGACCCTCGTGCTCCGCGGCGCCGAGAGCACCGTGCTCGACCGCGACGTGGCCGAGCGCATGGCCCGCGAGCTCCCGAACGGCCGCCTCGTGGAGATTCCGCGCGCCGTCCACACCCTTCACGAGGACAACCCCGAAGCCGTCCTCGCCGCCCTCGACAGCTTCCTCGGACCCTAGCGACCCACCGCGCTCAGCTGCCGTCCGACGAGATGAGCGTAGAGGCCGCGGCGGCTGAGGAGGGCGTCGTGAGCACCCACCTCCGCCACGCGACCGTCGTCGAGCACCACGATCGTGTCGGCGTCCCGCACGGTGGAGAGCCGGTGAGCGATGACGAGCGTGGTGCGATCGCGCGCGAGCCGCTCGAGCGCCTGCCGCACGGCCGCCTCGCTGAGCGCGTCGAGGTGCGACGTGGCCTCGTCGAGAATCAGCACGGGCGCGTCCTTGAGGAACGCGCGCGCGATGGCCACGCGCTGGCGCTGGCCCCCCGAGAGCTGGGCGCCGCGTTCCCCCACGATCGTGTCGAGGCCGTCGGGCAGCCCGGCCACGAGCTCGGCCAGCGCCGCGCGCTCGACGGCGCTGGCCAGCGCCGCCTCGCTGGCGCCCGGGTTCGCCAGCAGGACGTTGGCGCGCATCGTGTCGTTGAAGAGATAGGTGTCCTGCGCCACCAGCGCGATGCGGCGGCGCAGGTCGTCCAGCGTGTACTGGCGCAGGTCGTGGCCGAATAGCCGCACGACGCCCGCCTGTGGGTCCCAGAACCGGAGAAGGAGGCTCGCGATCGTCGTCTTGCCGGCACCCGACGGCCCCACGATGGCCATGGTGTCCCCGGCGTCGAGCCGCAGCGAGACGCCGTCCAGCGCAGGGCGCCGGCGGCCGGGATACGTGAACCGCACGTCGT
>Ga0075421_100001867_pt1 | contig 24892 bp, 17 predicted proteins | sample SoiMetdeltSBSDD5_FD_75292 | JGI IMG/M metagenome (GOLD analysis project Ga0075421, IMG submission 75292) | Bulk soil microbial communities from a Populus tree surrounding site in Tennessee, USA - Soil MetaG P. deltoides SBSDD5 | ecosystem: Environmental > Terrestrial > Soil > Tree plantation... | reverse complement strand
CTTCATACCTGCTGTCTGCTGACGATAGTATCGTGCGTTGCGCAGAAACCTGCCCTTAAAAAAAATCCCCTCCAGGATCTTCTTGCAGACACAACATTCAGCTCTGCTCATATCGGTGTAAGCGTATATGATCCCGCGGCACGTAAATTTTTATACAACTACCAGGGCTCAAAATATTTTGTTCCCGCATCAAATGTGAAGATCGCTACCTGTTATGCCGTAATGAAGTACATGAAGCACATTCTGCCCGGCGTAAGGTATTATGAGAACGACACCGCCGTATACCTGGTGCCAACCGGCGACCCCAGCTTTCTTCACCGCGATTTTCCTGTCCAACCGGTTTTTGATTTTCTTAAAAATCAAAAGAAAAAAATCTACATCACCGATAGCAACTGGAAAGATAAGGAGCTTGGAAAAGGATGGTCGTGGGACGATTTCAGTGACGAGTATATGGTGGAACGAAATTCATTTCCTATTTATGGGAACACGTTGAAATGGGTTCAGGAAAAAATACAAGGCAACGTTGCCGGTCTCGACGAATCGTTCTCTGTTTATTCGGACCCAGAGGTAAACTGGAAAGTAAAATTTGAAACTGATTCGGGATTCACCAAATTCAAAGTAACCCGCGACAGATTTTCTAACGTTTTCAGGGTGGCCCAGGGGGTTGAGCCTTACAAAGAAACAATTGTGCCGTTTATAGTAAACGGGTTGTCGTCTACGCTCGAGTTGTTACCGGACACGCTTGGTAAAAGTATCAGTGTTAACAATAATTTTTTTCTAACGGATCCGCAGCAGCATGTGATATGGTCGCAGCCCACAGATTCGCTGCTAAGACCAATGATGTATAACAGCGATAATTTTTTTGCAGAACAGCTGTTACTGATGGTTTCAGAAGAGAGAACGGGAGTGTTTAATGATGAGGCGATTATTGACACAATTACAAGCCAGCTGAAAAATAAGGTGGTGTGGGTGGATGGAAGCGGCCTGAGCAGGTACAACCTCTTTACACCAAACGCATTTATAGAAATCCTCGACTCGATGCGTGCTGAGTTCGGTATGGAACGTGTGAAAGGAATATTTCCTACCGGCGATTCCGGAACGCTGAAGGGCTATTATGTTTCTGATAACGGCAAAATATATGCGAAAACAGGCTCTATGAGTGGTGTGCTGGCGTTGAGCGGATTTTTATATGGAAAGAATAACAGGTTGCTTGTTTTTTCTGTGATGGTGAATAATTATAATGGCACCGGAACTAATGGTCGTCGTGCCATCGAGCGTTTTATTAAGGCGCTACTTCTTAAATAGCCCGTTAATATATTCTTTCTGAAACTCGATATACGTGGGGCTGCCACCAGCTGTAACTCCCGGTTGATTGCATGCAAACAGATCCCGCACAAGTGCAACCATCTCGCCTGATGACAATGACGCGCCCGACTTTATCGCCTGTTGCTGCGCCAGCGACCTGATCAGCTTCTCTCTTTTCGAAAACTTGAGCTCGCTGCTGAAATGCTTGAACTGCTCAAGAAGATTTTCAATCACCATGCGTTCATTTCCCTGATCGAGATCGGCGGGACTACCCTGTATAACAAATGTGTCGGTGCCGAAAGGCTCAACAAGATATCCAAGATGCAGCAGATCGTTCAGCAATTCGCCAAGTAACACCGCATCCTGTTTCGACAATTCGATCGTAGCGGGAAAAAGGCTTCTCTGGTATGAGACCGGTTTTCCTGAACTTGCCGAAGTTAGCTTTTCATACAACACGCGTTCATGTGCGAGTTGTTGGTGCACAAGCACAAATCCTCTGTTTGTAACAGCTATAATATATGTATTGAAGACCTGTATCAGCGTGCAGTCTTCTTTCAGAGTGATCTCATGGTCCGCCGGTTGTTCGAACCTCAATGGCGATGAAGCCAATTGTATCTCTGGCTTTTCATCTTTTGTAAAAAAATTCTTCCAGTCGCCCAGGTTGCTGTTCTTTTCTATAAAATGTGCCTGATTCTTTTGAGTGAAGGATTGGTACAATGATGATGATGTAACGGATGCCTTCTGCTGTTCACTAACAGGTTTGCTAACCGCATCGAGGTGTTGGATCGATGGATCGAGATCGAAATCAAGAGTCGGTGTAATGCTGAACTGCGCGAGTGCGTGCTTTACGGCAGCCTGCACAAATGCATACACTATTTTTTCGTCCTCGAATTTTATTTCCTGTTTTGTTGGATGAACGTTCACATCTACCTGTACAGGGTCGAGGTCAATGAACAACACATACAAGGGAAAACTGTCAGAAGGGATCAGCTCCTGGTAGGCGCTCATGATAGCATGGTTCAGGTATGCACTCCGTATGAACCGGTTGTTCACGAACAGGTATTGGTCGCCACGCGTTTTTTTGGCCGCTTCGGGCTTCCCTACAAAACCGTAAGTGTTCATGTAATCGGTTTTTTCCTGGACCGTCACCAGTTTCGCATTGTATTGGGTACCGAGTATCTGCAGTATGCGCTGCTTAAGAGAAGCTTTGTCGAGATGAAAAACCTCCTGGCCGTTGCTGGTAAGAGAAAAGAAAATATCGGGAAAGGAAAGAGCAACCCGGATGAATTCATCAACAATGTGCCTCATCTCAGAGGGATTACTTTTAAGAAAATTTCTGCGTGCGGGCACATTAAAAAACAAATTCTTCATTGCAATGCTGGTACCGTTGGCACAGGCGGTAATTTCCTGCTTTCTCACAACGCTGTTGTCGATCTCGAGATAGGTGCCAGCTCCATCTTCCTTCCGTTTCGTTTTCAATTCAACCTGCGATACTGCGGCGATCGATGCCAGCGCTTCGCCTCTGAATCCCATCGTTTTTATATGAAAGAGGTCGTCTATCTCCCTGATCTTGGAAGTCGCGTGCCTCTCAAAGCACATTCTTGCGTCAAGCTCACTCATGCCTTTTCCATTGTCGATCACCTGCACCAGCGACTTGCCGGCATCGTTTACAATTAGCCTGATCTCCGTTGCACCGGCATCAACAGCATTTTCTAACAGTTCTTTAACAGCACTTGCCGGACGCTGTATCACTTCTCCCGCTGCGATCTGGTTAGCGATGTTATCAGGCAATAATTGAATGATGTCTCCCAATTCTGACTTATTTTGTGATGCAATTTACAGCGAATAAACTTCGTTATTAAATCCCATAAATTATGAAGAGACCACTGTCCCTGACGTGTCTATTAATATCTCTCCACTGTTTTTCGCAGCAGGTAAGCTCCGTAAGTGCTGCAAAATGGGTAGACAGTGTGTTCAACTCCCTTAACGAAGATCAGCGCATTGCGCAACTTATGGTGGTCCGCATGGCCTCGCTGGATGGCCGGCGCGTAATTTTTTACGAGAAAGATGTTAAGGAAGCCATTCAGAAGTACAATATCGGTGGTGTCTGCCTGTTCCAGGGAGGGCCAACAAAGCAGGCAACACTAATTAATGAGATGCAGGGAATGTCCAAAACACCTTTACTCATTTCGATAGATGCCGAGAATGGATTGGGTATGAGGATGGACAGTGTCATACCACTACCACGGCAAATGATGATCGGCGCGATCGACGACCCGTCGCTAATTTATCAGTATGGCAGACTTGTGGGCGAACAATGCAAACGCATGGGCATACAAATGAATTACGCTCCTGTTGTAGATGTGAATAACAATCCCGCAAACCCCGTAATCAACGACCGCTCTTTCGGTGAAGACAAATACAAGGTGGCTATGCTGGGTATTCAGTACATGCGCGGCTTGCAGGATGTTGGGGTAATGGCGTGTGCAAAACATTTTCCTGGCCATGGCGACGTAAGTGTCGACTCGCATTATGATCTGCCTGTTGTCACAAAATCCAGGTCCGAACTCGATTCGCTTGAACTATACCCATTCCGCCAGATTGTAAAGGCTGGTATAGCATCTGTTATGGTTGCTCATCTTTCTATTCCCTCGCTCGACAACAAAAAGAATATCGCATCTTCTATTTCAAATAATGTTGTGAACGGACTGTTGAGAAAAGAACTCGGCTTTAACGGCCTCATTATTACGGACGCCCTTGATATGCAGGGAGTGGCAAAATATTTCCCCGCAGGAGAAATTTCAGTGAAGGCGCTCGAAGCAGGCAACGATATGCTATGCCTGCCGGGCGATATTCCGGGAAGCATTAAAAAAATCAAAGAGTCGATCAAGAAGAAGAAACTGACATGGGAACAAATTAATGCGAGAGTAAAGAAAGTGCTGACTGCAAAATACCAATACGGGCTTTCAGCATTTGAACCTGTTGACCTGAACAATCTTACAGCCGACCTGAATGCAAAAACTGTTGAAATGCACAGGCAGATCGCGCAACGCTCAATAACATTACTGCGGAATGAAGACCAGGCGATATTTCCGCTGGCTAAAGGGAGACGGGTGGCTTATCTGGGTATTGGATTGAACAAGGATAACGAATTCGCTAAGGAAATACGCGACGAATACGATGCGCATGTTTATTATTTCGATTATGGGTTGAAGCAGGAGATGGTTAAACCAACGCTCGACGTGCTGAAGAATAGATATGACGTTGTGATCATCGGCGTTCACAGGTACAACAGATTTCCCGCAAATAACTTTGGCATAAGCGACGCTGCAAAGTCGCTGATCGATTCTGTACAGCGGCAAACCCGTGCCATAACAATAGTGTTTGGAAACCCATATGCGATTAAGGATATGTGCAACAGCAGGATACTTGTTGCCTGCTATCAGGACGATGAAATAACGCAACAGACAGCGATTGACCTTCTTGGTGGAAGATTTCTTGCGAAAGGAAAATTGCCTGTTACGGTTTGCCCTTCTTTCAGATCGGGAGACGGCATTGTTTTCAACAGATTATTTCAGCAGGTTAGGCCTGCCGACCTCGGCTTTACGATGAGTAAGCTTACAATGATCGACTCGATCGTTAACGATGCAATCAAGAGCCATGCAATTCCAGGCGGCGTTGTTCTCGTGGCGAAGGATGGCAAGATAGCCTATGAGAGAGCCTTCGGCTATATGGGATATGACAGTGTTGAACCCGTTTATCCGGAAACGGTATATGATCTCGCTTCCGTGACGAAGATAATGGCAACAACACTTTCGGTTATGAAATTGTACGATGAGGGCAAGCTCGATCTTCATAAAAAGTTAGGCGATTACCTGCCATGGACGCGCGGCAGCAACAAGGAGAACCTGTTGATATGGGATATACTTCTTCACCAGGCAGGTTTAAAAGCATGGATCCCATTCTACGTTGAAACGCTCGACTCGCTTCAGGGCAAAAAGCCTTCGGACATATATTACACTACTACGCCCGATTCAATTCACATCACACGCGTGGCGGAGAATGTATACCTCAGGAACGACTGGACGGATACTATTTACAATCGCATATTGCAAAGCTCGGTTACCGACATCGGCAATTATATTTACAGCGACCTTGATTTTATTTTTCTGGGAAAAATTGTTGAGGCGATTTCCGGTATGTCACTCGATAATTATGTCGGGAAGACGTTTTATGCTCCTCTGCATCTTAACTCAACCACCTTCCGGCCACGGGAACATTTTGCCTTGAATAAAATCGCTCCAACGGAAGCAGAGCCAATTTTTCGCCAACAGCTTCTGCGTGGTGACGTTCATGATCCCGGTGCGGCAATGTTTGGAGGAGTTGCGGGTCACGCCGGACTATTCAGCGATGCATACGACATCGCAGTATTGTGCCAGATGTTGTTGAATGGAGGCAAGATGAATGGTATCAGATTTTTTAAAAAACAAACGGTCGATTATTTCACGGCGTACCATGCCAATAGCCGCAGAGGTCTTGGGTTTGATAAGCCGGAAAGAGACAATTATGTGAGAATAGATCCATATCCTACGTTGTCGGCGTCACCTCAAACCTTCGGTCATACCGGGTTCACGGGAACGTGCGTATGGGTGGATCCCGCGCAGAACCTGATCTTTATATTTCTTTCGAACCGTGTTTATAACAACGGCGATGTGAACCGGTTTCTCCGCATGAATGTTCGTCCAAAGGTCCACGAACTTATTTATCAGTCACTTCCGCGTATAAGTGCCAATTACGCAGGAACAACCGCGGATACACCAAACTTGTAGTAAATTTGCGCCACAATTTTTACTATGACGCGTAAAGAAGAAGTGCTGCAGGATGTTGTGATCAAATTTGCCGGCGACTCCGGCGATGGCATGCAGTTAACGGGTAGCCAGTTCACCAACAATACGGCACTACTTGGTATCGATCTTGCCACATTCCCCGATTTCCCTGCTGAAATACGTGCTCCGCAAGGCACTCTGCCAGGAGTTAGCGGTTACCAGCTAAGATTTTCAAGCGACAGGGTATTTACTCCTGGCGATGAATGTGATGTGCTGGTGGCTATGAATGCGGCGGCACTGCGATCCAACCTGAAGAGCCTGAAAAAGGGCGGAAAAATAATTGCCAACACCGATGGATTCGACCAGAAAAATCTGCGTCTTGCAAATTATCCTGACGGTGTAAATCCTCTTATCGACGACAGCCTCAGCAGCTATGAAGTGATCAAGATGGATGTTACCAAGATGACCCGCGAAGCGCTGAAGGATATAACAATGGGCGTGAAGGAAAAGGACCGGGCAAAGAACATGTTTGTGCTTGGCTTCCTTTATTGGATGTACAACCGGAACATGGAGAATACTACCGCATTCATTCGCGAGAAGTTCGGCAAGAAGCCGGAGATCATGGAAAGCAATATCCGAGTGTTACAGGCGGGTTACAATTACGGCGACACCACTGAGACATTCACCACACGGTTCAAAGTTGAAAAAGCAAAAATGGATCCTGGAACATACCGTTCCATCATGGGAAACCAGGCATTGTCGTATGGATTGATAGCAGCGTCGCAGGTAAGCGGACTTCCATTGTTTCTTGGTTCTTACCCGATAACACCGGCATCGGATGTTCTGCATGAATTAAGCCGCCATAAATCTTTCGGAGTTCGCACGTTCCAGGCAGAAGATGAAATAGCAGCCATTACAACAGCGATAGGCGCCAGCTATGGAGGGTCATTTGGAGTAACGACCACATCCGGTCCCGGAATGGCTCTTAAATCCGAAGCTATGGGTCTGGCTGTGATGCTCGAAATTCCGCTGCTGATTTGTAATATACAGAGAGGAGGGCCTTCAACCGGGTTACCAACCAAGACCGAACAGAGCGATCTTTTACAAGCCTACTACGGCAGAAACGGCGAATGTCCCATGCCTGTGGTTGCGGCATCTACCCCGAGCGACTGTTTCAGTGCTGTGTATGAGGCAACACGTATTGCCGTTGAGCATATGACGCCTGTAATATTCTTAAGTGATGGCTACATAGCCAATGGCGCGGAGCCGTGGAAGTTTCCGAAAACGAGCGATCTGCCGCCGATAAGAGTTGAGTTTAAAAGGAGTCTTTCTGAAGGTGAAACAAAATTTCAGCCTTATCAAAGGGATGAAAAATTGGTTCGGCCCTGGGCTGTTCCCGGTACAGCCGGATTTGAGCACAGGATAGGCGGTTTGGAAAAAGAAAATATTACAGGAAATATCAGCTATGACCCGGCTAACCACCAGGAGATGGTGAAGATCCGTCAGGAGAAGGTTGAACGGATCGCTGATTACATTCCGTTGCAAAACCTGGATAGCGGTCCGGAAAAGGGATCAGTGCTGGTGCTCGGGTGGGGCAGCACTTATGGTGCTATAAAAAGCGCGGTTAATGAATTGCAGCAGGAGGGTAAGGCTGTAAGCCATGCCCATTTAAGGTACCTGCGTCCTTTTCCGAAAAACCTTGGAGAAATCCTGAAAAACTTTGATAGAGTTCTTATTCCCGAAATAAATAACGGCCAGCTTATAAAGATCATCCGCGACCAATTCCTGGTTGATGCGAAGGGGTATAACAAGATAATGGGCGTGCCGATTACCAAGAGCGAAATGAAAACGAAGATTTTGGAATTGCTCTAACGTCAAGCAAAAATAAAAGTAAGTCCGAAGGCTACGATGGCCGCTATCAGCCCGAACATAAAGATGCTGTAAGAAATCCTCAGCAGCTTGTATTTCCGCGCAAGTACAACGCCAAGAAAATAAATATCCTTGATCATGCTGCCATACAGATAATCTTTATCCTTCATCATCTCCTTCATTGCCCAGTCGTAATCAGGAAGCTCCATGTTATAAAAATTGCCGAAGAAAAGCAGGTTGATCTGTTTGTTCTGAATGTCCTCACGCGTAAAAGTGCCACGGCTTATATTCGGCCTGGTCGCGAGAATGGCGAATACAGTTGCGGTGAGGCACACAAGAACAAGGATGATTGTAGGTATGATGAATTCCGGATAAAACTGAAGCTTGCCAAGCAGTACCGACACCATAATAGACAAAACGATAGTGTTTACCGAGATCATAATATTCGCCTTACTGTCGGCCATCTGGCTAAGGTTATTATGACTCTCAGACATGATCTTGAACATGGCAACGACACCGCGCTCCGTTTTAGGGACCTTAGGTTTTTTTTCGGCTGTCTTTACTGGAGGCTCAGGGGTGCTATCCTTTGTTACGGTATCGATGGGATTCATGGCAAGCTCCGGCTCATTCACCGAAGCGTTGTTCATATGTTCCTTTTTCTTTTTACCCGCCTTGTCTTTCAGATCTTTGAGATGGTTTTTCTTAACAGGGTCCAGCATTTCCCGGGCATAATCCGTAAAATACCTGTGGCGGTCGAGGAATTCGATATTCAGGTTGATCCATTCTTTTTTTCCTATCTTTTCGTCTTCCAGTTCGTTTATTTCCTGCCTCAGTAATTTGTTTCTGTCTTTAAAATCCTTAGTACCCAGATGAAACAGATCGGCGTCGCAGATAATCTGTTCTATCAGATTCGATGGCGACTGCGGCATTCTGGTAGCGATGATGCACCCGTTTACCTTGTCGATCAGCGATTGAGGTGCATTATGTTTACGTAGAAATTCGGTGGCTATTTTCTGGCTTTCTTCCTCATGATGTTTTTTTAGTCCGGCCGAGTAACCCGTATCATGAAACCAGGCGGCGAGTATCAGTGCCGTGTGGTCTTCTTCAGAAAGTTCATAATTGCCGGCAATGAGCTCGGTGTGCAGTACTACTTCACGAGTATGATTAAACGAATGGAAAGAAAATTCTTTACCGATCTTTTGTGAAAATAAATTCACTACATATTGTTCGGCAGCAGAGATCAGGGATTTATTCAAATCGTTCATGCTGGTACGATTGTTTCACAATCTAATTAATTTACAGGGTAAACATATAAATCCATGCCATCATTGAACAGATTAACATTCGGAATGGCATTTCTGGCTATTCTGTACGCTGGCTGCTCGGCCTCTACAGGCAAATCGTTTGTACCGCCCCTTGCCGGCTATAAACCAAAACACGAAGTTTTCATCCTTCCCGAAGACCTTCTGGAAATATCGGGGCTCGTGCATCTTGGAGATCTCCGCTTTGCCGCAATAAATGATGAAGAAGGTGAACTGTTCTTTTTTAGTCTCGCCAATAACGATATTCAGAAATACCGTTTCAAAGGAAAGGGCGACTATGAAGATATTGCAAAGGCCGACAGTACTTTTTATGTGCTTGAAAGTAATGGCGATATCATCGAGATCAGCCCGCCATTTGATAAACACAATACTTACAAGTTTAATGGCAAGCACATGGAATTTGAGTCACTTGTGTATTATGAGAAAGAAAACAAGCTGGTAATGATCACAAAAGATCAGAGAAATAAAAAAAACGGCATCACAGCGATTTCATTTGACCTGGCCCGGAAAGATTACGATCCGGAACCGTTCTTCAACATTTCATTAAGAGAGGTATTCAGCTTCGTCACAAACTATGAAATGGAATGTAAGCCATCGGCCGCCTCTATAAACCCTGTGAACCAGAAACTTTATGTGATCGCTTCTGTTGGTAAAGTGCTTATACAATGCAAAAAAAATGGGAAAATGGAGAAGATTTATAAGATAAACCCGGCCCAGTTCCCGCAACCGGAGGGTATAACTTTTGCAGCCAATGGCGACATGTATATTTCGAATGAAGGTGCGGATGGAAAAGCCACAATCCTGAAATTTTCCTATGGTGGCCAGAACTAGTATATTCTTATTGCTGCTGCTGTTTATACTTTCCCGGGGAACGACTGTATATTCCCAGCGCGATTCGTTAAGCAGCAGGATCATCCTGATAGGCGACGCGGGTGAACAGAAAAATGGTGTTCATCCAGTACTGGAATTTTTGAAGAAGTCTTTTCCGATCGACAAAAGAACCACAATTATTTTCCTCGGTGACAACGTATACCCGCAGGGTCTGCCTTCTCACTACGCCAGCAACTACGCTGAGAAAAAACAAATACTCGACAGCCAGATCAACGTAGTAAACGGCAAGCAGGCAACAGCGTATTTTATCGCAGGCAACCACGACTGGATGCAGGGCCGTGCAAACGGATACAGGCAGCTTGTAAACCAGTACAGGTATATAACTTCTCTTAACCGTGCCAATGTTCATTATGTGCCCGATGATGTTTGTCCGGGACCTCAGGAAATTTTTATATCAGATAAAATAACGCTTGTTGTAATCGATAGCCAGTGGTGGCTGCACAAATTCGATAAGCCAACCGTCCGCTCGGGATGCGAAAACAATACCGAAGCGGAATTGCTGAGTACGCTGCAGGAAATCGTGAACCGCAATGAGAACAAGCTTCTAATCTTCGCGGCACATCATCCTTTTATAACATTTGGCAGGCATGGCGGATATTATAACCTCAAGCAACATATTTTTCCTTTCACCGACCTGAAACCTAATTTATATATCCCATTGCCGTTGATTGGATCAATCTATCCGATCGCCAGAGGAGTGTTTGGAAATATTCAGGATACAAAACATCCGATCTACAAAAATTTCAGCCGCGGTATCGACAGTATTCTCAGCACACATCCTAATTGCATACGTGTTGCGGGTCACGAGCACAATCTTCAGATGATCAAACAAGGTAAAAATTATTATGTAGTGTCAGGAGCGGGGGCCAAGCAATCTGAAATTACCAAAGACGACAGGCTGGTGTTTTCATCAACCAAGAATGGATTTGCTACGATCGACGTGATAAAGAATGATAATGTGTATGTGAGATTTTTTTCGCCGGAGACTGATACGGCTACCAATCCGATGTTCACACAGGTAATGCCACCGATAGATTCATCCGGACTAGCCAAAAAACCTATAAAGCCACCTGTATTTCCCGATTCAGTTAAAGTTGTTGCTGCGCCATACTACAAGGCGGGTAAATTCAAGAAGTGGCTGCTGGGAGCCAACTACCGGGAAGAATGGACCGAACCTGTTAAAGTGAAAGTGTTTGATATCGGAAAGGAACTTGGTGGTTTGAAAGTAACCAAGAAAGGTGGCGGCATGCAAACGAAATCGCTGCGGCTTGAAGACAAAAACGGTAAAGAATATGCATTGAGGAGCGTTGAGAAATTTCCTGACGCAACATTACCGGAAGAATTCCGGCAAACCGTGATCAAAGACGCAGTAGTCGACGGCATATCCGCATCATATCCATTTGCTGCATTGTCAGTTCCAATATTGTCGAAAGCGAGCGGAGTACCTTATGCGGTTCCAAAGCTTGTATATATTCCTGATGATCCAAGGCTTGGCTATTATCAGAAGGAATTCGCAAACACACTCGCATTCTTCGAAGAGCGTGAGCCGTACAGGTATGGTGAAAATAAGTCTACCGAAAAGATCCTCGAAAACCTCAGGGAAGATAACGATGACAGGATAGACCAGAAGCTGGTTTTGCGCTCACGACTGCTGGATATGTTCATGATGGATTTCGACAGACATGAAGATCAATGGAGGTGGAACACAAAAGATACCGGTAAAGGGAAAGTATATTACCCGCTGCCCCGTGACCGCGATCAGGCATTTTTCGTGAACATGGGACAGGTGCCGAAATTTATCCGCAAGCCGTGGCGCCTTCCGAAATTTCAGGGATTCAGGGCGAAGGCCATCAACATCAACACATTTAATTACAACGCAAGATTTTTTGACAGAACTTTCCTTAATTCTCTTAGCCAGTCGGATTGGGAAAAGCAGGCAGATACATTGATATCTGAAATGACAGATTCCGTTATTGAAGCTGCGCTTAAGCAGCAACCTCCTGAGATATTTTCCTTCTCGGGTCCTAAGATCATTCAAACATTAGGGGAAAGAAGAAAATATCTTAAAGCTGAAGCGGTGCAGTATTATAAATTCCTCGCGAAAGAAGTGGAGGTCACCGGCACCGATAAGAAAGAAACATTCGACATAGTAAACAACGATGACGGATCTGTTGATGTGCGTGTTCATAAGATAAGTGATAAGGGGCAACGGGAAAAAGTTTTGTATGAAAGAAAATTTATTCCGGGCGAAACACGCGAAATAAGACTGTTCGGGTTCAATAATAATGATAGTTTTTTAATAACGGGGTCTGGCAACCGAAAAATAAAGATAAGGCTGCTTGGAGGTGAAGACAAGGACGTTTATGTTAATGAAACAAATTCAACAAAAAAAAGCACCGTTACATACGATTATAAAGGCGACAGCGACCAATACAAGGGTGTAATGAAAAAGGAGATTCCTGAAGATCCTTCCGTAAATATTTATTACAGACGAAACTTTCAGTATGACATTCTTCAGCCAAAAAAATATGCTGCCTACAACCGCGACGATGGATTGTATGTAGGCTTGGGCCTGAAATATACTTCGCATGGCTTCAGGAAAGATCCGTTCAGGATGCAGCACGAAATCGGAGGAGTAGTTTCGTTACTTACAAAAGCGTGGCGCTTCAGGTACGACATGACGCGGACCGACGCGATCGGAGGAACAGATCTGTTAATTCATGCCGACGTACGCGCGCCGAACAACACAATAAACTTTTTCGGAAAGGGAAATAACACAGTTAACAGGATCAACGACGGAAGAGGTCCGCAATTTTACCGAACGCGTTTCTTCCACGCCGACCTTGCGATGATGCTGAAAAGAGAAGTGCTGCCTGATATTAATCTGTATTATGGTCCGACGTTCCAGTTCTATAACGTAGACAGTACTGAGAACAGAGACAGGGTGATTCTAAAACCTGCCGAAATCGGTCTTGATACATCTAACTTCTTCCGCAGGAAAAATTACGCCGGTGTTGCTGCGAGCCTCGTAATAGATAACAGGAATGATCTTAACTATCCTACGCGCGGAGTATTCTGGACAACCAAACTCGGATTGAACAGGGGACTTACCTCCTATACTTCCAATTATTCACAATTGAGCACCGATATGTCGGTGTATATAAGTTCAAATGCACCTCCGCGTACTGTTGTAGCTGTAAGATTTGGTGCCGCGTGGAATTTTGGTAAATATGAATTTTACCAGTCACAATTTTTAAGTGGACTTGAAAATCTTAGAGGTTACAGAAAGTACAGGTTTGCCGGCGACAGGATGGCTTATAATAACATCGACGTTCGTGTGAGACTAAAAAATTACCAGGGATACCTTTTCACCGGATCATATGGATTTTTACTTTTCCATGATATAGGCAGGGTGTGGCTGAAAGGAGAGAAGTCGAATAAATGGCATAACGGTTATGGAGGAGGCCTATGGATATCGCCTGCGAACAGAATTGTTTTCACGGGATCGATGATGCACTCCAAAGAAGGCTGGCTACCCCTTATAAGCCTCGGATTTCAGTTTTGATGCCTGTTTATCATCAACATTAACGTTTACGGATACACGATAAGCTTTGAGGCCTATTACTCCTTGTAACTCTTCAAGCTCCAGTTGCTCTACATCTCCGGTTAATAGTCCCTGTTCGATAAGGTATTCGATGTACTCCATGTATTCTTCACCTTCCTTTGGCAAGGTGTAAACGATAGCAATTTTATCAGGCTGGGTAAGACGTTCATTTGTGTCCTTGATATGAACCTTGTCTATTCTTTTCTTGATTATCTCATATCGGATGTTATAAGCGCCTTCAACATCGAATTTTCTTTCAGCGGGCCTGAAGCTGATCGAGATCGGATAATTATGCGCAAGCAGGAGTTGCGTAGTCTGCAACGGAACTGAAATATCTTTTATCAGTTGTTTACTGAGCTGCGCGGCTTTTGCGAGCATGCTCAACTGCCATACCTTAAGGTTGCGGAGATAAAAATCAGTGAATGGTATTCCAGGTGCAATGGACTGACCGATATATATGTTGAAGTCGACACCGTCGGTAACGAACCTTTCAAAATAGTGCGGATACATTTTTTGAGCCGCCTCCTGTTCTTTATCTATGAACTTGGCAAGTGCCTTGTTGATAGTAGTTATGCTTTCATCAAACTCTTTACGGTGATGATAAACCATATCTACTACCGATGTGATAGCGTTAAAGTATTTTGTTATATCTTCTTCAACAGACGGTGCAATGGTTCTCAACTGTTCGAACAGGTCCACTACTTCCTGTTTTAGGAACTGGTTGATCGCGATCTCATCGTCGGATAAAATAATATTTGCAACGGAATGTCTGTACTTTTTTATTTTATATTTTATTTCTCCAAGTAATGGGAAGTCGGTTTCTTTCTGTGCTTTTTTCAGAATAGCTGAGGCCATGTCAAGTTGTTCGAGCATGTCTTTCTGAATGGCTTTATTTCTTTCAGTCGACGAGTTCCTGATATCTATGGCGCCGTATAAAGGGTAAACATTGTCGAAAAGGATGGGTTCCATTTTTGCATCTTCATCTACTTCTTTTCGCAACAAAAAGTTGTACGCTGCTTCTGTAAAGCGCCAATCGACCGATGGCTGTATGGCTGTGAACTGTTCCTTTATCACTTTATCGAGTTTGGCATCAAGTGAAGCCCATGTTCGGTTGATGGCAAGTTCAAATAGTGGGAGTGCAACATCAATTTTGCTTACAAGTTCTTCTGTTGCCATTCCTGGTTCTTCGCTCACTATTTCGAGTACACCCATCAAATTGTTATAATTTCTCAGAGGACAGAAGATTATTCCCTTCCAACCCTGTTGTTGCAGGTGTTTAATGAAAGAGTATTTCATGAGAACGTCGTCGGTGATCTCCGGAATAACGAGAGTTTGTTGATTTTCTTCAAAGAAATTTTTCAGCGCTTCACTGGCTTCCAGCTTTTGTTCTTCGTTTTCGAGGTTCTTCAGAAAAATGCTGTTAACGCTGTGGATTGAAGAAAACACCAGCCTGTTGTTTATATAGTAGAACGGAGTAATACCGATGCTTATACCCGGCTGGCCGATAAGGTTGCGGATCTCTTCCTGCAGCTTGCTGAACGTTTTGACATCGTCGAACTGGTCGAGCTGCAACAGACAGGTTTTAATATTGTTTAATGCTTCCAATGTTTAAAAGTTAAAAGTCAAAAGTTAAAAGCCAAAGTTGGAAGTTAAAAGTTGGGACGTTAAAGTTGAACTCACCTTCACTTTTCACTTTTGACTTTTAACTTTTCACTTATCTGATAATATTTGCAAACGGGCTTCAATCCGCATTCGCCGCATTTAGGGGTTCGTGCCACACATATGTAGCGACCATGCAGTATTAACCAGTGATGAAATTTATGTACCAGCCCGGGCGGGATGTACTTTAAAAGTTGTTTTTCTGTAGCTAAAGGTGTTTTGGCATTGTGTGAGAGTCCGATGCGGGCTGCCACCCTGAAAACATGGGTGTCTACGGCCAGGTTAGGTTGCTGGTCGATAACGGAGGTGATAACGTTGGCGGTTTTCCGGCCTACACCAGGAAGTTGAATCAACTCTTCTACTGACATAGGCACCTTACCATTGAACTTTTCAACCAGCATTTTGGCGGTGCCAAGCAGGTGCCGGGATTTATTTCCCGGATAAGAGATGCTTTTAATCAGCTCAAAAATTTCGTCGTAGGTTGCTCCGGCGAGCGCCTGTGCATCGGGGAAGCGGTCAAATATTGCCGGTGTGGTTAAGTTAACCCGCTTATCAGTGCATTGGGCGGAAAGGATCACAGCTACCAATAGCTGGTAGGGGTCGTTGAAGATCAGTTCTGTTTCTGCTGAGGGATTGTGTTGCTGAAAGAAGTTGATAACAAACCTAAATCGTTCTTTGCGGGTCATTTAACAGCTTAAATGCCGCTAAAGTACGTATAAGAATAGACCTGATCAGCGTTCAGTGATGCTGAAACGATTCAGTCACCGATTCGCGTGCATAATTGAGCACGTTCATAACAGCTTCTGTTCTGGGAGATTCCAGGGGTCTGTCGATCACTTTCAGGGTGTTTTTCAAAACCTCAAGCTTTTCGCGGAGCGTCCAGTCGTGCTGCAAAGCTTCTTCGATCTGGGCTGTCCTCGCAGGCGAGGTTTCTTTATACAAATACTGTATAAGTTCCTCTGGTGTAAAGAGTAAAGTCATGTGCAATCCTTTTTAGTCCAATAATTCCGAAAGAGTCAGTTTCGGAGTCCGTCCGTGATAATAAACGCAATGAGGTTGATCTTATTGTATTGGATTTTCAGAAATAACGTAGAGGTCTTCATTGTCCTTCTTCATACGATATTTCTCCCTGGCATATTTCTCCAGGACGCGAGGATCAGATTTAAGTTGCTCAAGCTCTTTACGGGTCTTTTCGATTTCCAGTTGGTAATGGGCCTTGCTTTCCAGCAGCCTGTTGAGTTCTCCGCGCTGTCTGAAATGGGTAGTAATTACATCGCGGGTATCAAAGAACAACATCCAGACCGCAAAGAATCCTGCGGTCAGGATGTATTTATTTTTCAGCCAAACTGGTATCATTCAATGGGTATTACTTACCAAATTTAATTTTTCCCTGCAAATAAATGGCATTTTCACCCAGCATTTCTTCAATTCTAATCAACTGGTTGTATTTGGCAATACGGTCGGTTCGGGAAGCAGAGCCGGTTTTTATCTGTCCGCAGTTGAGAGCCACCGCAAGGTCGGCTATAGTGGTGTCTTCCGTTTCGCCGCTTCTGTGGCTCATAATTGTGTTATAGCCATTCCGCTGTGCCAGCGAAACAGCTTCTATGGTTTCGGTAAGGGTTCCTATCTGGTTAACCTTTACCAGGAGCCCGTTAGCTACGCCTTTATCAATGCCTTCCTGGAGTCTTTTCACATTGGTCACGAAAAGGTCATCACCTACCAGCTGTACTTTTTTGCCAAGAGTGTCGGTAAGCTGCTTCCAGCCTTCCCAGTCATCTTCTGCCATGCCGTCTTCAATAGAAACAATAGGAAAGTTCTTAGCCCATCCGGCCCAGAAGTCTACCATCTTTTCGGCAGCGAGCTTTCTTCCATCTGACTTATGGAAGTGGTAAACTTTTGCTTTTGAGTCATACATTTCACTTACAGCGGGGTCGAGTGCGATGGCTACCTGTTCCCCTGGTTTGAATCCCGCCTGGGTGATTGCTGTCATCACTGTTTCTATCGCTTCATCATTGCTTTGTATTTCAGGCGCGAATCCGCCTTCATCACCTACGTTGGTACTGTATCCTTTTTTCTTTAAAACAGATTTGAGTGTGTGAAAAATTTCAACGCCCCATCTAAGTCCTTCGCTGAACGACGGAGCACCAACGGGCATCACCATAAATTCCTGGAAATCGATCTTATTGTCGGCGTGGGCGCCTCCGTTCATGATGTTCATCATGGGCACAGGTAAAACGCGTGCATTAGTTCCACCGATATATCTGAATAAAGGTAATCCAGCTTCCTGTGCAGCTGCCTTTGCGGCAGCCATGCTCACTGCAAGCATTGCATTGGCTCCGAGTTTCGATTTATTACTGGTGCCGTCTAGTTCTATCATCGCATTATCAAGACCAGCCTGGTCGGCAACTTCCCATCCAACGAGTTTTTCTGATATCAATTTATTCACATTCTCAACGGCTTTTGTTACGCCTTTGCCGGAATATTTTGATTTGTCGTTGTCGCGCAGCTCAACAGCTTCATGTACGCCGGTGCTTGCACCGCTTGGCACCGCAGCACGGCCAAGAATTTCTTCGTCGGTTATTACTTCTACTTCTACTGTAGGATTGCCGCGGCTGTCCAGAATTTGCCGTGCAAAGATCTCTGCGATGTAACTCATATAGATTTATTGTTTTTTATTTTATTTATTGTTTTAATTGTGCATAGAGCGCACGCGCTTACCAGGCTAATTCGTGGTTAGGTTCTTAAAAATTTCTTCAAGCGTTTGCCCGTTTCCGTTAGCCTTTAGATCCTTTAAAGTGCTATCGGCAATAATCTTTCCCTTATTTATTATAACAACACGGTCGCACAGCGCCTCCACTTCCTGAAGGATATGGGTTGAAAAAAGCACAGTCTTGTTCTTTCCCAGGTTACGGATCAAATCCCGTATCTCTAAAATCTGGTTGGGATCCAGTCCGGTAGTTGGCTCGTCGAGCACAAGCACTTCAGGATCGTGTATAAGCGCCGCAGCTAGTCCTACCCTTTGCTTATAGCCTTTTGACAGCTGCCCGGTGCGCTTACGTCTTTCAGGCGTAAGTCCAACAGTGTTTATGATGCTATTGATTTTATTCTTTTTATCGCGCACGGCGTGAACATCTGCAACAAATCCGAGGTATTCCTGTACATACATATCGTAATACAGGGGATTTGCTTCCGGCAGATAGCCGATCTTTCGCTTCGCGGCAAGTGGATCTCTCTGAACATCTATACCGCTGACTACAGCGGTACCCTCGTTGGGCTTAATGTATCCGGTAATGATTTTCATTGTAGTGGATTTCCCGGCACCATTAGGTCCGAGAAATCCAACTATCTCACCCTTATTCAAACTGAAAGAGATATCATCAACAGCCTTCTGCTCGCCGTACATCCTGGTGAGTTTTGACACTTCGATGGACATGGCGGCAAACCTACAGCAAAATTGATTAAGCCTCTTACAATTCTACAGTATTTTATATTCAGGTTCAGCAGGTTCCGGCTGTACCTTTACCAATGGTTTCAACAAGCCATCCTGCAATCCATAAATCCATCCATGAATGCCGGGCCGCATTTCGTTTTTCCAGGCATCCTTAATGATTGTGGTGTTGATCAGATTCTGAACCTGTTGCTTCACGCTTAATTCCGCCAACGCATCCTCACGCGCCAGGTCGTGCGGCAGGGAATCAAGGAATTCACTGTTTGCATCACGAATCTTCTTAAGGTTGATCAACCATTTGTCGAGTATACCAAAGGTGTCGTTGCTCAGTGCGGCCTTCACTCCGCCACAACGGTAATGACCGCAAACAATGATGTTCTTCACTTTCAGGTAATTCACCGCGTAGTGCAACACACTTAAAAGGTTCACATCATTTTCCACAACAAGGTTTGCAATGTTCCTGTGTACAAATATTTCGCCGGGCAACGTGCCCGTAATCTGGTTTGCCGGAACACGGCTATCGCTGCAGCCTATCCATAAAAATTCCGGTGTCTGAACTTTCGACAGATCTTCAAAATAGTGTGGGTTTTCTATAAGTTGTTCTGCTGCCCAGGCTTTATTCTCGAGCAGCAGTTTTTCGTAAGTTTTCATTTACATCTGTTTTTTATTGTAAACTAATCTTGGCGGGTTGTGCAAAGCCCTGTGTCTTATAATTGCTCTTCTTTAATTCAACTTTGATATTCTTGAGGTGTGCATGTTTCATGAAATCATCTATCACCTCCACTACATCCAGGTCGATGAAATCGGCGCGCGTTGCGTCGATCAGTACATTGCAGTCCGCCGGCACCTCTTCAAGTTTTCTCCTGATAATGGGCTTATTGAGAAATGAAACGTCTTTCCTCAGCCGGAAGAGATAGTTGTTGTTGTCGTTCACAACAAACACCGCAGACTTAAAGTTGCTGCGCATAACAAAGAACAATCCTGTTACGCATCCTATAAGAATTCCAATGAGCAGGTCGGTAAAAAGTATCGCCAGTATGGTGATCACGAAGGGCAACAGCTGCGTTCCGCCTTTTTTGTAGAACTCTTTGAAGATTGAAGGCTTCACCAGTTTGAAACCGGTATATATCAAAATTCCCGCAAGCGCTGAAAGAGGAATAAGATTCAGTATCCTCGGAATGAATGCAACCGACAACAGCAGCAATACACCATGCAAAATGGCAGACATCTTTGTCCTGGCGCCCGCATTCACGTTGGCAGATGTACGCACAATAACTGAAGTAAGCGGCAGGCCCCCGATTAGGCCCGATACAATATTTCCTATGCCCTGTGCCTTCAGTTCTCTATTAGTTGGAGATACTCTTTTATAAGGGTCGAGCTCATCCGACGCCTCGATGTTCAGCAACGTTTCCAAACTTGCAACTATCGCTATCGTCACAGCGGTTGTCCATACCGAAACATTTGTAAAGGCGGAGAAATCAGGAAACGTAAAGAACGACGCAAAATCCTGAACTGAATCTGCAGCCGGTATGTTCACCAGCAATAGATCGTTCAGCGCAATAGACGGATTATTCGCCTTTACATATTCGTGGATAAGCACCGCTACAAGTACCACAATAAGCGGAGCAGGTACAAGCTTGAACGCTTTATGTTTTTTAGCCAGCACATTGTCCCATAAGAGTTGTATAAGTATAGCCGCTACTCCAATGATGAATGCAAGCGGCACTACATTCTGTAGGGATAGAATGATTTCTGAGAATGTGTTGTTTCCATCTTTCTGCTGAAAAGTTTCATCGCCTGAAAAATTCAGATTGTAGCCTAACAGGTGAGGTATCTGTTTCAAGATCAGAATAAGACCTATTGCTGCAAGCATTCCCTTGATCACACTATAAGGAATATAGTCGCCAAGTATGCCTGCCCTTAGAAAACCCAGGATGAGTTGGAATACACCACCAAGTACCACAGCGAGAAGGAATATTTCATATACCTCCAGTTTAGCAATTCCGGCAACCACAATAGCCGTTAAACCTGCGGCCGGACCACTTACGCTTAGCTGCGAGCCGCTAAGTGATCCGATAACGATACCACCAACGATACCCGCGATCAATCCTGAAAATAAGGGCGCGTTGGAGCCGAGTGCAATTCCAAGACAGAGAGGAAGTGCAACAAGAAACACTACTATTGATGACGGAAAATCGTGCACAAGCGATTTAATATAATTCGTAGACTTTTTCACTTTGTAAGAATTAATGATGAATATCGCGCCGGTTACCGGCGGACCAATAATGAATGAATGAATGGACTGATGTGAAAAGTCTTACGCCCGTGGAGGTCGTAATATTAACTCGGGATGAACGATCTGAAGGTTGTCGGCCTCAGCTATGTGATGAAGGTAAAGCTGGTTGAAGAGATGTGAATCGAATTCAAATGAGCTTTCGTGAAGTATTTCTTCAGCGAGAGAAAATCCTGAATTGGAGGATTTTTCCTCTGTTGGCCCCGATGGGGAAGCGTTCTTCGTGATCACTTCATTACTGTCGGATGAGTAAAGGAAAAAGTTGAGAGATGTGAGAAAGGTAAGGCAGAAGATCATCAGGCACACAGACAAAATAGTGCTTACCGGAAGTCTTGTATTTGAATTGCTGCCTCTTTCCATGGAGTGCAAATATAATTTCCGCAATCGATTGATAAAATTCGTTAAGGTTTTTTAACAATTTGATCACCGATCTGTATTAAATTTATCCTTCTTTCAGATTATTCATTGGGTATTAAAATTCGATTGCATGTCCACTTCATACCAAATAAGCAGCTTAGAACAATATCACCGCGATTACCAGAGGAGTGTCGAAGACCCGGAAGGTTTCTGGGGCGACATAGCTTCGCAATTTCTGTGGAGAAAGAAATGGGACGCTGTGCTGTCCTGGAATTTCAAAGAACCGGATGTTAAGTGGTTTGCCGGTGGTAAACTGAACATTACTGAAAATTGCCTTGACAGGCACATTGCAAACCTTGGCGACAGTCCCGCAATTATCTGGGAGCCAAACGACCCAAAAGAGGCTACAAGAACACTTACATATTCAGAATTGCTCTTTAAGGTGAAGCAGTTTGCGCATGTGCTCAAAAATAATGGCGTGAAGAAAGGCGACAGGGTATGCATCTACATGGGAATGGTTCCTGAGCTTGCCATTGCAGTGCTGGCATGCGCAAGGATAGGCGCGATACATTCAGTGGTTTTCGGAGGATTCAGCGCACAAAGCATCGCCGACCGCCTTCAGGATGCTGAGGGACATTTTGTGATCACCTGCGACGGCGCTTTCAGGGGCAACAAGGAAATTCCGTTAAAATCGGTTATCGACGATGCGCTTGAGAGATGCCCCTTTGTTGAGAAGGTAATAGTCCTCACCCGGACCAAGACCCCCGTAAGCATGATAAAGGGGCGGGATGTATGGTGGGAAGACGAAATCAGGAAAGTTGAGAAACAGGGCAACCCCGATTTTCCCGCAGAAGTAATGGATGCGGAAGACATGCTCTTTATTTTGTACACTTCCGGATCTACAGGTAAGCCGAAAGGAGTGGTACACACTTGCGGCGGATATATGATATACACAAACTACACGTTCCTGAATGTATTCCAGTACAGGCCTGGGGAAATTCATTTCTGCACGGCTGACATTGGATGGATCACGGGCCACAGCTATATAGTATATGGTCCGTTAAGCGCTGGCGCAACATCGCTGATGTTTGAAGGCATCCCTACATGGCCCGATGCGGGCCGTTTCTGGGATATAGTCGATAAATACAAGGTTAATATCATATACACCGCGCCAACGGCAATCCGTTCGCTGATGAGTTACGGTACCGAGCCCGTACTTAAGCATGATCTAAGTTCTTTGAGGGTCCTTGGAACAGTTGGGGAACCTATTAATGAAGAGGCCTGGCACTGGTATGATGAGTTTGTTGGCAAGAAGAAATGTCCGATCGTAGATACCTGGTGGCAAACAGAAACCGGCGGAATAATGATTTCCAATTTGGCGGGTGTTACTCCTTCAAAGCCATCATTCGCAACATTGCCTCTTCCCGGCATTCAACCTGCGCTCATAGATGAGAAAGGTAAAATAATAGAGGGTAATGGTGTTAGCGGGAACCTGTGTATTAAATTTCCCTGGCCCGGCATATTGAGAACAACCTATGGCGATCATGAAAGATGCAGATTGAATTATTTCGCTACATACGATGATCTCTATTTCACGGGCGACGGATGTTTGCGGGATGAAAATGGATTTTACAGGATCACCGGCAGAGTAGATGATGTGTTAAATGTCAGCGGTCACAGGATCGGTACTGCAGAAGTGGAAAATGCGATAAACATGCATTCAGGAATTGTTGAAAGTGCTGTAGTAGGTTATCCGCATGATATTAAAGGTCAGGGCATTTATGCCTATGTAATATGTGGGCAGAAACCCGAGGATGAAGACCTGATGAGGAAAGATATCAGTTTAACAGTAGCAAGGATCATCGGCGCCATCGCAAAGCCTGATAAGATTCAGTTTGTAAATGGGTTGCCTAAAACTCGTAGCGGCAAGATCATGAGAAGGATTTTGAGAAAGATTGCCGAGGGCGAGATGAAGAACATTGGAGATACTACTACCCTGTTGGATCCTGCAGTGGTGGAGGATATTAAGAGTGGGAAGATTTAATAGTCACTTCCTTATCACCACCCTCGTTCCGGGAACAATAAAAGAAAAAATTTCGTCGATATCCTCATTACGAAGCGACACGCACCCCTGCGTCCAGTTTCTATAATCATCAACCATGAAATTATCATTGGGCCACGTGCCGTGAATACCTATGCCACCGCCGATCCTGGCATTTTTCGAAATTAATCCCTGCGCTTTTCTGCGATTAAATTTTTCCCAGCTTTCGCGGGTGGGATAGTCGAGCATCATGATCTTGTGCCACTTTGAATGCGGGCGTTTTTCCATGATACGAAAAGTGCCCTCAGGAGTTCTGCGGTCACCTTCAATCATCTTATCGTCGAGCGACCTGCTTCCGAATACAACAGGATACGTTGCGTACCATCCTTCATCATCGTATATCTGCAATTCGTAATCCGACTTATCAATAATAATATAAACACTACCGGTTGGAGTGGCGTGGAAAGATCTTTTTGTAACAAGTCTGCTGCTGATGTTGCGAAATGCGAAGAGGCCGATAATTGCTATTATGAAAAGGCCCGCGATAACTCCCCTGTTCATAGGTCACTTTTAGTGTAAAGACGGACAATAAAATCGAAGGTTTAAGTACGAAATAAAAATTAACGGCTCTTGTGAATATTCACTATAAAATTAACGTGAACATCGCTTATGTATTTCTGTTTTGTAAAAGTTTAACAGATGCGATTTTCGTACTTTTCCCATATGAAAATTCTATTTTATTTGCTGCCTGTTTTTGCCGGTGTGGCTATTACTATTCAGTCGGGCGTAAACAGCCAGTTGCGCACTGCGATTCAACATCCTCTCATGGCTGCTTTTATTTCTTTTGTTGTGGGAACCATCGCTTTGGCTGTTCTTTTAGCATTGTCGAAAGATTCGATACCGGGATTGTCGCAGTATACTTCCGTTAGTTGGTATAAATATACAGGAGGATTACTTGGTGCTTTTGTAGTTACTGTTACGCTGGTTTCGGTAACGCAGATCGGTGCGGGGAACATGTTTGTGCTGATCGTTGCCGGGCAACTGATTACTGCTGTGCTGATGGATCATTTCGGGGTTTTGGGCTTGAAGGCGAGTCCGGTTAGTGTACAGAAGATTTTTGGAATTTGTTTGCTTGTTGCGGGAGCGTGGCTTGTGAATAAGAAATAAACTTTCCTTTGCGTCACTTCGCGCCTTTGCGTGAAATTGCACGCAAAGGCGCGAAGGTTCGCAAAGAATTTAGTAATTACTCAATCTCAGTCCAAAGCTATACGGCGTTT
>Ga0075421_100001866_pt1 | contig 24895 bp, 25 predicted proteins | sample SoiMetdeltSBSDD5_FD_75292 | JGI IMG/M metagenome (GOLD analysis project Ga0075421, IMG submission 75292) | Bulk soil microbial communities from a Populus tree surrounding site in Tennessee, USA - Soil MetaG P. deltoides SBSDD5 | ecosystem: Environmental > Terrestrial > Soil > Tree plantation... | reverse complement strand
TGGTCGTACCCCGCGGGGACAATGCCGAAGCACACATACGAGCCGGCCGCGCGCTTCTTGTGACTCCACCGGACGAAGGCCTCGAAACCCTCGATGGTGGTGGGCGGCGGCGAAATGAAGCGGCTCACTTCCTCGGTCGACAGCAGCGCCAGCAGCCACGGCGCGTCCGAGATCTGCAGTTCACGCAGCCGCGTCGTCCGGTTCATGAGCAGCGGCACGAAGGCCTGCCACTCGGGCGAGATCGGCTGCAGGGCCGGAATGACGACCGCCGGCTCCTGCGGGGTCACAACGTTGAAAGGCATCATTTCCATGGACGTGTCCTTGGCTGCCTTAAAACGTTTCCGGAGCGACTGCATCGCTCGGTTCGGGGTCGCTCGGCACCACCGGTGCGTCGCTGTCATCGAGGAAGTTCTCGCCCCAAATGAGGTTCTCGCCCCAGACGATGTTCTCGCCCCAGACGATGTTCTCGCCCCAGACAATGTTCTCGCCCCAGATCAGGTTCTCGCCCCAGACGATGTTTTCGCCCCAGACGATGTTCTCGCCCCAGACGATGTTGTCGCCCCAGATGACGTTGTCGCCCCAGAGCAGGTTGTCGCCCCAGATGACGTTGTCGCCCCAGATGATGTTCTGCGCCCAGGACAGCCGCTCATCGAGCCAGTCGCTCGGCTCGACCCAGCCGGTCAGGCGCGCCGCCGCGGTGGTCGCCGAGGGATTGATCACTTTGGCGAGCTTGATGGCGCCGACGCCGTTGATCATGCCGGCGCCCTGAATCAGGCGACTCACCGGCTGGCCGGTGGCATCGTGCATGGCGAAGGCGGTGTATTCGAAGATGGTCTTGATCGCATTCGGCGTCAGCGGCCGACCACCGGGGAACGCGGTGCGGTTGGCCTCGATGACGAGCGCGGCAAGCCCGGAGACCACGCCCGCGGACATGCTCGTGCCGGTGAGGGTGAGGTACTTGCTGCCGCTGAGCAGCAGGGTCGGGTTGTTGAGCACCAGCGTGCTGAACGGGGCGGCGGGCGCAACCATCTTGTGACCCGGCGCGATGATGTCCGGCTTGACGTAGCCGTCGTACCAGGTCGGGCCGCGCGAGCTCCAGGCGCCGACGGTGTCATCGCTGCGCCGCTTCGTGCCTTCCACGCGCTCCGAGCCGACCGTGAGCGACGAGGGCGCGTTGCCGGGCGACGAGATGCCGCCGAAGCCCGGCAGGCCAGTCGCCTTGTTGATGCCGTTATTGCCGGCGGAGGAGACCACCAGGATGCCCGCCTGCGACGCCGCCTGCACCGCCTGCACCAACGGATCGAGCGCCGCAGATTCATATGGCGGATGGCCGAGCGAGAGGTTGATGATGTCGATGCCCAGCGTGGCCTTGTTGGCGGTGGCGAATTCGACCGCGGCAATCAGGTTGCTCGTGCTGCCGCCGCCGGCGCCGGTGAGCACCTTGAGCCCGACGAAGCTCACACTCGGGGCAACGCCGCGATAGTAGCCATACGAGCTCACGCCGCTGCCGCCAATCAGGCCGGCGACATGCGTGCCGTGCCCGTTATCGTCATACGGCGTGGTGGCGATGCCGCCGCGGGTGAAGTCGTAGAACGCCTTGATGCGGGTGCCGAAATCGGCGACCGGCGCGATGCCCGAGTCGATCACGGCCACCGTGACGCCCTTGCCGGTCACGCTGACGTTATTGAGACCCAGCGTGTCCCGCAGGAGTGTGCCGCTCGTGGTCGGCACCGTGGTCACGATGTCGAGCAGATCGCCGCCGATCTCGGCGTCCATCGAGACGCCGAGGACGCCGGGGATGGCGGCAATGCGATCGAGCATGCCGACTGGCGCCGTGAATGAGAACGCCGAAATGCCCCCGTGTTCGCGCTTCAGCTTGAAGCCGAGGTCCTTCAGCGCCTTGCGTACGGTGTTGCGCGCGGCGGGATCGGCCTTGACGATCACGGGCACCGTCTGGAGCCCGCTGGTCCCCGCCTGCTGCAACGCGGTATCGAGTTTCTCTGCCCGCCGGGCCGGACCGGCCGCTCCGGGACTGGCCGCCAGGGTGAAAGGCGTCACCGCGAGGATGATGCCTGCGACGCCCGCGCACAGCGAGCGTCTGATCGATCTAGTCATGTCGTGTCAGTTCAGCAATTCAATTGCCGGGCTGCCACGGTCACTTAAGTTGTTGAATATATTGGGTTGAACTCGTGTGCGGCCACTTGCACATGTCGACTTTTCGGCTGCCTCCCGGGGCGGCAGCCGAACGACCGGCACTGGTAGTAAAGTCTTGGCGTGCGCGTCGGACGCACCGCCCGTGGACACGCCAATGCGGTAATGCGCATCCCTGGCACCGCGGCTGCATCGGAGGGAAGGATGACGAAGGCGAACGACTCCACTCAGAGCCACCAGGTAGAACTCCACGAAGACGACTCGGATTTGCAGAAGGGTGCGATCGAGGGCTCGCCGGACGGACAGGGAAATAACAGCGGGACCGGCCTCGACGATCAGGGGTGGCCCAATGACGAGGTCGCGATTGCGCAGGACGTCATTGGCGCCAACGAGGACGACACCACCGGCTAGGTGGTAGCTCGTAGCCGGTAGCCGGTAGGAAAGACCTTTCTTGCTACGGACTACCAGCTACACGCTACAAGCTAATTCGAGCGCGTGGCAGTGAACATTCCCGCCGGACCACCGCCGCGCACCATTCCCTCGATCCGGTCGCCGGCGACCGTACCTGTATATTCCACAGCGCCTACCGTGAAGCGGATCTGATCGCCGCGCAACCGGCCGTCGGAAATCTCGCGGCCGCTGAGCGTCCCCGTGACCATCTGGAAATTCTGGGTCAGCACCAGTTCGTCCTGGCCCATGCGCCACCGCCCGTTCACCTTGGCCGGCACGATCCAGAGGAGCGCGGTGCACCAGGCGCTGCAGTCGCCGTTCAGCGTCACGGTTTCGTCCGGCGTCCACCCTTCGATACCAAACGTGTTCGAGACGATACGGCTGCCCGGGCGGAGGTCGAGAAACTTCTGGCGCAGCTGGAGCATGTTGCTCGGCAGCAGGAACAGCGCCATGACGCTGGCCTTCGAGATGTCCGCCTGGTACATGTCGCCTTCAACGAATTGCGCGGTGTCGCCGACGCCGGCCGCGGCCGCATTCTTCTTCGACAGCGTCACCATGTTCGGGTTGTATTCGACTCCGAGCGCCCGGGCGCCGCGCTTCGCCGCGGCAATGACGTTGCGCCCGTCACCCGAGCCGAGGTCGATGACGAAGTCCTGCGGGGTCACCGCGGCCAGATCCATCATCCGCTCGACCAGCTCCGGCGGTGTGGGGACCCAGACGACGTCCTTTCCGGGCTGGCCCGGCTGCGGCACGAATTCGTCCTGGGCGACAGCAGGGCTGACGGAGAGTCCGAGGATGATGGCGGCGAGGAAGAGACGACTGCGGGATGAGCACGTGTTCATGATGCGGCATTATGCACCATGCGCCCGGTGGTATGCCTCTAGGTGCGCTCCGGTTCCCATCGCAGGCCGAGCGCGAGAATACGCTCGAGCAGCCGTTCGTACGAGACGCCGCTGACTTCGGCGGATTCCGCGAAGTCTTCGCCGTAGGCGAGGTTCGGGTTCGGGTTGGCCTCGATGACGGAGACACGGCCGGTGTCCTCGTCCATGCGGAGGTCAACGCGGGCATACCCGCTCAGGTCGAGGGATCGATACGTTCGCTTCGCGATGCGCTGAATCTGTTCAGTGACCGCCGGATCGAGCGTCGCTGCATCCGTCATGATGCCGTGTCGCTTCTGATACTGCGTACTCCACTTCACCCGTTCCGTGGCGATATGCCACCGGTTCTCCGGCATCTTGTCGAACGACATCTCCCACACCGGGAAGACGTCGAGCCGCTGGTTGCCGACCACGCCGACGTACAACTCGCGTCCGTCGATGAACTGCTCGACAATGGCGGCGCTGCCAAGACTCTCGTGGACGAACTGCACGCGGCGACCGAGCTGCTCCTCGTTTTCCACCACTGATGCCTGCGAGATACCGGTGGACGCTTCGAAGAACAGCGACTTGACGATGACCGGAAAGTGGAGCTTCTTCGACAACTGCGGCAGCCGCCCGCGCCGCACGACGGTGAAGTCGGGCACCGGAATGCGGTGATAGGCAAGGAGCTTCTTGGAGAGCGCCTTGTCGCGCGCCAGGATGAGGCCGCGCGGGTTGCAGCCGGTGTAAGGAAGCCGCAGCAGCTCGAGGTAGCTGACCACGTTCTGATCGAACGTCGTGACGCCGGCGAATGCCTCCATGAGGTTGAAGACAATGTGCGGCTTGAAGAGGCCGGCGGTCGGACGAATCGAGCCGAGCTCGTCGTGAAGGCCAAGCACGCGCAGCTCGTGGCCCATTTCCCGCAGCGTCTCGATGACGTCGTACTCCATCTTCCATTCGGCTTCGCGCACGTCGATCCCGGTGGTGTCCGCGGGCGGGACCAGGTGGTCGTGCACGAGCGCTAGGATCCGGAGCTTTTTCATTGCGAGATCATCCGGGGATCGTCACTAGAGAAACACGCGGTGTCCTCCGCTGTGCAGATAGTTCATCGCCTGCACGGTCAGCAGCACGGCAAACTCCTGCCGCGCGCGATCCTCCGGTACCGCAAGCCGCAGCTTGAGCTCGCGGCAGCGGGAGATCATGTCCTCGAGGACCTGGTCGATCGTGTACTGGTAGATTCCAGTCCAGCCCGCCACCAGACGGCGCGTCGGCCGGCGAATGCGCGTGAGGAACTGCGCGGCAGTCATGTTGTCGGCGAACTCCGCCGACTCGGAGAACAGCCGCCGCAGATCGCGGTCGTAGAAGTTCGGATAGTCGACGCCGTAGTACCGGCGCTTGGTGCGGTAGTGCTGCCGCAGCGTCTTTTTCAGCTTGCGCAGCGGATCGACTTCATCGGGATTCTCCAGGCGCGCCGACCCCCGGCTGATCGAAGTCATCAGCGCATCCATGTATTCGAGCTTCTTGAGCGCGGGCCACCCGGCATACCGCTGCCGCCATTCACTCTCCGGGGTGAGCCAGACGGCAAAAGTCTCGGCGAAGTCCTCGTCCGGGTGGCTCTGCGCGTACCACGCGTCAAGATGCAGCACGAAGCTCTTGCTGTACGGCTTCGGCGTGTAGAACTCGGGGTACGGCTTGGTTGGAAGGCCGAACATCCGGCGCCGCTGGCGGCGCAGGCGCAGCTTGTAGGCATTGTCGATCGCGTGGCCTGCCTCGTGCCGCAGGATGCGCATGCACCACTGGTGCTCGCCGCCTTCCACCTCGAGCATCTGGGCTTCTTCGAGCCGCGCCAGACGCGGGTGCGCCATATAGAAGGGGATGGCGATGGCGGTGGCCCCGTCTGGGGTAAACCACTCGTCCGACAGGTAGAAGTGCAGCGGAAATTTCAGGCCGCGTGCCGCCAGTTCGTCACGCAGCTGCTGCAGCCTGTCCGCGAGGATGTCTTCGATCGCAATCGGGAGATCCGCCATCCGGACGTTCAGCAGCTCATCGTCCTCGAGATCTGCCCAGTGGGTGGGGAGGGGAAGACGTGGCATCGGCAGGGATCATAAACTAGCGAGATTGTGCTGTTGACCGAACAGGAACGCGACCGCGCCAGGGTTGAGCCGAAATATACGTGGAACCTCGCCGACATTTTTCCGGACGTCGCCGCATGGCGCACCGCCAAGGCCCGGGTCCAGGCGGAGATGCCGCAAATCGCCACGTTCGCGGGCACGCTGGGATCTTCGCCGCAGGCGCTCGCCGACGCGCTGGACCTGCGGGCCCGTCTCGACAAGGAACTCTCCCGCCTCTACGTCTACGCCAGCATGACGGCGGACCAGGACACGCGGTTGAGCGAGCCTCAGGGAATGCAGCAGGAGATGCAGCAGCTCCATGCCGAATTCAGCGCGCTGGCGTCGTACATGCAGCCCGAGATTCTGCGCGTTGGCGGACCGGCGATTGAAGGATTCATCGCTGCCGAGCCGCGGCTGGCGACACACGCGTTCCCCTTGCGCGACGTCATTCGCCGCGCCGCCCATACCCTGACCGACGCCGAGGAAAAGATCCTGGCCGATGCGCAGCCGCTGGCCGGATCGGCCCCGAACATCTACGGCATCCTCGCCAACGCGGACTTTCCGTATCCGACGATCACGATCAGCGACGGCCGGGCGGTGAAGCTCGATCAGGCGGGATACGCGGAGCTGCGGACGCTGCCGAACCGCGCCGACCGCGAGCTGGCGATGTCAACGTTCTTCAACGCGCTGGGCGGCTTCCGCCGGACGTTCGGCACGACCATGAACTCGAGCATCCAGCGCGCGCTGTTCTATTCGAAGACGAGGAAGTACGCGTCCACCCTCGAAGCCTCGCTGGATCACTACAACATCCCGCTGTCGGTGTACACCCGCCTGATCGACGGCGTGCACCGCCACCTGCCGACCTTCCACCGCTATCTGCGGCTGCGGAAGCGGATGCTCGAGATTTCCGGTGATCTGCACTATTACGATCTGTATGCGCCGCTGGTCGCGTCGGTGAATCTGCGCTACACGCCCGACCAGGCGCAGCACCACGTCGTCACCGCCATGCGTCCGTTGGGGACGGACTATGTGTCGGTGCTGAAGCGGGCGTTTGCGGAACGATGGCTTGACTGGTATCCGGCAGAGGGAAAGCGCTCTGGCGCCTACTCGAACGGCGGCGCCTACGACGTGCATCCCTACATCCTGCTCAACTACCTCGGTCAGTACAACGACGTCAGCACGCTGGCGCACGAGCTCGGGCACACGATGCACAGCTACTACTCGAACCGGACGCAGCCGTACGCGACGGCGGACTACTCGACGTTCGTCGCGGAAGTGGCGTCGACGTTCAACGAGGCGCTGCTCATCGACTACATGCTGAAAGAGATCAAAGACAAGCCGACGCGGCTGTCGCTGCTCGGGAACTACCTCGAAAACATCAAGGCGACCGTCTTCCGGCAGACGCAGTTTGCCGAGTTCGAGATGCGCATGCACGAGCGCGGGTTGAAGTCAGAGCCGATCACCGGCGATGCGCTCGCGACACTCTATTTCGACATCACTACCCGCTACTACGGCCACCAGCAGCAACTCGTCGTGGTGGACGACTACGTCGCGAACGAGTGGAGCTATATCCCGCACTTCTACCACGACTTCTACGTCTTCCAGTACGCCACCTCGTTCACCGCGGCCGAAGCGCTCGCCGCGCGCGTGATCGCCGGCGACATTGACGCGACCACCCGCTACCTGACATTCCTCGGATCGGGAAGCTCGAAATACCCGATCGATCTGCTCAAGGACGCCGGTGTCGACATGACGACCGACGAGCCGCTCGATCAAACGATGCAGACGATGAATCGGGTGATGGACGAGATGGACGAGATTCTTGCGTAGGGGCCGACCTTAAGGTCGGCCGCTACACGGGACAAGGGCCGGCGGTTGCGATCTGACGAACGCGATGCTCGAACGCTGACACCCACGCCTGCAGATCGCGCCGGTCGTCGGTGCCGCTTTGAAATTCCGGAAAGTGCGCGTCCGTGAACAACGCCTCGATGTGATCCCGCGACAGAGCTGAGAGCGCCTGCGCGAGCTGTGCCCGTCCCGATTCGCTGATGCGGGCATCGGGGAAGGTCGCGCCGCGGTAGGGCAGCGGCTTCATCGAGACGGTGCAGGTCCGTCGCTCGGCCCAGACCGGCATGTCGCGCCAGGCGGCAATGTTCACCTTGGTTGGCCCGAACGTCGCGCCCAGGTCCTGGATCATCAACAACGGCTGCGCGCACGGCTGGTCGGGCTGCGCGGGCACATCGTCGAGGCACACGAGACGCTGGTTCTCCGACTTGTTGTCCCAGTGCGCCAGCAACACGGCGAGCAGGCGCAGCGCATCAAGATCCGCCCGCGGCGCCTGGGATGATTTGAGCTCGAACCACGCCCACCCTTCGGTCGTCGGCGTTTCGATCGCCGGAGCGCCGAACCGTCGCTCCACGGCCGGCCACTCGAAGTCGGTATACCACTCGTCATACCCGTGTGGACCGATCAACGTGGGCACACGGGCTATCGACAGCAGCTGCGTGGTGAGGAAGGGAAAGCGAGGGCATCCGTAGCAGCGCACGCGCGGCACGATGCGGACCTCGTCGGCGGGATAACCCAGCGACGCGAGCAGCCGCGTGGCGGCGGTCTCGGCATGAATTTCAGAGTTTCGTCCGTACTTCACCTTGATGATCTCGCCACCATCGAGCACGCAGTTGAACTTTGCGCTGGTGCCTGACGGCTCCTCTGCGAGATATCGACATGTGACAGGCTCAGTGCCGGGCGGACGTAGAGGATCCGCCTCTCCGCTCGTAATCGCCCGCGCCGCATGCGAATTGGGGACACGGACCGCCGCCCGGATCAGCGCCTCCCGGCGGACCGCGTCGGCCCGCGCCGGCGTGACCGGCCAATGCGGATGAGGCATGGGATCGAAGTGCCCGGCGGGCAGCGTACCTCGCCGTTCGGCGGCAAAGAGCCACGTCGATACGCAGACGAGCGCCAGTGTGGCGCCCAACCACGCGATGATGTGCCTGCGGCTCACCACAGCAGTGGGAGCAACATGTGAGCCAGCTGGCAGCTCGTAGCCGGTAGCTCGTAGCCCAGCAGGAGCTAGAGGATGCCTTTCCCCAGGGCCGATAGCGCGAGCTCAGTCGCAAACTCCGCGGTGGTGTTGCGGATGTCGAGGGTCGGGTTGACCTCCACGAGGTCGAGCGCGACCAGTCGGCGCGCGTCGGCCACGAGCTCCATCACCATGTGGGCCTCCCGATAATCGAGGCCGCCTTTGACCGGCGTGCCGACGCCCGGAGCGATTGACGGATCGCAGACGTCCATGTCGAGCGAGACATGCAGGCCGCCGGTCCCGTCCGCCGCCAGCGCGATGGCGCGCTCGGCGACTTTCGCGATGCCGTCGCGGTCGATGTCCTTCATCGTGAAGACATGAACGCCCGACTCCCGGATCCGCGCCTTCTCCTTCTCGTCGAGGTTGCGGATGCCGACGAGCACGGTGTGTGCCGGCACCACCGAGGGCCTCGACCCAATCGCCGCCAGCTCGGCGGGCTCGTTGCCAAGCAGCGCGGCGAGCGGCATGCCGTGCACGTTTCCGCTGGTTGTCGTCTCGGGCGTGTTCATGTCCCCGTGCGCGTCGATCCAGATGAGGCCGAGCGGGCGAGACGAAGTCCGGCGAACCCACGCCGCACTGGCGGCGACCGACCCGGCCGCAAGGCTGTGGTCGCCCCCAAGAACGACCGGAAGCGCGCCCGACTCGAGCGACTTCAACGAGGTGTCGTAAAGGGCGCGGCACACGCTGGCGATCTCGCCGACGTATTTCTTCCGTTCGTCGGCCGGCTGCTGCGTCTCTGGAATCGGCGTCGGGACATCGCCCTTGTCGACGACGATGCAGCCGAGCGCGGCGATGCGGTCGTTGATGCCGGCGATCCGGAGCGCGGACGGCCCCATGTCCACGCCGCGGCGGCCGCCGCCCAGATCGAGCGGCACCCCGATGATGTGAACCGGCTTCACTTAGTCTTGTACGACACCGACATCCCTTCGCCCGAGGGCGACACGATCGTCGTGTAGAGAGAAGGGTGAGTGAGGATGGTCCGCAGGAAGGGCTCCATCTCGTTCTTCTTGTTGACGACGTTGTGCGCCACGAACACACCGCCGGGGTTCAGCCGTGGATACACCATGTCGAAGAACTTCTTGTAGTCCGGTTTCCAGGCGTCGAGGAACACCAGATCGAACGTGCCGGGCAGCTTCGGGATCTCTGCGAACGCGTCGCCGCGGATGACGCGCACGACATCGGCGACGCCGGCCTTGCGGACGTTGTCGGCCGCTTCCTTCGCGCGCTGCGCGTCGTACTCGATCGCGACCACGCGCCCGCCGCTCTCGCGCGCGCCCAAGCCGAGCCAGATCCCGCTGTAGCCGCTGGCAGCGCCGATCTCGAGAATCGACCTCGCGCCACGCGCAGCCACCAGCACCCGTAGGAACCTGCCGTCCTCTTCCGAGACCGCCAGCAACCCTTTGTCGGCCGCCTTGATCGATCGCAGCACCGACTCAATCTGCGGCGTCAGCGCCCCCGTCGACTTCGGTGTCTGGGCCCCGAATGTGACCGGCAGGAGCAGCAGAAGCACCGCGCACGCAACAGAGCGCATGTCCGGATTCTATGTCACGTACTTCAACCACGACGAACACGACGAACACGAATGACCGTTCAAGTCGTGGCCGTCGTGCCGTCGTGGTTACACTCGGGCAAGAAAAGACGCGGCGCGAGCCGCGGTCTCGCGCGCGTCGGCAATGCAGTCGGGAATGCCGATCGCGCGGAAGCCGCTGCCGGCCAGGAACAGGCCCGGCACTGACGAGGCGCGCTGCTCGATCGCGGCCACGCGCTGCAGGTGCCCGACCTCGTACTGGGGACTCTGTCGATGGAAGCGGTACAACCGCGTCACCACGGGATCACCCTCGATGTTGAGCGCCTCTGTCAGCGCGTCGCGGGCGATGTCGAGCAGTTCGTCGTCCGATCGCTCGAACCGATGGGGATCGCGGCCGCCGCCCAGGAACCCGCGAATCAGCGCATGGCCTTCCGGGGCGCGGCCGGGCCACTTCGACGTCACCCATGTCGCCGCCAGCAGCGGGAATGGCTCGACGCGCGGGACGACGAACCCCGATCCCTCGAGCGGATGCCGAATCTGCTGGCGCCGATATCCCAAGGCCACGGTCGCCGTCGAGGCGTACGGAATCCCATCGCACAGTCCCGCGAGCGTCGTGTCGAACGCGCGCAGCAGCGCGGCGGCCCCATACGCCGGAACCGCAAGGATGACCGCGCGCGCCTCAACCATCGCGGCGTCGGATCGAACGGTGTAGTGGGCGGCGCGACCGATATCGGTCACGCGTGCGCCGGTGACCACTGTGCCGGCGTGAAGAGCGTTCGCCACGCCATCGACGAGCTCGCCGATGCCCCCGGGCAGCGACACGAACGCTCCGCGGGGCGACGGCGCGACACGCAGCGCACGCAGCGAGCGCAGGACGCTGCCGCTCTGGCGTTCGGCGTCGAGCAGACGCGGAAACAGCGCGCGCATCGACAGGCGCTCGGCGTCGCCGGCATGAATGCCGGCCAGCAGCGGCTCGGCGAGGTAGTCCACGGCCTCGCCGCCGAATCGCCGCCGTACAAACCCCGCAATCGACTCGTCGTCCACATGGCTGCGCGGTACGAGGATCTCGCTGGCCATCCGCAGCTTGCCGCCCCACGTGAAGAGCGATGAGCGGCAAAGGGCGGTCAATCCAATCGGAAACCCGAGAAACGACCCTTCCACCAGGGGACGGAGCTGGCCGTCGCGCAGGATGTACGCGGTACGCGGCAGCAGGGTGGACACGAGGCGATCGCCAAGCCCCAGCTCGCGGCAGAGTCCGACCGCCGCCGGCTTCTGGATGAGAAGGGCATCCGGCCCTCCATCGATCACCCAGCCGTCGAATCGCTCCGTCCTGATGACGCCGCCGGGACGTGCTGCCGCCTCGAACACGCGGACGCTCAGCCCGCGCTGTTGAAGCTCGTATGCCGCAGCGAGGCCCGCGATCCCGCCGCCGACGACGGCGACGTCGACGCGTGAACCGTTCACGCTTCTATCTTCTCGCTTCTCTGTTCGTGTTCATGGTTCGGGGTTCGCGTCCGGGTCCGCCTGAAGGCGGACACTACGTACGGTGCAGTGTGTGCGCTGGCGTAGTGTCCGGCTTCAGCCGGACCCGAACTCGAACATGAACACGAACCGGGCAGAGAGAACCAGGAAGGGTGAACGACCAGATTCACCGCGATCGTCGAGAGGAGCTGTGGACGTACTGCGCCAGCATCTGCACGTGCTCCACAGGTGTCGATGGCAGAATGCCGTGGCCCAGATTGAAGATATGGCCGACGCGTCCGGCCACGCGCGCGAGGATGTCGTCCGTCTGGCTGAACATGCGGTGGACGGGGCCGAGCAGGAGCGTGGGATCGAGATTGCCCTGCACCGCGCGGTCGTGCCCGATGCGCTCCCAGGCGATATCGATCGGTATCCGCCAGTCCACCCCGACGACGTCGCCGCCCGCCGCGCGCAGCTCCTCGAGGATCGCGGACGTTCCGGTACCGAAGTGAATCGTCGGGACGCGGCGGCCGATTGCCTCGAAGATGCGCTGCGTGTGCGGCATCGCAAACTCGCGGTAATCGGCGGCATTCAACGCGCCGACCCACGAGTCGAAGAGCTGGATGGCATCGACGCCAGCGTCGATCTGCGCGATGAGGTAATCGGAGACGACGGTCGAGAGGCGCGCACACAGCCGATGCCAGGCGTCGGGGTGGCCGTACATCAGCGCCTTGGTGCGCGCGAAGTTGTTCGAATGGCCGCCCTCGATCGCATACGACGCAAGAGTAAATGGTGCGCCCGCAAACCCGATCAGCGGAACGCGTCCCGCAAGCTCGCGCTGGATCAGCTGGATCGCCTCTAACACATGACCGAGCGACTCGCGCGGATCGACGTCGCGCAGGCGATCGATGTCGGCGGACGATTCGATCGGACGCTCGATCTGCGGGCCTTCGCCCTTGATGAAATCGAAAGGCAAGCCCATGGGCTCGAGGGGAAGCAGCAAGTCGGAGAAGAGAATCGCCGCGTCGACTTCGACGCGGCGTACCGGCTGCAGCGTGACTTCGGTCGCGAGGTCGGGCGCCCGGCAGATATCGAGCAGCGAGTGCTGCTCGCGAAGCGCGCGGTACTCTGCCATATAGCGGCCGGCCTGCCGCATGAACCAGACAGGCGTAGCGTCGACCGGCTCCCGCCTGCAGGCCTTCAAAAAACGCGAAGTGACCACTTACTCTTGTACGGGAAGGTTGAGGAGCTGCCGTGCGAGTTCCACCAGCTCTTCGAGCCACAGCGGCTTGTACCGAAGGTCGGCGCCAAGCGCCTCGATCTCGGCCTTCTGCGCGTCGTCAAGGTAATAGTCGCCCGTGACGATCGCAACCGGGGTGTTGGTGAGGCCAGGGATTGCCCGGATCGCTCGCAAGAATTGCAGACCACTCGTGAGCGGCATTCGCATGTCGAGGATGATCGCGTGCGGACCATGCGCCTGGGCGAGCCCCAGCCCTTCATCCGCCGAGTGCGCCGCCCACACCTGATAGCCTTCAAGGCGAAGCATCCGCGAAAACGTATCGGTGACGCTGACGTCGTCGTCGACAATCAGGACACGAGCAGCCGTGGTGTCGGAGGCGGAAGGCACGGCCCATTGTGGGGCTCGGCCGATCAAGGCGTCAAGACAGCGGGAATCGTGTGCTATATTCACCCGGTTTGCACACGCCCGGGAGGACCCGTTGAGCCCCATCCTCGTGCGGCCGGTCCGCGAGCAGCTCGAGCACGACCGGGTCATTCGCCTGCTTCAGGCGAAATACAAGCGAAAATTCGAGGTCGCGATCAACCCCGGCCATGAACAGACCGTGCCGGTGCTGGTAGGGACCTCGCCCTGGTACCCCGACCTCGTCCTTCAGTCAACCGACCGCGCGCGCAAGCTTCTGGGCACCGTCGAGGTCGAGACGGCGGAATCGGTGACCAATCTCGAGGCGATGTCGCAGTGGGCGACGTTCTCGAAATTACGGGCGCCGTTTCACCTCTATGTTCCGGCGTCCTACATCGACACCGCAAAGCGGTTGTGCGCCGACCTGCAGATCGCGGCGGCGGAAATCTGGGCCTACAACGCACTCGGCGATCAGATGCGCTTCACCCTGGTCCACCGGTCAGCGTCGTCGCGGGCGCCGGAACCGAAGGCGCGTGCCGTGGCACCCCGTGCGACGCCCGCGGCCCGCCCGCGTGCGAGCCGCCCTGCAGCGAGACCCGCCCGCACCGCGGCTACCGGCGCTGCTCGCCGAAAAACGGTCGCTAAGAAGACCGTCGTACGACCGGCTGCCGCCCGGAAGAAGACGGCCCGACCCTCGAGGACGCAGAAGCGGAAGTAGGGCGTGCCGTTCCTGCGCGTCATCCGCGACAAACGCGGGTACGAGACCACCTATCTCATGCACTGGTACCGCGAAGGCGCGCGTCAGCGTTCGCGGATCCTGTACGTCTTCCGTAGCCCCGGCGGCGTGCGCGTCGGCCGCGAGTCGCTCGAGCCGGACGTGCTTCGGGATATCGAAGCGCACTATCCCGACATCACCTTCGACTGGAAAGCCGTACTCGACAATCGCCAGATCGTCGACACGACGCCCGATATGCGGCGGCCGCGCAAGCGCCGGCGGTCGGAAGACGAAGCCGCAGCCGGGACCGAAACTGCACCGCCGAGTGTCCAGCCGTCGGCCCGTAGCGCCGTCGAGGGGCACACGGCCGTCGGTGGGCCGAGGCCGCACGGTGGCGAAGGGGGCGCGCCGCGCCCTTCCATACCGTCGGCGATCGAAGGGGCCACGCCTGACGAGCAGACGGCCTTCCTGGCGCGGTGGTATCCGATCGTGCGTGAGCGGATTCCGCAGCGCACGGCCGATCCGGTGCGGCGCGACGCGCTGCTGGCGCTCGCAGAACGCCTGAATCCGACTGCATGGACCGACGCCGATCAGATCGCGGCGGGTCTGCAGCAGGCAGGGGAAGCGCTCGAACGCCTCTCGCGCGTATTCGCGCGCCGGCGCCGGCGCGCGCGCCGCTCGAAAGGTCCGGAAAGGAGTGGACCGCGCGAAGCTGAGCCTGCCTCGCCAAAGCCGCAGAGCGGCGAAGAGCGTGCGTCGCCGGAGCCGCAAAGCGGCGAAGGCGGGTGATGGACTGGCTCGCGCCGATCGTCCTCAAGCTGTCCGAGCTGGAGGGATGGGGCCCCGTTCTTTTTATCCTGCTGTATGTCGCCGCCGCCGTCACGCTGGCGCCGGCGTTCTTCCTGACCGTCGCCGCCGGCGCGATGTTCGGCGTCTGGCGCGGCAGCCTGATCGTGTTCATCGGAGCGTCGCTGGGCGCGTCGGCGGTGTACGTCCTTGGCGCGCCGATGTCGCGGTCGCGGCTGATGGCCCGGCTGACGCGGGATCGCAGGGTTGCCGCGGTGCGTGATGCGGTAAGAGGCGAAGGGGCCTGGGTGATGTTTCTGCTGCGGCTGTCGCCGCTCGTGCCGTTCAACATCCTCAATTACGCGCTCGCGCTGAGCGGCGTGCGCTACTGGGATTTTGCGATCGCGCTCCTCGGCATGATTCCCGCGATCATCATGTACGCCTACTACGGGAAGGTCGTGGGCGATGTTGCGGCGCTTGCAGCCGGCGTCGCCCCGCCGCGCGGGCCGGAGTACTACGCGCTGCTGGTGGTGGGACTGATCGCGATCTTCGTCTCGACGACAATGATCACGCGGGCGGCGCGGCGCGCCATTGAGCGGCAGCGGCATCCATAAACCATTCGACGCGGTCGCCCGCGGCGCGAAGCAGCTGCGCCGGCCACCGCCGCACGTCGTCCGGTCCATCCAGCGCCGCGCGCACGGCGGCGGCCTTGTCGGCTCCCGACACGAGCACCAGGATCGCGCGCGCATCGAGCAATGCGGATGGCGTGAGCGTGATTCGCCAGGCGTTGAGCTGTTTCACCCAGACCGCGGCGACCGATTGCCCCCCGAGCCGGCTCGTCGAAGCCGCGCGAAGACGGTCGGCCCCCACCGGCTGGAAATCGAGCAGGGGGCTTCCGGGAAAAATCGAGGCGATATGGCCATCCGCTCCGAGGCCAAGTAGCGCCACATCCAGCAGCCCGCTCAGAATCATTTCGTACTCGTTGGCGGCTTCCGCGGCGTCGGCGAGCTCCCCGCGTATGCGGTGGATCTGGCCGGCTGGAATCGGCACGTGCGCCAGGAGCGCGCGATGCGCCATGCCGAAGTTGCTCTCGGCGTGGTCGGGTGGCACCTGCCGCTCGTCTCCCCAGAAGACGTGGACTCGCGTCCAGTCAATCGTCGAGCGGAAGGAATGCGAGGGATCCGCGAGCAGCTCGTAGAGACGACGCGGCGTCTGCCCGCCTGAGAGACAGAAACTCGCGCGCCGGCGCGCCGCAATCGCCGATCCGACCAGCGAGGCGACCCGCTCCGCGGCGGCGGCGGCAAGCGCCTCGTGATCCGTCAGGACGGTGACGACTGCCACCGGTGTCCGCTGCGCTCGAGAAGCGAGTCCGCCTCCGCCGGGCCCCACGATCCAGGCGGGTAGTGTGGCAGCGGCGAGGCGGTGTCGCCGGCCCATGCGTCGAGGATCGGCTGGACGATCTGCCAGCCCGCTTCGACCAGGTCCATGCGATGGAACAGCGTCTGGTCGCCGGCCATTGCGTCAAAGAGCAGCGTCTCGTAGCCGGTGCTCGGCTCGCGACGAAAGTGCGCCGCATAGCTGAAATCCATCGTCACCGTTTCGAGATGCTCGAGCGGCCCCGGGACCTTCGCGTCGAAAGAGAGCGAGATTCCTTCCTCGGGCTGGATCCGCAGCCTCAGCACGTTGGGGTTGGTGCACTCGACCGGCGTGTCACGGAAGAGCGTAAAGGGCGCGGGCTTGAAGTGAATCGACACTTCGGTGTACCGACGCGTGAGGCGCTTGCCGGTGCGGAGATAGAAGGGGACGCCCGCCCACCGCCAGTTGTCGAGCATGAGACGCACGGCCACGTAGGTCTCTGTCCGGGAATCCGCTGCGACACGCGGCTCGCGGCGATACCCGTCGTATTGCGCGCGCACGACGTTGTTCCGGCTGTCAGCATCCGTCAGGCGGGTGACGGCGTGCAGCACCTTGACCTTTTCGTCACGCACCGCCTCGGCCCGGAACGATACGGGAGGCTCCATGCAGACGAGCGACAGCAGCTGGAACATGTGGTTCTGCACGATGTCGCGCAGCGCCCCTGCCTTGTCGTAGTACGCACCGCGGGTGCCGATTCCGTCCGCTTCGGCGACGTCCATCTGGACGTGGTCGACGTAGCGGCGGTTCCAGATCGGCTCGAAGATCCCGTTGGCGAACCGGAACGCCAGGATGTTCTGGACGGTCTCCTTCCCCAGGTAATGGTCGATGCGATAGATCTGCGTTTCGCGCAGGCCTGCTGTCAGCTCGGCATTGAGGCGGCAAGCGCTGTCGGTGTCGTAGCCGAACGGCTTCTCGACGATCACGCGGCGCCATCCTTCGCGCTCGTTGGCCAGACCAGACGCCGCGAGGCGGCGACCCACCGTGGCGAACAGTTCGGGAGGCACCGCCAGATAGAAGAGGTAGTTCGGAGGAATGCCATGCCGGCGCGAGACCTCGCCGAGGGTTGCTTTCAGCCGGTCGTACAGCCCCGGGTCGTCGAGCTCGCCCGCCATGTAATGAAGCCTGTTCCGGATCGGCTCCCACGTCGCCGGATCCAGAGGTTCGCCTTCTTCGCGCTCGACGATCGCGCGCACGTCGGCCCGATAGGCGTCCTCGGGGATCGCGGGCCTGGCAACGCCTACGATCGCGAACGATTCGGGCAGCAGATCGGATTCAGCAAGATTGTGAATCGCAGGGATCAGCTTGCGCCGCGCGAGGTCGCCCGACGCGCCAAAGATGACGAGGACGCACGAATCAGCGCGGGGGTTCGACATGACCGCCGAACTGGGCCCGCAGCGCCGACAGGATCTTGTCGGCAAACGTGTGGGTGGTTCGCGAGCGGAATCGCGCGTACAGCGCCGTGGTCAGCACCGTGGCCGGCACCTCTTCCTCCATCGCGGTGTCCACGGTCCAGCGTCCTTCCCCCGAGTCCGCCACATGGCCGGTGAACTGATCGAGCTGGGGATCCTTCGCCAACGCAATCGCCGCCAGGTCCAGGAGCCACGAGCTGATGACGCTGCCGTGCCGCCAGACTTCCGCGATCGCGGCCAGATCGAGGTCATATCGCTGCTCGCCGGGCAGGCCTTCGTTCGAGGCGTGCCGCAGGATGTCGAAGCCTTCCGCGTACGACTGCATCAACCCGTACTCGATGCCGTTGTGAATCATCTTGACGAAGTGGCCTGCGCCGGCAGGACCACAGTGCAGGAACCCTTCGGGAGGAGCGAGCGTGCGAAAGATCGGCGTCAGTCGCGCGAAGGCGGCAGGCGAGCCGCCGACCATAAGACAATATCCGCGCTCGGCGCCCCAGATGCCGCCGCTCGTCCCGACGTCCACGTATTCGATTCCTGTCGAGGCCAGTTCGCGTGCGCGCCGGATGTCATCCTTGAAATGGGTGTTGCCGCCGTCCACGAGAGCATCGCCGCGATCGAGCCGCCGCGCCACCGCTGCGACGGTGTCCTCCGTCGGGGCGCCGGCCGGTACCATGATCCAGACGGTTCGCGGAGGCGTGAGACGCGCAACGAGATCGTCGAGCGACGCCGCGGCGGCCCCGCCGTCGCGCGCAAGCGCCTGCACGGCCTCCGCGCGCTGATCCCACACCACCACCTGGTGACCGCCGGCGATCAGCCGGCGCGCCATGTTGCCGCCCATCCTGCCGAGTCCGATCAGTCCCAGCTGCATCGGTCAGCTTCGGTAGCGGGCTTCGATCGCCAGGATCTTGTTGAGGCGACGCTGGTGGCGTTCCTCGCCCGAGAACGCGGCGCGGAGGAACGACTCGGCGATCTCCTGTGCGAGCGCGGCGCCGATGACTCGCGCGCCCAGGCACAGCACGTTCATGTCGTCGTGTTCGACCGCCTGGTGCGCAGTGTAAGTATCGTGGACGACCGCGGCGCGGATGCCGGGCACCTTGTTCGCGGCGATTGAGACGCCGGCGCCGCTGCCGCAGACGATGATGCCCCGCTCAGCGCGGCCGCCGGTCAGCGCGTCCGCGACCGACTGCGCGCAATCGGGATAATCGACCGCCGCGGTCGAATGCGTGCCGAGGTCGAGGACGTCGTGCCCCTGCCCGCGCAGGATCTCCGCAAGATCGCGCTTCATCTCGAACCCGGCATGATCGCCGGCGATAGCAATGCGCATCGAACGACTATGCTACTGGCTACTGGCTACAGGCTACCAGCTTGCCGGGCTGATATAATTCGTTCCATGCGAAATAGCGCTAGCTCTCTGGCAGTCGCAGGCTTTGCGCTCGCGGCCGGTGTCGCGGTGCTGGCTGCGCAGGCGGCGCCCACGGCGCCGCAGGGCCCTGGTCAGCAGCCCACGTTCCGCGTCGCGGTCGACCTGGTCACCACGGATGTCATCGTCCGCGACCAGCGGGATCAGTTCGTCTCGGATCTCAAACCGGAAGAGTTCGAGGTCTTCGAAGACGGCGTCAAGCAGAACGTGGTGTCGCTGGTGCTGACCCACGGCGGACGCGTGTTCAACGTGCAGGCGCCGCCGCCGGCGGCGGCACCCGAAGGCATCATCCTTCCGGCCGCGCGGCCGACCAACGACGCGGCGGGCCGCGTCTTCCTGATCTTCATTGACGACCTGCATCTGGATTTTCGCCTGACGCCGCGCACGCGCGACCTGATGCAGAAGATGCTGCGTGACCTCGTGCACGACGGCGACATGTTCGGCATCGTCTCGACCGGCACCTCGTCGATCTCCGAGCAGCTCACCTACGACCGTCAGGTGCTCGAGAGCGCCGTCAGCCGCGTCACCGGCGGCGGACTGCGTCCCGAGGACATCATCAAGGGGATGCAGAGCAACCAGGGCTCCGAGCTCCGCTACCGCGCGCACGTCGCGTTTTCCACCGCGTATCAGCTGATGAAGAATCTCGAGAGCCTTCGTAACCGGCGGAAGGCCGTCATCTATATCAGCAGCGGCTACGACTTCAATCCGTTCGAGACCTCGCGGCTGAAATACCAGGCGGAGCTCTACGGCCTGGATACCAACGACTCGTCGCAATTCGATCCCTTCACCCAGTCGCAGAACAACGGCAATACGTTCGCGGAGGCCGACCTGGTCCGCGAGCTGGCGGAGCTGACCCGCGCCGCCAATCGCGCGAACGCGACCTTCTACACCATCGACCCGCGCGGACTGATCGCCGGGCAGGACCTGGGAGACGAGCAGGTGGACGCCGCGGAATGGCAGAACTATCTGCGCGAGACGCAGGACAGCCTGCGGGTGCTTGCGGAGCAGACCGGCGGTATTGCGGTGGTCAACCAGAACGATTTCAGCAAGGCGCTGAAGCGGATCGACGCGGAAACGAGCGACTACTACGTGCTCGGCTACTACTCGACCAATCCCGATCCGCTGAAGCGGACGCGGCGCATCGAGGTGAAGACGAAACGGAACGGCGTGCAGGTCTGGTCGCGCACGTCGTACTCGCTGCGACCCACGCCGGCGCCGCAATAGCGTCAGAAATGTCTGGGCGCCCGCGCGGCTTCATCGAAGCGCGGGCGGATCCTCTCGAACACCCGCATCACTTCTGACACCGGCCGGGGCAGCCGGCTCATCTTCGGATACAGCCATCCTGTCTGCCGGCGCAGCGTGTGTCCCGAAATCCGGCTGCAGAAGAGCGCCTTGGCTTCCACGTCGGCCGCTGCCGCCTGCCAGGGAATGATGCTGATCCCGAGCCCGTGACGGACCATCGCCTTGATGATCTCCACGTTCTCGGTTTCCATGACGATGTCGGCCTCGATGTGCTCGCGGGTGAGGAACTCGTCGACGAGCCGGCGAGTGACCGATCCGGTCTCGAAGAGCACAAACGGCTGCTTGTCGAGGTCCGCCGGGACGAGCTGGCGTTTCTTTGCCAGCGGATGGGCGGGGTAGGTCGTCAAGAGGAGTTCTTCCTGCAGCACCGGCACCGACACCAGGTCGCCGGCCTCAACGGGTAGCGTAACGAGGCCGAGGTCGCCGGAGCCGGAGCGCAGCATGGCGATCGAGCGATCGGCGCCGCCGACGGTAATTTTCAGATCCAGGCTCGGATGCGTACGCCGCATCTCGGCGAGCAGGGATGGGAAGACATAGAGACAGACGGTCATCCCGCCGACCAGCCGCATCGTCCCGCGCAGCGACTCCTGGGTATCGCTGATTGCCGAGACCGTGTCCTGGACATCCTGGAACACCCGGTGGCTCAGCTGAAGAAGGGATTCGCCGGCAGGAGTAATGCGGATACGCCGGCCGATGCGGTGGAACACAGCTTCGCCGAGCTCCTCTTCGAGCAGCAGGATCTGGCGGCTGATCGCGGACTGCGACACGCGCAGTTTTTCGCCGGCGGCGGTGAACGACCCGGTGTCGGCGATGGCGCGGATGATTTCGAGCTGCCGCAGGTCCATGCGCGCATGCTACATGCGCTCAGCGCATGGATACAAGGAGACTCATAAGCAGGGTGGGTTCCGTGTCGCGGATCGCGTTCGCGAGACCGCTTCCTTGAGGTACCCGGTGTCCATCTCGATGCCGACGAAGCTGACGCCAAGCTGGGCGCACGCGACCGCTGTGGATCCGAGCCCGAGAAACGGATCGGCGACGATCTGGATCCGGTCGAGGCCGTGAAGCCGCAGGCACATCTCGGGAAGCCTTGGGGGGAAGGTTGCCGGATGCGGCCGCTCCTTCTCACGGTTTTGAATGGTTTCGTACGGAATAAACCAGGTGTTGCCCCGGCAGCGGACGCCGGACGCCGCCGCGCGCCATCGGCCGACGTTGGACTGATCCTGGTAGCGAACGCCAATTGCCTGACGGTCCAATGGCGCATTTCCGTCATGCGTGAAATGGAACACGAACTCGTGGCAGTCGTGCACGAATCGCCGGCTGTTGATCGGTTTGTAGTGCCCAACCGCCAGATCTTCGTCCAGCCGGGTCCGGCTGCCGGCCAGCGCCTTTTCGATCGCAATCGACTTGATCCAGTGAATGGTGTTCTGCAACTGAAGGTAAGGACGGGCGGCTTGCGCGACGTCCATCGCCGTCCATGGATCCGTCGGTTTCGCGCCCACGTTCAGGAACAGCGAGCCGTGCGGGGACAGCGCGCCCGCGGCCCGCTTCACCCATTCGCCGGTCCAGGCAAGGTACCGGTCGCGGGGCATGGTGTCGTCGTAGGTGCGGTATTCGATGCCGAGGTTATACGGCGGCGACGTGACGATAGCGTCGATCGAGCCCGCTGGCAGGCGATCGAGCAGATCGAGACAGTCTCCAAGATAGAAACGGAATGTCGAACGGCCGGACTTGAGGGAAGTGTGGGGAGGCGGAAACCGGTGCGTCGGAGGTGACACTGAGGCGGATTGTACCGCGAGGGTACAAACCGGCTCAGGACACCTTGACGGCGAGCGAGGCGATTTGCGGGCTGACGCGGTCGGCAGCGATCGTGTGATTGCGCCGGTGACTATATGCGTCGCAGGTCTGACCTTTTTCTTCCACGTAGGTCAGCTCGCGGCTGGTCGCCACCTCACGATACCGGCCGATTACGCATCCGCAATTCAAGGTTCGGAATCCCAGGAGCCGCACCAGACTCATTGCCGACCTCCGGCGATGCGGATGAGCAAACTCTGTACCGCTGAGATGACGTGGCTCACTCTGAATCATCGCCTGTGCAGTCGTGAGCGATCCTTCGGAATTGCTCGCAAAGTGGCGGACTCGAAGCGCGCGAGGTGACACTGCGTGTGGCGACGAGGACACGACGCTGTGGCGGTCCACCGACAGGGTGGATCTCCTTCAAGGGTTTGGAGCGTCGAGGCTGGCCTGCTGGCGCGCTTGCGGGACTAGCCGCCAGCGCGCTCGCGCGACTGCATCGCCTTGAAGCTTTCGAGTTCCACGGCCCGTTGCCTGGTGGCGGCCAGCCGCGCGCGCACGATCCGGAACACGAAGCCAACGTGGAGCAAAGCGATGACGCCGAGTTCCACGGGAGTGACCGACGCGACCAGCGCAGGAACCATGTTCACGATCGTCGTACCGACGAAGACCACCGAGAACAGCGGATCGATGCCGCCGCCGGGCAGCGCCGGCCCCACGGTCATCACCGCCGTTTCCCATCGGGGGCCGTCGGGAATCGTCTCGTAGTACACCTGCAGATATCGTCCGATCCGCTCGGCGCCGACGTGCAGGGCGTGCACCGCCTCGAACCCGCCAACCAGCACTGCCAGCGACATGATGCTCGCCACTGGCGGTCCGCCATAGAGCACCACGAGGAGTGTCAGAACCGCCCATCCAACGCACGTCAATGGAACGAGTGCCATTCGAACCGTTCCGCGGAGGGCAATGGTCTGCCTCAGGACGGAAAACTCGACCGACGTCAGCGGTTCACTCATCGTTTAGTTACCTGGATGTCTCAGCTCTACTGGCATTGGTTTTGGAAACGCTGAGCGTCGCGGACGGCCGAGGTGACGCAAATGACTACGGAAAGGGTATCGTCAGTCCCCCCGGTCGTGTCAAAAACCCTTGCACACTACAGTTTGTTTGCTACAATGCCGACACATTCCGTAACAGTTTCAATCGCAAGGGGTTGCCCGTGATCCAGGCTCGGCTGTTGAGGAACGTCCAACTGATCTGTGTGCTCGCCGCCTTCGGCCTGCCGGTGGCAGCAGCGGCTCAGACGGCGGCGCCTCGCGGACCCAGCCAGACTCAGCCGCGTCTTACCCTTTCCCAGAAATCGGCGACCACTTCTGCCCCTGCCAAGAAAAGCGTGTCGGCCGCCGCCCGTCGGCGCGCGGCCGCGCGCGCTCGCGCCGCCGCCGCCGCGAAAGCGGCAAAGGAAGCCGAGGAGCCGAAGTTCAAGCTCGATGACAAAGGCGAGCTGGTCCCGGATCTTCGCGCTGAAGCCGCGATCATCTACGACCCCGCCAGCGGCCACGTGTTGTGGGAGCAGAACTCGCAGAACGAGCGATCGATTGCGAGCATCACGAAAGTCATGACGGCGGTGGTCTTCCTCGAGAGCTCACCGGACCTGACAGAGGAAGTCGTCGTGCAGCGCGCTGATGTGCGGAATGCCTCGACGACCTATATCCGTGCGGGCTACAAGCTCACCAAGTCCGACGTGCTTCACCTGACGCTGATTGCGTCGGACAACGCGGCGGCGCGCGTGCTGGCCCGCGTTTCGCCGCAGGGCTCGACCGCCTTCATCGCGCGCATGAACGAGAAGGCCGCTGAGCTCGGACTCACGGCGACTCATTACGCGGATCCGTCAGGTCTGCTGTCGGCAAACGTCTCGTCCGCGTACGACATGGCGCGGCTGATTGCGTTCGTCGGTCAGGACGAGCGGATCGCCGGCGTGATGCGAACGGCGAATCACAGCATCCAGGTGGGGCGCCGGACGATCAACATCCACAGCACCAACCAGCTCGTGATGAAGGGCGACGTCGACGTACTGGGCGGCAAGACCGGATTCATCCGCGCGGCCGGCTATTGTCTGGCCACGCTGCTGCGTCTGCCGCAGGGCGGCCCGCAGGTGGCGGTCGTCGTGCTGGGCGCCCGCTCGAACGCCGGTCGCTTCTGGGAAACCCGGCACCTCTTCAACTGGCTCTCTGCAAAGGCGCAGGAACTCTTCGCGGTCCCGGTCCAGGCCGCGACCGTCACCAACTAACCCGAATATCCTCGCTGCATCGCCGCCGCGTCGAGCGGCAGGGTGGCGATGGTGTCGACGACCGGCATCACCGGCCGTGCGGCCCTTCGGCCGTCGTACGACTTCAGGTATCGGTTGCAGACATCGCACGCGTAGACGCGATACTGGCCGTCGGTCGTCGCAAATGACGTGATGCGGGATCGATCGCTGTTGCGGCAATAGGGGCAGGTGAGCGGCTCGAACTTCCAGCGCAGCCCGCATCGTCCGCAAATCAGGTGGCGTTCAGCCGCCGGGGTAATCACGGAAAAATCGGGTTCGCCGCCGCACAAGGCGCAGTGAGCATGCGTCCAGAGGGCGAGCTCGGCGCGCTGCTGCAGCACTTCACAGCAGCGCGACAGGAACGGACGCATCGCCAGCGTCAGCACCTGGTCGAGCACCCCGGTCTCGGCCGGCGGCGCCGCCGCAGCGCCGGTCCCGATCGGAGCGGAGTGTCTCTCGACGCCCGCACGGT
>Ga0075421_100001864_pt1 | contig 24915 bp, 17 predicted proteins | sample SoiMetdeltSBSDD5_FD_75292 | JGI IMG/M metagenome (GOLD analysis project Ga0075421, IMG submission 75292) | Bulk soil microbial communities from a Populus tree surrounding site in Tennessee, USA - Soil MetaG P. deltoides SBSDD5 | ecosystem: Environmental > Terrestrial > Soil > Tree plantation... | reverse complement strand
CGGTGACGGGGTCAGACCCCTCGCCTCAGCGCTGGAACCGGAACTCCGGCGTTTGCGCGAGGGGTCTGACCCCGCCCAAAGCGGACGGCCAAAGAACGGCACGGGTCATCAAGACGCCGCTGACGCGGTCGCCGAAAGGCAACCCGTTACGGAGGGCGCAAGCCCTCCCTTGGTTGCGGAGTAGGCGTCCGCGTCACCCGTCGCATCCTCGCCGGCGCTGCCGACGGGGCCGGCGCCGTTGGCGCCTGCGAAAGAAGGCCGATGCACAGGAAATGGAAAGCGCTTCAGAGCCGTCCGGAGGGCGCATCCGCGGCGCGGCGATGGATCAGCGCGTCAGCACGATGAAGTCGGTGCCCGGCCCGGTCTCGCCGCTGGTGCCTTGGTCGGAGACGATCAGCGTGGCTCCGGCCCACAGCCGGTCGGCGATGACGCGCCGAGTCGCCTCAGGCAGCTCGAAACGCCCGAGCGCCCCTGCGGCAGTCTCCGCTGGGAGGCCCGTCGAGGGCGCCGCTGCCGCGGGCGCGCCGCGGCGGTCGACGGGCCGATGCGGGCGCGGGGGCGAGGCGGGCAGCGAGACCGAGAGCCAGCGCAGCTGGGCGTCGGCTGCGGCCCCCGTCGCCAGATAGACATGGGTGCCGAGCGGCCCGCCGTCCGTGAACGTGACCGGGGCCTCGTGCACGTGCTCCCACCCCTGGCGGATATGGACGCGGCCCGTCTTGCGGCTGACGAGGATGGAGATAGGCTCGACCCAGCGCTCGGCCGCCTTGACGGCCGCGGCGGCCTCGCGGCGCGCCTCCTCGGCGTCGGCGGCTGCCGTCGCCGCCTCGAACGCCTCCTGGCTCAGGGCGGCCTCGACCAGGCTCGCCTCGTCGGCGGCCCGCTGCGCGGCGGCCAGGGTCTCTTCCGCGGCGGCCAGCGCCTCGGCCGTGCGCTCCACGGCAACCGGCCGGGAGGCCAAAGCCGCAGCCCGCGCCGACGCGTCGCGCCTGCGCTGGGCCGCCGCGAGCACCTGCTCGGCCCGGCGCAAGGCCGCCACCGCGTTGCGTGCCTCGGCAGCGGCTGCTGTCGCGGCCCTGGCCGCCACCTTTGCAGCATTGGCCGTGGCGGCCATGCTCCGGCTGGCGAGGCCTCTGGCCGCGTTGGCGCGCTGCCACGGCGTGAGGCGGGGCACGCCGGTCGGACCAAGCTCGTCCTGAGCATCCGCCACTCGGCGCTCCGCAGCAGACGCGAGCGTTGGGCCGGTCGGCGTGGAGGCGACATCCTTGTGGAGGCGGTCGTCGTCCAGGGGCATCGGCGTCAGCCGGGGCGCGGGCAGGCGCTCATCCTCGATGGCGACCGCCGCAGCATCGTCCGGCGCCACCACCACTCGGGTGCCGAGCCTGGTCATGCCCCACAGCTCCGCGGCGAAGCTGTGCGGCAGCCGGATGCAGCCGTGCGAGGCGGGATAGCCGGGCAGGGCGCCGGCGTGCAGGGCGATGCCGGACCAGGTGAGGCGCTGCATGAAGGGCATCGGCGCCCCCGAATAGATATTGGACTCGTGATACCGCCGCTTCTGCAGGATCGAGAAAACGCCGGTCGGCGTACGGAAGCCGGCCATGCCGGTGGAGACGGGGCTCTGCGCAACGAGGCGCCTGCCGTCGTAGACCTGGATGCGCTGGCGGGCGATCGACACGACGGCGAGGAGCGGCCCGCTCGTCGTCTCGGCTGCCTTTGCCTTGTGCTTGCCGTGGGAGGCGGCGGCGCCGGACACAGGGGGGTTGGCCTCGCCGGGGGCCGCGATTATTCCCAGAGCCGCCAGCGCGAGCGCGGCGAGGCCGAGGCAACGCCCCGCGGCCACACGCAAGCTTCGCGGAGCCAAGCTTTGCGGCGATCGGGACGAGCGGCTAACCGGAAAATGACCAAGCTCGCGCAAATCGCCGCCCCCGCCTCTGCAGTGAAACTGCAGCCATGGGGACGGTCCGCACCGGCCACATCCGTCGGCTTGACAAGGGGCGGCCCGCGTGTGCTTTTCCGCGGGTCTTTCCGCACGCAATGCGACAACGAACGCGATACCGGTCTGAGGTGTCATGGCTGAGGCAAGAGGGGCTGGGAGAAGAGGCGCGGCAGGGGCAACGGGCGCGGCGGGCGCCGTGCACCGCTACCGTTCCCATACCTGCGGAGCCTTACGAAAAGGTGACGTTGGCGAACCTGTCCGCCTTTCCGGCTGGGTGCATCGCGTGCGCGACCACGGCGGGCTGCTGTTCATCGACCTGCGCGACCACTACGGCATCACCCAGGTGGTGGCCGACCCGGACAGTCCGGCGTTCAAGGCGGCCGAGACGGTGCGCTCGGAGTGGGTGATCCGCGTCGACGGCAAGGTCCGCGACCGGCCCGTCATTGACGGCAAGTCAACTCTGAATCCGGATTTGGCGACCGGCGAGATCGAGGTGGTGGCCTCCGAGATCGAGGTCCTGTCGGCCGCCAAGGAGCTGCCGATCCCGGTGTTCGGCGAGCCGGACTACCCGGAGGACCTGCGCCTGCAGTACCGTTTCCTCGATCTGCGGCGCGAGACACTGCACGCCAACATCATGCTGCGGAACGAGATCATCGGCTCGATCCGCCGGCGCATGCGCGACTCCGGCTTTTTCGAATTCCAGACGCCGATCCTGACGGCCTCGAGCCCCGAGGGCGCGCGCGACTTCCTGGTGCCGTCGCGGCTGCATCCGGGCAAGTTCTACGCCCTGCCGCAGGCGCCGCAGCAGTTCAAGCAGCTGATCATGATCGCGGGCTTCGACCGCTACTTCCAGATCGCGCCCTGCTTCCGCGACGAGGACGCGCGCGCCGATCGTTCTCCTGGAGAGTTCTATCAGCTCGACCTGGAGATGAGCTTCGTCGAGCAGGAGGACGTGTTCGCGGCCGTCGAGCCGGTCATGCGCGGCCTGTTCGAGGAGTTCAGTGGCGGCAGGCCGGTGACGCCGACGTTCCCGCGCATCCCTTACGACGAGGCGATCCAGAAGTACGGCTCCGACAAGCCGGACCTGCGCAACCCCATCGCCATGGCCGACGTGACCGAGCACTTCCGCGGCTCCGGCTTCAAGGTGTTCGCGGCCATGATCGAGAAGGACCCGAAGGCGCGGGTATGGGCCATCCCCGCGCCCGGCGGCGGCAGCCGCGCGTTCTGCGACCGCATGAACGCGTGGGCCATCAAGGAGGGCCAGCCGGGGCTCGGCTACATCTTCTGGCGCGAGGGCGAAGAGGGTGGCGCCGGGCCGATCGCCAAGAACGTCGGGCCGGAGCGCACTGCGGCCATCCAGAAGCAGCTTGGGCTCAAGGTGGGCGATGCGGTGTTCTTCGCTGCAGGCAACCCCGACAAATTCTACAGGTTCGCCGGCGAGGCGCGCACGCTGATCGGGCGCGAGCTGAAGCTGATCGACGAGAACCGCTTCGAGTTCTGCTGGATCGTCGACTTCCCCATGTACGAGTGGAACGAGGAGGAGAAGAAGATCGACTTCTCCCACAACCCGTTTTCCATGCCCCAGGGTGGCCTCGCCGCGCTGGAAGCGGCCAAGTCCAACGAGGATTTGCTCAAGCTCAAAGCCTACCAGTACGACATCGTCTGCAACGGCGTGGAGCTGAGCTCCGGGGCCATCAGGAACCACCTGCCCGAGGTGATGGTGAAGGCTTTCGCCATTGCGGGGTACGGCCGCGACGTGCTGGAGGCCAAGTTCGGCGGCATGCTGAAGGCGCTCACCTACGGCGCGCCCCCGCACGGCGGCATCGCGCCGGGCATCGACCGCATCGTCATGCTGCTGGCCGGCGCCACCAACCTGCGCGACGTCATCATGTTCCCCATGAACCAGCAGGCCATGGACCTGCTCATGGGGGCACCGAGCGAGGTGACGCCGAAACAGCTCCGCGAGCTGCATATCCGGCTGGCGATGCCCGATCGCAAGGGATAGCATGCCCCGAACAGGACGCGTGCCGCAAAGCCGTTCGCACTGCATACTCTGATAGGATCGTAGCACCAGGACGAAACAACAACCTTCGGTTGCCTTCGGACGCGATAGCACTGGTCGCTTAACGGACGAATGGAGGGTCGAGGCCTTTCGCAAGCATTCGGAGGATTCGACGACCGTTGTGGAACGGAGTATTCTCCCGGCTCCGGTTCAGTTTCCATCGTCCGTTGGGGGAGTCTTCCCGTGTCTCGCAGATTGCTCTTTGCCTTGCTCACCGCGATGGTGGCCGCCGCCTCTGTTGCGGCGATCTCAATCTCGGCACAGGCCCATGACCGCGGGGACCGGCCCTGCGTCGTCACCGTCGTCAACACCTGGCTGAGCAATTGCCACGGCTGCGACGTGCCTGTGTACAAGGACCGCGCCTTCCGAGCCGGGGAGCAGGTCCGCGACCGCTTGTGGGTATGGAACGGGCGCGTGGCGGGCTGGGTGAATTTCAGGGCTCTAAGGCTCGAGGACGGGCGTCGCTGCCGGGCCGACGGCATTTGAGGCGGCGAAGAGCCGATTCCGGGCAAGCAGAAGCCCGGCTGTTGAGCCGGGCTCCCGCCGTTCCAATCGCCTCTGCAGGGGTTATGGCAGGTTGCGCTCCTGGTACTTCCAGAAGTCACCACGCTCCTCGTCCTCTCTCGTCTGCGCGCCCACAGAGGTCGCCACACCGGCGAGAACCGACAGAGCGATCAGTGAGGACATGATCTTTTTCATGATCAGCTCCCTTGTCTGGTCTTGGTGGTCCGGGCTCTCGCTCGCCCGGTGACTGTAACGTGGTGGCACGGAGGGCTCAAAGAAGGCGGCATCACGCCGCGTGTTGGGTAACCCTTCCAGCGCATGTGCAGTCGGGACGACCGAAATGCCCGCTTTCTTCGACGTGCGTGCGGCAACGCTGCAGGCAGAGCAATATCGTTGCTCCCGATTTCTTGATGACCGCCGCCGCGATCCCCACACTGTCCCTCCCCCACAAGGGGGAGGGCACACCCATCAGCCCGGTCGCACACGGCCACGCTTCGTTTCGTCATCAAGGCGGAGCCGGTGATCGGATGACACCGAACCTCAGGCGATGTGGATGGTCTTGGTCTCGATATAGTTGTCGAGGCCCTCTGGCCCGCCTTCGCGGCCCATGCCGGACTGCTTGAAACCGCCGAAGGGATGTTTCGGATCGACGATCATGCCGTTCACGGTCACACTGCCGGTGCGCATCCGCCGCGCGATGGCGTAGCCCCGGTCCGGATTCGTGGTGAAGACTGCACCCGAAAGGCCGTAGGTGGTGTTGTTGGCCTTGGCGATGGCGTCGTCCTCGTCCGTGTAGGTGATGACCGACACCACGGGGCCGAAGATCTCCTCCTGGAAGATCTTCATGTCGGGCTTCACGTCGGTGAAGACGGTGGGCTCGATGTAGTAGCCCTTGCCGAGATGCTTCGGGCGCCCGCCCCCGCAGGCGAGCCTGGCGCCCTCGCGGCGGCCGGCGGCGATGTAGCCCTGCACCCGGTCGAGCTGGCGCGCCATGGTGAGCGGACCCATCTGCGTGCTCGGATCGAACGGGTCGCCGACCTTGATGCCGGAGACAGCGCCCAGGTACAGATCGAGGAACTCCTGCTTGCGCGTCTCCGGCACCAGGATGCGGGTGAGCGAGAAGCACACCTGCCCGGTGATCGGCATGGTGTAGACCATCAGCGCCGGCAGCGCAGCCCTGAAGTCCGCGTCGTCGAGCAGGATCGCCGCCGACTTGCCGCCCAACTCCAGGCTGACGCGGGCGAGGCGCTCCGCGCACATCGCGGCGATATGCTTGCCGGCCGCGGTGCTGCCCGTGAAGGCAACCTTGTCGATGCCCTGATGGCGGACGAGATAGTCGCCGCTCTCGCGGCCCGCCGGCACCAGGTTGAACACGCCGGCGGGGAGCCCGGCCTTCTCGATGCACTCCGCCAGGATGTAGGCCTCCAGCGGCGTCTCCGGCGACGGCTTCGACACGATGGTGCAGCCGGCAGCGAGGCCCGCCGCCACCTTGTAGGAGAGCAGCACCAGCGGCGCATTCCACGGCGTGATGGCTGCGCAGACGCCCACCGGCTCCTTCACCACCTTCACCTTGCCGCCGTCGTCGCGCTTCCGCTCGTCCACGAACGGATAGGTCTCGGCGAGATCGGCGTAGTAGTTGAAGAGCGTCGGGTTCTGGCCCACCAGCTTCTTGGTGAGCATGATCGGCGCACCCACCTGCAGGGTCCAGGAATGGGCGATGTCGTCGAGCCGCTGCGCCAGCAGGTCCGCGATCCTGCGCAGGTAGCGCGCGCGCTCGGAGGGCGCCATGCGCGGCCAGGGGCCGTTGTCGAAGGCCTCGCGGGCGGCGGCCACGGCGCGGTCCATGTCGGCCTGGCTGGCCTCCGGGTAGCTCAGGATGCGCTCCTCGGTGACGGGCGAGATCACGTCGAGCTTGCGGTTGGAGAGCGGCTCCACCCACTTGCCGCCGATAAAGAACTTCTCCGGCGCCTTGGGCTGGGCGGCGATCTTGGCCATCACATTCATGTCGGAGTCCTTGTCCGTGATCATCACCTCCAGGAGCCGCGGCCCCTTCTCGGCAAGCATGGTCCGGAGCACGTCGGCCAGCTCGGCGCCACGGGAGCAGCGGGCCGCGCGCACACCCTGGCCCTCGGCGATCTTCACGAAGTCGACGTGGCGGATGTCGACGCCGTCGATCCGCTTAGGCTGGCTCTTGGCGGCGATGGCCTCCAGCACGCGGTAGCCGCCGTTGTTGAGGACGATGACCAGGATATCGGCGTCGTACTCGGCGGCCGTCCACAGCGACTGGATGGTGTAGAGGCTCGACCCGTCGCCCACCACGCAGATGACGGGCTTCGCCGGGCTGGTGAGGGCCGCGCCGACGCCGGCCGCCAGCCCGAAGCCCAGGCAGCCGCTGGCGGTAGCGAGGAAGCCGTTCGGCCGCTCGATCGGGAAGTAATCGTGCAGCGCGTCGTGCGAGCTCGGCGCCTCCTCGACCAGGATGCTGTCGGGCGACCTGACCTCCCCGAGGGTCTGGTAGAAGAAGTCGTTGGTGATGCCGAAGGTCTGGGCCACGCGCGCCGGCTTCGGCCGCGCCGGCTCGGTGCGGATGCTGCGCTGCCTCACGCGGGCGGCGAGGCCCTCTGCCGCCAGCCGCATGTTGGACAAGATCGCGGAGCCCACGGCCGCGCCCGCCGTCTGCCTGGGATCGTCGGTGACGAGGCAGAGGTCGGCGCCGTCGGGGATATGATCGTCCGTACCGGGGAAGTGATAGGTGAACACCGGCGCCCCGAGCACCAGCACGAAATCCGCCCCCTTGAGGCAGGTCACCAGACCGGGCTGCACGGCGGGCAGGAACCCGGCGAACAGCGGATGGCTCTCGGGGAAGCTCGCGCGTGGCGATTTGGGGCTGGCCCACACCTTGGCCTGCAGCCGCTCGGCCAGCCGCACGGTGGCATCCCAGGCGCCGTCGCTGTCGACCACCGCGCCGACCACGATCACGGGCTCCCTGGCCGCGTCGAGCTTGCGAGCCAGCTTGTCGAGCGACTCCGGCGTGGGAGCGAAGCTGGAAACGATCTCCCGCTCGGGCAGCAGCGCGGCGATCTCGTCCCAGTCGGACAGCGGCACCGACACCAGCACGGGGCCGCGCGGCGGCTGCATGGCGATGTAGTAGGCCTTGGCGATGGCGGCCGGCACATCGGCGGCGCGCGCCGGCTCCGACGCCCACTTCACGTAGGGCTTCGGCAGCTCGGCAGGGCTCTCGTTGAACAGGAACGGATCGTGCGCCAGCAGCGAGCGCGACTGCTGGCCGGAGACGATCAGGAGCGGGGCGCGATCGCGATAGGCCGTGTAGATAGCGCCCATCGCATGGCCGACACCGGCGGCCGAGTGCAGGTTGATGAACTGGGCCTGGCCGGTGATCTGGGCGCAGGCATCGGCCATGAACACAACGCTCGCCTCCTGCAGGCCCAGCACGTAGGAGAAATCCTCCGGCAGGTTGGCGAACATCGGGATCTCAGTTGAGCCCGGATTGCCGAAGATGCGGGTCATGCCATGCCGGCGCAGGAAGTCGAAGACAACCTCGCTCACGGTACCGGCGCGCAGGCGGGTACCGCGCATGAAGTCTCGATCGATGCGGTTCAATTTATCCTCCCTGGGCAGCCGCGGCCTTGGTGGCACTCCTGAAATGGCACTGCGGGCGTGACACGGAGGGCGGCTGAGAAGCTATGGGCTGGCGCCGGTTGGGCACGATCTTGGCAGATCCAGTCCTGTCTTGGAATTGGTCAATATCGCGTAAAGTGCACGACGAGACGGCATGGCTTTGGCGCGATTGGCAGCGTTGGGACGTCATCCATTCGGTTGACGCCTCCTTTTGCGGCGCTGGGCAGATTGGATTGGGCGGCCATGCAATCGCCGCTCTGCCGGCCCAGGCTCAGCTTGAGGCATTTCCTGGCGCGCTCCGGCTGCGGCTCGGCTGATGGGGAGGGGAGCATGCGACGCTTACTGGCGTTCCTTGCGTTCGGCGTTGGCCTCGCGGCAGCGGCGGCGTGGTCGGGGCCGCAGGCGTTCGCGCAACAGCCGGACGAGGCGGAGCTGCAGCGCAAGGCTGAGGCGTTCGTCCGCCTCTGGGAAGCCCTTCCGCAGACACAGGAGCCGAGCGAGCGCATTGCAGGAAGCGAACAGGCCATCAAGCTGGCGAACGAACTCGGCTCATGGCCTCTGCCGGTCGCACGCGATGAGGCCCTGGTCCGCCTCTGGCGCTGGACCGGCCAAGGCTATGCCGAATGGATGGGTGGCGACCGCGAGGAGAAGCTCGAGCGCGCCATCGGGGCCTACCAGCAGGCGGCGCAGATCTTTACGCGCGAGCGGGTGCCCGACGAATGGGCGCGCACGCAGGATGCCCTGGGCGAAGTCTACCGGCAGCGCATCCGCGGCAACCGGGCAGAGAACCTGGAGAAGGCGATCGCGATCCACGAGGCGGCGGTCACGGTCCTCACCCGTGAAGCCTTCGCGCAGGATTGGGCCATCACCACCACCAATCTCGGAGCTGCGTATTCGCTCCGCCTCCGTGGCGACCGGGCGGAGAACCTGGACAAGGCGATCGGCCTCTTCGAGGCGGCGCTCACGGTCCACACGCGCGAGGCATTCCCGCAGGAATGGGCCCTCACGCAGGCCAATCGGGCCGGAGCTTACCTGCTCCGCGTCCGGGGCGATCGGGCGGAGAACCTGGAGAAGGCGATTACGCTCTACGAGGAGGCCCTCACTGTTCCAACTCGGGAGGCGTTTCCGCAAGACTGGGCGCTGGCGCAGGCCAACCTGGGCGTCGCGTATCTGGACCGCCTGCGCGGCGACCGGGGGGAGAGCCTGGAAAAGGCCATTGCCGCGTTCAGAGAGGCGCTCACGGTGAGAACGAGAGAGGCTTCCCCGCAGGAATGGGCGTGGACGCAGCACTACCTGGGGCAGGCCTACGAGAACCGCATCCGGGGCATTCGGGCGGACAATCTCGAGAAGGCGATTGAGCTCTGCAAAGCGGCGCTCACCGTGCGGACGCGCGAGGCCTACCCGCAGGAGTGGGCAACGACCCAGCACAACCTGGCCAACCTTCATATCGGCCGCATTGAAGGCGACCGCGCCGACAACGTGGAGCAGGCGATCGAGCACCTGGAAGCGGCGCTCTCTGTTCGTAGTGCCGCGGAGCAACCCAGAGAGTGGGCCGGCACCAAGCAAAAGCTGGGATGGGCGTTCGTCCTGCGAGCACGTGGCGAACGGGCGGACAACATCGAGAAGGCTATTGCCGCCTTTGAGGAGGCCGTCCCAGTACTAGGCCCTCAGTCGTACCCAGGTGAGTGGGGGGACCTGCAATCGTCGCTGGCGATCCTCTATTCCGAGCGCATCCGTGGCCAACGTGCGGAGAACATGGAGAAGGCGATCGACCACCTCCATACGGCGCTGAAGGTTGTGACCCGCGACGCGCAACCGGAGCAGTGGGCGATGGCGCAGCTCAGCCTGGGGCATGCCTATGCCAGGCGGGTTGCCGGCAACGCCGCAGAGAACCGAGACCGCTCCGTCGAGCACATCGAGGCTGCGTTGACAGTCATAAAGCGCGAGGCCGACCCGCAGCGCTGGGGTGTGGCCAAGATGATGCTCGGGAATGCACGCCTGAGCAAGGCCGGCGGAGACCTGCGCGCGGCGATGGACCACTACGAGGCGGCCCTCACGGTCATGACGCGCGAGGCGTTTCCGCTGGAGTGGTCGGTGCTGCAGGGCCACCTCGGCCGGGCGTACCTGGACTCGACACATGGCGAGCGGGGCGCAATCCTCGCGAAGGCAATCGGCCATCTGGAGACGGCCCTGGAAATCCAGAGCAAGACCCTGCCGCGCGAGCGGCTGGTCCACCTGCGCGCCCTTGGGGCGGCACTCTCGGAAAAGGGCGAGTGGCAGCGGGCCGCTGCGGCGTATGCGGACGCGCGAGAGACATTCCTGCTGCTGTCCGCCCAGGGGCTGGATGACACGGCCGCCGGGAACCTGATCAACGATGCCGGACCGCTGTTCAGCGAGGCGGCCTATGCCGCCGCACAGCTCGGCGAGACCGAGAAGGCTCTGGCGCTCGCCAGCGAGGGTCGGGCGCGTTTGCTGACCGCCGCGCTCAAACTGCAGGCCCTCGACCTGCCCGCCGACGAGCGCCGGCGCCTCGATGCGCTGCAGGCCGAGATCCGCTCGGCGGAGCGCACAGTGGAGGCGCCGACGACGCAGGGTGCGGATCGAACGGCGGCAGTCGAGAGGCTCGTCAGCCTGCGGCAGGAGCTGCTCGGCCTGGTCAAGGGCGCCGACGCGGCCGAGACGAAGGTGCGCGGCTCGACGCTGGCCCAGGTGCGCGCGCTCGCCGGCAAGGACGGTGCGGTCGTGGTTCCGATCGTCACCAAGCTGGGCGGCAGGCTGCTGGTCGTCGAGTCGGGCCCTGCGGGTCTGACCCCAGGGCGAAAGGGCGCCGGTGCAAAGGAGTCGGAACCGCAGGGTCTGACGGCCATTGAGCTGCCCGAGCTCACCACAGCCGCTCTGGACATGCTGGTGCGCGGCGTCGGTCCGACCGATGGCTGGCTCGGCGCCTACCAGATCAACACCATTACCGACGACAGCGAGCTCGATCGGCGTTGGCCGGAATGGACGGCCGCCATCTATGGGCTCGGCCCGGACCTGTGGCGCCTCCTCGGTGCCCGGATTGACGCCGCCCTGACGCAGGTCGGCGTCAAGGCCGGCGCGCGCATCGTCTGGCTGCCGCCGGGCGCACTCGGCATCCTGCCGCTCGGCCTCGCCCAGAATCCAGCCAACAAGCGCCGCCTGCTGGACAGCTACGAGATCGTCTACGCACCGAGCCTCGATGCACTGGTCTCGGTCCAGGGCCAGATTGCCAAGGCGACACCCGCCACCCTCGCCGTGGTTGTCAATCCAACTGGCGACCTGCCGGCAGCGGAGCAGGAAGGCCGGCTGGTGGCCTCGCTCTTTCCTGCCAAGGCGCGGGCGGTGCTGGAAGGGCCCGCAGCAACGCCCGAGACGGTGCTCGACGCACTCAAGGGCCGCAGCTACTGGCACTTCGCCACGCACGGCACATTCACCTGGCGAGACCCGCGCCAGTCGGGGCTTTTCATGCATGGCCTCCAGCGCCTGAGCGTCGGGCAGCTGCTGGAGACAGGCGGGCTGGGGAGGCCGCGTCTCGTCGTGCTCTCGGCCTGCGAGACGGGGCTCCACGACATCTCTCGCAACCCCGACGAGTTCATCGGCCTGCCCGGCGCCTTCATGGCGCTGGGCGCGGCGGGCGTGCTCGGCACGCTCTGGCCTGTGAACGACATGGCGACGGCGCTGCTGGTCTCCAAATTCTACGACCTGCACCTGGTGGCTCGCCTGGCGCCGCCCGCTGCCCTGCGGCAGGCCCAGCTTTGGCTCCGCCAGGCCACCAACGCCGACCTCGTGGGCTACGCCAAGGGCGCGGCCAGGCAGGGCCGGCTCGGCACGAAGCAGGTGGCCGCGATCGCGGAGGAGCTGGGTGCCGAGAGCCTCCGCCGCGCCCGCAACCGGGCGCTGGTCGAGTGGATCGCCCCGGCAGCACCCGGCGCACGCAAGCCGGCTTCGCCCGACCTGTCCGGCCTCGCCCGTCCCTATACGCATCCCTACTACTGGGCCGGGTTCATCTACACGGGGCTCTAACGGCGGGTGCGAAACACGATACTCCAAGCGATCGCGGCAACGGGGGTTGCAAGGAGAAGCCAGGAAATCGCATCCCAGGCGCCGTCGCCTATGAGCGCGAGAACGAGTCCCGCGCCGCTCAGCCCGGTCAGCAGCAGCGGCCAGGCGAAGATCGCTGGCAGGGCACGCCGGCCCAGATCCTGCGTGTGCTTCATTCGGCTGGCCGCCCCTGCGGTACGGCGGCGCTGACCGGCTCGAACGCTGCAATCCGATCGTCCGCTGCCATGCGCCGGCGGCCCATCCAGAGATAGAGGCCGGCGGCCAGCACGACGATGGTGATCAGGTCGAGCGCCATCTGTGGGGCGGCACGTTGGGCTGTCTCGACCACGGCCTGCAGTCGGGCGCTTGGAGTGGCCGGCGGCTTCCCTCGATAAGGCGCCACCATCGAGGCCAGCTGGTCCGCCTGCCCGACCTTGAGCACGAGATCGGCCCAGGTGTTGATCACCCCGGTCAGGCCGACCACCACCGCCCAGGCGAGCGTGACAATGGCGAGGAGATTGTGCAGGTCGAGCCACTTGACGCGCGGCAAGCGATCAGTGCGCACCGCGCCGAACGGCAGCCGGCGCATGAACGGGGCGTAGAGGACGACGCCGGATACGATGGCGACGACGGGTGATTTGGCAGCAACCAGGGTGCTGATCAAACCGGGCCCGCAGCTGCGGTCAGACCAGCCGGCTCTGCTCCACGGCCGCCGCGATGAACGACTTGAACAGGGGGTGCGGGTCGAAGGGGCGCGATTTCAGCTCCGGGTGGAACTGCACGCCGATGAACCACGGGTGGTCCGGAATCTCGACGATCTCCGGCAGCAGACCGTCGGGCGAAAGCCCCGAGAAGCTGAGGCCAGCCGCCTCCAGCTGGGCACGGTAGCCCGTGTTCACCTCGTAGCGGTGGCGGTGGCGCTCCGAGATGTGGGTGGCGCCGTAGATGCGCGCCACGCGGCTGTCCTTGGCCAGCACGGCCTGGTAGGCGCCGAGCCGCATGGTGCCGCCGAGATCCCCGCCCTGCTTGCGCGTCTCCAGCTCGTTGCCGCGCATCCACTCCGTCATCAGGCCGACCACGGGCTCCGGGCACGCTCCGAACTCCGTGGAGCCGGCGCCGTCCAGGCCCACCAGGTCGCGGGCGGCCTCGATGACCGCCATCTGCATGCCGAAGCAGATGCCGAAATACGGCACCTTGCGCCTGCGGGCGAAACGGGCGGCCAGGATCTTGCCCTCCGAGCCGCGCTCGCCAAAGCCACCCGGCACCAGGATGCCATGCACATCGCCGAGATGGGGCGCAGGGTCTCCGCCCTCGAACACTTCGCTCTCGATCCACTGCAGCCTCACCCGCACGCGGTTGGCGATGCCGCCGTGCAGGAGCGCCTCGTTGAGGGACTTGTAGGCGTCCTTCAGCCCCGTGTACTTGCCGACGATGGCAATCGTCACCTCGCCTTCCGGGTTGGCGATGGCGCGGTTGATCGTCTGCCAGCGGTCGAGGTTCGGCTCCGACGCATCCTCGATGCCGAACGCCGCCAGCACCTGCTCGTCCAGGCCCTCGCGATGGTAGGCGAGCGGCACCTCGTAGATGGAGGATACGTCCAGCGCCTGGATCACCGCCTCCGGGCGCACGTTGCAGAAGAGAGCGATCTTGCGGCGCTCGGACTCCGGCACCGGCCGGTCGCAGCGGCAGAGCAGGATGTCCGGCTGGATGCCGATCGAGCGCAGCTCCTTGACCGAGTGCTGCGTCGGCTTGGTCTTGAGCTCGCCGGCACTCGGGATGAACGGGATGAGGGTGAGGTGGATGAACACCGAGTCGCCGCGCGGCAGCTCGTTGCCGAGCTGGCGGATGGCCTCGAAGAACGGCAGGCCCTCGATGTCGCCCACCGTGCCGCCGATCTCGACCAGCACGAAGTCGAGCCCCTCGTTGCCGGAGAGGATGAACTCCTTGATGGCGTCGGTAACGTGCGGGATCACCTGCACGGTGCCACCCAGGTAGTCGCCGCGCCGCTCCCGGCACAGGATCTGCTGGTAGATGCGCCCGGCCGTAACATTGTCGGACTTCTTCGCGGGCACCCCCGTGAAGCGCTCGTAGTGGCCGAGATCGAGGTCGGTCTCGGCACCGTCGTCGGTCACGAACACCTCACCGTGCTGGTAAGGGCTCATGGTGCCGGGGTCGACGTTGAGATAGGGATCGAGCTTCCGCAGCCGCACCTTGTAGCCGCGCGCCTGCAGAAGCGCTCCAAGAGCGGCTGAAGCCAGTCCCTTGCCGAGGGAGGAGACCACGCCGCCGGTAATGAAGATGTACCGCGCCATGGGCTTGCAGAATACCCCCGCCAGTGCCGATTCGAAGAGTGGTTTTTTGGCCCTCTCCAATGCTCTTTCGTCGCGGTCAGGTGAGCCCGCGCCTGCAGCCCGCGACGCGCTGTCGCGGGCGCGACGGGGTCAGACCCCTCGCGCCCACTCTCGCGATTCTTGCTCGACCGTCGAGGCGAGGGGTCTGACCCCGTTTTAACCTACTTGGACTGCGGCACGCGGGGTGCGTCGTCCGGCACCTGCCCGCCGGGCAGGTTCTCAAGCTTGATCTGGGGCATCTGCGAGCCGGACGGCGGCTTGGGCGCCTGCGGAGCGGGCTGGCCGGGTTGCGCTGGTGCCGAGGACGCCGGCGCATCGAGGATCGAGCGCGGCGCACTCCCTCGGGTCGCCACCAGCGACAGGATCAGGCTCGTTGCGAAGAATGCCGCCGCCAGGCCCGCCGTCACGCGGGTCAGCAGGTTGGCGGCGCCGCGGCCGGTCATGAAGCCGCCGCCACCGCCGCCGCCGATTCCCAGCGCGCCCCCTTCAGAGCGCTGCAGCAGCACCACACCGATCAGCGCCAGCGCGATCATGAGGTGGATGACGAGAAGAACGGTGGCCATGCGGGGTCTTACCTTCGGGAAGCTCGTCGCGGCTTCTACACCAGCTGCCCACGGCTTGTCACCGGTCGAGGGCGCGAGCGGGGCGTGGACGGCTCAGCGGTTCACCTTGGATTGAGCTGATTGGAGAAAGGATTGACCGACGGGTCCGGCGGCGGCGCCTTGTAGGCATCGTCAACCTTGGCCTTGGGCGGACGCTTCTCGATGGAGGTGACGCCGGGCTCGGCTGCCTGTCCGGCTGCCGCCTTGGCTGGCGGAGCCTTGGCGCCGGGCGCCTCCTTCCTGGGCGTCGCCGACGGCGGCGCCGCCTTCCTTCCGGGATCGGTTTTCTGCTTCGGGTCGGCGGCCTTGGTCCCGCCCTTGGGCGTCGCCGCCTTGTTGTCGTCGTCGTCCTTGTCGTCCTTGTTGTCGTCTTTGTCGTCATTGTCCTGGTCCGTGCTCCACTCCCTCTCGGGGGTCAGGTGCACGATCGCCCGGCTTCGGCAGCGGAACATCAGCAGCTCCTCGAGCTCGATGAAGCGCTGCACCCGCTGCAGCTTCTCCAGGCCCAGGTTGGCCTTGGCCCAGTCGGGGCCTTTCTCCATGTCCTTCTCGACGCCGGCGCGCTCCAGGTCGGTGTGCTCGGTCTGCAGCTTGGCGCAGGCCTCGGCATCGAGCGGCGCCGCACGGGCCTGCGTCAGCACCGCGACGGAGGCGACGAGCACAGCGACAAGGAATGGCAGGCAGCCCGGTCTCATGGGTTATCTTGGCTCCGTCCCGCACGAGCTGGTCAGCCCTTGCAGGGGCTTCGCAGCTCGCGCACTAAGCCTGATCGCAGGTTCCGGTCAAGCGCCGCAGCCAACGACGATGGCCAGCAGGTCGTCGGCCTTCAGGCTGGCCCCGCCGACCAGCGCGCCGTTGACGTTCGGCACGGCCATCAGCTCGCGCGCATTGTCGGGCTTCACCGAGCCGCCGTAGAGGATGCGCATGGCCCGGCCCTCCCCCCCGAAGCGCTGCGCCAGGGTGTTGCGCAGGAAACCATGCACCTCGGCCACATCGCGGACCGATGGCGTGAGCCCTGTGCCGATGGCCCACACCGGCTCATAGGCGATCACCGTGTCGGATGCGATGGCCGCGTCGGGAAGCGACTCGCCGAGTTGCCGCGCCACCACGGGGAGCGTAAGCCCTGCCCTGCGCTCGCCAGCCGTCTCGCCGATGCACACGATGGCCTCAAGGCCGGCGCGACGGGCTGCCAGCACCTTGCGCCTCACGTCGCCAGACCGCTCGCCATGGTCGGCGCGGCGCTCGGAATGACCAAGGATCACGGCGCTGGCACCGGCGTCCTTCAGCATCTCGGCGGCTATGTCGCCCGTGTGGGCGCCACGCGGCTCGCCATGGCAGTCCTGGGCCCCGACCAGGAGGCGCGAGCCGGCCGCCTGGACGGCCAGGGCAGCCACCAGCGTCGCAGGCGGGCAGATCATGACATCAGCCCCAGCCACAAACCCCGGCTCGCCCAGCCGCTCCTGCACCCGCCGCGCCTCCGCCAGCGAAGCCGCGAGGCCGTTCATCTTCCAGTTGCCCGCCACCAGAGGGCGAATGCCCGCCGCCGCCATTCCCGTTGCCTCCCACAAGGTCCTTGTGCATCTGCTCAACGCGCCCAGGGATGCTGTGTTGCACCACGCCTGATCGCTTATGCCATATTCCGGGCGGCCCCGCTGTTGAAAGCGGCTCGCGAGCACGGCCAGGATCCTGAGGCGCGCTTGGCGCCCGGTCGACAACGGCGGGGTATCTGAAAACCCTGGACATTTGCGGTGTCGTCGGTAAGACGGCACCCCTACGCGGGGCTGCGGCAGACAGCCAGAACCGGATCACTTCCATGCTCACTGCAATGCGACGGGGCGTCACGAATATTCTCGTGAAGATCCTGTTTGGGCTCCTGGTGATTGCCTTCGCCTTCTGGGGCATCGGCGACTATGACGTCTTCGGCCGCCGTGGCCAGAGCAACACTGTAGCCACCGTCGGCAAGAAGGACATCTCCATCGACGACTTCAAGCGGGTCTATCAGGAGGAGATGGACACGATCGCGCGGCGCCTCGGCCGCGCCGCGACCCCGGAGGAGGCCCAGCTTCTGGGCGTTGTGCCGCGCACCCTGCTGCGGCTGACGGGTGTCGCCGCCCTCGATCTTCACGCCAGCAACCTCGGCATCACCGCCACCAACGAGATCGTCGGTCAATTCATCAAGGCCGACAACCCCTCCGTCATCGGTCCCGATGGCAAGACCGACATGGCGAAGTACGTCCAGGTCATTCGCCAGTCCGGCTACAACAGCATCCAGGGGTACGAGGAGGCGCGCCGCCGCGACCTCGCGCGCCAGCAGCTGGTGGAGACGCTGGGCGCCTGGACCCAGCCGCAGCAGTTCGCGATCGACGCCCTGCACCGCTACCGCAACGAGACGCGCGTGATCGAGCACCTCACGCCCGATTTCTCCAAGCTCGCCGTTGCCGAGCCCTCGGCCGAACGGCTCAAGGAGTACTTCGAGCAGAACAAGGGCCACTACGTCGCGCTGGAAGACCGCAAGGCCAATCTGCTGCTTGTGCCGCGCGATGCCGCCCTGTCGCGGGTCAAGATTACCGACGAGGACGTGAAGGCCGCCTACGACAAAACCAAGATCTCCTACGATATGCCCGAGAAGCGCCGTGTGGCGCAGCTGACGTTCCCGGACAAGGCCGCGGCCGAGAAGGCCTATGCGGAGCTGTCCAAGGCCAAGGACTTCAACGAGGCGGCCGCCAAGGCCGGGTTCCCCGCCACGGACATCGACCTCGGTCTCCTCACCAAGGCGCAGATGATCGACCCCAAGATCGCCGATGCCGCCTTCAGCCTGAAGAAGGGCGAGCTGTCGAAGCCCGTCGAGGGCCAGTTCTCGACGGTGCTGCTGCGCGTCAGCGAGATCGAGGGCGGCAAGCAGCGCTCGTTCGACGAGGTGAAGGCGGAGATCCGCGACAACATCGCTGCCGAGCGCGTCGGCCAGCAGCTGCAGGCGCTGCACGAGCAAGTCGAGGCCGCGCGCGCCAAGGGCACGCCGCTCAAGGAGATCGCCGAGACGCTCAAGCTGCCGTTCCAGGAGGTCGCCGCGGTCAACCGGACCGGCAAGACCGACGACGGCAAGGCGGTCATTAACCACGCAGACGCGGGGCGCATCGTGGAGGCCATGTTCGGCGCCTCGCCGGGCATCGAGACCGACGTGATCGAGCTGACCGACGGCGGCTACGCCTGGTTCGACCTGCTCGGCGTCACGCCGCAGCGGCCACGGGCGTTCGACGAGGTGGCGGCTCAGGTGCGGGCGAGCTTCGTGGAGGAGGAGCGGCGCAAGGAGATTGCGACCCTGGTGGCCAAGGAGGTGGAAGGGCTCAAGCCGGGCGAGGGGCTGGAGAGGATCGCCAAGGCGCTGGGCGGCAAGATCGAGCGCACCAAGCCGGTGAAGCGCCTTCCGGAGGCGCTCCCCCCGGGCATCACAGCCCCGCTGCTGCAGCAGGCGTTCACGATGACGAAAGGCGGCGTGGCGTCCATGCCGACGGCCGACGGCAAGTCGCGCACCATCTTCCGGGTGGCGGACGTCATCGCCGCACAGAGCCCGACTGCCGAGGAGGAGACAGCGCTCAAGACCGACCTGTCCCGGCAGCTGCGCATCGACCTCATAGACCAGTACGTCGCCGGGCTGCGCACGCGTTACGGCTACACGGTGGACGAGAAGCGGCTGGTCGAGGCGCTCAGCCCGCAGCAGGAGGCCGCCAACTGAAACGCCGGCGGCGGGGCCGCCGGGAGCTCAAACCGGGCGCAGCGCGAAGGCCCATGGCCAAGCACTCATGACCAAGCACTACGGCGGCAGCCGCGAGTTCGAAGCCGAGCCGGCACGGGGTGATTTTGCCGCCCGCTACCGCCAGGGCAAGGCGCAGGTGGTATGGACGCGGCTGGTAGCCGACCTGGAGACGCCCGTCTCGGCCATGCTGAAGCTGAGCGAGGGGCGGCCGTTGAGCTGCCTCCTGGAATCGGTAGAGGGAGGCGCCGCGCGCGGCCGCTACTCCATCATCGGCCTGGCGCCGGACGTGGTGTGGCGCGCCAACGGCGAGCGGACGGAGATCAACCGCGCCGCGCACGTTCATCCCGACCGCTTCGAAGTCGAGGCCGCTCCCACTCTGCAGTCGCTGCGTGGGCTGCTCGCGGAATCCCTCATCGAGCTGCCACCGGAGCTGCCGCCGATCGCCGCCGGCGTGATCGGCTACCTGGGTCACGACACCGTTCGGCTGATCGAGCGCCTGCCCAGCCAGCCGCCGGACTCACTGGGCGTGCCGGACGGGATGTTCGTGCGTCCTACCATCATGGTGGTGTTCGATAACGTGAAGGACGAGATGATCGTCGTCACGCCCGTGCGCCCGGAGTCCGGGGCCGACGCGCACGCGGCCTACGCGGACGCAGTGGAGCGCCTGCGGGGCGTGGTGGAAGCGCTCGACGCCCCGCTGCCGCATGTCACCGCCATGGCCGGGGTGCAGCTGGCACTGCCGGAGCCGGTGTCCAACACGTCACCCGCCGACTACATGGGCATGGTGGAGCGCGCCAAGGAGTACATCGTCGCCGGCGACATCTTCCAGGTGGTGCTAGCGCAACGCTTCTCGGTGCCCTTCTCGCTGCCGCCGTTCGCGCTCTACCGGGCGCTCCGGCGCACCAACCCCTCGCCGTTCCTGTTCTATCTCGACTACGGCGCGTTCGCCCTGGTGGGCTCCTCCCCCGAGATCCTGGTGCGCGTGCGAAGCGGCGAGGTGACGATCCGACCGCTCGCGGGCACGCGGCGCCGCGGCGCCACCACCGAGGAGGACAAGGTGCTGGAGGCCGAGCTGCTGGCCGACCCGAAGGAGCGCGCCGAGCACCTGATGCTGCTCGACCTGGGCCGCAACGACGTGGGCCGCGTGGCCGAGATCGGCAGCGTGCGCGTCACCGAGAGCTTCGCGGTGGAGCGCTACAGCCACGTCATGCACATCGTCAGCCAAGTGCTGGGTCGGCTCGACAAGCGCCACGACGCCATCGACGCGCTGATGGCGGGCTTCCCGGCCGGCACGCTCTCGGGCGCCCCCAAGGTGCGGGCCTTGGAGATCATCGACGAGCTGGAGAAGGAGAAGCGCGGCCCCTACGGCGGGTGCGTGGGCTATTTCTCCGCCGACGGCGAGATGGACAGCTGCATCGTGCTGCGCACGGCGCTGCTCAAGGACGGCGTCATGTACGTGCAGGCCGGCGCCGGCGTCGTCGCCGACAGCGACCCGGCCGCCGAGCAGGCCGAGTGCGGCCACAAGGCCCGCGCCCTGTTCAAGGCCGCCGAGGAGGCGGTGCGGTTCGCCGAGAAGGCGAAGCTGGGCAACCGGTGAGGGTCTCTACCGTCATCATCCCGGTCGGAGCGACGTGAGCGCTTGCGCGAGCGGCGCTCTGAACCGGGATCTCGCGAGGTCGGTACGATGATCCCGGAAAGCCCCGGCCATCGGCCTCGGCTTCCGGGATGATGAGGTTGGGGGAAGCTTACTTCAGCTCCTCGAGCCGCTTCGGGCAGCGGTCGTGCACGAACTTGTTGATCTCGCGGATGAGATCGCTATGCACGATGCCGAAGGTGTCCTCGAGCTGCGCTGCCGTCCAGATGGCACCCTTCACCACCGTCGGCGCGTCAATGGTGCCGATGCCGAGCCAGGCCTTTGTGGCCTTGCCATCCTTGAACTGGAACCTGGGCGACAGGGCCACGGAGACCTTCAGCACCTCCTTCTCGCGCTCCACGTCGCACTTCACCGTGTGCGTCCCGAGCTTGTACTCGAATTCCGGCTTGGTCAGGGCGTCGAGCAACTCCTGGCGCTTGGCCGTGAGGTCGATGGAGCAGCGCACGTCGCCGAAGCCCCAGGTGAGCTTCTTCTGCTCCACCCCTTCCTTGATCTTGGCGCCGGCCCAGGTCTTCTGCAGGCCGCACTGCAGGTCGCCGCCTGATGCCTCGCGCTTGACGAGAATGCCGCAGAGGCTCTTCTCGCACGCCTCCAGCTTCCCCTTCTCGCCCTTGTCCTCCTCCAACGCGAAAGCACTGCCGGCCATCAGTCCGATCATGGACCCGGCTACCGCCAGACCCAGCGCCACTCCCGCCGACAGCCAACCCGCGCACGTCGCTCGACGCATGAAAGCCCCCAGATATTGACCACCCGTGCCATCCTCGTGGGCCTGCACGGCAAGGCGGCAGCCCCGATGGCCGCACCTTCCTACGCGGCAATCCCGGCGCGTCAATGTCAGGTTGCGTGTCGAACGCCTTCCTCCACATCGAAGGGGATTTCAGGCCACGGCACCCGTCAGAAATGGGCTTCGGCGGCGCTGGGTATGCCAGGGGAGCCGCGTTGCCGACAGGCACGCCCCCAACAGGCCCTGAGGCTGGCTCGGAGCATGGCCGACAGGAGGACGTCGCTGTCGGGGCCGGCAGGCTCAGCAGCTGGTCCCCGAGCCGGCGGCAGGCGCGGCGTGCCGCGAGCTGGTGAAATGGCCCGCACTGTGCAGCAACGACACCCACGCTGACCTGCCGGCTGTCTCCAGGTAACGCTTTCTTAAGCATGCGCGGGCAGATTCGTTGCGCGCCGCTTAACGCGCGTCCCCCACGTCTCCAGGGCCTCAGAACATGCCCCCCGCGCTCAAGGAGGCGCACGCCCGCCTGTCCTCCAGCCTGCACGAGGCCAACAACGACACCGGCCGCACCGCTTTCTGCGGGCCGATCGTGGTCAGCGCCATCACGGGCTACTCGGTGACCAAGGTGGAAGCCGAGGTGCACGCCTTCCGCAGCGTCGAGCCCACGGTCGATAGGGGCCGTGAGCGCATCGTGAAGGGCACTTACCCGGAGGAGGTGGCCGCCGCGCTCGCCCACTTCGGCTACCGCATGGAGCTGAAGGAGAGCTACATGCACCTGCCCCGCAGGGAGCGCCCCGGCCTATGGGGCAACTGGATGCAGCGCCAGCGCAATCCATGGGTGCACTATGTCCTGGCCCTGCATGTGGGCAAGCAGGGGCACTGGGTGGTGATCAAGGGCGTCAAGGTGTGCGACACCTACAGCGACGGCACCTGGCAGTTCGTATGCGACTGGCCTCACAAGTCCAAGCGCATCATGGAGGTCTACGAGGTGCGACGCGCGCTGGACGTGTAGGCCCTCCCTCTCCCCGTGCATCGCTGACCTCGCCTTGCGCTCCAGCAGCGCGGGGAGAGGGGACTCAAGCGTGGATGCACGCGACGTGGTGGCTCGGGGCCAGCTCGCGGGTGGCCGGCACGGCCTTCTTGCACTCCTCCGTCGCCAGCGGGCAGCGCGGGTGGAAGACGCAGCCCGAGGGCGGGTTGAGGGGGCTCGGCAGCTCGCCCTTGATGATCTGGCGCGGGCGGGCGCGCTCGATCGCGGGATCAGGGATCGGCGCAGCGGCCAGAAGAGCCTGGGTGTAGGGGTGCCTGGGCGTCGAGAACAGCTGCTCGGCGGGCGCCTCCTCCACGATGCGGCCGAGATACATGACGGCCACCCTGGTCGAGATGTGGCGCACCACGGCGAGATCGTGGGCGATGAACAGATACGTGAGCCCGAGCTTCTGCTGCAGATCCTCCAGCAGGTTGATCACCTGGCCCTGGATCGACACGTCGAGCGCGGACACAGCCTCGTCGCACACGATCATGTGCGGGTTGACCGACAGCGCCCTGGCAATGCCGACGCGCTGACGCTGGCCACCCGACAACTCGTGCGGGTAGCGCAGCGCCATGTAGGGGAAGAGCCCGACGGTCTGGAGAAGCTCTGCCACCCGGCCTGGAATCTCGGCCGGCGGCAGGATGCGGTGCACCCGCATGGGCTCGGCGATGATCTGGCCCACGGTCATGCGCGGGTTGAGCGAGGAGTAGGGATCCTGGAAGATCACCTGCATGCGCTTGCGCACGGCGAGCAGCTCGTCGCGCCTCAAGCGCGCGAGGTCGACGCCCTCGAAGCGGATCTCGCCCGCGGTGGGATCGTCCAGCCGCAGCACCAGGCGGCCCAAGGTCGACTTCCCGCAGCCCGATTCACCCACGAGGCCTAGTGTTTCGCCGCGCTTGATGTCGAGCGTAACCTGGTTGACCGCGCGGATCTGCGCGGGCCGGCGCAGCAGCCCCATGCGGACGGGGAAGAACTTGCTGGCGCCCTTCACATCGAGAAGCCGCTCGGCGCTCCCGTCGGCCGACACCCTGGCGGCGGCTGTTGCGGTCGCGGTGCCGGGGGAGCGCCCGTCCAGGGCCTCGATCTCGTTGACGCGATGGCAGGCAACGAGGTGCCCGGGCTCGGCCGCCTCGAACGGCGGCTCCGTGTGGCACCGGTCCGTCGTGAAGCGGCAGCGCGGATGGAAGCGGCAGCCCTCGGGTGGTGCCAGCAGGTTGGGCGGGGCGCCGTCGATGGTGGCCAGCTTGACTCTGCGGCCGCGGTCAAGCCTGGGCACGGCGCCGAGCAGGCCGCGCGAATAGGGGTGCAGGGGCCGCCCGAACACGCGCTCCGCCGTGCCGCTCTCGGCCAGCCGGGCGGCATACATCACGTTCACCCGGTCGGCGTAGCGCGCCACGATCCCGAGGTTGTGGGTGATGATGACCACGGCCACACCCAGCCGGCGCGACAGGTCCTTCATCAGCTCCAGAATCTGCGCCTGGATGGTGACGTCGAGCGCCGTGGTGGGCTCGTCGGCGATCAGAAGCTTCGGGTTGCATGAGAGCCCGATGGCGATCATCACGCGCTGGCGCATGCCGCCCGACAGCTGGTGCGGATACTGGTCCAGCCGGCTCTGAGGATCGGTGATGCCGACCAGGGTGAGCAGCTCGACGGCTCGCGCCCGCGCCGCCGTATCGTCCATATCGAGATGGATCTTCAGCGGCTCCATGATCTGGAGCCCGATCTTGAGCACGGGGTTGAGCGAGGTCATGGGCTCCTGGAAGATCATGGCGATCTCCCGGCCCCGCACGCGGCGCATCTCCTCCTCCGAGAGCGCCAGCAGCTGCCGCCCGTTGAAGCGGACGCTGCCTCCCGTGATGCGCCCCGTGGCGGCGGGCAGCAACCGCATGACGGCCAGGGCCGACACCGATTTGCCGGAGCCCGACTCGCCGACGATGGCCACCATCTCGCCGGGGTGGACCGCGTAGCTGAGGCCCTCCACGGCCCGCACCCTGCCGTGGCTGGTCACGAACTGGACATGCAGGTCATCTATTTCCAGCAGCGCCTGCGACTTCGGCTGCACGGCGGCGCCAACGGCCTCGTCCGCAAATGCCAAAGCTCCGGGGCTCGACGCAACGTCGCTTGCCACCCTCCGCGTCTCCCTTGACCGGCCAAGTCCACCCTTGGGGTCTGCTTTTTGGGGTGCGTCCGACGCACCCTGGTATACCAAGTCGTAGCCCAAACTCTGAAGCCTGGGCAAGTGCGCCTCAGCTCCACTGTCTCAAAGGCTGCCGCATACAGCCGCGTCATTCAAGGGTGCAAAGCTGCGCAGCGCGAAGGAACAGACTTATGAGATGGCACAACCCTATACCACCCTAAACGGCCTTGCGTGTCCCTGGTGCGCTCCTGGGGTGCGCGCCTTAGTTGTCGCCTATTTGTCGCGTTAACCTTCCCCTGCGCACCATCGACGGCGATCCCCATATGCAGCGCGTCGCCATGACGGTCCTTTGACGGGGCGCATGGTGCCGACAGGGAAACTCGACAGGCGATTCCGACTTATGGGCCAAAGCAGCTTCCGGTCCGCCGTCTCCTGCCTCACCGCCGCGGCTCTCCTGCTTGCTCAG
>Ga0075421_100001861_pt1 | contig 24933 bp, 23 predicted proteins | sample SoiMetdeltSBSDD5_FD_75292 | JGI IMG/M metagenome (GOLD analysis project Ga0075421, IMG submission 75292) | Bulk soil microbial communities from a Populus tree surrounding site in Tennessee, USA - Soil MetaG P. deltoides SBSDD5 | ecosystem: Environmental > Terrestrial > Soil > Tree plantation... | reverse complement strand
CAGCCTGCAGCCGTCGTCCGTCAAGTTCGAAGCGTTCGCACAAGACCAATTCGGCAACATCGCGCTGGTTGCGAGCAACAACGTCACCTGCCAGAAGCCGAAGTAGACGTTCGGCGGATGTGCTGCACGCGATGACGACGCGGTCGCTTCGTCATCGCCGCACGACAGCTCGCGCCAGTTTCGTGGCCACCTCCGCTTCTGGCTGCGGATTCAATCGGTCGGTGCAACACCTAGACTCTCAGAGTTGAGAGGAGGATGTTGCCATGAAGCGCAGGACGAGGATCCAGTACACAGAAGCGGACAAGGCTTTAATGTGGGAGCGCTGGCGACCCGACGCGGACTTTCGGCGACTCGTTTGGATGCGGCAGCGCGTGCGTTCCTGGTGTGTGCACATGGCCGCCTTCGATCCCATTACTTAATACGAGAGTCGACCGGGAGTGTTTCACAAATACAGCGGAAAAAGGCGGCAAGTCGAAGCTTGCCCGACAAGTTGTTGTTAACCATGCCCCGCTTTGCCGGGAGCCGCCCGCTATCGTCGTTGCATGCCGTATCGCGCACTCGTAGAGAAACACTTAGCGCAGGCAGAGGTGTTCATCCGCGACATCGAGGAGCGCATTGACGCGCAAAGAAGAATCATCGAAGAGATGGGGAAAGAGAGTCGCGATGTCAAACACGCCGCGGCTGTGCTGCGCCTACTAAAACACAGCCTGGAGCTGCATGTAGCCGATAGAGATCGGCTTCGCGCTGAACTCGCGAAACTCCCTGCTTAGGCAGATCGTGCCGACGACGGAGCCGACGACAATCCACGCTACCGTGCGCCTCAGCGCGAAATGCCTCGCGCCATGTCCGCTCCTGGCCGAGGCTGATCCCCGCCACCGCCGCTTTCGACAGCGGACACCGCGCCCGACCGTCAAACTGACGAAGCTCGCCAGCTGCTGTAGCTCAGGTGTCTCGATGGAAAATCCGATCTCACCGCAATGCAAGAGGTGGCGGATCAGTAGCACATGCGGGATTCAGAAGCGGTTGCGTCGTAGTACTGTAGAACTCAGCGACGGAACGGCACGCCACATCCCCCCATGTGAATTCTCAATCGCAGCCTTACCCACGATTTACCTGTTCTCGTTGTCGATTGGAATCGTCGCAGGCTTGCGCGCCATGACTGCTCCGGCCGCAGTGAGCTGGGCGGCCTATCTCGGCTGGCTGAAGCTTGATGAGAGCGTTCGAAGCGACTTCCAGAAACCGGCAAACCGGTGAAGTTGTTCTCGCACGCCAAGTGCTTTGCCGAGAGGATGTCGCCTAAGTGTCAGAAGGGGGTTCGCCGAACCAGAACGAACGTCGTGGAGGAAGTGACGGCAGCGTTTGACCCGAAGCGGACATCAAGTTTGCTTCTCCCTGATTCTTAACGTAGCGGGTTGATGCGGACGATCCTGGCAATGGAGGGCACTGCTTTCGAATCGATCACAAACAACATGTAATAACCGGGAGGTGCGTCGGTTGCGCGCCTCGGCCCCGCGACATTGAGCATCGATCCCACGCGGGTAAACCCGAGGTCAAGGAACCCTTGATCCATGTTCACGCTGTGGGTTACCGAGCCGGTTTTGACCATGGTGACGCGGCTGATGCTGCTCGCGTTCGAAAATCCCACCGAAAAATTCTCACCGATTTTGATCGTGTCCGGCGCGAGCACGATGCTGGGTCTCGGCATCAGAGTTCCTGTCGGATTGAGAAGGTAGGGTGGCGTATAGATTTCTACATTCAGATTAGTGAGCGGTCCAGGGGCGCCGCAACCGTGTACCAGGACACGTGCATCGGGTAACAGCAGCGCACCCGAGTGATATAGGCGCGCATTCACCCCGGCCGCGCCTCGCGTCCACAATCCGGTCGCGGGGTCCCAGATCTCCGCGGTGTTGTTGACGCCCGTCAGCGTATTTTTAACGGCGCTCCCACCCGTGGCGAGCACGCGTCCGTCTGCGAGCACGGTCGCCGAGAGCCACTCTCGCACCGACGACATGGGCTGCGTGGAGGTCACGATTGGTGTCGGCCCATTGATATCGATTACGTAGGCAGCGCTCGTAGCACCCAACTTCAGAATCCGGCCGGGTCGAAACATCGCGGCGCTCGTGGAGTTGGAGGTCGAGTCTGGCAATCTGCCGGCCGCTGTGATGCTGCCGGTCCCGGCAGGATTCACGTAGTACATCTGTCCCGCGTTGTCGAAGCCGAACACGCGACCGTCGGGTGCGATAAAGTTGCGCGGATAAAGCGGCCTATAGGCGCTGGTGTTGGCTCCCGACAGCAGCCGGAATGCGCCGTTGAGGCCGCGAACCTCCGGGTTACTGTTGCCTGCAATGGTGCCCGGAAGGCCTCCAATGCCGCCCTGGATGTACGTCTCTCCAGTCAGGAGCGTCGTCGTGGAGGAATACCAACGGGCGCGATTCATGTTTTGACCGCGCACCAGCGCATTGCTGCGGGGTTTGAAGACGTTTGTATTGTTATTTCCAGTGCCGGTGGTCTGGCCGTTGACGAAGTTGTCCCCACCGGCGACGAAAATGTTGCCACTTTTAGGCAGCACAACCTGTGAGCTGCAGAACAGGTCGGTGGCTGTCGTGTTCGGCAATGTCACATGACCGCTCGCGGGCCCCGCGGAAGGATCCCAAATATCGTAGATGAAGACACCGGTCTGAATGCCATTTCCATCGGTACCGTACGTGAGCACACGTCCGTCAGGGGTGAGAACGGCGTGAATCGCTATCAGCGGCCACGGCGCAGGCGGCGACCATGCACCGACGACGTTATCCGCCTGAGCCGATGGCGCGAGCGCGGTCAGCAGCAACGCGAGTCGGACAAGAAGCGAGCACTTCAGTGGTGGCGTCGCAGCAATCGGCACGGACGTGGCGAGTACGTCACGGGCCGCAACGCAGCTAACCTCGGAGCGACATGCGGATGACATATAAACTCCCGCGATCAAGGGCATTCGGTGGAGAAGCATTATTGTCTCTCTCGCTGGCCTTGGTTTTCTGGACTGCGTGTGCACCAGAAGCAATACGCCCCGCGGTCGTCCGGCGCAACAGCTTTTTGCAAAGGCCTGTTACGCCGCAGCGGAGCAGGACGTCGTCGTTTGTAGCGGCACACACGGCGCATCTGAAGAAGTATGAGGAGCACGTATAGAGGACTCATGTACATGAGCATTCGGCGGTGCAGATAAGTCCTCGTAAGGATTGATTGCGGGATTTCCGCGCGTGCTTCGAAGCGGAACCTAAAGTCATCGCTGCCCGGGAGAGAGGCAGACGCCGGGCGCACACGGCCATACCGATCGATCAAGGTTCTCGCCAGCAGCCAGCGTCAGCTTGGCGCGCCGAGGAAGTTGTCCGCTTCTGGCCGGTAAGCGACCAACTGATCGCTTACCGGCGGCGTAATTCACACCTCAGTCTGCTCGGCCATTTCCAGCGCGTCATCCACTTCTATACCGAAATAGCGGACCGTGCTTTCCAGCTTTGTATGACCTAGCAGCAGCTGGACAGCTCGAAGATTCTTTGTTCGTCTGTAGATCAGCGATGCTTTAGTTCTCCGGATGGAGTGAGTTCCGTAGGCGGAAGCATCGACTCCGAGCTCGACGATCCAGCGATGAACAATCCTCGAGTATTGCCTGGTCGAGAGATGCGCAGCGTCCTTCCGGCCAGCAAACAACCAGTCAATTGAATGCAGCGCTGATGTCTTGATCCACGCTGCAAGTGCCTCCCGCGTGGGCTCCGTGATCTCGAACTGAACGGGCCGGTGAGTTTTCTGCTGCATGACGATCGCTCTATTGGCGACACGATCGCCGTGGCAGATGTCTCTGACTCGCAGCTTGCTATCCACGCCTAGATTGAACAACGCGAGTTCCCGTGCGCGATGAGCCAGTTGTAGGCGCATGCGGATGGCCCAGACTTCCCTCAGCTTAAGTGGTGCCTTCTGGCCAACAATGATTCCCTTGTTCCAGGGCTCGCGATGCAGGTTGGTTGCCATGGCACGCTCCTTCGAGTTGGGGAGCTGTCATGATGGTCGCGAACCGACCCAAATCGGCCGGTCACTCGCCCCGCTGGCGGTCTTCCCTGAGGCCCTCCGAGGTGAACTGCGCCAACGGCGCGCACTACTCCAACACGGCACCGCGATCTCCGGGCAGCAGCAACTGCCGGTGAACCCACCAAGGCGCGATGCCGTTGCTCATCACCTGCTCGTGAAATTCACGCAAGGTGAACGAAGCACCACGCGCTACGGCATAATCCCGCCGCAATTTAAGTGCCGCAAGCTTGCCCAGAAAATACCCGCCGTAGGTCGGGTCGTAGGTGCCGCGCACAGCCTCGCGCGCCGCATGCGCGCTGGACAGATGCGCCTCGCGCTCGAAGAAGTCCGCGGCCTGGGCAACACTCCACGCGCCGCTATGCAGCTTTATCCCAGCAATCAGCCGGCAAATGCGATTCAGTGCCTCTGCGATCTGCGCCAATCGGTAGCCCGGATCCTCCGCGCGGAAACCCTCGTCGCTGACCAGCTGCTCGGCGTAGTGTGCCCAGCCATCCTGCCCAGACGAGGGTTGCGGGAAGGGATTGAGCCCTATCCAGATACGCCGCACCTTCCCCGGCGTCCGGCGCATGAACACGCTGTGCACGTAATGCCCGGGCACCACTTCGTGCGCGGTGATGTCGGCAAGCGTGGCGAAGTTGAAAGATTCGAGCCAGGCATTCTGCCGCTCGAGCGGCCAGGCCGGATCGGCGTCGGTGATGTAGTAATAGCTCTGTACAGGCCGCGCCTCGAGCGGCGGTGATGAATGCATCGAAGCCATGCCGATGTCGTAGGCCGGCGCCGGCGCTACCACGATGTGTTCGCTGGTCGGCATCACGAGCAGATTCTTCTCGGCGACGAAGGCGAACAATTCATCCACCTGCGCGGCTGCCGCGGCGACGAGCTCACCGCGCGCCGGGTGATGGCGCACGAGCTCGCTCCACACCTGCATGGGTGTACGCGTCGCGTCGATGCGCGCGGCGGTTCGCGTGAACTCGGCCTGATTACGTGCCAACTCGCGCTCGCCGATCGCCAGCAACCGGTCGGCCGGCAGGTCGATCAATTCCTCGGCGCGGTATCGCGCTTCGAGCGCCGCCGTGCCGATGGCAAATTCGCCGGTTGCGGCAGCAAGACCGCGCGTCTCTAGTTCGCGGCGATACTCGACGATGTTGCGTGCCGCCTCCCCTGCCGCAGCCGCAAGCTGCTGACGAAGGGCTGCGTCTCCTTCGCCGGAAAAAGCCAGCTGCAAATCGCGTGACAGCAGTTCCTCCACGCCGCTGAGCATGCCGATGGCGGTCTCCACGAATACCCGGGGCGGCGATTGGATATTTCGGCGCGCAGACTCGAGCAGCCGTGGTATGGCGTGCATTTTGGAGATTGCCTGGCGCATCCGCGTCACGGCCGGTGCGGCATCCATCGTGGCGAGGTTGTGCAATCCGTCGGAGATCGCCGCGACGTAGATCATGGGATTGCGCGACCAGTTCTTGACCGTCTCCAAATCCAACAACCAGCCATCGACAACACCCAGCAGGATGCGCCGGTCCACGCGCTCGTCGGCGCTCAAAGATTGCTCGGAGATTGAGTCGAGGCGCCCCCGGATGGCATGCAGCCATTTGATCTCCGCCGCGACAGACGGGGCCGAAAAGTCCTCGAGCTCACCGTCATGGGCGTGAAGGCCATTGCCGGCGGCAATCGAGGGATGGAATCGCCCGAACCCGTCGAGGTAGAGATCGACGAGGCCGGCAAATGGAGTCGGCGGGGCCGACGTAGCGGAGTTGGCGGCCGGAACGGTCAGAATCAGCCACGCGCCAAACACCAAGCTTGCTGCAAGTCGAGTGTTCATGCGTGCAGCTTAAAACAGAATGAGATGCCAGCTCCTGTTGCCGCCGGCTGTTCCAGTCGATGTCCGCGGACCCTATCGAGTTCTTCGAGAGTTCGCGGAGCGGGGTCGCCGGAAGCGTTCTGATTGGCGTTCTGAAACTTGGCGTGCAGACGAGACTCGAGGTAGCTGACAAGCTAGCCAAAGTGAGTTGATCACCCTAGTGTGGATGTCCGCTACTGGCCGAAAGCGGCCCCGGGCAGTACAACACCTGACTTGAGATACTTCGGTCTGCTTCGCGTCCCAAGCGTGCCAGTCCGTGGTCGACGCGGAGCTTGCGACGGATGGATTTGAGAAATGGCAGGGAATGGCAGGTGGTAAGTTATAGGCTACGTCTGTTCGGCTCAAGGGTAGCTCAAACACTACCGAACGCACGATGAGCTGAATGAACTCGAGGCCTAGAACGTCCTTACGGGTTGGCGGTGGACCGTGCGCTCAACCAACTCGCAGTTGCCCAACCTCCTGACGGATGTATGGCCAAGGGCTGCAACGAAGGATGTTCAGTCAAGTGTGGGTGGTTCACGACTCAGCCTTGAAGGCGTGGGGGTATCGGCAGGGCTATTGGCGCTTTTTGATTTAGGCAGAGCCTATAAATTGGCTACAAAGGACGCACTCTTCAACTCCGGCCGGGGGGCGCCAACACTGGATCTGCCGGGGCGCCAACTCTGGATCTGATGAGAGAGCGGCTGTCAAATACGGAGAGGCTACCGCTGTCACTGCTCAAAGAAGGTCCACCTCAGAGGGCCCCGGAACCCGCCGACTATCCGTTGCGGGATTTTGATGTTGCCATAGACGCAATCATGAATCTGTAGATGCCCGTCGTCAGAACACACATGATTGTCCAGCCACTCCCTCGCACAGCAGCGTGCGTGACTTCATCATGATTCCAAAAATTTGTCGCAACTCCCCGTGCAATTGCGGGAGCGGGCGTCAGTATAAGCATTGCCATGGATCTCTCTTGGCGGCGGCACCGGTGGGAGTGCTGTTTCGACGCCAGCAATGTCCGCGCTCTATCCTGCGGACTTTTGCATCCTTCGTCGCGCCAACAACAGCGAGAGCAATCCAAGTCCAAGCAGCGCGGCTGTTGACGGCTCAGGCACTTCGCGGACCGCGAACTCTCTCATGTCCAGCTTATAGCCAGCGCCGTCGTTGAAATCGGTCGCATGGAAAGTCGTGAACGCGGGCCGACTGTTTATGAGCTGCAGGATATACGCAACTGGGTCATCGGACGCATCTACACCTGCGCGCTCAATAGGTCGCTGCCACGCGTCCCGTGCGTAATTCATCTCGCGCAGATCGAGAAAACCGCCATCCCACCGAACCGAGCCGTAGATATCGTAGTCACCGCCATTGAGCGGGCTTGAAACAACGCCATCCGCATACGCGAGTGCTGGCACCGAAAGCTGCCAGCTTTCACTTCCGATACGAACATTGAGGCTCTCAACTGCGAGTCCCTGGAAATCGAACCTCATTACGCCCGTACCCGTTAGATTCGGCGTATTGAATGTGCGCATCTCGATCAAGGAGCTCGTTAGGCTCTGAGTGTTGATGACGAAGTTGATGGACGCAGCAGGACCAACTTCGCCGCCGCATCCACAGACATTCCCGCGCATGTCGAACTCAAGATAGGTCGCCCACGAGGTAGAACTCCAAAGGACAGCCGCCAACGCGCAGATTGCATGCTTCCGTACCACAGTGCCTCCCGTCATCTCTGTTATCCAACTTGCTCAGGCATGCGATGTGCCAGTTGCTGAAGCATCGATTGTTTCAAACGGTTGGACACCGGCCGAGTCGGTGGCGCAATACAAGCTGTAAGGTTACCCGACTGTAGGCGGCGGATCCGTAGCGACGATGGTTTTCCCCGGTGAGCCAGCGTGGGCAGGAATCAGCAGGAAACTCGCGAGTTCTAGGCGGGCATTCCATGGGTGTCGAGCGGTCAGACTCAAGCGATGCACCTACCGCCCTATGCCTTCTCTGGATTTCGGACGCGAATTGTGATTAAGTCACCATATTTACATCTATCTATGTGCACTTCATCACATGTCATCTGCAACTCAACAGCAGCGGCGCCTCGTGCGATCAGCCCGATCGAAGGCTGTGCTGCAGCCACGGGACTTCGCGCGACTGAATATCCACCCTCAGCAGGTAAGCCGCCTGGTCGAGAAAGGCGAACTTGTCCGCGTCGGTCGCGGACGCTATGTGCTTGCCGGCAATGAGCACTCCGAAAATCTCGGCCTCGCTCTGGTTGCAGCCGCTGCGCCCAAAGCAATCGTCTGTCTGCTGTCCGCCCTGCAATTTCATGGCATCGGAACGCAATCTCACCGCGAGGTGTGGATTGCTGTTGCGAAGAACAACGCGAGGCCGAGACTTGACTACCCGCCGGTTCGCGTGGCTGTCTTCTCCGGTGCCGCATTCACCTTCGGTGTGGAGCGCCATGTGATCGACGGAATCTCGGTAAGAGTCTATTCGGCTGCCAAGACCGTCGCAGATTGCTTCAAGTTCCGAAACAAGGTCGGTCTGGACGTGGCGCTCGAGGCGCTGCGCGAGGGCCTGCGTGCGAAGCGCATCAACCGAGACTCTGTGTGGGCAGCAGCAAAGGTTTGTCGCGTGACTAGCGTGATTCGTCCGTATCTTGAAGCGATCTAGTTGCCAACCGCCGACGCATGAGCAAGACCAGGAATGTCGCCGCATCCGTCCGCCAACGGCTGCTGAATTATTCGACTACGATCAAGGCCGACCCGAACCTCGTCCTGATCTGGTACGGGATCGAGCGGTTGCTATACCGACTTTCACTCTCACCGCACAGAGACCAGTTCGTGCTCAAAGGCGCGATGCTCTTTCGGGTGTGGGGTGGTACGAACTTCCGCGCAACGAAGGATCTTGATCTCTTGGGATTTGTGCGCGAGGAAGCCGAACCGCTACGGCAGATCTTTGTTTCGATCTGCGAGCTGGATGTCGAAGATGACGGCTTGGCCTTCGACGCTTCAAGCGTGCGAATCTCCGAGATCCGCGATGATCAGGAGTACGGCGGGTTCCGTCTCTCGCTATCTGCAAAGTTGGACACCGCCAGAGTGCCCATCCGAGTAGATGTGGGTATCGGCGATGCCATCACACCGGCGCCGCAATCAACCGATTTTCCGACGATGCTGAATCAACCGCAGCCTCATATCCGCGTCTATCCACGCGAAACAGTTGTCGCCGAGAAGGTTGACGCCATCGTGCAACTCGGTATGGCGAACAGCCGGATGAAGGACTACTACGACCTCTGGTTCCTGTCCCGTCGCTTTGAATTCTCCGGCCCCGCTCTCACGCGAGCCATTCGCGCAACATTCACCCGTCGCCAAACAGCCATACCAACGAGCGCGCCGATCGGCTTGACTGCCGAGTACGGAAGGGACGCACCTCACGCGAGACAGTGGGCGGCATTCATTAAGCGAATCGGCACCGACGCGCCATCGGCACTAGAAACCGTAGTCGAGACTGTCGCGGCGTTCGTTCTGCCGCCCGTGCATGCTGTTTACACGCCCCAAGGGTTCGACCACACGTGGATGCCTCAATCAGGCTGGCAGCAAGCAGGAAGATCTTGAGGTCGCAATCTGCAACATCAAACCAACGTATTGCTAATGAATACCACCCGAAAGCAGGATTCCTCCCTCAGTGCCGCAGCCAAAAGATGTTTGGCGCTGCTGCTCACCGCCGAACTCGACGGGCACCCGGTGGAGTTCCATACGTGGCGCGCACAAAACGCAAAGAAGATTCCGCTGCTCGACGAACTCAAACGCGACCGCGCCATCGAGGGCGATACGCATTGCGCTGTAACCTTCTGGGGTCTCATGAACACGCCGGGCAAACGAGCGGTCCAGGCATTGATCGACTGCGAGCGTGTATTCAAGGCGCTGCGCAAACACTACCCGCGACATCCGAAGGAACCGCTCAAGCTCTCTGCGCTTGCCCGAAAAACAAAGCTCGCACCTAACGATGCATTGCAGGCGGCACGGTTCCTTTCACGTAGCCCGGCGTACCTTAGTGTCAGTACCCATGAAGAAGATCCGAACATAGTGCCGAACGAACACTATGTGACCTTCAAAGATTTCGAAGAAATCAAAGGGAGGGCACTGGACGAGAATCAGCATGCGAGAGCCTATGTGTTCCCCGCTCTGCTCGCGGAACAGAGACCCGAAGCCAGGCTCGCATGGAACCTGTGGATGTCAGAAAGCAAGGAAGTGCGCGAATCCTGGAACAAGGCCCTTGAGCGAACCCACAGGGACCCGGAGGGAGCCATAACAGCAGGAAGATCCTTACTGGAAGCTGCGTGCAAACACGTAATCGACGAATTCGGGGAGTCCGGAGACAAGTACTTGGACCTTCCAGCGCTCTACAAGCGCGCGACGGCCCTTCTGAAGTTTGACCCTCGGCCGGACGTCGATGAACCCTTGCGCCGCGTGTTCTCCGGGTGCGCGACCGCAGTGAATGGCATAGCAGAGCTACGCAATCAACTGGGGGATGCACATGGCAAGGGGCGCCACGCAGCAAAGCCGGCAAAGAGGCACGCTGAATTTATCGTGCTGGTTTCCGCGGCCATGTCCGGACTGCTGCTGGCCACGCTGGATGCGCAGCGCACGCCATGACGCATACCGCGACGAGAGATTCTGACTCCCGGCACTCGCCGTGCCGAGCAGAAGAACGGGCGTCGCAGCGCCCGGACGCATCGCCACGACGTAACTGCCCATCTGCGCCAAGCGGTACTGGTCCGTGGTGCTGCGGTGAGCAACTACTTGCACTTGCCCTCGATGATCTGCATGCCCGCCCCGGTGTGCCGAGACGTTTCCTCCCACCCGTTCTCGCACCAGTGCGCGACCGCGAGAGTCTGTGCAATCAACTCGGTCAGGATCGCCGGGGTATCTGACTGCGTGGGCTGCCGGACGAAGCGCCATCGCTTGGTGCCGTCCTGCATCTGCATCGGTCTGAGTACACCCTTCTGAGCGTCGATAGCGTCAGCCGCGACCGAGCTTGTGCCCATAGCCAGGACCGCGATTACACAGAGCGCGCTACGCATTGGTCGTCCCCCGCTGATGTTGGTTGTGCAGCCATTATCACGATTCCTGCATCTCTTCCGCAGTCGGCCCCACCGTATCGGCGGAGTGCGCACCGCGTGCTCCCGGCGGCTTTGGTTGTCCGGCCGTCGTGTCTTTTTTTGTTTGTCGTTCCATCTCAGCGTTGATCTCCGCGCCGAGAATGATGATGTAGCCGCTCAGGTAGAACCACAGGACCAGAACGACGACGCTGCCCAGCGCGCCGTAGATCCGACCGTAGCTGCCCCAGTTGCGGACATACCAGGTGAACAGCGCACTGGCGAGCATCCACAAAGTCGCTGCAATGAGCGATCCCGCGGACACCCAGCGCCACTGCGCTGCCTTGCGATCGGGTGCGAAGCGATAGACGACGGCCAAAGCAAGCACAGCGATGCAGAACAGCAGGATCCATCGCAGCATCACGATGATGGATGTAACCGAGCCCCCCGCCAGAGGCGCCAGCGAAAGCGGGACTGCAACACCAAGCACCAACACCGCAAGGAAGACAGTCACCGAACCGATCGCAAACACGAACGAGAGGAGTAGCTGCATCAACCAGCCTCGCTTCTCCTCTTCACCGTAGGCGACATTCGTCACCTTCATCAAGGCGACCATTCCCTTGCGCGCGCTCCACAGCGACAACACGACGCCGATGCCGACGCCGAAGCTCAGCGCGCCGTGTCGATGCTGCGAGAAGTCGCTCAATTGGCGCTGCACGATCTGCAATGCATCTTCGGGCAGCGCTGCGGCGAATATCTGCAGGTGACTCGCGATCCTGTCCGGCGAGGCGAACAACCCGTAGATCGAGACCGCCGCGGCCAGCGCCGGAAACGCGGCGAGCAGCGCGAACAGCGCCAGCCCACCCGCAATGACGTCCACGTTGTCGGCGGCGATTCTCTTCCTGACCCGCATGGCAATGTCCCACCAGCCGCGGGCGGGAATTTCCTGCGGGCTCTCCGCGGTTCGTCCGCGTTGTTGTTCCTCGGCCATGCCGACACACAGTATTCTCGTGAGCACTGCGCGGGCATCGGCAATCAGCCGACGGTTCGGCGTGTCGTCGGGGCTGGCCGATTGACAGCCGCCACCGATTGGCGTTGACTCCCCCTCGTGCGCTCCAGGCGCCAGCAGGTTCGCGCGAAGGGCCAAGCCCACTGTCCCGATCGATCCACTGCACGTCCACCATCCGTGCTGCCTGATTGCGAACCGCAGGCTCCAGCATGGAGGTCGTCATGACGTCGCAGAACCTGCCCGAGCGCCCCAGTCTCGAGAACCTGAAGAAGCAAGCCAAGAGCTTGCTGCACGCCGCACGCGCGCAAGATCCGGAGGCGCTACAGCGCTTCAGGATTCTGCCGGCGCCGGCGCGCAAGACCGCCGACCTGGCGTTGCACGATGCGCAATCGGTCATCGCGCGCGAACATGGTTTCAAGTCCTGGAATGAGATGCGGCAGCACATCGAAGAACGCACGCTGTCGTTCGCGGCCGCCGTCGAAGAGTTCGTCCGTTGCGCCACTGGCAGCGCGCCAACGCGAGCAATGCGCTTGCTCGCGATGCATCCGGGCATCGCACACGCGAGTCTTCAGACCGAGCTGGTGCTTGGAGATGCGCCCGCCGTCATCGCCCGTTTGCAGAAGAATCCGGAAGCAGCACGCCAGGCGGGCGGCATTCAGAACTGGGAGCCGCTGCTCTACGTCTGTCACACATGCCTGCATCACGACGCACCTCAGCGAGCCGCTGGCCTCGTCGAGATCGCACGCGCTTTGCTCGCACACGGCGCCAACCCCAACGCGGAATACCACTGGAACTGGCATCGCGAGCTGCCGCGCACGGCGTTGTGGGCTGCACTATGCACGACGAGCCATCTGCCGCTTGCGCAAGTGCTCCTGGAAGGCGGAGCGAATCCAACAGATGGCGTCTCGACGCACATCACCGCAGGCAGCGGCAACCTTGCCGCGCTCGAGCTCCTGCTTCGATTCGGCTTGAACGTCGATGGCATCCCGAACGGGCTGCCCCCGCTGCGTTACATCCTCGGATGGGCGGACAAGGATAGCGGCGTGCGCTGGCTGCTCGATCACGGCGCCAATCCGAATCTCCCCTGGGGAGAGTTGAACGACGCTCCGCTGCACGTTGCCGCGCAGCGCTGGAACGTGTCGATGGTCGAGCTGCTCGTGAAACACGGTGCAGACATTCAGCAACGACGCGCCGACGGCCGCACCGCGCACACGTTGAGCGAGCTGCACGGCAATCGAGAGATCGCCGAGTGGTTGCTTGCGCACGGCGCGCGAAGTGAGTTGTCGCAGCTGGAGCGCTTCATCGCTATCTGCGCGCGCGGCGACCGCGCCGGCGGCGAATCAATGCTGCGGTCCGAGCCGGGTCTGCGTCACGAGCTTCGCCGCGAGCACCATTTGATGATGCATGTGCCTGCCGAGCGCGGTGATGCAAAGGTCCTCGAGGCGATGCTCGTGTGCGGCTTCAATCCGAACGAAAAGGACGGCGACGGTGTCACAGCGCTGCATCGCGCCGCGATGGCAGGTCACGCTCACGCCGCGCGCGTGCTGATCGAGCGCGGTGCTGCAGTGAACGCGCTCGACGGAATGTTCTCGGGCACGCCGCTTCTGTGGGCTGCAGAAGGATGGAGCCACGACTCCGATGGCGCGAACTACGTCGAGGTCGCGCGCGCACTCATCGCCGCAGGCTCTTCTCGCGAGTGGATACCCCCCGAGAAAGCGCCCGACCCCGAAGGCACGCAAGTGAAGCTTGCAGAGCTGTGTCGCGCAGCGGGTGTTTAGACTCGATCGGACTTGCACGGACAGCATCCGTGCTCGCACACTCGGCGCCTTGCAAAACAGGGCGCCGAGGGTTTTCGCATGAACACGAGTCACGTGATCTTCCGCAAATGGACTGGACGGATCCGCACTGCGCAGCAGGAGGAATACGTCGACTACATCGCCGGTACCGGCCTCGATGACTATGCGAAGACGCCGGGCAATCTCGGCTTCGAGATGCTGTTGCGCGACCTGGGCAACGGCGAGACGGAAGTGAGCACCCTCAGCTGGTGGACGACGATGGACGCGATCCGCGCGTTCGCTGGCGATCAGCCCGAGCTCGCGCGCTATTACCCGGAGGACGAGAAGTTCCTCGTGCATCGGCCGCTGCACGTCGAACACCACCGCGTCGTCGCGAGCGAATTGCGCGTCCCGCAGATCGATCCGTCGTTACGGAAGTAGCGCCTGATCGGCTGTGCGCGTCGGATTGGCCGGGCGGCGAAAGCGCGTGATGCAACCGACGATGCGAGCGGCGAGGGCGGCGCGGCGGCGGACGCCGAGCTTGGCGTAGGTGCGTGCGAGATGCGTCGCGACGGTCGCGGTGCTGATGCCCAGGCGACGCCCGACAGCCTTCTTGTTGAATCCCTGCGCGATCAGGACAGCGATCTGCAGCTCACGTGCGGTCAACACGTCGGTCGCATCCGGCTGCTGCACTCGTCCATCCATGGATCGATCATGCGCCGACGCTGACGCGGCCCGCATTGTCCAAAAGTGCGTAGAATCGAGCGCTCGTCACCAAGCTGGAGCCTGGTCATGCCGAACATGAGCGACGCAGCAGTCAAGGCGAAGACCGGCAAGGACTGGTCCGGCTGGTTCGGCACGCTCGACAGGGCGGGCGCGGCGAAGCTCAAGCATCCGCAGATCGCGCAGCTGCTCTCCGAAAAGCACGGCGTGCCCGGTTGGTGGTGCCAGATGGTGACGGTCGAGTACGAGCTCGCGCGAGGCCTGCGCGTGCGACACCAGACGGCGACCGGATTCTCCGTATCGGCTTCCAAGACGATCGCAACGACGCTTTCCGCTCTGTACACGGCGACGTCGAGCGCGGCGAAGCGCAAGCAATGGTTCCCGCAAGGCGAGTTCGAGCTGTCGTCGCAGACCAAGGACAAATATTTCCGCGGCTCCTGGAACGGCGCGCGGCTGGAGATCGGCTTCTATGCGAAGGAGGGCGGCAAAGCGCAGATCGCCGTGCAGGTGAACAGGCTGGCGAAGCGCGCTGACGTCGATCGCGAGCGGGCCGCCTGGAAGGCGGCCCTGTTGAAGTTGCAGAAACTGCTCGAGAAGTGAGCTAGAGCTTGGCGACGCGCGCCGCGCCGTCCGAGCGCGTGTAGACGCGAACTTTCTCGCCGGTGCTGAAGTTTTGATCGGCCGGCTGCACGATCGCCAGGGTTTCGGTGCCGCCTTCCAGCTCGACGAGAATTTCCCAGGCGCGCTTGCGCGTTGCTGCCTTCTCGGCTTGCTGGCCGACAATCGCGCCAGCCACGGCGCCGACTGCGCCGCCGATGTTGGAGCCGACACCGTGGCCCACCGAGCTGCCGACTTCGTTGCCGATGTACCCGCCGCCGAACGTGCCGATATACCCCTGCTCGCGCCCTTCGATCGTTGCCTCGGTGACCTGAACGACCGTCGCTTCCTGAACGGTCCACGGCTTGCTGGCATCGGAAGGTGAGTACACATTGCTGTTGGAGGCACAGCCCGTGACGACACCAAGCACCAGGAGCCCCAGGATCGATTGAATCCGCATGGCGCGATCTCCTTTTTGCACGTCGCCGGACATGTCGTCGGCGAATTCTGCGCCGCCACGCCTGAACCGGAGCTGTAGACTTCGATCATGACTGCCTTCGCCGCGCTGGCCGGATGACGGACGAGCCCTGCCCCCAGCGTTCCAGGCCCTGGGTCCTGGCGGCGACGATCCTCGGATCGAGTATCGCGTTCATCGACAGCTCGGTCGTGAGCGTTGCGCTGCCGGCGATGCAGTCCGATCTTGCCGCCTCAGTCCGCGAGGCGCAGTGGATCGTCAACTCGTACATGCTCCTGCTCGGCGCGCTCATTCTGATCGGCGGCGCGGCCGGCGACCGTTTCGGCCGGCGCCGAACGTTTCTGATCGGGTTGGTCGCGTTCACGGCCGCGTCCGTGGCTTGTGGTCTCGCGCCGAGCTCGGTCGCGTTGATCGCGGCCCGGGCACTGCAGGGCGTCGGTGCCGCGATGCTCGTCCCGAGCAGTCTCGCGATCATCAGCGCCGCGTTTCCAGAGAAGGAGCGCGGACGCGCGATCGGCACCTGGGCGGGGGCTTCGGCGCTCACCACTGCGCTCGGCCCCGTGCTCGGCGGGTGGCTCACCGATGCATGGTCATGGCGCGCGATCTTCTTCATCAACGTTCCCGTTGCAGCGGTCGCTGTCGCCATTGCGTTGTGGCACATGCCGGAGAGCCACGACCGCACGGCCGACCGCGTGGACTGGGCGGGCGGCGCACTCGCCATCGTCGGCCTCGGCTGCATGACATATGGGCTGACGGTCGCCTCGGAGGCGGGGTGGATTCACTGGATGGTCATCGGCCCGCTGGTGATCGGCGCTGCCGTGCTCGTTGGATTCGTCTGGTTCGAGAACCGCACGCGATCGCCGATGATGCCGCTGCAGCTGTTTCGCAGCGCGAACTTCAGCGGCGCGAACGCGATCACGTTGTTTCTGTACTTCGCGCTCAGCGGCGCGCTCTTCTTCGTGCCATTCGACCTCATCAGGATCCAGGGCTATTCGGCGATGGCTGCCGGCGCCGCGTTCCTGCCGTTCACGCTGATCATGGGATCGCTGTCGCGCTGGTCCGGTGGCTTGATCGAGCGCCACGGGCCGCGACGATTGCTGACCATCGGGCCCGTGATCGTGGCAGTCGGCTTCGCGCTCTGCGCAGTGCCCGGCATCGGCGGCTCGTACTGGACGACATTCTTTCCGCCGATGATCGTGCTCGGGTTCGGCATGGCGATCAGTGTCGCGCCGCTGACCACGACCGTGATGCGCGGAGCCGAGGATCGCTATGCCGGAGTGGCATCGGGAGTCAACAACGCCACAGCTCGCGTCGCAGGCTTGCTCGCGGTCGCGTTGCTCGGATCGATTGCAGTGGGGGTGTTCGCAAACGCGCTCGACACACGATTGGATCGTCTGCAGGCTGCGCCCGAAGTAAGATCGGCGCTGCAGGCCGAAGTGCCGAAGCTGGCCGAGGCCTCCGTGCCGAAGAGCATTGCCCGCACCGACCATCAGGTTCTGCAGCGCGCATTGCATGAATCGTTCGTGCGCAGCTTTCGGGTCGTGTGTCTGGTGGCTGCGGTGCTCGCGGCGCTCAGCGCGGGGGTTGCGTGGCTGACGATCGACAGGAAATAACATGAAAAAGGCGATTGCCATCGGATTGCTGCTGCTGGTAGCGCGAGCGTGGGGCGACCCGGTCCCCGGATCACTCGACGTGCATTGGGATGAAGGCGCCGAGGATTGCAAGAAGGCTGCGCCGCAGCCGCTGCTGCAGGTTCACCAGTACGAGCCGCAGACATACATCATTCGCCAGAGCCTGTGCTCGAACTTCGAAGCGCCGCTGCTGTATCTGCTCATCGGCACCGACGAGGCGCTGTTGATCGACACGGGCGCGGTCGAGGATTCGCCGCACATGGCACTGACCAGCACGATCCTGAATCTCCTGCCGATCAGAGACGAGGTCAAGATTCCGCTGCTGGTCCTGCATACGCACGGACATCATGATCATCGCGCTGCGGACGCGCAGTTCGCCGCGCTGTCCGGCGCCAAGGTCGTGCCGCCGGAAGTTGCGGACCTGCGCACAGCGCTGAGCTTGCCGCAGTGGCCGGAAGGCGTGGCCCACATTGCGCTCGGTGACCGCACGGTCGACGTCATCGCAGCGCCCGGCCACCAACCGGCGCATCTCATCTTCTACGACGACAGGACCGCGTTGCTGTTCACTGGCGACTTTCTGTTGCCCGGTCGCCTGATGGTCGACGATCTCGACGCGTACCGGGCGAGCGCAGCGCGGCTCGTGAAGTTCCTCGGCGATCGGCCGGTGACCCATGTCCTCGGCGCGCACATCGAGCTCGATACCGCAGGTGAGCTGTTTCCGAGCGGCTCGCAGCACCACCCGAACGAACGCGCGCTCGCGCTCGACAAGGCAGACGTGCTGGCGCTACCGGCCGCGCTGGCCGACTTCAACGGCTTCTATTCGCGCTATGACCATTTCGTCGTCACGAATCCAAAACGCAATCTCCTGACGCTGGTCGCGGGCGTCGTCGTGGTGCTGATCGCGATCGTCTGGGGCTGGCGTCGCATGCGAAGGCGCAAAGCGTCATGACCGAGCCGCGCGAGCTGACGGCTGCACGCGAGCACCTGGCCCGCGGAGAAGCGAGGTATCGCTCGGCTGCGGGTCTCGCAGAGCTGGAGCAGGGCCTCGGTCTGCTCGACGAAATATTGTCCGCGCAGGACTCCGCGCACCGCACGGTCGCCGAGAACATCGTGAAGACCTACGCGACGCGCATCTATCGCAGCATCACAGCGCTGCTCGAAGGCGATCGCGCCGTTCCCGAGCCGCAGCTGGAACACCTCTTCAAAATCGTGCTGGCTTTCGATCAGAGCGAGGTCGAGCTGCCGGGCAATGCACGCGAGGTCAAGGTCGAGATCGCGCGCCGCCTGATCGATCGCTACTATGAAGGCCACTCGCCGCAACAAAAACGCAAAGCGCTCGAACAACTAACGAAGATCGCGGAGTAACTGCGATGAACGATCCCGCTACGCGCCGCGCCGTACTGCAGGGCTCGGCGCTCGCGCTGTTTGCAGGTTTGACGGGCCGTGCCGGGGCGGCGGAGCCGCAGGCGAGCCCGCCGTCGCCGCTGGAAGCGGATCTTGCGGCCGCCGAGCGCGTACTTGGTTTGTCATACACGAGCGCGGAGCGGGCGCTGCTGGCGCGAGGCTACGATCAGGTCCTCGGGCAGCTGGGCACGATCCGCAAGCTCGATCTTGCCAACGACGTGTCGCCGGCCTGCCGCTTCGATCCGCGCTTGCCCGGCAAGAAGTACGCTACCCCGACGCCGAAGGTCCGCGGCAAGGCGCCGGATGCAGGTCCGTTGCCGTCGAGCGCCGCGGGCATCTCGCTCGCACCAGCCTGGAAGCTCGGGCAATGGCTGCGCAGGAAGTCGATATCGAGTTTCGAGCTGACCAGCCTGTATCTCGATCGCATCGCGCGGCTCGCGCCCAGGTTGGAGAACTTCATCACCGTGACCGGCGAGCTTGCGTTGGCTCAGGCAAAATCGGCGGACCAGAACCTCGCGCGCGGGCACGTTCTGTCTGCGCTGCACGGCGTGCCATACGGGCTCAAAGATCTGTTCGATACCGCAGGTGTGCGCACCACGTGGGGAGCCGAGCCGTACGCGAACCGCCCGGCGCCGACTGAGAACGCTGCGATCGTCGACAAGTTGCAAGGCGCGGGTGTCGTGCTGCTCGGCAAGACCGCAGTCGGCGCGCTCGCCTACGGCGACATCTGGCAGGATGGGCGTTCGCGCAATCCCTGGAATCCGGACGAGGGCTCGTCGGGCTCTTCCGCCGGCTCGGCCTCGGCGACGTCCGCGGGCCTGGTCGGATTCGGCATCGGCACCGAGACGCTCGGCTCGATCATTTCGCCTTCGCATCGCTGCGGCATCGCCGGCTTGCGCCCGACATTCGGCCGCGTCTCGCGTCACGGCGGCATGTCGCTGTGCTGGTCGTGGGACAAGGTCGGCACGCTCGCTCGCAGCGTCGCGGACTGCGGCCTGATTCTCAGCATCATCAACGGCGGCGACCCGCGCGACTGGGGCTCGATCGACATGCCGTTCGGCTTCGACTGGCACGCCCAGGTAAAGAATCTGCGCGTCGGTTACGTTCCGGCGTTCTTCGAAGGAGTTGGCTCGACCGACGTCGATCGGAACGCGCTCGCGGCGCTGCGCGACATCGGCGTGACGCTGGTGGAGGTTTCGTTCCCCGATCTGCCGCTCGCTGCGCTGAATCAGCTGGTGACGATCGAAGCCGCGGCGGCGTTCTCCGAGCTGACGTTGACCAATCGCGACGACCAGCTGAAGTGGCAGGACGAGTCGGCGTGGCCGAGCTCGTGGCGGCGTGCGCACCTGTTCCCGGCCGTCGAGATGGTGCAGCTCGAACGCCTGCGACGCCGCACCATGCAGGCCTTCGACGAGATCTTCGGCCAGGTGGACGCGCTGATCGGTCCGAATTACGCCGGCGGCGCGCTGGTCGCGACCAATGCGACCGGGCATCCGTCGCTCGCGGTGAAGGCCGGTTTCATCGATTCGCCGACACGCGGCTTGCGCGACGAGCCGGTGGATCCGGCGAGCGCGAAGCATCGCGTGCCGCGGACCGTATCGCTGTGGTCGGGGCTGTTCAGGGAAGACGTGCTGATCGCGCTCGGCCGCGCGCTGGAAGAGAAACTAGGGGTCGCCGACGAGCATCCCGCGATTGCGTTGTAGGTGCTGCCGCAGACAGCGCCGCAGCTGCTCGCGATCGAGCGGCTTCGTCAAATAGTCATCCATGCCCGCTCTGCGGCAGTCTTCTGCCGCGCCCTTCATGGCGTGCGCCGTCAGGGCGATGATCGGGATCGGGCTCACTGCACCGGTCTCGCGTTCCTCGCGGCGGATCTCGCGCGTCGCCTCGTAACCGTCGAGCTGCGGCATCTGGCAGTCCATGAGAATCAGGTCGTAAGTGTTGCGCTTCCAGGCATCCACGGCCTGGCGGCCATCGCCGGCAACGTCGACCTGGAAGCCTTCCTTCTCGAGCACGCGCGAAGCGACCTTCTGGTTGACCACGTTGTCCTCCGCGAGAAGGATGCGCTGCCGGCGCGATCTGACGACTGGAGGTGCCGATGCGCGCGCGGGCGCCACGACATTCTCCTCGACCACTGCCATGGCCTCCGCCGGCGAGAAGTCGCGAAATGCGTCGTCTGCAGTCGCGGCGGTGGCGATCGTGAACCAGAACGTCGAGCCCATGCCGGGGATGCTTTCGACGCCAACGGTGCCACCCATGAGTTCCGCGAGCCGCTTGACGATCGACAAGCCAAGGCCCGTGCCGCCGTAGCGGCGCGTGGTCGACGCATCGACCTGCGAGAACGTGTTGAACAACACGGCGCGACGCTCGGGTGCGATGCCGATGCCGGTGTCGCACACGGCGATGCGCACGGTCAGATCGGGATCGCGGCGATCGAGCACAGTCACGTGGATCGAGATTTCGCCGCGCTCGGTGAACTTCACGGCGTTACCGCCGAGGTTGACCAGGATCTGCCGGATGCGCGCCATGTCGCCCATGACGTGAGCGGGCAGACCCGGATCGATCACCGCGCGCACCGGCACTCCTTTCGCTTGCGCTGGGACGCTGAGCATCCGCACCACGTCCTGCAGCAGCGCGCGCAGATCGAGTGGCGCGCGCTCGAGGTCGAGCTTGCCGGCCTCGATCTTCGAGAAGTCGAGGATGTCGTTGATGATGCGCAGGAGCGAAGCGGCGCTGTCGCGAATGGTCTGGACGTATTCGCGCTGCACCGGATCGAGCTTCGTATCCAGCACCAGCTCGGTCATGCCGATCACGCCGTTCATCGGCGTACGGATCTCGTGGCTCATATTCGCGAGGAACTGCGACTTCGCGCGCGTGGCGGCCTCGGCGGCCTCCTTGGCGTGCGCCAGAAGCTGCGTGCGCTCCGCGACGAGAGTCTTCAGCTCGCGCGAGCGTCGCTGCAGCTGCGACTCACGCAGCCGGAACATCAGGAATCCGAACAGCAGCACTCCGCCGACGCAGACGGCCTTGAACCATGTCGTTTCATAGAAGTGCGGCAGCAGCTCGAAGCTCTGCGCCGCGCCGATCTCGTTCCACAAGCCGTCGTTGTTGCTCGCCACGACACGAAACTTGTATTTGCCCGGCGGCAACCGCGTGTAGTAAGCGGTGCGGCGGGTGTTTGCGTCGGTCCATCCCGACTCGTAGCCCTCGAGCCGGTAGCGGAAACGCACGCGCTCGGGGGCGATCATGGAGAGCGCGGCGTAGTGGAACTCCCAGTTCGTGCTGCCGGGCGGTGCACGCAGGCTGCTCATGAGGTCGAGCGCGTTGCCGTCGGCCATCACGCTTTCGAGCACGACCGGCGGCGGCAGGTCGTTGGTGCGGATGCGGCGCGGATCGACGCGCACGATGCCGCGGATGCTCGGCAGCCACAGCGTGCCGTCGCTCGCGCGCAGACCTCCATTGGTATTCCCGCCGCTGAATTCGCTGGCGCGCAATCCGTCGGCGATGTGATACGCGCGAATCTGGGGCACGATTGCGTTGGGGCGCGCGACCAGGGCTTCGAGCTCCTTGCGCGCAACGGCGAACAGTCCGCGATTGGTCGCGAGCCACAAGGTTCCGCGTGCGTCTTCGACGACCTGCAGCATGTTCTCGCGCAGCGCCGGCGCAGCCTGCGCCAGAGACACGAAGCGGCCATCGCGGTAGTAGACCAGTCCTTCCAGTGTGCCGAGCCAGAGGGCGTCGCTCTCGTCCTGATGAATCGACACGATACGCGGACTCGGCAGTCCATCTGCGAGGCCGTAGCGATGCAGCTTCTCGCCGTCGAACATCAGCAGCCCGAACGCGTCGGTGGCAATCCACATGCGGTGGCGCCGGTCCTCGAACAGGATGCTCGTCATGAACGAGCCGATGCCGCGCAACGGCGGGGGCGGGGGTGCGATGCGGCCGTCCTCGATCAGGTTGACGCCGATGTTCGAGCCGACCCACAGCCGGCCGAGATAATCCTGCGCGAGCGCCTTGACCGCGTCGCCGCTGAGTCCGTCGCCGGTGCTGAAGCGCGTGAGTCGACCGCCCTGCAGCCGAAAGACTCCACGCCCGTGCGTGCCGAACCAGACAGCGCCGTCGCGATCTTCCAGCACGGCGCGCACGCGCACGTCCTTCAAGCCGAGCTGCGGCGCGAGGTATTCGAACGTGCCGTTCTTGTAGTGAGTCAGGCCGGCATCGGTGCCGAGCCACAGGCTGCCGTCGCGCGCAGGCGCCACGCTCCACGCCAGGTTGCCCGGCAGGCCTTCGGGAGGCCCGTATGGAATGAACTTGCCGTCGTGCAGCCGTTCCAGGCCGGCGCCGAACGTGCCGAGCCAGAGACTGCCCTCGGGATCTTCGAGCAGTGCGCGCACGTCGTTGCTCGTGCGATCGCGCATGTCGAGCCAGCTGGTCGCGTTCGCGCCGACGCGAAAGACGCCGCCGCCCGTCGTTGCGACCCAGAGATTGCCGTCGCGATCGCGCAGGATCGCGCTGACGGCGGAGCCGAGATTCCGCGCGGCGGCGTAGGGCTCGAACTGACCATCACGTCCGCGGAACAGGCGGCCGTCTTCCGTTCCCAGCCAGAGCGCGCCGTCGTGGTCTTCGAGCATCGCGCGCACGTCGTAACTGCCCGCGCTCGCAGTCACTGTGATCTTTTCGAAGCGATCGGCCGAGCGCCGATGCAGGCCGCCGACGTTGGTCGCTGCCCACAAGGTGCCGTTGTTGTCGATCGCCAGGGCGCGGATTGCAGTGTCGGCGAGCCCGTGGTCGCGGCCGTAGTTGCGCACCTTTGCGCCATCGATCTCGAACAGCGCCTGGTCGGTGCCGACCCAGACGTGGCCGGCGCCGTCGGAGGTGATCGCGCGGACGTAACCGTCGCTCAGACCAGGCGTGTCGTAACTGCGAAACTGTCCGGAAGCGAAGGTCAGCACACCGACGCGGGTGCCGATCCACAGCCGGCCATCGTCATCGACATACAGCCTCGTGATGATGCGAGAGCGCAGCTGCGGCGTGTTGCCGCGGTCGAAAACCGTGAAACGCACGCCGTCGAAGCGCACGAGGCCTTCGTGCGTCGCGAGCCACAAGTAGCCGTCGGGCGTTCGGGCGAGGGCCTCGACGGAGTTCTGCGGCAGACCCTGCTGGATCTGCCAGTTGTCGAACACGTATTGGCTGACGGCCAGCTGCGGATCCAGCGCCTGGGCCGGGCGGGCGATGGCAAACAGCGCGCACGCCACGGCCAGCAGCCACACGGCTGCCCCTCCTGTGCGACTCCGGCTTGCGCTGCGTGGGTTCGGCATTGAGCTTGGCGGACGGCCGCCAAAGAGGGGCCCTCAGGCTTCGATATCGGCCGCAGCGCTCGCCGCTGGAGATCCTGCTGCGGCAAAATGTGTGACAGATGTCCGAAATGCAGTCCCGGGAAATGCGGCGCTACGGTGCCATCAGGTCGACCCTGATCGGCTACGGGGTGCTCGCGTTCGCCTTCTTTCCGCCGACGCGCACCCTGATGCTGTGGGGCGTGGGCGTGCAGATCGCCACGATCGTCGCCGGCAAGCTCATCGAGCGCCGGGTTCGCGACCCTGAGATCGCAGCGAAGGCGCTGATGTTGCTGGAACTGGTCGCGGACGGCGTGACTGTCGCGCTGTTCGCGCTGGCGACGTTCGGCGGCATTCTGCGGTTCGAAGAACAGGTATGAAGGAACGTCAATGGGCAATTCGACGCAGACCGACATCTTCGAAGGCGGTTGCACCTGCCGCGCGGTGCGCTACCGCATGACGAGCGAGCCGATGTTCGTGCATTGCTGCCACTGTCGCTGGTGCCAGCGCGAGACCGGTACAGCGTTCGCGCTCAACGCGCTCATCGAAAGCACGCGCGTCGAAGTGCTGCAGGGTCAGCCGGAAGTGATCGATACACCGTCGAACAGCGGCAAGGGTCAAAGGATCACGCGTTGTCCAGCGTGCAAGATTGCGCTGTGGAGCAACTACGGCGGCGCAGGCGACGTGATTCGCTTCGTGCGGGTCGGCACGCTCGATGAGCCGGATCGCTGGCCGCCCGACATTCACATCTTCACATCGTCGAAGCAGCCGTGGGTTGCGCTGCCGCAGAACTGTCGCGCCGTGCCTGAGTACTACAGCAGCAAGGATGTCTGGCCCGCTGCAAGCCTCGCGCGCCGTGCCGCGGTCCTGAGGTTCTGAACAAGAGGGAGGTTCGATGACTGACCAACGTTAGGCAGAGCTTACGTCCCAGCGCACTGCTCGCGCGCGTCGCTTGCGGGCATTTTGTGTTCCATCGATCCCTGGACTGTCCTCTAGGAGGCAAT
>Ga0075421_100001859_pt1 | contig 24942 bp, 14 predicted proteins | sample SoiMetdeltSBSDD5_FD_75292 | JGI IMG/M metagenome (GOLD analysis project Ga0075421, IMG submission 75292) | Bulk soil microbial communities from a Populus tree surrounding site in Tennessee, USA - Soil MetaG P. deltoides SBSDD5 | ecosystem: Environmental > Terrestrial > Soil > Tree plantation... | reverse complement strand
CCAAGCGCCGGGAATTCCACGTCGAGTCCCTCGAGTTTTTGCAGCAGCCACAGCAGCGCGCTCCAGCGAGCCACCAGCTTTTGGTCCGGCTCGGCCTCGCGCGACAGTTGCCAACTCATTTCACGCAGGGCCACGGCCTGTCCAATCAGCCACGCTTGAGCGCCATTCCAGTTCGTCCTTTCCCGCCAGTGTCGGGGTTGGGAAGCGCACTGCCCGTCCAGTTCAAAAATCAGCTCCGGGTGGCCGGCCTTGAGCAGCGGCGTCGCCACAGTTTGATGACACGCGACACAGGTATTGGCGCGCACGTAAAGGCTTTTGAGGTCGCGCATTCCGGCAAACACCCGGTCGGCATGAGTCCAGTCGGGTCGCGTATGCGATCGCAACCAGTTTTCCGCAGGGCCGTGACAAGTTTCGCACGAAACACCCTCGCTGATCTTGAAAGCTTCCGCCCGCAGCGCCTGGGGGACTTCGTGCGACGGCGAGTGACAGGACGCGCAGCGAGTGTCCGTCGTGGGCTCTTTGATTCGCAAGGCGTCGGCTATTTGTTTGGAACGCGCCGTGGTGAGGGTTGCAACCGGGCGTTGCGAATGAAAATCCCGCGCCAACCAGATCAGATATTGATTCTGGTTTTTCCCGCCGCCGCCATGACACCCGGAAGAGCTGCAGGATGTGGCGCCGAGAAATCTGGGTGCGCCGCCGGCTTGAGCGTGTTCCGCGCCGCCGCTACGAAGAGCCAAAAATCCCAAGGTCGCGATAACGACGGGAATGCGAAAGTTGTGCAAGGGGTAACTAAGAGGTTTACGCGACACGGTAAATTTGTTAGTTGAGGCGAAGTCTCGATGCAATCCCTATTTGACACACTCCATGCGGTTGCGTGGGACAGTCTCAGTTTGACCGTCGGGTGGGTTCTCGTCGGGGCGTTGTTGATCCAGACCCTCATCGCAATTGGCCGGGGCTTCCTGCGGCTGTACTACGATCGCACGCAGCAGCGCGTGGCTTTGGATCGATTGCGTCTCCAGGTACAGGAAATCAAACTTCGTTGTCAGGCGGTCGAGCAAGGCAAACTGCTCTGGAACGGCTATCGGAAGTTCACCGTCGCCCAAAAAATCCGTGAGTGTGAGGACGTTTGCTCGTTTTATCTGAAACCGCACGACGGCAAATCACTCTCGCCATTCAAGCCGGGGCAATATCTCACCTTTCAACTCGACATCCCGGGACGCGACAAGCCGCTCGTTCGCTGTTATTCCATTTCCGATGGTCCCCATCGTTCCGATTATTACCGCGTCACGATCAAGAAGGAAAAATCGCCGCCAGACAAGCCCGACCTGCCGCCGGGTGCGGCCTCGAGTTACTTCTGCGACGTGCTGAAGGAAGGCGACATCCTTAACGTCAAGGCGCCCTCCGGTCACTTCTTCCTCGACATGTCGAAGACCAACCCAATTGTGCTCATCGCCGGCGGCGTGGGTGTGACGCCGTTGCTCTGCATGGCCAACGCGATTGCCGCCAGCGGCTCCAAACGGGAGACGTGGTTTTTCTTTGGCGTTCGCAATACGCAGGAACACATTCACAAAGCAGAGTTGGAAAAGCTTGCCGCCGGGAACGAGAACATCCACGTGCATGTCTGTTACAGCCGGCCCGGGCCAAACGATGTCAAAGGCCGCGACTATCAGCAGGAGGGTCGAGTCAGCATCGAGCTGCTCAAAGAACTGCTCCCGTCGAACAATTTCGAATACTACCTTTGCGGTAATGGCGCGTTCATGAAAAGCATCACCGACGGCCTTGAGGCGTGGGGCGTGCCGGCGAAGGATGTTTACTTCGAAGCGTTCGGGCCCGCCACGGTGAAGAAAAAAACCGCCGAGCCTGCGGCTACCGAAACCGCTTTTCTTTCGAAGCTGCAGGTCACCTTCAGCCGTTCCGCAAAAACCATCCGGTGGGAGCAGAGCGCGGGAAACATTCTCGACTTCGCCCGGGCGCAGGGCGTACGGATTGATTCGGGTTGTTGCGCCGGCAGTTGCGGCTCGTGCCTCGTCGCCATTAAATCGGGCAGCGTGGACTATTTGAAACCGCCGGATGCCGAACCGGAACAGGGCGCCTGCCTGACCTGCATCTGCCGTCCGAAAAGCGATTTAGTCCTCGATGCCTGAATATGCCTCCCACGCCTTCAATTGTTGAACGCCCACAACGCTGGGATGCGGCGTTTGATCCTGCGATGACCGATGCGGACGTTGATCGCCTGCTCGACATTCCGCCATTCAGTAATATGTCGCCGGAAAAATTTCCCAGGCGTACACCGCTGCGAGAAATACTGTGTCACGACACCAGCATCCGACGCTATCGCAAAGGCGAAATCATCGTGCGGCAGGGCGACTATGGCACTTCGGCGTTTCTGATTTTATCCGGCGCCACGCGCGTCGTGCTGAAGCCGGACCTGCCGCTGTCGTTGCTTGGCCGGCAAGCGCCGGTGAAGAAGGGAATTTTCCGCACGCTCGCGCAATTCTGGTCCGCCCGCCGCCCGCCGGAAAGTTTCCAACGCGCGCAGTTGCGCCAGGACGCAAGCGTGGGTGCGCGGCAGAATGAAAACGAAGAAGTGCGCGTCTTCCTCCAGGATTTGCCAAGAGTGCTGGACAAGCACCGAACGGAGGAGATGACTGGGGGCGATGTCTTCGGCGAAATCGCCGCGCTCAGTCGCATGCCGCGGACCTCCACGATTTTTGCCGCCAGCGACAGTGCTGAATTGCTCGAGATCCGCTGGCAGGGATTGCGTGACTTGATGCGCTTCGACAATCAGTTGCGCCAGCACATCGATCGGATTTACCGCGCGCGCGCGCTGGCCTCGTATCTGCGTGCCACGCCGATGTTCCGTCATCTCACAAAAGAACAACTCGATCAGGTGGCGGAGCAGATCGAATTCGCAACCTACGGCGATTACGACTGGTCGGGCGAATACAAACGCCTCGCGCAAGCCGGCACGGTGCGCCCGGAAAAAGAGCCGGTCATTGTTCAGGAAGGTGACTACCCGAACGGCGTCGTGCTGCTCCGCGCGGGCTTTGCGCGCGTCAGCCGGAAATTCGGCAGCGGCGAGCGCACGCTGAATTACATAGGCGCGGGACAATTCTTTGGTTTCGACGAAATCGCGCACAACTGGCGACAGCCGCAGCAGCCGGTAAACGTTCAATACTCTCTCCGGGCCATCGGGTACACGCACCTGCTGATCGTGCCGACGCGTGTGATGGAACAACTTGTCCTGCCCACCCTTCCGGCAAAAGAATTGCCGCCTCCCGTTTCCCTTGCGACGGATGAACCCGACGCGCGGGCGGCCGAAAAATCGAATGAAAATGCGCGAGACAGGGTCGGCGGGGACGTGTTGGAGTTTCTCACCGAGAACCGATTCTTCAATGGCACGGCGGCGATGGTGATTGACCTTGATCGTTGCACTCGCTGCGACGATTGCGTGCGCGCGTGCGCTTCGACGCACGACAATAACCCGCGCTTCCTGCGTCACGGGCCGTCGAGCGGGCGCTTGATGATCGCCAACGCCTGTATGCACTGCGCCGATCCGGTTTGCATGATCGGTTGTCCGACGGGCGCGATTCACCGCGAGTCGTTCGCGGGGCAGGTGGTGATTAATCCGGTCACCTGCATCGGCTGCAAAGCGTGTTCCAACCATTGCCCCTACGACGCGATTCGCATGGTCGATATCCGCGACGAACGCGGGGAGTTCATGGTCGGCGAAGACCTCAAGCCCATCAGCAAGGCGACCAAGTGCGATTTGTGCGTTGAAAATCACGGCGGCCCCGCCTGCGAACGGGCCTGCCCGCACGGCGCGCTCACGCGCATGAACCTGAACGATCTCGAAGCGCTGGCCCACTGGATGAAACGATGACCCGCTTCCGTCGCCAACTTCTGATCGGAAGCTTCCTGTTGTCGCTTGTCAGTGTATTGGCGGTGATGGTGCATTGCCGGTTCAACCGCGTCCTGCCGAACTACGCCTACCTCACCGGGTGGGTGCTCTTTGCCGCGATAACTCTGCTCGCGGTTTACAACGCGCGGAAAAGAATACCTTTCCTGCCGCTCGGCAGTTCCGAGGCCTGGATGCAGATTCATGTTTACGCCGGTTTCTTCACAGTTGTTCTGTTTCTGATTCACCTGAACTTTCATATTCCCACCGGCTGGTTCGAGGGCACGCTGGCTTGGCTCTATGTTTTGGTCACGGTCAGCGGCATCGCGGGCCTGATCCTGAGCCGCGTTTTGCCGCGGCGGCTCTCGACGCGTGGCGGCGAAGTGATTTATGAGAAAATTCCGGCGATTCGCAATGACCTGCGTCAACAGGCAGAGGCGCTCGTGCTCGGGGCGGAAACAAGATCCCCGGTCATCGCCGAATTGTATGCGCGTCGATTGAGTATGTTTTTTGCCGGGCCGAAGAATTTTTGGCGGCATCTGTTGGAATCGCGCCAGCCTCTCAACGCCGTCATCGTCGAACTGGAGGAACTGCGTCGCTACCTCAATGATCAAGAGCGGGCCGTGCTTGAGAAACTCGCGGAACTGGTGCGCCGGAAAGACGGGTTGGACTATCACCACGCGCTGCAAACGGCCCTGAAGCTGTGGTTGTTCATGCATGTTCCGCTGACTTACAGCCTGATGATTTTCTCCTTGTTGCACATCGTTTTAGTCTATGCCTTTTCGGGGGGCGCGCGATGAGCGAGCAATTGCCAGCACCCGAATTCGATTCGCAGAACTACGAGCGCCCGAATCAAAAGTGGATCTGCGGCCGCGCCGCGGAAGGCAAGCCTTGCCGTCCAGGTCCGAGTGGCCGGGGCCGTTGTCAGGCGACGTTCGAGTGCGCGCCGGCGCTCGAAAAGAAGGAGGGCGAAGCGAAAGGTCGATGGCGCTGCACCCGTCCCGGCGGCGTTTGCGAAACCGGGCCGTTCCCCGACGGCACCTGCTGCCGTCCGATTCCAAAATGTTCTCCCGTGGCGACTTTGCGCACCAGACGGGGGCATTTAACGCTCGGTGTCGTGACAGCAACCGTGGCGGTGTTGCTGATTTTGTTGGGCAGTCCGCCGCTACGAACGAAGTTCATCAACCCGGGTGAACTCTCGACGCCCCATTCCAGCGATGCTTTTGCGAAACACGCGCGCAGTAACCGGGTCGATCAAACGTGCGGCGCTTGCCATACGGCCGGCGCGCTGGGTCCGAGCGGCATGACCGCCGCCGCGTTTCATGCCTCGCCTGGTCCGCTTGAGATCATCAGGTTGGCCCACGCACGGCCGGCGGAGATGACGGCCATTGATGAATCCTGCCAGAGATGCCACACGGAACATGTGTTTCATCAACCCAATGTGGTGCGGGACATCTCGTGCTCTTTCTGCCACGCGGAACATCACGGTGCCGGCCCGATGCCGTCCACAACGGATGCTCACTGCACCTTTTGTCACGGTGATGCCGCTGTCATGGCCGCTGCCGCCGCCAAGGGCGCTGGTTTGCCGCCGGATGTGTTTCATTCCCGCGTCCTGCCGGGGCAAAACGTCTTTCAAACATCGCGGCCGGCGAGCGGCTTCACCCGGGTCATTCACCGTTTCGCGGGCGATCATCCCGAATTTCGCGTACACGCGGATCGATTGCGCGATCCGGACACGCTCAGGTTCAATCACGCGCTGCACCTGGCTGGTGAAACCATTCCGAAACTTACCAGCGGTCAAAGTGTTGATTGCGCCTTTTGCCACCAACCGGAAGCCGCGGGGGTGTACTTTCAGCGCATCCAATTCGAAAATCACTGCCAAGTGTGTCACTCACTGCAATTCGATCCTGAAACGCCCGGCCTGACGTTGCCACACGGCAATCCGGAGTTTGTTTCCGCGTTCCTCCACAGTTTGCCGAGGCAGTATGCGGATTATGCGGCGCGCTCGGGCATGACGCGCGCGGAAGAACAGCAGCAGTTCGCGCGCGAGAAGTTGCAACGGCTGCAGGCGCGGGTGACAACGGGAGAGGATCTCGAAAAGCGCGTGTTTTTCAGCACGGCGACAAGTGGGCCGGAAACACGGTTGGGCTCTGTGAGCGGCCCGACGCACTCGTTGTACCCCGGTTGCGCTTACTGTCATGAGGTGAAGCCGGGGGCGCAGCGCAAGGCCGAAATTACGAAGCCGATTCTTTTTGAGCGTTGGCTGCCACGGGGGAAATTCACTCACGCGAAACATTCCGGCGTCGCGTGCACCCAGTGTCACCAGGCGGCGACGAGCAAAGATACAGGGGATATCATTTTACCGACCCAGCGTTCGTGCGTGGGGTGTCACAGTGCGAGCGGGGGAGTGAGCGATTCGTGCGCAACGTGCCACATTTATCACAAGAGCCATCAGCAGATCGGCGATCGGTAATCAGGCGGCGGTCAGAAGCGAAAGGTCAGATTCAACCCGCCGCCCGCGTCGAGCCGCTTGTAATCAGGCGCTAAATTTCCGGACGTGTTCATGATGTCATAGCCCGCAAAAGCGCGGAGGCTGATCTGCGGGGTGAAGAAACAGTGGAGCGCGAGTCCGAACGAGTTGAGGTAATCGTCGCGGTTTTCGCCCTCGGTGAAGTGCGTGTATTTGAAGCGATAGAAGGGCTGGACGATCGCGTTTTTGCACAGAGCGTGCGTATACGCAATAAAAACGCCATGGTCGGTCCGACTGTTGAGATCCTCGTTAAAGCCAGCCGGAGGAAGAGCGGTATCGGAAAAACGATAATCGCCCTCGTAACCGACGGAAAATGCCCTCGTTTCGTTCAGCGGGAAAAGCCGCTGCACGCCCCAGCGCGGCACAAATTCGCGATAGAACTGGTCGTAATCGGACGTGTCCATCAACCGCGTGAAGTCAATGCCGGCTTCGAAGGTCCAGTTCTCGACCTTCCAGCGCCCGTCGGCAAAGATGGTTTGTGCGTTGAAATCGAATTCGCTCAAGCGGGCCGACCGGAATGTTTGCGTTTGAAAATCAAACACCGTTAAACTCGTGTCTGAGGCGAGACCGAAAAAATACCACTGATGCCGGTAGCCGAGGCGCGGAGCGAGCTTGCCACGGCCCAAATTGTACGGTGTTGGCGCAAGCGCGATCTGCGCCGTGCTTACCAGTACATCCGCCTCCTGTTTCCCTTGCTCGTTGAGAAACATGTTGTCGGTGTAGAAATACTGCGCGTCCGCCAGCGCCTGGACGTAAGTCTTGCGCGGTTTGTGTTTCAGTACGGATTGCGGTCCGACATCGCTGCTTTCACCCGGGTAAAGTTCCGGTGCGGGTCCGCTTTCCTCGTAGGACTTCGCGGTTTGCTCGATCTGCCGGCGTTCTTGAACAGAGTCCACTTGCCGAATCGCGCCCGGCGTTTGCGCATTTGCGCGGCACATCATCAAAGCGCAACACGCGCCGAAGCTTAGAGCTGTTAGTTTTGCCATGGAGTTTTAATGACCGCTCGCTGGAGGATTCCAGACCGCTTGTTTACGGGAGTTTAACATCCGTGATCACAACAATCCCGGCACCGCCCGGACCGCCTGTACCCTGACCGCCCGCCGGGTTTTGTCCCCGGATAAGCTGGGCCAATTGCGCGGACGTCAGCGCCGGATGAACGGCACTCTGGTAAGAATTATGGTCCAGGGCGTTCAGCCCGTTGCGCTGGTTTGAGGATGAGGACGCGGCGAATGCGTCCGCCGATATGCCGGTATCCATCGCGCGTCCTTTCTTCAACTGACGATCTTGCTTTTTGATCGCCGTGTCGATCCGGGCCACCGAAGACAGTTCATGTGAGAATCCCTTCACCAGCAGTGAACCGGCGACGAGTTTCGCCAGGTTGATGTCCAGCACTTCGCTCAAACCCCCGCCACCCGGCAACACGAAAACCATCTGTCCGGCATTCAGGTTTACCCTCCTTCCATTCGGCAACGTGACGCGGCCCTGACCTTCAAGCACGATGACTTTGAATCCGCCATTGTCGGTCGCAGCGACAATCAGCGTGGTGCCCAACACAGCCGCCGACGCGCCACCGGACTTGATGGTGCCGCCGCCCGCGCCCTTGGGTGAGTGAAAGAGGAGGCTGCCTTTTTCGAGATTCAGCACGCGTTCTTTCGCTTCAAACGAGAAAACCGTGTTCGCCCCGATTCGGGTGATGGTGTCATCGGGCGCGGTTAATTCCGTGCGGGACTCCGCGCCCGTGCGCACTCGATCGGGTGCTTTCACAACGTCTTTTAATTTGGCCTGAGTGGCCGCTGCCGTCCCGGCTGGCAGGAGGTTCACTTCCTTGATGATCTCGGTGACGGTGCTTTCGGTCAGCGGCGCCGCGTCTGCTATTTGCAAACATCCCGCCAGGACTGCGGTGAGAAGAGCTATTGTTTTCATGCTGGTGACGGGCTAAGGTCGCGCCCTGTTTACGCGAGAGTCATCGGCTTGTCAAATGCGCTTGCCTGGCGGCTGATCGGGTCGCGCTATGGCGGACACATTTTCCATCAACACCGGCAAGCAACGCGCGCTAATTCTCCTGGGTATCTGCGCGCTGGTCACGGCGGTTTTTCTGGCGCTGCATTTGAAGGAATCGTTGCCGCTGGGTGACAAGCTGGTGGACGCTGAGAATTACATCCAGGACTGGTTTGTCACCAACGGGCGCAAGACACCGGTTGACCCTCGACTGGTGTTGATTGGCATTGACCGGGCTTCGTATGCCCAGGAAATCCTTGCTTCCGAAGCCGAGGCGGATCCTGTCATTGCGGCATTGCGCGGCAACTTTCCATGGTCGCGCGCGGTCTGGGCGGCGCTGATCGAACGACTCGCGAACGCAGGCGCGAAAGGTATAGTGATCGACCTTGTCTTCGCCAATCCCGGCGAAGGCGACGACGCGCTGCGGCAGATGCTCGAAAAATTCAAAGACCGCGTTGTCACCGGTTGCAACTATTTTCCAGAGGTAACTGATCGCGGAACAAATCGGACCTTGGTCGTTCCCTACCCGGGAATTCTGACGCCCGCGGGTTCAACACCGATCGCGTTAGACGAGCGCGTTGGCCTGATTAACGTCTGGTCCGATGCCGACGGCGTGTTACGCCGGGCGGATTTTCAGGTTCAGAACAAGCAACTGGGCGATGTGGTGACTGCCGGCCCGGAAGTGGTTATTGAGTCGCTCGCGGCGCGAGCGTTGCACAAGCTAGGTGAGCGCGAGCGTATCCCGGACGGTTTTCAACCCCGGCGTTTTCGGTACACCGCGCCACCCGGCCTGGGCTATAGGTTGCACCCGATTGGAGATGTGCTTTCCCCCAAGGCTTGGAAATTAAATTACCGGGACGGCGAAATGTTCCGTGACAAGCTTGTCTTGATTGGCCCGACGGCGAACATCTTCCACGACCTTCACCGCACGCCGTTTTCCGACCTGATGGCCGGACCGGAAATCCATCTCAACATCATCAACGCCGCGCTGCGTGGCGAGTTCCTGCGTGAACTTTCGCCGTGGTCGGGCCGCGGACTCATCGCGCTGGCCGGACTGGTAGCCGCTGCCCTCTGCCGGTTTGTCCGGCAGCCGGTCAAACGGCTTTTTGTGATCCTCGCGTTGAGCGGCGGCTATCTCGTTGGGGCCTTCTGGATGTTCAATCACGCAAACCTCGTGGTCCTCGTCGTTTCCCCAATTCTCGTGCTGCTCACGTCCGGCTTCGCTGCCTTGGGCTACGATTTTGTCGTCGAACGGCTGGAGCGCATGAAACTCCGGCACACCATGGGCCTTTATTTTTCGCCGCGCGTGCTGGAAGCCGTGCTGGCCGATCCCGGTTCCATGAAGCCGCGTCGGGCGGATGTGACGCTGCTCCTCACTGACCTGCGCAACTCCACGCCCCTGGCCGAAGCGCTCGGCCCCAAAGGCATGTTCGAATTGCTCAACCGTGTTTTTGAAGTTCAAACCAACGCCATCATGGGCGAGGAAGGCAACCTGGAACATTTCCTCGGCGACCAGTTCTTGAGCTACTGGGGCGCGCCGCAACCTCAACCTGACGCTGCCGACCGCGCCGCGCAGGCGGCCACGAAATTGATTGCCGCGATGGAGCAACTTCGCGGTTCGTTGCCGCCCGACGTGCAGAAACTGTTTGGCTACGGCGTCGCGCTGCACAGCGGCAGCGTGTTGGTTGGCAACAAAGGCTCGGCCAAGCGGCTTGATTACGGGCTGGTGGGAGACACGGTCAATGAAGCGGCCCGCATCGAAGCGCTCACAAAATACTACGGAGTGCGGTTGCTGGTTTCGGGCGAGACCCTCGCGCAACTCGGCCGGCAAAGCGCTCGCCGGCTCGTGGATCGCGTCATCGTCAAGGGCAAGAGCACACCGGTGGAACTCTACGAGTGTGAGAATCCCTGCACGCTGAGGAATTATTCCGAATTGTGCCGCCGCTACAAAATTGCCTACGACCAATACGTCTCGGGCCGCTTTGCCGACGCGCAGGAGCAGTTTGGAAAGCTCGCCACTGAATTCGACGACGTCCCCAGCCGCACGCTCGCCTCACGCTGCGCCCAACTCGCCGCCGCGCCGCCTCCCGATTGGCAAGGCGTTTGGAAAATGGACGCGAAGTAGTCGAATCAGGCGCGAAGCAATTTGACGAAGACAATAAACGTAACTCTCGTTGAGTTCGTTGTGCTCCGTCCTTTCGGCGAACGGTTGGCGAAGCACGCGACCGATTAACTGCGTCATGGTCTTCTGCTTCGCCAGTTCAGCGAGGTAGGTCTTGACCTCGTCGAGAACGCGCAATGGGTATTTCTTCAGCTCCATCTGCCAATTTAGAATGAGACTCGCCCTCACCCTAACCCTCTCCCCCGTGGAGAGGGAACAGCAATCGAATGCATCGAGCCTTTTGAAAGTCGACATACCTGTCTTCGCCGATTGGCAATTCGCAGCGGAGGACAAACGAACTCTCAGGCACATTCGCAACGCACGAAACCAGCGAACGATCTCCCTCTCCTTGGGGAGAGGGCCGGAGCGAGGGAGGTCGTAATTAATCCGCAAACCGAAAGTAATAACAGTCGCGGTCGAGGCAGCGAAAAAGTGGCTCACAACGCTGGGTTGCGGGGGAACTTCGCGTAGGGCAAACGTGCGCCGCGATATTGTGTTCGGTCAGCGCGGATGGCTTCCGGCGCGGGAAACAGGGAAGCCCCACTCGCGCCAATGATGTCATCCTGATCCACGCCGTCGCCGCTCACGCCGATAGCGCCGATCAGCACGCCGTCGCGATAGAGCGGGAAACCGCCGGGAAAAATCGTAATGCCGTTCGGCAGGTTGGGATTCACGTTGGTGGAGGTACTGAACACGACGCCATTGACGGGATTGGTCGCGACGATGCTGGCCGGGGTGATAATCGAAAACCGTTCCTGCAATTCGAAAAACAAACCCGGCTGCGTGCCGCTGATGCCGGGCGGATAAAGACTTTGCGCGAGGAAACCAACCGTCCGCGCCGAGTAGGCGCGATTCGTCGCTGAAAAGAATATCGCCGTGCGCGCCTTTTGCACTGAGACATCCCAACTGAATCGCGTCGTGTCTGGCGAAGTGCAGAACGAACCGAGAATCACCGGGGGGTTACCCGGCAGGTTTGGGTTGTTTACCACGGAAATGAATACTTGCGCGGCCTGTCCGCGCGGCAGCCGGATGCCTGCGCGCGTGCTGCGGGCGCGATTGGCTGCGGCAACGATGATGTTCGTCACTTCCACGGCCGTGAGTCTGCTCGTGCCGTTCGGCAGTCCCACCGCGGACGGATCCGCGATGATCGGAATCCGCAGCTCGCCCGTGGTGCCGCCCAGCGTAAGCGGCGGATAAGCAATCGGACCAGGACCTGCAGTCACGGGAAACGCGGGGTCGCTGACGCCGATGCTGCCGAATGGAGACACACTCGGCAGGCTCGTCGTGCTGAACACATAGGGCAGCCGAATCCCGTCAATCGTCACGTGGGACCCATGAATTGTTTCGGCGGGCGAAAAGCCGATCTGCCCCGCGAGCGCCACATCCTCGTCCAAGTCCGCGTTGGCGATGGTTTGCGGGGTAATATCGGTGGGTCCGTCGCCATCACCCGCCACACCCACGCCGCCGACCAGGCGGCCATTTTTGTAAAGGGGCACGCCGCCTGGCGTTCCGGCCAGTCCACCGGTGATGGGTGTGGGAACAGGGCCGCCGTTCAAGCCGTTGGTGAAGGCAGGACTGTAACTGGCCGGGTCTTTGAGACGGTTGACATCGGTGAACGGCAGGTTCGAGAAGTTGACACCGACGAGCGGACCGGGCGGCCGGTTCTGCACGCCGGGCGGAAAGTTCTGCTGCACGATAAAGCCCGCTGTGCGTGTCGTGAAAGCATGCTGATCGCTGCTCAGAAACGCCGCCGTGCCGGCCTTGGCAATCGCGTTGGCGACCAGGTTTGTGAAATCGCTCGTGGCGGGCGTTGTGCCGTTCACGCTCCAGACGCCGAGCACGTAGCCCTCGCGATCGGTGACGGCGATGACGCTGTTGGTGGAAATCTGGTTCGCGCGCGTGGCGGCCTGCGCGATCACTTGTTGCACATCGGCCAGCGTGAGTTGGGCGGACGCGCTCAACCTGGGCAGCAGAAGGAATGCGAACGAGAGAAGAATCCGTTTCACAGTTCTGCGTTATTTCAAAGAATGAAAAAGTTTACGCAAGTTTAATCCTTGGTGTGCGCTTGATTTCTTGAAGCAAAAAATCTCTTATGGCGGTAATGCCAGCGCGGCGGAGCCTATCCAGCCTGACTTGGGTTTGTTTCGTGGCCGGATATCTCCCGCTCGTCGTGACAGCCGGCGCGGCGGACACAGGCGATCCCAACCGCTTGAAGCCTCATCAGGCAATCAGCGGCGGCCAGCCCCCACGATCGCCCGCAGTCTTTAATCCCGACCCGAATAAGCTCTCACTTCCGACCAATGCCCCGCCGGCGACGAACTGGTCGCGGAGGATTTCGATCAGCACCAACGCCGCCCCGGTGCCGCCGCTCCAATTCAACCCCGATCCGGGCGCGAGCCTGAAACCGCCGACCAACGCTGCCTCGCCTTTATTCCCTAATGAAGTTGTATTGCCACCCCGCTTCACTCCACCCGCGGTGCCGCCGGAGCAGGCGTTGCCGCGCTCCGACGTGCGCCAGGGAGAAATCCTCCCGCCGCGGACAGCGCCGCCGGGCAGTTTCGGTTTGGAGCCGTTGCCGAAAGATCTGGAGCTGCCACGTGAAAACGCGCGGCGCAATTTGAAGATCGATCAGAAATTCGACGTGCCGCTGTATACGCTACCCCCGGACGCGTATCCCACGAATACCCAACCGCGTCTCGACCGCTGGCGAATCGGGTTCGTGCCCTGGAAACGTTACACGAGCGGCGTGACCGAACAACCGTATGAAACACCCGAGCCGCTGCTTTGGCATCCCTACAAGCAGAGTGTTCTCAAAGGCGACGTGCCGATCATCGGCCAGGACATTTTCCTCAACCTGACCGCCTCCACGCAAACCGAAGTGGAATTTCGCCGCGTGCCGACCGCCAGCGGCGTGAGCGCCGGCGTGCCCGGTGCTTACGAGTTCTTCGGTGAGAGCGAGCAGATCGGGATTCAGAATAACCTGGGATTCTCGGTGGAACTGTTCAAAGGCGAGACGGCGTTCAAGCCGCTGGAATGGGCGATCAAGCTGGAGCCGGTGTTCAACATCAACTATCTCAACGCGCGTGAAACGGGCGTCGTTTCCCCCGACCCGCGCGGTTCGATTGGAGGAAACAACAACACGCCGCCGCCGGATAACGGGTTTGTTTTCAACCCCGGCGACATCGACGATTTGTTGAACGGCCAGGTCGGCCCCGCGGGCAGCTTCCGCGCGCAACGAAATACCGTGCGCACGAAAAATTACTTCGCGTTACAACAGGCGTTCGGGGAAATTCACCTTCGCGACCTGTCGGACAATTACGACTTCATCGCGCTACGCGGGGGTAATCAACCGTTCAACTCCGACTTCCGCGGATTCATCTTCAACGACATCAACCTCGGGGCGCGCGTCTTTGGCAACTGGCGGAACAACCGATTCCAATACAACGTGGCCGGATTAGACATGCGCGAGAAGGACACGAATTCCGAGTTGAACACGTTTGACGACCGCGATCAGGAAGTGGTCATCGCCAATTTTTATTGGCAGGATTTTCTTTGGAAAGGCTACACGGCGCAGTGGAGCTTCCACGCGAATCTCGATCACGGCGGGACGCACTACGACCGCAACGGCAACATCGTCCGCCCCGCGCCTATCGGCACGGTGCGCGAACACGACGTAAACGCCTATTACTTCGGCTGGGCAGGCGACGGGCACATCGGACGCGTGAATGTTTCGCACGCATTTTATCAAGTGCTCGGCGACGACTCGTTCAACGGCCTGGCCGGTCGTCCGGTGAATATCAACGCGCAGATGGCGGCGCTCGAAGTTTCCTATGATCGCGATTGGATGCGTTACAAGGCGTCGCTTTTTTACGCTTCCGGCGATGGCGACACCGAGGGCGGCACGGCGAACGGCTTCGACACGATTCTGGACAATCCGAACTTCACTGGCGGGCCGTTCAGCTACTGGACGCGCCAGGGCTTTAATCTGGGCGGAACACTGGTGAACTTGAAGCAACGCGGCAGTCTGGTGCCGAACCTGCGCACGAGCAAAACTCAAGGACAGGCGAACTTCGTCAATCCGGGTGTGTTCCTCTCCGGGCTTGGCGCGGAGATCGAGGTCACGCCGAAGCTCCGCTCGTTTATCAACGCGAATTACATCCGTTTCATCGACACCGATCCGATCAAGACGGCGCTGCTCACGGACAGGGTTGACAACGAAGTCGGCTGGGACTTGAGCCTCGGTTGCCAATATCGCCCGCTCCTCACGGACAACATCATCATCTCCGCCGGTTTCGCAGCGCTGATTCCCGGTCGCGGTTTCAAAGACATTTACCAGACGAGCACTGATCCCGTGCCGGGCTTTGACCGGACGGACCGCCGTGGGCACGTGGATGATTTTCTTTACAGCGGATTGGTCGCCATCACACTGACTTACTGATTCATGCGAATGCTCTACCAGCGGTGTCGCAGCAACGGACCCGATCCTGCGGATTTGGATTGGCAGTCGGCGAATGGCGGGCGAATGGGTGTCAGTCTTAACGCTCACCCTCACCCCAGCCCTCTCCCCCAGGGAGAGGGAGGGCAAACCTGGGCTCGGGGAAAACTCGGTCGTCGTTTCGGCAGTCGCCGCCTTGCGGCTGATTTATTCATACCGCGCGCGAAAACCATGAGTGTTCGAAATCCACATAGACTGCCGACGATTCTCCCTCTCCTGGGGGTGAGGGCGAGCGTGCATCTAACTTCTCCCCACCCATCGCTCCTCGCTTTCGTTGCCATCGTCCTGTCGTTCATTGCGTTCTCGCCTCACACCTGGGCCGACGAGTCGGCGTCCGGCCCGGAGATCTCCGTCCCGAGAGAATTGCCCCGCGCCGGGACGCATCGGTTGCCGGAGCGAAACCGGATCGATCAATTGCAGTTGGAGGCTGACCACAAGAGCGTCGGCTGTCTCGAATGTCACTCGGGCAGCGAGCCAATGCACGCCTCGCCAAACGTGGTGCTCGGCTGCACGGATTGCCACGGCGGCAACGCCACGCCCGGCCTCACGCAACGCAAGGCGCATGTTCAGCCGCGCAATCCGGTTTTCTGGCAAAGCTCGGCCAATCCGAATGACTCCAGCGTGTTGCTCAACCATGAATCGGCTGAGTTCATTCAGTTCGTGAACCCTGGTGATTTGCGCGTCGCGGACACGGCGTGCGGCCTTTGCCACGGTGAGATCGTAAAAAATGTCGGACACAGCATGATGCGCCACGGCGCGATGCTCTGGGGCGCGGCGCTCTACAACAACGGCAGTTACCCGCACAAGGATTATCGTTTCGGCCAGGCTTACGGGCTGGACGGCGCGCCGTTGCGTTTGGAAAGTCCCGTGCCAGTAACGCCGGAGATGACGCGGCAACACGGCATATTGCCGTTCATTGATCCGCTGCCACGCTTTGCGTTGAGCCAGCCGGGCAACATTCTGCGCATCTTCGAGCGCGGCGGGGAAAAACAACTTCAACTCGGCAATCCGAATCCTTTTGAACCGCCCGGCAAACCGCTGCGCCGCCTCTCCGAGCGCGGTATGGGCACTCTCAATCGCATTGACCCCGTGTTCCTCAATTTGCAGAAGACGCGCCTGCACGATCCGCTGCTCGACTTCATGGGATCGAACAATCATCCAGGTGATTATCGCTCCAGCGGCTGCACGGCGTGCCACGTGGTCTATGCCAACGATCGATCACCCACGCACTCCGGCTGGTATTCGAAATTTGGCCACCAGGGATTGAGCTTCAGCGACGACAAGGCGATCCGAAAAGACGAGCGCGGTCATCCCATCAAGCACCAATTCACTCGCGCCATCCCGACCGCGCAGTGCATGAACTGCCACATGCACCAGGGCAATCTCTTCGTCAATCCGTATCTCGGCTACACCTGGTGGGACCAGGAAAGCGATGGCGAATTCATGTATCCAAAAGAGCAAAAGAATCCGACCGACGAGGAGATGGTTCGCGCCATCCAAAAGAATCCCGAAGCCGCCGCCGCGCGCGGCCTGTGGAGCGACCTGGAGTTTCTGGAAAAGGTGGCGGAGCTGAATCCGAAGCTGAAGCAAACGCAATTTGCCGACTATCATGGGCACGGTTGGGTGTTTCGCGCCGTGTTCAAGAAGGACCGCCATGGCCAATTGCTCGATCTCGACGGCATCCCAATCTCGCACGACGACCCGATGAAGTTCGCGAAGGCCATCCACCTCAAGGATGCGCATCTTGCCAAAGGAATGCAGTGCGCCGACTGCCATTTCGAGGCTGACGTTCACGGCAACGGACTGCTGTACGGCGAGCCACGCGCCGCGACGACCATTGAGTGCATTGATTGCCACGGCACGATCAACGCGCGTCCGACGCTGATGACCTCCGGCAGCGGCGGCCGGATTGATTTACGGGAGAGCAACACGCCCTATGGCCCGAGGTTTTATTGGCAGGGGAATGAGCTGTTTCAGCGTTCGACGATGACGCCCGACGTGCGGTGGAAAGTGCCGCAAACGGTGGATACGATTGATCCGAGCTCACCACACTTCAATCCGAAGTCAGCTTACGCAAAAACGCTGCGGCGCGACGGCACGGCGTGGGGTGACGTGACGGCGTTGGCGGACTGCAAGCGAGAACTGGCGCACGATAACGGCAACATCTCCTGCCAGATCTGCCATTCGTCGTGGGCGACGGCGTGTTTCGGCTGTCACTTGCCGATGCGCGCGAACCAGCGCGTGGCGTTGAACAAGTTCGAAGGCATGACCACGCGCAACTTCACCTCCTACAACCCGCAGGTCGTGCGCGATGATGTGTTCCAACTGGGCATTGACGGCACGGTGAAGAGTAACCGGCTGGCGGTGCTTCGTTCGTCGAGCGCGGTCATCGTTGGTTCGCAAAACGCCAACCGTGAATGGGTGTATTCGCAGCAACAAACCGTCAGCGCCGAGGGGTATAGCGGCCAGGCATTCAATCCGCATTTCCCGCACACGACCAGCGGCAAGGGCACGACGAAAAACTGCACCGATTGCCATGTCTCCAAAGACAACGACAATAATGCCTGGATGGCTCAAATGCTCGGGTTCGGCAACGGCACGGTGAATTTCTTCGGCCGCTACGCTTACGTGGGTGCGGGCAATGATGGACTCTACGGCGTCGCCTGGACCGAACAGGAAGAACCGCAGGCCGCAATGGGCAGTCACCTGCACCGGCTGGCCTACCCGGACAATTTCAAGAAACACGTTGAGGAGAACAAAGCCGTGTTGAAGGAAGCCCATCACCATCACGCGACCGAGATCCTCGATCTCACGCTGCGTGGCGAATACCTCTACACGGCCAACGGTGCGGACGGCTTTGAGGTTTTCGACGTGGCGAACATCGATCAAAAAGGGTTCTCGGAGCGCATCGTCACCGCGCCGGTGTCGCCGCTCGGTCAGCGTACTTACGTCCGAACCCGATACGCCACCAGCGTCACGCTGCCAAGCACTCTGGGCATCGATCCACTGCGACAGCGGTTGCCGGAAAACGAGGAACAGCCCGCCAGTCCAATCTATGCCTGGGTGTTTGTCACGGATCGCGAAGAAGGTCTGGTGATGGTTTCGGTCGGCACGCTCGTGGACGGCGATCCCAACAACAATTTTCTCGATAAGGAAAAGATTATTCGCTTCAACCCCGAAGGCAAACTCACCGGCGCCATGCACAGCACCATGGCCGGCACGAATCTCTATGTTGTCTGCAGGAATGGTTTGTTCGTCGTCAGCCTGCGCAATGACAAGCTTGAGGAACCGACGCTGGCGGGTGAGGTGACGGCCGGGCTGAAAAACCCGCGCCACGTCAGCGTGCAGTTCCGTTACGCCTTCGTGACCGACGACGAAGGGTTCAAAGTCGTGGACATCACCAACCCGATCCGGCCGCGCCTGATTCCCGAGGCCACCCTTCCGCTCAAACAGGCGCAGCGCTTTTACGTCGCCCGCACTTACGCCTACGTGGCGAACGGGCCGGAAGGACTGGCTTTCATCAACATTGAAAACCCTGAAAAGCCGCGGCTGGAAAAAATGTATGATGCCGACGGCCGGCTCAATGACACCCGTGCCGTTCAAATCGGTTCCGTCAACGCCTCGATGTTCGCGCTCGTTGCTGATGGAAGGAACGGCTTGCGCGTGTTCCAGATGATATCACCAGAAAATGTGCCGGGCCACATGGGCTTCAGCCCCGCGCCAAATCCCAAGCTCGTCGCCACATTCCGGACGAAAGGCCCTGCGATCGCCGTGTCCCGCGGCCTCGACCGCGACCGCGTCGTGGATGAGAGCGGAAATCAAACCGTTGTTTTTGGCCGGCGAGGCTCGCGACCGTTCAACCTGGAGGAGATGCGGAAGTTTTATTGGCGCAGTAACTCGCTCTACACTGTTGAGGATGTCATCACGCGCGACGGCAAGTTGCAGACAGAGTCGGGCGCAGAATTGAAAGCCGCCGGAGAATTCAAACCGCTGGTTGAAGAAACCGCCTCCCGGCCGATGGCCAACGAGCGATTGATACGAAGAGGAAAATGACAAACTCGATCGTCAGAGCCTTGTCATTCGCGTTGCTCGCGCCCGTCCTGCCGTTGTGCGCGCAGGACAGCGTGACGACGTTGGCTGGACAGGCCGTGACTGCAGGAAGCAGCAACGGGCCTGTCACCAGTGCCCTTTTCAGCACTCCTGCCGCCATTGTTGCCGACTCGAGCGGAAATCTTTACGTCGCCGACAGCCAAAACCACACGATCCGCAAAATCGGCACAAACGGCCTGGTGAGCACATTTGCCGGCCACGCAGGAGCGGCGGGCAGCGGCGATGGGTCGGGGACTCAAGCAAGGTTCGATACTCCATTCGGCATCGCCATTGATCTGATCGGAAATTTATTTGTGTCGGATACAGGCAATCACACCATCCGCATGATCACCGCCGGTGGTGTCGTAACGACCCTCGCGGGTATGGCCGGACAGAGCGGTTTCACCAATGGCATCGGCACAAACGCTCGATTCAACTCGCCGCTCGGCATGGTCGTCGCGACGAACGGGACAATCTACGTCGCGGATTGCGGCAATCACGTTATCCGCGCGATATCGTCTGGTGGAGCAGTGACAACATTGGCGGGCAGTCCTGAAACGTGGGGCCGTGACGACGGTGCAGGCAGCAGCGCACGCTTCAACGGCCCGGTCGGGCTGGCGTTGGACAATCAAGGGAATCTTTTTGTAAGCGATTCCAACAATCATACCATCCGAAAAATCGCGCCCGGCGGAATGGTTGCCACCTGGGCCGGCGTCCCCGAGGTGGACGGCTGTGTGGATGGTGACAGACTGACCGCAAGGTTTTCCAAACCAGCGGAGCTCGCGTTTGACAAACAGGGAGACCTGTTCGTCGCCGATTCGTTCAACCATGTCATCCGCAGAATCTCAAGCGATGGAAAAGTGTCCTCAGTGACCGGTGTTGCGGGTTCCCACGGATCAGCCGACGGCATCAACGGTCAGGCGCGCTTATTTAATCCTTATGGTGTCGTCATTTGTCCCGATGGCTCATTGGTGGTCGCGGACGCCTACAACGAGTTGATTCGGGTGGTACTGGTACCGTTCAAAGCGGGAGTTTATTTCTCAGGCGGGAGCCCCGGCGCGACCCTCTCATGGAATTCAGTCGTCGGAAAAGATTATCAGGTTCAATATTGCAGCACGTTTGCTTTCGCGTCATGGGTTGACCTGGGTGGGCCGGTCACGGCGACCAACCTCAGCACCAGTCTGATTGACAACATCGGCAATCCGGAAGGCCAAAGATTTTACCGCATCATCGTTGCGCCATGACACAATCACCCGAATAGACCACCTTAGCCGGAACGATGCAATTGAGATGAAGCGTACTCCCTCACCCCGGCCCTCTCCCCAAGGAGAGGGAGGACAATTGGCAGCGCTGGAAAATACGAACCATTTGGTCCTCATTCCTGCACGGGTCCAAAACGCGTTCCCTCTCCTGGGGCTGCGGACGAAGTCTCGGCGAAAGACAAAAACCTTCTGGGTCAGGGTGATGGGGGGGGCCAATTTTTAACTGAATCGCTCCGGCTTGGCGGAAGCATTATTCGAATATGGAACAATTGATTCTCCATCTCATCGGGGATTTCGTGACACAGAGCGACTGGATGGCTCGCAATAAGGAGAAGTACTCCTGGCCGGCACTGTGTCATGCGGTCATGTACAGTGTTCCGTTCTTTCTGATTGGGTCGGCGGCGGCTGTGGGGATGATTTTCGCGACGCATTTCCTGATCGATCGCTTCCGTTTGGTTCGCTATCTGATCTGGGTGAAGAACGGGATTGGACCCGGGTCACACCCGTGGGCCGAATGTTCCGAAACCGGCTTTCACAGAAGCATGCCGGAGTGGCTGGCGAAGTGGCTAATGATCATTGTGGACGGGACTCTACACCTGGCGTGCAACTACTGTGCGCTCCGCTGGCTCTGACCAGTCTGGAAGCGAGTGGATTAACCACGGACGACGATGGATCGGAGGAATTTAGATCCGTGAAATCTGGGGGAAATGAACTCGGACGACTAAACCACGGATTACGCGGATCACGCGGATGGGAAGGAAATTGAGTCCGTGAAATCTGTGAAATCCGCGGTCAAGAAGGTCGTGAAATGAACCACGGAGGATTCAACTACGGATTACGCGGATACCCGCGTTCCTGGCCTGAGGTTTAATGCAGGACTTTGTTGAAGGGCAAGACGACGTGCGGCTGAACGAGATGGTGGAGCGGGCTGCTGCTTCGCTTTCGGCCGCGCACCGACGCCAACTGAAACGGCAGGATTCTTGACACCACTGTCCAGACCTTACCGTCAGAGATCTGGCTGGATATCCTTCAGACGTGTCAGGTGCGCTGGCACACTTTAACGCTCCCGCAAGGGCTTTTCTCGCTTTCTCAGCACAAGTTTTCCTCCCGTATCGGCAGGTGGCACACAAGCTGCCCTCGTGGGCGCGTGATTAATGCAAGGGTCCAGTTGTCGGAAGACCTGACTCCCATGCGTCGCGCAGGTTAATGGCAGGATTCTAAAAGATCCATTTATGAAAAACTCCAGCTCAACGAATTCGCAAAGTTCTCCCAATCCCTCGGCCCCGCAGGAGACGCGGGTTTCTCCGTGGCAGCGGCTGAAAAACAAACGAATTTCGTACTTAACTCTCCCCTTGATCATCATGGCGACGGTGACGGAATTCATCATCCTGGCGACCGGATGGAAGTATCAGCAAGTGGTCTGTCTGCCCCAGGGAATGGGAGTCGTTCTTTTTGGCATCGGCCCGATCGGCGCGACCATCCTCGCAGTGGAGTTGCTCAAGTTGCCGTTGGCCATTTGGACCGCTTCTCGTGAGGGCCGGCAAAAGGCGTGGATGCTCATCGTGGGGTTGCCTCTGATTTGTCTCCTTACGTTCCAATTGGTCAAGGACATGGCGGTGTATGAGATGGGCGTTGCCATGACTCCAGCCAGCCAGATGCTCGAGAAGGCGTCCGCAGAGGAAATCAAAATCTCCCAACTCAAAGGCGAACTGACGGCCATCGAGGAGAAGAAAGCGGACCGCGAACGCACGGTTGCCGAGCTGGCCGCGAAGCAGGCCAAGGCCACGGCCGACCTCGAGGAGTCGCTCAAACGCAATGAAGCGACGCGCCAGGACGCAATCACCCTGACGGAATATCAGAAGAAGGAGTTGTCCGAGGTGGAAGCCCGCCAGGCCACCATCATCAAGCAGTTCAATGCCGACACCGAACAGCTCACCAAAGCCATTGCCGATCTGCGCGCACGCCGCGAAACCGAGGTGGGCAGGGCCACCACATGGAACGCTCAGGAGGCCCGCATTGACAATGCCTATCAGGCGAAGTTGGCCGATTACACCAATAAGAAAGCGGCTTATGACAAAGACAAGGCGGAGTACGAAAACGCCGGTTTTCTCAAGCGTCAGGTGTTGAAAGAACCCGTTGATCCCGGTGTGCCACCCGTGCGCGACTCCAACACGATTCTTAAACCCACTTTGGTCGCGGAGATCGACGCTCAAATCAGTGCGAAAGAAGCCGAGTTGCTCGCTGTCAATAACAAGCGCCGCGACCGCGTTGCCCAGGTGGACGCCGATGCCCGTCGGCTGCGCGAGGAGTTCGACCGTCGCTCCACCACCAAGCGCGAGGAGACAGATCGCAAGCGCGAGGAATTGTCGACAGCCCAGGCTTTGGTGGTTACCGAGTTGAAGGCAGAAGAAAAAAAGAGTGGCCAGGAGTTGGCGGCGGCCGTTCAGAAAGTGGATGGAATTCGCGCGGAAATGGATGCCAGCCGCAAGAGGGCTGAAGGATTCTACGAGGCGCGTGAGGCCTCAATCAGGAAAACTCAAGTGCACCGCATCGCCACCACGGTGGAAATCATTCGTGGCCTGTTCAAGGGGGAGCGCCCCATGTCCATCACGGCCAGCGCCAGGGAGCGCGGCGACATACTCACCGATCAGATCAGCATGGTGCGAATCTGGGTTTACCCGGTGCTGGCTTTCATCGTCGCATTCCTTCCGACGTTGATGGTTGAAGTCGGTTTCCGCACGATTTTCAAACCGGAGCAGCAGCAGCAGCGACGCCCCGCGCATCGCCTCGGCTTTTTCGGTCGCCGCCTGCATGGTCTCTACATCCGCGCCGGCCGCCACAAAGTTTTGCGCGCCGAACGCATGGCCCGCGAAGCCTCCGGCGAAATCGCCGCTCGCGACGAGGCGCTTGCGGCCGAGAAGGTAGCTTCGGAAAAGGTGTTGGCCGGGAAGGAAGCCGAGTTGCAGGCTGCTCGCGAGGCTTTGGCCGCCGCCGCTGTGGGGCAGAAAGAACAATTGAAGAAGAAGGAAGAGGAGTGGGTCGCCAAGCTGGCCGGCATGGCTGATTCACTCAACCGCGCGATCGTTGAGAAGGACGAGTTGCGCGATTTGCAGAGGTCCGAGATCGAACGCCAGGTTCAAATGCGGCAAAATGGCTGGTCGGATCGCCTGACCCAATTGCGTCAGGAACTGGACGCACAGCGAGCTGCGAGTGAAGCGGAGCGCACGGCGCTGATCCAGGAGAATCACAAGAAACTGATGGAAATGTCGGAGGATTGTAAAGACAAGATCTCTCAGGCCCGTCGCCAGGTGTCCGATGCCGAACTGGCTACCATGGACGCCTCCGCCAAATTGGCGCATGACTTGAAGGAGGCCCTGGAGGCGAGGGACACGGCGGAATCCCGCCTGAAACATCAGTCGGATACGTTCTCACGCCAACTGTCGCAGGCGAAGGAGGACGCCGCACGCGAACTGGAGAAGACTGTCCGAGTGGAGAAGCACCGGTTTGAGGTGCAGCAATCGGCATTTGACAAGGCGCTGGCGCAGCGTGAACGGGAATTCTCCCTCAAATTCGACGCCAAGCTGGTGGAGGAAAAGAGCAAGATTGAGCAGGAGGCCCGCCGCCGGGAGGCGGAGCTTGAGCGCCAACTGGAGACCCGTGCCCGTGAGGCGGACTCACGCTGGAGCAAAGAGGTGCAGCAGTTGGAAGAAACCACCCATTCCAGGCTTAAACAAAAGGAGCAACATTTGCAGGCGCAGGCGGACGTCCGCTTAAGCGACGCACTGAAGCAGGCCGAAGAGGAGTTGCGGCGCCGGGAATTGGAATTGGAACGTGAACTTGACAGCCGATCGCGCGAAGCCGAAGCGCGGCTGAAGCAGGAATTGCAGCAGAAGGAAGAACTGTTCCTGTCCAAATCGCGCCAACGTGACCAGGAATGGCAGGCGAAGTTGGACGCCATCCGAGTCGAGTTGCAGACACAGGCCGAGCAGGAAATCCGTCGCCGCGAAGCCGAGTCCGCCGAAGCCCGTTCACGGGCCCTACGGGAGATGGAAGTCAGGCTGCGCAACGAAATCCAGGAGAACGACCAGGCGGCAAGGGTCGAAGCCACGCGGCGCGAGCAGGACCTGCTTGCCCAGTTGGCCGCGCAGGCGGAGGCCCGCCAGGTGGCCGAGAAAGAGCGCGACGAGGCCAAGGAATCCACTACGCATTTCTACCACGAGGTGCAGGAGATGAAGAATCGACTGACGGAAGCAACCTCATTGCTCACCGGCTCGAAAGGCGGAAATGGAAACGGAAACGGGAGACATTTGGCCGGAGCCGGGAAGAATGGCCATTAGTAGTTTGCTCGCGGCGGACCGGGAATATCCGGGCGAGCAATGATTTGCTGTGGGTCAGCCAATTCAACGTCACCGGTGACTTTTGTCACCGGTGATTTTTTTTCTCAGCTCCGACGAACTTGAGGAATTGCGGAGCTGCTGCTGCTGCTGCTGCTGCTGCTGCTGCTGCTCT
>Ga0075421_100001857_pt1 | contig 24959 bp, 25 predicted proteins | sample SoiMetdeltSBSDD5_FD_75292 | JGI IMG/M metagenome (GOLD analysis project Ga0075421, IMG submission 75292) | Bulk soil microbial communities from a Populus tree surrounding site in Tennessee, USA - Soil MetaG P. deltoides SBSDD5 | ecosystem: Environmental > Terrestrial > Soil > Tree plantation... | reverse complement strand
CGCCCAGCACGGCCACGAGACAGATGAGAATCGACAGCGACAGCGGGAAGACCGACTCGGGATCGATGAACAGGACGTATTGCGCGTAGAAGGTGCCGCAGGCCGCCGTGAGGGCCGCCGAGATTCCGAAGGCCACGCGCTTGGTGCGCGCGACGCGGACGCCGAGACTGGCGGCCGCGTCCTGCTCCTCGCGCACGGCGCGAAAGTAATAGCCGAGGCGCGAGCGCTCGATGAGCCACGTGGCCACCAGTCCGATCACCAGCAATCCGAGCACGATGTAGTAGTAGACGGCCTTCGACTGGTGGAACTGGAAGTTCACGAGGCTGTCCGGCCGCTTGACCGGGATGTAGAGGCCGCGCGCCGCGCCGATGAGCTCCCAGTTCACGGCCAGGATGTGCACGATCTCGCCGACCGCGATGGTGGCGATGGCGAAGTAGTGACCGCGCAGCCGGAAGACCGGCGCCCCGATGAGCTGCGACAGCGCGACGGCCAGAAGCGCGCCGACGACCATGGCCACCCACGGCGACGCCACGTCCCTGGCGACGAACATGCCGGACGTATACGCGCCGGTGCCGAAGAAGATCGCGTGGCCCAGCGAGATCTGGCCGCAGTAGCCGGCGAGGATGTTCCACGCCTGCGCGAGGGTGGCGAAGAGGAAGATGCGGATCAGCACGTCGCGCGGGTAGGGCAGCGCGACGACAGCGGGCACCAGCAACGCGACACCGAGCAACGCGATGGCGACGGCCATGCGCCCGCGCGGCATCAGAAGCGGCCGAAGAGGCCTTGCGGCCGCCAGAGCACGACGCCGAGGTAGAGCGCGAAGACGCCGACGAGCTTGAGCGACGGATCGATGAGAAGGCCGCCCAGGATCTCCACCAGGCCCACGACCACGCCACCGGCGAGCGTGGCCGGCACGTTGCCGAAGCCGCCGAGCGCGACCGCGACATACGCGAGCAGCGCGAACGACGCGCCGACGTCGGGGAACACGTAGAAGAACGTCGCGAGCAGCGCCCCGGCCACACCGACGCAGGCGCCGCCGAGCGCCCAGCCCAGCGCGAACATCTGCTGCGTGTCGATGCCCATCAGCGAGGCGGCCTGGCGGTCCTGCGCGGTCGCCTGGAGGGCCAGGCCGGTCTCCGTGCGGGTGATGAACCAGTAGAGGAGGCCGAAGGCGAGCAGCGCGCCGGCGCTGGCGACGAGCTGCGGCAGTCCGATGAATACGCCGGCCACGGCCAGGCGGCCCTGCACGAGCGGCTCTTTCACCAGGTGAAAGTCCGCGCCCCAGAGCGCCTGCGCCGCCGATCTGAGGAACACGGCAAGGCCGAACGTGGCGAAGATCTGCGCCAGCATCGGCGCGCCGAGAATGAAGCGGACCAGCCCGTGGTAGGTCACCCAGCCGAGGGCGGCGAGGGCGAGCACGGTCAGCGGCAGCGACACCAGGGGATCGAGGCGCCACAGCGCCCACGCCCAGAAGCTCGCGAACATGGCGAGCATCAGAAACTCGCCGTGGGCGAAGTTGACGATCTCCATCAGCCCGAAGATCAGCGAGAGTCCGGCGGCGATGAGCGCGTAGACGAGCCCCATCAAGAGGCCGCCGACGACTCCCTGGAGGACGAGCTCGGCCGTCAGCGCCGCTTACTTATGGTCTTTCCACGCGGGCAGTGGGTAGACCACGTCGGCGGCGGCGAGCTCGAAGGGATAGATGGTGACGTACTTGCCGCCCTGCGCCTGCTGCAGGATGGCGCGCACGCCGCTGTTCTGTCCCTTCTCGTCGAACTTCACGCCGGTCCACGGCATGATGAGCTGATCGCCGGGGATGTTGGTCGCGACCAGCGCCTTGCGGATCGCCTCGGGATCGGTGGACTTCGCGCGGTTGATGGCGTCGGCCAGGGTGATGAACCCGGTGAACGCGCGGGCCGGGGCGTCGGAGATGTCGCGGCCACCCGCCTTCTTGAACAGCTCGTTCACCTGATTGATCATCGGCTTCTTGCCGGCGAGGTCGAGGGCGAATGGCGCCCGCGTGATGTGCCCCTCGGCGTCCTTGCCCATCTCCTTCAAGAAGGTCGGGTCCGTCCAGCCCGCGTTCTGCGCGATCAGCAGCCGCGGGCTGTAGTCGAGGTTCTTGGCGGTGCGCACGAAGAGGATCGCGTCGTTCGTGTACGAGGAGGGCAGCAGCACGTCGGCGTTGGCGGCCTTCAGCTTGCCGACCTCGGCGTCGAGGCTGGTGGCCTTGTCACGATAGGTGATCTTCGCCACCACCTCGTAGCCGGCCTTCTTCGCGAGCTCCTCCTGCACCTTGGCGGAGTCCGAGCCGAACTGCGTGGCCTCGTGCATGATGGCCACCGACTTGATCTTCACGCTTCGCCGCTTCTCGAGGTCGCGCATGAAGTCGAACATCGCCTGGCTGAAGTGCCCATCGTGCGGCGAGGTGCGGAAGAACCACTTCAAGCCGCGCTCCGTGAGCGCCGGCGATGAGGACTCCGCGTTCAGGTGCGGGATCCCGTTGCGCTCGGCCACCTGCGCGATCGTCTGGGTCACGCCGGAAAAGTACGCGCCGAACAGCGCGTGCACCTTCTCCTGGGTGACGAGCCGCTCGGCCTCGGCCTGGCCCAGGTCCGGCTTGCCCTGGTGATCCACGACCACCACGCGGATCCTGGCGCCCCCCAGCCCCGGCAGCCCTTCGCCTTTGCCGAGGGGCATGTTGAGATCGTGGTTGCCGTTCACGATGTCGGCCGCCAGCTTGACGGCGTTCACGCAATCGATGCCGACCTGCGCCGCGTTGCCGGACATCGGGTACAGCACACCGATGACGACGTCCTTCGGCTGTGCCACGGGCGCGCCTGCGAGAGCGGCCACGCTGGCGATGATGGCGAGGAGCGAGAGCCACACACGGGTCATGGGAGGTCCTCCGTGCCGCGCATGCTATCAGCTTTTCCGGGACACCGCGCCGCTCTCGCTGGCACCCGCCTTGCTCGGTTGTCGCGTGGGAGGCTCGCGGACATGAACTGGTTTGCGCTCGCTCTGCTCCTCGTCTCCTCCACCGCGGCGTCGGTCGACGCGCAGGACCGCCCGGCCGCCGGCGTCAATCGTGAGCAAGGCGCGCCGGGCAGCGCGGGGCCCAAGACAGACGGCGTGGTACAGCGTGGCCAGCAGCCGAACGCCGCCGAGGTGCGTCCCGGCAATCGCGACGGCGACGCACCGTCGGCGTCGGCCGGCAACGTGGTCACGCGCTCGGAGACGCGCATCTTCGGCCTGCCGGTGACGGCGGCCATGCTCCTCGGCGCCGTCGTGCTGACGCTGCTCGTGGTGGCGGGCGTCGCCATTCCGGCCGCGCGCCGTCGCGACCGCGCGCGCGGCGGCGGCACGTACGGCGGCCGTCCGTAGGCGCGCTCACGCCCGCATCCGGCCGCTGCCCCCGCGGAGCCGTGGATCCAGGAGATCACGGAGCGCGTCGCCCAGCATGTTGAAGCCGAAGACCGCGAGCGAGATCGCCGCGCCGGGGCACAGCGCCATCCACGGCGCGTGGTACATGAAGGAGCGCCCCGAGCCCGACAGCATCCCGCCCCACGAGGGATAGGGCGGTGGCACTCCGAATCCCAGGAAGGACAGCGCCGACTCCGCGAGGATGACCGTCCCCAGCGCCACGGTGGCGAGGATGATGATCGTCGCCATGACGTTCGGCAGCACGTGTCGCATCACGATGCGCGCGTGCCCGCTGCCGAGGGCGCGCGCCGCTTCGACATACGGATGTTGCAGCGCGGCCAGCGTCGCGCCGCGGATCACGCGTGACGTGCCGGCTGCGCCGAGAATCCCGAGGGCGAGAATGAGATTGAGCAGCCCGGGCCCGAGCGCCGCCAGCATGGACAAGATGATCACGAGGGCCGGGAACGACATCCACGCGTCGACCACGCGCTGAACGGCGATGTCGTAGACGCCACCGACGTATGCACTGGAGACGCCCACGAGGGTCGCGAGCAGGGTGACCAGCGCGACCGTGGCAAAGCCCACGGTGACCGAGATCCGCGCGCCATACACGACACGGCTCCAGATGTCTCGCGCGAGATTGTCGGTGCCCATCCAGAACTGCGCGCTGGGCGGCTTCATGCGCGCACCACTGATCGCGTGATCGTACGGGTAGGGCGCGATCTGGTCCGCGAACACCGCGAGCAGGACGAGCACGACGACGATGACAGCCCCGATGGCGCCCAGGGGCTTGCGCCACGCCTGCCGCAACACGCGGACGGCCGTCGGCGACACGCGCAGCGCCGGGGTCGCCGCCCGCGACACGGGAATGGTGTCGACGGCCTTGGCCACGTCCGTCAGTACCTGATGCGCGGGTCCAGCAACGCGTAGGTGAGATCGACCGCGAGGTTCGTGGCGACGATGATCATCACGATCAGGAGATTGATGCCCTGAATGACCGGATAGTCCCGCTGGAGGATCGCCTCCACGAGGAACTGTCCCATGCCCGGGATCCCGAAGATCGTCTCGACGATCACCGCGCCGCCCGCGATCTGGGCCACCTGCAGACCGAGCACGGTGACGACGGGAATCACGGCGTTCTTGAGGCTGTGCTTCAGCACGACCGTCCGCTCGCGGAGGCCCTTGGCCCATGCCGTGCGGACGTAGTCCTGGCGCAGCACCTCGAGCAGCATGCCGCGCGTGAGCCGCATGATGGCGGCGGCGGAGGCGATTCCGAGAATGGTGGCCGGCAGGGCGAACTGCCGAGCGTACGCCGCCGGATCGTCCGAGAAGCGGACGAACGTGCTCACCGGACTCCATCCCCACCAGATCGCGGGCAGCAGGATGATCACGATCGCCATCACGAAGGCAGGAATCGACAGACCCAGGATGGCCGCGCTCCGCGCGACGAAGTCGAGCGGTCCGTCCTGGCGCACGGCGGCGATGATGCCGATGGGGACGCCGATCAGGATCGCGACCGCCAGCGCCTCGAAACCCAGCAGCGCCGTCACCGGCAACCGCCGACCGAGCTCGTCGACCACGGACTGTCGCGTCCATAGCGACTCGCCCAGGTCGCCGCGGACGACACGGCCCAGCCACTCGACGTATTGCACGGCGATCGGCCGGTCCAGTCCAAGCTTCGCGCGCATCTCCTCGATGTCCTTGGCGTAGGACTTCTCCTCGAACATCAGCTGGACGACGTCGCCCGGAATGAGGCGCGGGAGGGTGAAGACGATGAGGGAGGCGATGAGCAGCGAGGGAACGGCGACGATGAACCGGCGGAAGACGTATCTTCGCATCGCCGTGGTGCCGCGCCGCGCCACCTCTTCTGGAGCGGCGCGGCCGTCTATCTACTTGTCGATCCAGGCGGCCATCATGCGCCCGCCGTAATCGAAGCCGTTGTTCGGCATGTAGTTCTTGATGTGCGGCTCCCACGCCGAGACGACCTTGGTCGACGAGTTCGTGCCGAAGTACGCCTGCTCGGCGAGGTACCGCTGGATGTCATAGATGATCTGCTTGCGCTTCGGGACGTCGAACGTGCGGCGCTGGAGCTTGATCATCTCCGTGAGCTTCGGGTCGTTGACGTTCATCACATTCAGCGGCTGGCCGGGCATGTAGACGCGATAGAAGTACGCCTCCGGATCGGTCCAGGCGCCGCGCAGCCCGAGGAACATGTGGTCGAACTTGCCGTAGATCGTGCTCGAGATGAACGCGCCGTACTCCTTGAGCTTCAGGTCGGCATCGATCCCAGCCGCCTTCCAGTTCTTGACGGTGACCTGGACCGCGTCGAGGAAGTCCGGACCGTAGCCGGTCCCGGGCGCCTCGACCTCGGTCTTGAAGCCGTTGGGATGGCCGGCCTCGGTCAGCAGCCGCCTGGCGTCCGCCGTCGAAAACTCGTACAGCTTCCGTCCCTCGGGCCCGAGCTGATCGATCGGGATCGACCACTCGGCGGACGCCGCCGGAACGGCCGGATTGAGCACGTACTGTCCCTGCGAGAATGCGTTGCTCTCGTGGATTTCCGCCAGGCTGACGGCGCGTGAGAGTGCCCGGCGTACGCGAACGTCATTGAACGGCGGCTTGTCGATCTTCAGGCCCGTGGAGAAGCTGGTGAACCAGGCATACTCCGCCGTCTGGAGGTTCGGCCGCCGCTGCTTGGCCACGGCGAGATCGAGGCGGCGGATGACGTGCTGGTACTCCGGGGCGAAGTCGAGCTTGCCGGCGAGAAACGCGGCGAGCCGCGACGACGGATCCTTGTCGATGAGGACGTCGACGGCGTCGGCGTAGGGGAGTCCGGGGACGAAATAATTCGGGTTCCGGACGTAATGGAGCCGGACGTTGGGTTCCCAGCGCTCGAGCATCCAGGGGCCGGTGCCCACGACGGACTCGGCCTTCTTCAGGTCTCCGAATTTCTCGACGCACTCCTTGGCGATGATCCATGTCGACGTCGAGGCGAGATTGTCCAGGAACCAGGCGTTCGGCTCCTTGAGGACGAACTTGACCGTGTACTTGTCGGGCGCCTCGATCCGCTCGACCGATTCGAGCACGGGGCGGTTGCCGTTGTTCTTGACGCTGAGAAACCGCTCGTACGTGTACTTCACGTCGTCGGACGTCAGCTCCCGGCCATTCACGGGCGGCTTCGGGTGCCAGCGCACACCCTTGCGCAGCTTGAAGACGTACGTGGTCTCGTCGGTGCGGCTCCACGACTCGGCGAGGTCCGGCTCGAGCGGATACGTCATCGGCTTCACGTCGGGCCCGGCCTTGACCTTGACGAGACGGCTGTAGGCGAACGACAGCGGAACCATCGTCACGAAGGAGATCGTCTGGTGCGGATCGAAGCCCGTCACCGGATCGCTGATGACCGAGGTGCGCAGTGTCCCGCCGCGCTTCGGTGTCTGCGCCTCGGCCGGTCGACTGCGCAGCTGCGGCCCCGTCACGGCGATGGTGACGACGCCGACGGCCTTGAGCAGGTCGCGTCGGGTCAGCACTGCATCGGGCACTCCGCTGTTCATGACACCCTCCTCGGCGACCGGTGCGAGGCGTAGCACGGGAGCGAGCGGCAACAGCGAACCGAGGCGCTCACTGTGCGCAATCGTCCGCGACGTGTCAATAGGGGAGCCCGGTGGTGTTTCTCCTACATAAAGAAGCCATCGGGACACTGGCTCAGCGACGATCACCGGTCTCGATGAGCCGGAAGGCGAGGAGCCCGAGGACGGTGGCCGCCATGGCCGCCGCTGCGAACAGCACGGGCGCGGCGGGATCGTCGGTGAGATCGCGCGCCAGACCAGCCGCCGGCTGGCCACCGGCCATGACGAGGTAGAACGTCGTGTAGGACACGCCGAGTCCGACGGCGAGGCGCTCGGGAGCGAGCGCGCGGGGAAGGAGCGACGTCAGCGGGCCGGGGACGGCGCCGGCGATCGCACCGAGGAGCAGTAGCCCGACCATCGCGGACGGCATCGCCGGCAGCCAGAGCACGAGCGCCGTTCCCACGACACAGCCGACCACGATCATCACGCTCGGCCGGCCGATCCGGTCGCTGAGCATTCCGCCGAGCGGGACGGATACGATCGAGACCCAGATCGCGAGGCTCGCCAGGAGCCCCGCGTGACCCAGCGAGAGGCCTCGCGCCACGAGCATCGCCGGCGCAAACGCCACCACCACGACGAACGCCACGTTGAAGACACCCCACGCGGCGCCGCTGCTGACGGCCAGGCTGACGTCTCGGCGGCGGAGCCGCGCGGAGGTCCCGGCCGCGGCGCGGGCGGGAGGGTCGCGAAAGACGAGTGCCATCAGCGCCATCCCGAGCAAGGCCGTTGCCGAGGCGACCGCGATGGACGTCCGCCAGGATGTTGCGGTCGCCAGCGCGCCGAGCGTCGCCACCGCCGCCCCGAGGCCGAACGGCCACGCCGTGAGCATCACGGCCATCGCGGTGGCCAGCTCGCGCTCGGCGAACCAGTCGGCGGTCAGCTTCAGCAGCGCCATGTTCATGAGGACGCCGCCGGCGCCGCTCAGCACCCGCCCCACCGCGGCCATGGCGAAGCTGCCGCTCCATGCGGTGAGCAGGCCGCCGACCACCATGATGCCGAGACTCCAGACGACGGTGCGTCGCTCCCCGACGCGACGTGCGAGGAATCCTCCCGGCAGCGCGAGCGCGACGCCGGGGAAGAGATAGAGACCGACCAGCGTGCCGAGCTGCGCATAGGAGAGGTGGAGGTCGTCCACCACGAGTGGGCCGACGGACGCGATCGACTGGAACTGCACGCTCATGGAGACGCGCGTGACGAAGATCAGTGCCAGCGCCAGCCAGCGGTCGGGCATCTGCGGGGCATCATAACGCGCGTGCTATAGTGCACGACCACTCCGGGAGGACGGTTCGCATGCGCTTCGGAATTTTCTACGAGCATCAGCTGCCGCGGCCGTGGGCCGTCGACAGCGAGCTGCGTCTGTTCCAGGAGGCGCTCGACCAGGTCGAGCTCGCCGATCGGCTCGGCATCGACTCCGCGTGGGAGGTCGAGCACCACTTCCTCGAGGAGTACTCGCACTCCTCCGCACCCGAGGTGTTCCTGGCCGCCGCCTCGCAGCGCACGAAGCGCATTCGCCTGGGCCACGGCATCGTCCTGATGCCGCCGGGCTACAACCATCCGGCGCGCGTGGCCGAGCGAATCGCCTCGCTCGATCTCGTGTCGGCCGGGCGCGTGGACTGGGGTACCGGGGAGTCCGCGTCACGCGCCGAGCTCGAGGGCTTCGGGATCGATCCGGCCGAGCGGCGCGCCATGTGGCGCGAGGCCGTGGAGCAGACCGCGAACATGCTCGTCATGGACCCGTACCCAGGATTCAACGGCCGCTACTTCGCGATGCCGACGCGCAACGTCCTCCCCAAGCCCGTCCAGAAGCCGCACCCGCCGCTCTGGGTGGCCTGCTCCAACCGCGAGACGATCAAGCTGGCGGCGCAGCTCGGCATGGGGGCCCTGACGTTCGCATTCATCGACCCGGCAGAGGCCAAGCACTGGGTGGACGACTACTACGAGACGTTCAAGCGCGAGTGCGTGCCGATCGGTCACGCCGTGAACCCGAACATCGCGATGGTGACCGGCTTCTCCTGCCATCCCGACGCCGACGAGGCGCGCCGCCGCGGCACCGACGGCTTCCGCTTCTTCCAGTTCGCGCTCGGTCATCACTACGCGTTCGGTCGGCACGTGCCCGGCCGCACGAACATCTGGAACAAGTACATCGCGGTGCGCGACGCGCTCGGCACCGAGCTCCTGGGCGGCGGCACCGGCTGCATCGGCACGCCCGACGAGCTGCGTGCGACGCTCAAGACGTTCGAGGACGTCGGCGTCGACCAGACGATCTTCATCCAGCAGGGTGGCAAGAACCGTCACGAGGACATCTGCGAGTCCCTCGAGCTCTTTGCGGGCGCGGTCATGCCGGAGTTCCGCGAGCGCGAGGCGGCCCGCGCCGCCCGCAAGGCGGAATCGCTGGCGCCCCACGTCGAGGCGGCGCTCGCGCGCAAGGAGAGGATGAAGGAGCTCGGGGACGGCGAGATCGCCGCCTACCCGGCGTACGGGCTCACCGTCGCCGAGGTCGACGTCTCCACGCTCCCGGAGGCGAACCGCCGGCGAACGCTGCTGTTCCGGAAGATGCGCGAGATCGCCGAGAGGGCGTAGCTCAGCCGAGCCGGGTGCGCAGGCGCTCGACGGCCACTTCGGTCTGCTCGCGCGAGCCGAAGGCGGTGAGCCGGAAGTACCCTTCGCCGCTCGGACCGAAGCCGGAGCCCGGCGCGCCGACCACGCCGGCGGTGGCCAGCAGTCGATCGAAGAAGTCCCAGGACGACACGCCGGAGGGCGTACGGAACCACACGTACGGTGCGTTGCGTCCGCCGTACACGGTGAGCCCCGCCGCGGTCAGTCCGTCGCGGATGATCTGCGCGTTGCTCAGGTAGAACTCGACGTGGGCGCGGACCTCCTTGTTTCCCTCGGGCGTGTACACGGCGGCGGCCGCCTTCTGGATCACGTAGGGCGGGCCGTTCGATTTCATGCCGATCCGGCGCGCCCACAGCGCGTTGAGGCCGACGAGCTCGCCGCCGGCCGTGCGCCCTCGCGCCTCCTTCGGCACCACCGTGTAGGCCAGGCGCATGCCGGTGAAGCCGGCGTTCTTGGAGAACGACCGCGATTCGAGCGCCACCTCCCGCGCGCCGTCGATCTCGTAGATCGAGTGCGGGACGTCGGCATCGACGATGTAGGCCTCGTAGGCGGCGTCGTAGAAGATGACCGCCTCGTGCTCGCGCGCGTAGTGGACCCAGCGCGCCAGCGCCTCGCGCGTGGCCACGGCGCCGGTGGGATTGTTCGGATAGCAGAGATAGATGAGATCCACGTGGCCGTCGGGCAGCGCCGGCTGAAAGCCGTTGTCGGCCGTGCACGGGAGGTACACCATGCCGGCGTAGCGGCCGCTGGCATCCGCGCGCCCCGTGCGGCCGGCGACGACATTGGTGTCAGCGTAGACCGGATAGACGGGGTCCATCACCGCCACCACGCAGTCGGGCGCGAACAGCTCCTGGAGATTCGCGCTGTCGGTCTTGCCGCCGTCACTCACGAAGATCTCGTCGGCGCCGAGGGCCACGCCGCGCGGCGCGAACTCGTGCCGGGCGATCGCCGCGCGCAGCCACTCGTAGCCGGTGTATGGTCCGTACCCCTTGAACGTGTCCGCGCGCGCCATGTCGTCGGCGGCCTCGTGCAGGGCGCGCACGACGGCGGCGGGCAGCGGACGCGTCACGTCTCCGACGCCGAGATCGACCAGACGCATTGCCGGATGTGCGGCCGCGAACGCCTCGGTGCGCCGGCGGATCTCCGCGAACAGATACGCGGCCCGGAGGTTCTGGTAGTGCTCGTTGATGCGCGGCATCAGTCGATCTCGAAGGCCAGCCGCGCGTGCGCGATGCGCAGCGCGTCCTCGACCTCGGCGGGCGTCTCGCCGCGCGCGAAGATGAAGCCAAGGTACTGCCACCCCTCCGGCAGCGGCACGAGCGTCTGCCCCTTGTGGGCGCTGATGACGACGTCCTCGACCGCCGGCACCGACCTGGCCTCCTCGACCCCCCGCATACCGTCGAGCCGGCCGGCGCGCGGGATCGGGATCATCATCACGCCGGCCGCGCGGCGCTCGCGCTCGAGGGTGGCGATGGGCCAGCCGAGGGCGTGGCGCAGGATGATCTCTTCGAGCGTCATGCCGGTGCCGAAGCGTAGCGTCCGCGAGCAGAGCCCACCGATGGAGCGCGCGGCGACTTCGAGCACCCAGGGGCCGTCGTCGTTGAGGCGAAGCTCCGCGTGTACGGGACCCTCGGTGAGCCCCAGCGCGCTGCAGCCGGCGGCGGTGGCGGCGCGGAGCGTGTTCTGGACGGCCGGCGGCAGCCGCGACGGCGTGACGTAGATCGTCTCCTCGAAGAACGGCCCCTCGAGCGGATCGGGCTTGTCGAAGAGCGCCAGCGTCGTGAGCTCACCGGCGGTCAACAGGCCTTCGAGGGCCACCTCGAGCCCGGGCACGTACTCCTCGGCGAGCAGATAGCGCGCGGCATCACCGGCGACCGTGACGTCGTCGCGCTGCAGCAGTGCGCGGATGCGCTCGAAGGCGGCGATGAACTGATCGGCGTTGTTGGCGCGGATGACGCCGCGGCTCGCCGACAGCGCGAGCGGCTTCAGCACGCACGGATACTCGACGCCGCGCGAGGCGCGGAGCGGCGCCTCGTCGAGCGCGATGCGACGGAACCGCGGGACCGGCACGCCGCCCGCGGCGAGGCACTGCCGCATCTGATACTTGTCGCGCGTGGCGTCGACGGCGGCGGGAGCGCTCGCGCGCAGGTGCAGACGCTCGGCGATGACGGCCGCCACCGGCGCCGTGATGTCGTCGACACCGACGACCGCCGCCAGTGGCCGCTCGGCGCTCCATTCCGCGGCCCGCGCCGCGGCCGCGGCCGGATCGGCGAAGTCGAGGGTCAGCAGGCTGTCGGGCGCAAGATCCTCGAGGGTGCTGGGCTTCTCGGAGGCACAGACGAGATCGACGCCGAGCGTGCGCGCGGCGTCGATGAAGTCCTCGGTGCGGTACGTGCGCGTGGGCAGGAGGAGCAGCAGCCGGGTCCCACCCACGACGTCCTCGAGCGGCGTTAGCTCTTGCCGGCGGTGTAGTAGGGGTTCGTGCCCGACGAATGGTCGGTCGTGTCCAGCACCTCGGTGACTTCCGGCAGCTCTTCCTTGATCAGGCGCTCGATGCCGGATTTCAGCGTGATATCGGCCGCGCCGCAACCCTGGCAGCCCCCGCCCATCTGGAGATAGACGCGATTGTCCTGGACGTCGATGAGCTCGACGTACCCGCCGTGGCCGGCCACGGCCGGATTGATCGTGGTGTCGATCAGCTCCTGCACGCGGCTCTTCAGATCGGCTGCTTCGCTCATGGTGTCACCTCTCAGACTGGTACTTTACCCGGGATTTCGTCGAGGGCCAACTGGCCCTCGCGCGGCTCCGCTCAGCAAAACCACGGCTCCGTGAGACGCGGCGCCCGCCGGCCCGCCGGGCGGGGTGCAAGCATCGGACGCGGCGCGCCGCCGGCCGCCTCGTCGGCGAGCGTGCGGACGCGGTGAAACGTGTCGATCGCGTCGTCCCGGCGGTCGGCGGCGGCCGCGACCACGGCACTGGCCGCCGTCTGAAGGGCATCCATCCGCGGATCGGGATGCGTCCACTCGTAGTAGAAGGCGTCAGCCACCAGCCGTCCGAGATGCGGCCGCATGGCCGGATGCTCCAGGAGCAGCGAGCCGGGCGGCACGAGAAGGCGGAGGCCGTACTGAACGGGATCGACGGCATCGAGCAGGTCCGCCTGGTCGATGAAGTCGAGCCAGGCGCGGTAGCCATCGAGCGTCGTCCACGGGGTGAAGGCGACCCACGTGGGTCGAAGCGTGATGCCGGCGGCGCGCGTGAGCTCGAGCGCCGTCACCACGTCGGCGCCGGTGTGCCCCTTGTCGAGGACTGCCAGCACGTGGTCGTCGAGGGACTCGGCCGCGGACACGATGAAGAGGCAGCCGAGCGCGGCGAGCTCCGGCAGGTGCTGCCGATGCCGCAGGAGGTGCTCGATCTTCGCGGTGAAGTCGAAGCTCACCGCCGGGAACTCCGCGTGCACCGCACGCGCGACGGCGAGCGCGTGGCCCGGGCCGTTCAAGAAGTCAGGGTCGCCGAAGCTCACGTGCGTGGCGCCGGCGGCGATCTGCTGTCGGACGTCGGCCAGGACGACATCGACGGGGACCACGAAGAAGCGGCCTCCGTACACGGGGGGAATCGGACAGTGACGGCAGGTATGCTTGCATCCGCGGCTGGCCTCCACGTGGGCCGCCAGCGAAAGCGATCCGCCGCGATCGAGGTGCGCATACTTCGTGAGCGACGGCAGCGCGGCGCGGCTCGGCACGGGGAAGTCGAGCTTGTCGATGACGGTCGACCGATGCGTCGTGGGCGTCGCGTCCGACTCCGACGACTCGAGGCGGCGCGCGAGCTCGACGAGCTCGGTTTCGAGCTCACCGGCGACCACCGCCGCCGCGTGCGCCTCGCGCAGCAGATAGTCGGCGTTGAGGACGGCGTAGAGGCCGAAGAAGACGAGCGTGGCGCCGGGATTGAGCTCGCGGACGCGCGCGGCAGCGCGGACGCCGAGCCGGAGCGCCGTGTGCATCGGCACGGAGATAGCGATCAGACGGGCGCGGCGGATCTTCTCGGCGTCGAGCGGCTCCACGGACAGATCGAGGACCGCCGGCGTATACGCCGCGCGCTCGAGAAAGGCGGCGGGCCACGCCACCGCGAGGGGCTGGTGGCCCATCTCGTAGCACGCGACGAGCAGGATTCCGCCGGGGTGCCGCACGGTCTCAGTCTACCGCCGCCGTGCTATGGTGTGCGCATCACGGTCCCAGCGAGGAGGACACATGTCGGTCAAGGTCACCATCCGCCCCAACGGTCCCTATCTGGTGGAAGGCGAGGTCGAGGTCGTCGATGTCAACGGCAACAAGGTGGACACGACCAGCCGTGGCCCACGCTTCGCGCTCTGCCGCTGCGGGGCGTCGGTCACGAAGCCGTTCTGCGATGGGACGCACAGCAAGATCGGTTTCCAGGCGGCCGAGGCGGCCGTCGCGCAGCAGAAGAAGTAACCGCCGCTCAGGCCGGCGGAACGTCCTCGGGCGGGACGTCGGTGAGGAGCATCCAATCGTTGGGCTCGCCGGGCTCGGGACGTGCCTTCGGAAGCGTGGTCACCGTCCGCGTCCGGCTCGGCGAGAACCACTCCCACATCCCGCTGGGAGCGCCGGTGTCCGGTGCTTCCCCCATTTCGGGGCCGACGGCGCCGGATTCCTCGCGTTCGGTCTTGCGCAGCCGCTTCGCTTCCTGCTTGGCTTTCTGCTGGTCGGCCTTGCGCCGCCGCTCGAAGCCGTAAAATCCCTTCCGGGCCATCAGTGGGCCGCCCGCGGGGCGCCAGGGGCAATGGGCATGGGCCATGATACACCACGGACGACGCGACGATGATGCGCGAGATCGTGCGCCGCCTGCTCGCCACCGTGCCGGTCATGGGCGTGGTCGCCATCGCGGTCTTCGCGCTGCTGCACGTCACGCCCGGCGATCCCGCCGTCATCATCGCCGGCGACTATGCAACGGCCGACGACATCGCGCGGGTGCGCACCAGGCTCGGCCTCGACAAGCCGTTCACGACCCAGGTCGGCATCTGGCTGGGAGGCATCGCGCGCGGCGATCTCGGAGCCTCGATTTACTCCGGGCTGCCGGTCACGACGCTCATCAAGCAGCGTGCCGAGGCCACGATCTCCCTCACGCTGCTCGCGATGCTGATCAGCATTCTGGTGGGCGTTCCGGTGGGCGTCCTGGCCGCGTGGCGGCGGGGCTCCTGGCTCGACCGCGGCGTGATGGTCTTGGCCGTGTCGGGATTCTCGATGCCGACCTTCTGGCTCGGGTTCGTGCTCGTCTACGTGTTCGCCATCTCCGCCCACTGGCTGCCGGTGCAGGGCTTCCAGCCGATCGAGCGCGGGCTCTGGCCCTTTCTGCGCCATCTCATCCTGCCCGCCATCACACTGTCCGTCGTTTACATGGCGCTCATCGCGCGGATGACGCGAGCGTCCATGCTCGGCGTGCTGGGCGAGGACTACGTCCGGACGGCGTTCGCGAAGGGGTTGGCGCCGCGGCGCGTGCTGCTGCGCCACGCGCTCAAGAACGCCTCGCTGCCGGTGGTGACGATCATCGGCATCGGCTTCGCCCTGCTGATCGGGGGCGCCGTCGTGACGGAGAGCGTCTTCGCGCTGCCCGGGCTCGGCCGGCTCACGGTGGACGCGATCGTGCGTCGTGACTATCCGGTCATCCAGGGGGTGATCCTGATCGTCTCCGGCGTCTACGTGGGCATCAACCTCGTCGTCGACGTGCTGTACGTCGTGCTGGATCCGCGCATCAAGTACTGAGATGGCCTCGTCGATCCGCGCCCTGGGGGCCGAGCTTCCCGCCGCGACGGCGGCCGCGCCGCTGTCCGCCGGCGACCGGTTCCGCCGCTTCGCGCGGCGCAATCCGACGCTCGTGCTCGGCGGCGCGGTCATGGTGCTCATCGCGATGAGCGGCATCCTGGCGCCGGCGTGGTGGACCGGCGATCCGCTCACGATGCGCCCCGTCGAGCGGTTGCAGCCGCCGTCGTCCACGCACTGGTTCGGCTCGGACAACTTCGGCCGAGACATCTACAGCCGCACGCTGTACGGCGCGCGCGTGTCGCTCGTGGTCGGCGCGTCGGTGGCCCTCGCCAGCCTCATCATCGGCACCGCGCTCGGTCTCGTGATCGGCTTCTATCGCCGGATCGACACCATCATGATGCGCGTCATGGACGGCCTGATGGCCATTCCCGCGATCTTGCTGGCACTCGCGCTCATGGCGCTGATGAAGGGCAGCGTGCGTAACGTGATCATCGCGCTCATCATCCCGGAGATTCCGCGCGTGATCCGCCTCGTGCGTGCCTCTGTGCTGTCGCTGCGCGAGCACACGATGGTGGAAGGCGCGCGCGCCCTGGGAGCGCAGACGCCACGCATCCTCCTCCGGTACATCCTGCCGGCGCTGACGGCGCCACTGATCGTGCAGGCGACCTACATCTGCGCCTCGGCCATTCTCTTCGAGGCGTACCTGTCGTTCCTCGGCGCCGGCACCCCGCCGCACATCCCCTCGTGGGGGAACATCATGGCCGAGGGCAAGGCGTACGTGCAGCTCGCCTTCTGGATCATCCTCTTTCCCGGCCTGTTCCTCGCGCTCACGGTGCTCGCCATCAACCTCATCGGTGACGGGCTGCGCGACCTGCTCGACGTCCGATAACTCCCGCGTGCTCGGCGCACCCCGGCAAAGCCGAGGCGCGCCTCGATACCCTACGGGGGCGGGATCGCGCCGCGGCGCTCGACGATCAGCCGATAGTGCTGCGGCTGCCGGTGGCGCGCGAAGTCGAACATCGTCGTCTTGTACGACCGGCTGAGCGCGAGATCGCAGCGGGCCGTGACCAGCTCGTCGCCGAGCGTGCTGGCCATCGCCACCGTCTCGCCGGAGGGCGCGATGATCGACGACTGGCCGATCAGATCGCAGCCCTCCTCGCGGCCGGCCTTGGCGACGCCGACCACCCACGTCGCGTTCTGATAGGCGCCCGCCTGCATCGACAGCTGGTTGTGGAAGTTCGCGAGCGCGTCGTGCTCCGGCGCGGGCGGGTGGTGGAGCGGCGTGTTGTAGCCGAGAAGGACCATCTCCACGCCCTGCAGGCCCATCACGCGGTAGGTCTCCGGCCACCGGCGGTCGTTGCAGATGCACATGCCGAGCACGCCGCCGAAGGCGCGCCACACGCCGAAGCCCAGGTTGCCGACCTCGAAGTATCGCTTCTCGAGGTGCTGGAACGCGCGATAGGGCTCGTGCTCGGCGTGGCCGGGCAGGTGGATCTTGCGGTATTTCCCGACCAGGCGCCCGCCGGGGTCGACGAGGATCGAGGTGTTGTACCGATGAGCGACGCTGCCCTCGACGACGAGCTCCGCGTAGCCGAGATAGAGGCCGAGACCGAGCCGCGCTGCCTCCTCGAACAGCGGGCGCGTCTCGGGCCCGGGCATCTCGCGCTCGAAGAACGCGTCGATCTCCGCTTGATCCTCCATCCACCAGCGCGGAAAGAACGTGGTGAGGGCGAGCTCCGGGAAGACCACCAGGTGGCAACCCCGGGCCTTGGCCTCGTGCAGATGCGCGAGCAGGCGTTTGACGACGGCGCTGCGCGGCTCGGCCCGGGCAATCGGTCCGAGCTGCGCGGCGCCGACCGTGATGACGCTCACGCCGTCACACCTGGATGTTCCAGAGGAGCGTGGCGCCGAACTCCACCACGCCCCGAACGTTCTTGCGGAAGGCGCCGGGGATGACGAACTGCCCCCACGGCACGTACAGGACCTCCTCGTACGCGATCTTCTGGACCTCGTCCGCGATCGCCTTGCGCTTGGCGGCGTCGGTCTCGCGCGTGAACTGGGCGCGCAGCTTCTCGATTGGCTCGCTGGTGGGCCAGCCGAACCACGACTTCTCGCCGGCGCCGCCGAGCACGGAGGAGACGGCGGGGGTCATCGTATCGAACGATGTCGACCACGTGTGGAAGATGTTCCAGCCGCCCTGGGCCGGGGGCTCCTTCTTGGCGCGGCGCGAGACCATCGTCGACCAGTCCATCGCCTGCAGATCGACGTTGCCGCCGAGCGAGCGCAGGAGCTCGGCGGTGACCAGCGCCGGTCCGTGCGCGTACGGCGAGTCGGTCGGATCCATGACGACGATCGGCCGGCCGTCGTAGCCGGACTCCTTGAGCAGACGCTTGGCGCGCTCGACGTCGGGCTTGGGTGCCGCCACCGCCGTCTCGTATGGCAGTCCGCCGCACATGAAGACGGACGGGCACGTGCGGAAGTACTTCGAGTTGCCGATCACGGCGTGCAGGTACTTCTGCTGATCGACGGCGTAAAGCAGCGCCTGTCGGGCCGCCTTGTTGTTGAACGGCGGCTGCAGGTGATTCGGACGGAGAATGCCCTGGCTGCCGCGCGGATCGGTGATGTACACGCGCAGGTCACCGTTCTTCTCCAGGCGCGGCGCGAAGTCCAGCGGCACGTTCTCCCAGTAGTCGATCTCGCCGGCCTCGAGCGCGGCGCCCGCGGTGGCGGCGTCGGGGATGTAGCGCCACTCCACCCGATCGACCAGCGGCCGCTTGCCGCCGGCGGCGCCGCTCGGCGGCTCGTTGCGCGGAGCGTAGTCGGGATTCTTCAGATAGACCACGCGATGGCCGGGCTGCCAGTCGTCCTTGGCGAACTTGAACGGACCGCTGCCGATCACTTCCTTCACCTGCTCGCCGGGATCGGTCGCGGCCAGGCGTGCCGGCATGATGAAGCACGGGCTCGCGGATGGCTTGCCGAGGCCATCGAGCACGAGGCCGAACGGTTGCTCGAGATCGATGGTGAAGGTCTTGCGATCAACCGGCGCCATCTTGCCGACGGCGGCCATCATGAGACGGCCCACCGCGTCGCGCGCGCCCCAGCGCTTGATCGACGTCACGCAATCCTCCGCTGTCACCGCCGGGCCGTCGTGGAACCGCAGCCCGTCGCGCAGCGTGAACGAGTACTTCATCGCGTCCCGGCTCACCGTCCACTTGTCCACCATCTGCGGGCGCAGCTTCAGGTCGGCGTCGAGCGCGAAGAGCGTGTCGAAGATCATGTACCCGTGGTTGCGCGTGATGTACGCCGTCGTCCAGATCGGATCGAGGATCTTCAGATCGGCGTGGGGGACGAAGCGCAGCGTGCTGCGATTCTGCGCGTGCACGTGGGGCGCACACACGGCGGTGGTCGCGGCCGCGGCGGCGGTTCCGGTGAGGAACGAACGGCGACTCAGCTTCATGGCAGCCTCCTCAGGGCCCCGATCCTTGCACAAGGTTCCGCCGATCGGCAAGGGCGCCCGGTGGCATCGCGCTTGCTCGTTTACAACGGTATGAAAACCATCGCCGCCATCTTCGGCTCTCGTGCCGACGCCGAGCGTGCCGCGCAGGAGCTCATTGCGCTCGGATGCCCTCCCGCGCACATCTCCGTCTTGTCGCCAGGCGCACAGCCGCGCGAGGCGCTGCCGAGCGATGAGGGCGAGGCGCACGGGACGGGCACCGCCATCGGCGCCGTCGTCGGCGGCGCCACCGGCGCGGCCATCGGCATGCCGCTCGGCGCGGCGGTGAGCCTCATGGTGCCCGGGGTCGGCCCCGTGATCGCGCTCGGACTGATCGGGGCCGCGCTCTTCGGGGCCGGTGGCGCCGCGGTCGGCAACGCGCTGGAGACCACGCTCTCGCAGGGGGTGCCGCGCGACGATCTCTTCCTCTATGAGGACGCGCTGCGCCGTGGTCGCAGCGTGGTCGTCGCGTTGACCGACGACGAAACGTTCGCCGATGCCGCGCGCGAGACGCTGGACGACGCCGGCGGCGTCGACATCGACGACGCGCGCGACGACTGGTGGGCCGGCCTTCGCGAAGAGGAGCGTGGCGTCTACACCGCCGAAGAGGAGAGCGAGTACCGCCGCGGATTCGAGGCGGCCCTCACCAGTGCCGCACGCGAGCCCGCGCCCGACGTGAGCGCGCCATATCGCCGTGGCTGGGAGCGCGGTCGGCTCCATCGCGGCCACGCCGAACCGCGCCTCCCGAAAAGCGCGTAAGACTGGCGGCCCGAACGCTGGGGGTTGGGTTGGGGGCCATCTCGGGGCCCCCAATGTTCATCAAGTCCCGGGTCGATCGCCGCGGACTCGGGGCTCGCTGTCGCCGTAGGGACCGTCGCCGCGCTCACCGGGCGCGGTTTCCTCGGCGTGAAGCGGGCGGCCCTCGACGTCGCGGCCCTCGCGCTCGGCGCGGCGCTCGCGCTCGGGCTCGCTGAGGGCATCGGGGCTGCTGGCCGGTTCTCTGCTCTTCTCGTTGCTCATGACGGCCTCCGTGTGTTCCTTGGCGGACGTGCAAAGGCATTGCCGTCGTGCGGTACACTGAGCCGCACGCCATGACGACCGCCGCTCCGGCGCCGCGCGCCGGCCATCCGTACTACATGCACGACGCGATCTATGCGCAGCCCGGCGCGCTCCGTCTCGTCGGCCGCGGCAACGAGTCCTCCCTGGCCGCCGCGGCGTCGGCGCTATCGAACGCGGCGCACGTCGTGGCTGCCGGCACCGGCAGCTCATGGCACGCTGCGCTCGTCGGCGCCTGGCTCCTCGCGCGCGCGGGACGCCTGGGGGCACGTGTTCGCGTGAGCCTCGGCGCCGAGCTGCGCGACTACGGCGTGCCGCGCGAGCCGGGCACCGCACTGCTCGGCGTCACGCATCGCGGTACCGGATCGATTGCCGATCCGCTGACGACGGCGCGCGCCGCTGGCGCCGCGACGATCGTGGTGACCGCGAAGAACGTCGCGGCGCCTGGTGCCGAGCATGTGCTCCGCACGGTCGACCGCGAAGCGTCCGGCACGCATACCGTAAGCTATACGACCGCGCTCGGCCTGCTCGCCATGCTCGCGGCCGCTGTTGGCAAGGACGACGCGCTGGGCCGCGCCGTGGACGCGCTGCCCGACCAGCTTGCGCTGCTGCTAGGGCAGGAGTCGTGGGAAGGGATCGCCGCGCGATTCGGGCGTCGCCGACACCACTGGTTCATCGGCGGCGGTCCGAATCGTGCGACCGCCCTCGAGGGCGCGCTGAAGCTCACCGAGGCCGCTGGCGTGCCGGCGCTCGGGTTCGACGCCGAGCAGTTCCTGCACGGCCCGTGGGCCGCCGTCGACGCCGACGACGTCGTCGTCGTGATCGCCCCACCGGGTCCGGCGCGCGCCCGCTGTCTGGCCGCCGCCCGCGTCGCGCAGAGCGCCGGCGCCGCGATCCTGGCACTCTGCGCCGATGGCGATCGGGAGCTGGGCGCCCTCGCCGCGGAGAGCATCGCGTTGCCCGAGGTCGACGAGGAGCTCTCGCCCATCGCTGCCGTCGTGCCGCTGCAGCTCTTCGCGTATCACGTCGCCGTACTCCGAGGCCGCAATCCCGACGGACGTCCGCTGCCCGCCGTCTGACAGCAATCCCTCGGTGCGCGACGCCTCGCGCTCGGCGCGCGTCTGATGGCATCGACCTTGCTCCCAAGCATTACTGGAGAACAGTATGCGCCGACCGGGAGAATGGTTGCGCGGGACGCCGCGGTGGCACCGCTGGGTGGCCGGAGTGGCGGTCGCGTTCGCCCTGCTGCTGGTCGTCACCGCATTCTTCCTGGACGAGCCGCTTCGCCGCCTCATCGAGCGGCAGATGAACGAGCGGCTCAAGGGCTACACGGCAACCATCGCCCGCCTCGACTTCCATCCGATCGGATTCGCCATCGATCTCCGCGACGTGGTGCTGATCCAGGACGCCAATCCCGATCCCCCCGTGATGCGCATCGCGCGTCTGAGCGCCAACGTCCAGTGGTCGGCGCTGATCCGCGCCCGGCTGGTCGCCGATTTCGAGCTCGTCCGCCCGACGCTCTACATCAACCGTGAACATCTGGAAGCCGAGAAGAAGGACGACGTGCCTGTCAGCGATCACGGCTGGCAGGACGCGCTCCAGGCGATCTACCCGCTGAAGATCAACAACTTCACCATCGAGGACGGTGACGTGACGTACGTCGAGGCGGGCCAGAGTCAGCCGCTCCGCGTGAGCAATCTCCAGGCGCGCGCGCGAGACATCCGCAACGTCCGGTCCGAGCCCGGCGACTATCCGTCGCCGCTGCGCCTCACGGCGACGATCTTCGATCGCGGGCGCCTCGCCATCGAGGGCCACGCCGACTTCCTGGCCGAGCCGCACGCCGGCGTCAAGGGCCATGTCGAGCTCGCCGACGTGGGCCTCGACTACTTCCAGCCCGTGCTCCAGCGCGCCAACGTCGTGCTCACCCGTGGCACGTTCAGCGGCAAGGGACTCGTGGAGTACGCGCCGCAGTTCAAGAAGGTCGATCTCGACGAGCTGCGGCTCGAGGGGTTACAGGCCGAATACCTCTATCACAAGCCCAAGGCGGCCGTGGCCAAGGAGGCGGTCAAGACGACGGCGGAGGCCGCGAACGAGGTGAGCAACGATCCGGGCGTCGTGCTGCATGCCCGCGAGATGACGCTCACCGACGCGACGGTTGCGTTCGTCAACAAGGACGCCACGCCGAACTACCGGGTGTTCATCGCCAACACCAACCTGACGGTCGAGAACTTCTCCAACCAGAAATCCGAGGGGTACGGTCACGCACGGCTCACCGGGCGCTTCATGGGCAGCGGGCGGACGATGGTGGACGTCGTCATGCGCGCGGAGAACAACGGCCCCGACGTGAGCCTGAACGCGAAGGTCGAGAACACCGACCTCCGCGCGATGAACGACATCCTGCGCGCCCACGCGAAGGTCGACGCCGCCTCCGGCGTGCTGTCGGTCTACTCCGAGATCAACGTCAAGAACGGGCGCGTGCAGGGCTACGTCAAGCCGCTCTTCAAGGATCTGGACGTCTACGACAAGGAGCAGGACGAGGACAAGCGCCTCGGCGCCAAGCTCAAGGAGAAGGCCGCCGACGTCGTCGCGAAGGTCTTCAAGAACCGCAAGCGCGACGAGGTGGCTACCATCGGAAAGCTCGAGGGCCCGCTCCAGAACCCGAAAGCGAGCACGTGGGAAGTGCTGGTGAACCTGGTTCGCAACGCGTTCTTCGAGGCGATCCTGCCGGGGTTCGAGCGACAGATCCGCGTCGGACGCGGCTGACCGGCGACGCTCAGGCCAGCACGACCCGCCAGGCCCGCGCCAGCAGGCTCAGAAACCACAGCGACCGCGGCACCCACACATCGCTCTGCGTCCAGGCCGCGCCGGCCATGAGGCCGCCCACGAGGCCGGTGGCGACGGAATCCGGCAGCTGCATCCACCGCGTGACCGGCAGCACGGCTCCGCCAAGGATCGCCATCACGAAGACGACCAGCACGATGCCGATGAAGACGGCGAACGGCCCGAGGAACAGCGTGCCGAAGATCAGCATCAGCGCGTCGGCGCGCCCGAAGTTCGGATCGCTGAACGCCTTGAGCACCTCGGGGCGGCTGGCAAAATACAGCGCGATCTCACGGGGCTGCAGAAATCCCGTCTGGATCGCGAACCAGACCGTCACGGCGCTGGCGAACAACCAGTGGGGCAGTCGCCACTCACTGGGGGTGAAAATCTCCCGCATGGTCACCTCCTGATCGATGCGCGCGCTCACCGTTTCAAGGCAAGAGAGGTGCCACGATTATCGATAATGAATACAAGGGCTTGAACGTGGCCGCGACGAGAAGAGTGGGCCGGGCTGACATCCGCGTGCCGGCGGGTCCCTACACGGGCCACCGCTCGCGACGATACCCCATATCCCAGAACATCCACTCGTAGCGCGCCGTCGTCACGGCGTGACGCCGCATGGCGTCGCGCTCGGCCGATCCGAGTCGCGCTCCCACCGCGTCGACGGCCGCCAGCACGGCGCGCACGACGGCGCCGAACTCCTCGGCTGCATACGTGGCGATCCAGCGTGCGTACAGCGGCTCCGGCGAGCCAGCCCGCTCGAGCGCCTTGCCCACCTCCCAGTAGATCCAGTAGCAGGGCAGCAGCGCCGCGACGTTCTCGTGAAATGGCGCGCCATAGGCGACCGCGATCAGATAGCTCGTGTACGCCTGGTTCACCGGCGCCAGCGGCGTGGCGGCGACGGTCTCCGGCGTGAGCCCGAACTCGCGGAAGAATCCCTCATGGAGCGCGCGCTCGACACGCAGCGCATTGGCCGCGTGCTCGTTGAACATGATGATCCAGTCGTCCGCGGGCGCCCGCGCCGCCGCCACCGACAACGCGCGGGCGAACTCTCTCAGATAGAGCGCGTCCTGGACGACGTAGAAGCGGAAGGCCTCGCGCGACAGGCTGCCGTCGGTGAGTCCGCGCACGAACGGATGCGCGAGGATCGCGCCGTAAATCGGCTCCATGGCCGCCCAGAGCTCTTTGGTGAAGGCCATGCCGCGGGTATGATACGCGCACTTCCGGAGGCGACGATGACGAACGACCTGCTCGAGAGCGTCAAGGATGGCGTGGCGGTGCTGACCCTCAACCGGCCCGATCGGCTCAACGCGCTTTCGGGCCCGATGCTGGACGCCCTTCTCGAGGCGCTGCCGCGCCTGGCCGCCGATCCCGCCGTCGGTGTGGTCGTCGTCACCGGCGCCGGGCGCGGATTCTGCGCCGGCGGCGACGTGAAGGCGATGGCGGAGGGCCGAGAGTTCGCCGAGACCGGTCTCGAGGAGAAGACCCACGGCCTCCGCAGCAAGATGGAGGTCTCCCGGCTGCTGCACGAGATGCCGAAGCCGACGATCGCGATGGTGCGCGGCGCCGCCGCCGGCGCGGGCCTGTCCATCGCGCTCGCCTGCGATCTGCGGATGGCCGGCGAGAGCGCGAAGTTCGCGACCGCCTTCGCGCGCGTCGGCTATTCGGGTGACTTCGGCGGCTCGTGGTTCCTCACACAGCTGGTGGGAACCGCCAAGGCGCGCGAGCTCTACTACACCGCCGAGATCGTGGACGCAAAAACGGCCGCCCAGCTCGGACTCGTGAACCGCGTGGTCCCGGACGATCGGCTCGAGGAGGAGACGCTGGCGCTCGCCCGGAAGCTCGCCGCCGGGCCGCGCATCGCGCTGCGCTACATGAAGCGCAACATGAACGCGGCGGAGACACAGCCGCTCGCGCAGTGTCTGGACCTCGAGGCCATGCACCACACGCGCACCGGCTTCACCGAGGACCACAAGGAGGCCGCCAGGGCCTTCGTCGAGAAGCGCGAGCCGGCGTTTCGCGGACGCTGAGCGTCCCGGCGCCCTCAGCCCAGCACGGCGAGGAGACGCTCGGGCACTGCCGCCGCGAACGGCACCTGCCCGCGTCCCAGGTCATGGCCGGTGTTCTCGACGCGCAGCAGTGCGCTCGGCGCCC
>Ga0075421_100001855_pt1 | contig 24964 bp, 25 predicted proteins | sample SoiMetdeltSBSDD5_FD_75292 | JGI IMG/M metagenome (GOLD analysis project Ga0075421, IMG submission 75292) | Bulk soil microbial communities from a Populus tree surrounding site in Tennessee, USA - Soil MetaG P. deltoides SBSDD5 | ecosystem: Environmental > Terrestrial > Soil > Tree plantation... | reverse complement strand
TTAGGCCTTCGCCAACCCGCTTCACATCGCCGAAGCTGCCGTCTTCCATGGCAATATGCGTGCGGCGATCCGGGCTGCGGCGCGCCTGTGCTTGAGCCCGTTCAACCAATCGTTGAAGATGTTGGTGCGACGCACCGTGGACATGGCCATCTGTACCCCATAGGGTACACTCCGTCAACGGCTTCCTCCCACGCCATGATAGGCTATTCTCCACGAAGCAGGACAACGAACCGAGCGGAGGAGACCGATGGAGACGCTTCCTAGGCGCACCGTGTCGCGCGCGGAGATGATGGGCCGCATGGCGCGCTTTGCTGACCTCGAGGGCTTCGACGGCGGGCTGCCCGACAGCCGGATGCCGGGCTCGATCCGCACGCTCTACAACGTCATCGGCTTTCAGCCGCCCGCCGGCGCCAAGGGCGCGGTCACGTCGCCGGTCGGCGACGACGCCTCACGGCTCGCCGCCATCAAGATCTCGGAGGGGTTCAACCTCGGCTACTGCCGCGCCAAGCCGGGCAGGGGCCCGATGATGCACAACCACGACACCAACGAGACCTTCATCCCCATGACCGGCACCTGGCGCTGCAGCTGGGAGAACGAAATGGGCGAGGTGGAGTTCGTCGACCTTGGCCCGCTGGACGTCGTCTCCTTCCCGTCGGGCGTGGCTCGGCGCTTCGAGAACGTGACGCCGGGCGATCCGGAACAGGAATGCATCCTGATGTTCGTGATCGGCGGCGACGCCCCGCGCGCCGAGTTCACCGACGAGGCCATGCGCGAGATCGAGCAGGCCGGCCTGGCGCCGCGCTAAATGTCCCGAATGCGACCTCGCTCCACAATCGGCAAACAGCATGTACAGACTAGGCCCCGAACTCTTCGATCTGTTGAATGCGGAGCAGCGGGTTGGGAACAAAATACCTGTTATCTATGGCGCGCCAGGCCTCTCGCCCGCCGAGATCGCCTCCATAGAGTCCCAGGTTGGATTTCGACTGCCGGTGGACTTTGCGTATCTCTTTCAGCACCTTCAGGATCCCGGGCGCGTCCTATTTCCGTGGTCAAATTTCAAGAAGCAAGAATATGACGAGCGGATTCGCTGGGTTCTGGAGGGCATAGAGTTCGATGTGGACCACAACAAGTTCTGGATGGAGCGCTGGGGAAAGCGACCTGCCGCGTTATCCGCGGCGCTCGACATTGCGCGGAAGGATTTTGAGGCTTGGCCGAAGCTCCTACCAATTTCGGGCCATCGGTTCCTGGCCGCGGAGCCTTGTCGTCCTGACAATCCCGTATTTTCGATCATGCAGACCGACATCATCTATTATGGCGCCGATCTGGCGCACTATCTGGTCAATGAGTTCATAGATCACGACTACGCCCTTCATACGAATCCGCAAGAGATTCGAAAAATCCGTATATGGAGCTACCTGGCGGAAGATCGGAATTGGGAACTCGATGACCGCTGATGCCACCCACCGCAAAGCTTTTTTCTGGAGGTTAGGGATTCGGCCGCAGGCGGGTTGACGCCGACGTACCGTGCGGTTCCGGCCTGTCAACGTCGCCGGAGCAAAGGCTGGCTCGCACTGCGCTAATCGGGAGGACTGTCAATGTGGTCTGCTAACAGGCTTGCGCTCATCTTGACCGCAGCGCTGCTGCTTGCCGCCCCATCGCTCGCCCAGGCCCAGGACTACCCGAGCCGCACCATCACGCTGGTGGTGCCCTACGCGGCGGGGGGCGGCAACGATGCCATGGCGCGCATCGTCGCCGACCATATGAGCCGGACGCTGGGGCAGCAGATCGTGATCGAGAACCGCGGCGGCGCCGGCGGCACCATCGCCACCCGCGCCGTGGCCAAGGCGGCGCCCGACGGCTACACCCTGGTGATCGGCGGCACCGGCACGCTCGCCGTCAACCCCACGCTCTATGCCAATGTCGGCTACGATCCGCGCAAGGACTTCGCGCCCGTCGGCCTGATCGCCACCAGTGCGCTCGTGATCCTGGTGCACCCCAAGGTCGAGGCCAGGTCGGTCCAGGAGCTGATCGCGCTCGCCAAGAGCAACCCGGGCAAGCTCAACTACGCCTCTGCCGGTCCCGGCAGCGGCATCCACCTGGCGGCCGAGCTGTTCGCCAGCATGAGCGGCATCAAGCTCGTGCACGTCCCCTACCGGGGCAGCTCGCCGGCGCTCACCGACCTGCTCGGCGGCCATGTCGACATCTACTTCAGCTCGCTGCCGCCGGCCGTGGGCATCACCGCGCAGGGCAAGGTGCGCGCGCTGGCGGTGACGGGTCGCGAGCGCTCGCATATCTTCCCCGACCTGCCGACCGTCGACGAGGCGGGCCTGCCGGGCTACGAGGCCGTGCTGCACTACGGCATCGCCGCCCCGGCCGGGACGCCGCGTCCCATCGTCGACAAGCTCAACGCCGCGTTGCGCAAGGCGCTCGACGCGCCGGAGATCACGGCCCAGCTGGTCAACACGGGGGCCGAGGCCCTGCCCAGCACGCCGGAGGAGTACGCCGCCGACATCGACCGCGAGGAGACCAAGTGGTCCCGCATCGTCAAGGCGGTCGGCGTGAAGGCGAATTGACACCGCAACCTGTCGACGGCTGGAGCTGGACGGAGGGCCCCCCGGCCGGATGGCCCCTCCGGCTGCCTGGGAAGCGATTCCAGAGGCCTCGCGGCGGTCCGGGCCTCTGAGGTGCCTCCCGCGCGCGACCGCAGCGCTGGGCCTCCGGGCGAAGATTTCGCGGTCGTGGCTGCAACCCGCGCCGGCGAGGTTGGCCCTGTCATGCCGGGCGAGCCCGACAGGGCGAGACCCGGTACCCAGGGTCCGGGGCTCCGCGCCCTCTCTGCTTGCCTGGGTCCCGGATATTGCGCCAACGCGCAATCCCGGGATGACAAAAGCAGTTGTATTATGTTGCATGCTGCGGTAGGAAATAGGAACAATAGTGCATCTTTCAGGACGAGCGGATCGGGGAGCAGCGCCCGCGATGGCCCAGCGCATCGATTTCCAGACCGAGCCGGGGCGCTATCGCCACTGGAAGCTGAGGTTCGACGGCGAGGTGGCCGAGCTCATCATGGACGTCGACGAGAGCGCGGGCCTCTTCGACGGCTATCAGCTGAAGCTCAACTCCTACGACCTCGGCGTCGATATCGAGCTCGCCGATGCGGTGCAGCGGCTGCGCTTCGAGCATCCCGAGGTGAAGGTGGTCGTCCTCAAATCCGGCAAGGACCGCGTGTTCTGCGCCGGCGCCAACATCCGCATGCTGGCGGGGTCCAGCCACGCCCACAAGGTCAACTTCTGCAAGTTCACCAACGAGACGCGCAACGCCATCGAGGACGCCAGCGCCAGCTCCGGGCAGAAGTACCTCACCGCCATCCGCGGCACCGCGGCCGGCGGCGGCTACGAGCTGGCGCTCGCCACCGACCACATCGTGCTGGCCGACGACGGCAACTCCTCGGTGGCCCTGCCGGAGCTGCCGCTGCTGGCCGTGCTGCCCGGCACCGGCGGCCTCACGCGCGTCACCGACAAGCGCAAGGTGCGCCGTGACCTCGCCGACGCGTTCTGCACCGTGGAGGAGGGCGTGAAGGGCAGCCGCGCCGTGAAGTGGCGCCTCGTCGATGCGGCCGTGCCCAGCTCCAGGTTCGATGCCGCCGTCGGGGAGGCTGCGCGGAAGCTCGCCGCCCGGTCGGACCGGCCGGGTGCCGCCCAGGGCATCGCGCTCAGTCCGATCGAGCGCAATATCGAGGCGGATGCCGTGACCTATTCCAGCGTGAAGGTGGAGATCGATCGCGGCAAGCGGCGCGCTACCATTTCGATCCAGGGGCCGGGCGAGCCGCCGCCGGCCTCCGCCGACGCGATGCATGCGCAGGGCGCGCAGTTCTGGCCATTGCGGCTCGCGCGCGAATTGGACGACGCCATCCTGCATCTGCGGCTCAACGAGGGCGAGATCGGTGTGCTGATCTTCAAGTCGCTGGGCGATCCCTCGCGAGTGCTGGCCCACGATGCGTTCCTCGACGCCAACAAGGGCCACTGGCTGGGGCGCGAGATCCTGCACTACTGGAAGCGCGTCCTGAAGCGCGTCGACCTCACCTCGCGCTCCCTGGTGGCGCTGATCGAGCCCGGCAGCTGCTTCGCCGGCACGCTGGCCGAGATCGCTTTCGCCTGCGACCGCTCGTACATGCTGATCGGTGCCCACAAGGGCGACAACCGGCCGCCGGCCACCATCGCTCTGTCGAGCCTCAACTTCGGCCCCTACCCCATGAGCAACGGCCTCACCCGTCTTGGCACCCGCTTCCTCGGCGAGCCGGAGAGCACGGGCGCGGCGCAAGCCGAGACCGGCAAGCCGCTTGAGCCCGAGGCTGCGGAGGAGCTAGGGCTCGTCACGGCCGCATTCGACTCCGTGGACTGGGACGACGAGGTGCGCATCTTCCTGGAGGAGCGCGCGTCCTTCTCCGCCGACGGTCTCACCGGCATGGAGGCGAACCTGCGCTTCGCAGGCCCGGAGACCATGGAGACCAAGATCTTCGGCCGGCTGACAGCCTGGCAGAACTGGATCTTCCAGCGCCCCAACGCCGCCGGCGCCGAGGGGGCACTGAAGCGCTACGGCACCGGGGTAAAGGCGAATTTCAACCCGGAGAGGGTTTGAACCCCCTCTCCCCGCTTGCGGGGAGAGGGCCGGGGTGAGGGGCAGCCACAAACTCGGACGTCAGAGTGTGCCGCTGCCCCTCACCCTAACCCTCTCCCCACGCTGAAGTAGCGTGGGGAGAGGGGACAGGATGGAGCGAGAGGATAGCGGGATGCCCGAAACCACCCACGTCGACTACTCGACCAAGATCCCCAACAACGTCGGCCTGATGGACGACGAGCGTGTGCTCAAGGCGCTGGAGCAGTGGCATCCCGGATACCTCGACTGGTGGATGAGCATGGGGCCGGAGGGCTTCCAGACCTCGGACGTGTACCTGCGCACGGCGATCTCGATCGACCCCAAGGGCTGGGCCAAGTTCGACTACGTCAGGATGCCCGAGTACCGCTGGGGCATCCTCTTGGCGCCGCGCGCAGACGACCGCAAGGTCAACTTCGGCGCCCACAAGGGCGAGCCGGCCTGGCAGGAGGTGCCCGGCGAGTACCGCGCCATGCTGCGCCGGCTGATCGTGATCCAGGGCGACACCGAGCCCGCCAGCGTCGAGCAGCAACGCTTCCTCGGCAAGACCGCGCCCTCCCTCTACGACATGCGCAACCTGTTCCAGGTCAACGTCGAGGAAGGCCGGCACCTGTGGGCCATGGTCTATCTGCTGCACAAGTACTTCGGCAAGGACGGGCGCGAGGAGGCCGAGCAGCTGCTCCAGCGCCGCTCGGGCGACCCCGACAAGCCGCGCATGCTGGGTGCCTTCAACGAGAGCACGCCCGACTGGCTCTCGTTCTTCATGTTCACCTACTTCACCGACCGCGACGGCAAGATGCAGCTCGAAAGCCTGGCGCAGTCGGGCTTCGATCCGCTCTCGCGCACCTGCCGTTTCATGCTGACCGAGGAGGCGCACCACATGTTCGTGGGCGAGACCGGCGTCGGGCGCATCGTGGAGCGCACCTGCGAGGCCATGAAAGAGGCCGGCATCGAGGATGCGAACGACATCGCCGCGGTACGCAAGCTGGGCGTGATCGACCTGCCGACGATGCAGAAGAAGGCCAACCTGCACTTCACGCTGTCGCTCGACCTGTTCGGCTCGGAGGTCTCCACCAACGCCGCCAACTACTACAACTCGGGTCTCAAGGGCCGCTACCAGGAGCACCGGCTGGAGGACGATCATCAGCTGACGAGCGCCGTCTATCCGGTGAGCAAGCTCGTCGGCGGCAAGGTCGAGATGGTGGACGAGCCGGCGCTGACGGCCATCAACATGCGCCTGCGCGACGACTACGTGGAGGACTGCGACAGGGGCGTGCAGCGCTGGAACAGGACGATCGAGAAGGCGGGCCTCCCCTTCCGCTTCAAGCTGCCGCACGTCGCCTTCCACCGCCACATCGGCGAGTTCCAGAACATCAACGCCGCGCCCGACGGCGAGGTCCTGAGCGACGCCGAATGGGCCAGGCAGAAGGACCGGTGGCTGCCGTCCAAGGCCGACGGCGACTTCATCGAGAGCCTGATGGAGCCGTGCTGGGAGCGCGGCAAGTTCGCGTCCTGGATCGCAGCCCCCAAGATCGGCATCGACAACAAGGCCGGCGACTTCGAGTACGTGAAAATCCACCAGGCCTGAGCCTCATGGGGCAGCGATGAGCGGCCGCTTCGCCATCGACCGGGTTTCCCAGCCGGAGCGCGAGCTGCTCGCGCGCTACCTTCAGCTCTACTGCTACGACATGTCGGAGTTCACGGGGTTGCGGCCGGTCGACGGCGGCTTCGCCTATCCATACCTGGACGCCTACTTTGGCGGCGACGAGCGTCGCGTGGCGTTCTGGGCGAAGGACGAGGTGGGGATTGTGGGGTTTGCCCTGGTGCGGCACGACCCCGACGACGGCCGGCGCGAGGTCGCGGAGTTCTTCATCCTTGCCGCATGCCGCAGACGCGGGCTCGGCATGGCGTTCGCCCGCCGGCTGCTCGCGCAGTCTCCCGGGCCTTGGAAGCTGCACCAGCTGGCCGCCAACGCCCGCGCCATCGCCTTCTGGCACCGCGTGCTGGAGCCCTTTGCGCCCTACGAGGAGGCGCCTCTCGCTTGGCCCGACGGCGTGCCGCGCATCGAGCAGCGGCTGGTCGTATCGTAGTGGTTTGTCGTGGCGGCTTGCTTGTCATCCCGGAATTTTGCGATAGCCAAATATCCGGGACCGAGTGCCAAGGGGGGAGGGCGTGGAGGCCTTGGCCCTGGGTAGCGGGTGTCGCGCTGGCGCGCTCGCCCGGCATGACGGCGCAGAACGCCGGGTATCCCGGCAGAAGGCGATCCGGTATATGGTTTGGCGTGAAACTCGGGGAGGATTGAAATGAAGAGAGTGATGCTTGCGGCCGGCGCGATCCTCGCGTTCTCGGCCGCGCCTGCCACCGCACAGAGCAAGTCCGTCAAGATCGGCTTCGTGAGCACGTTCAGCGGGCCCACGGCGGTGATCGGCAACGACATGCGCGACTCCTTCGAGCTTGCGCTCGATCATCTGGGTCGCAAGATGGGCGGGCTGCCCGTGGAGGTCGTCTACGAGGACGATGCGCAGAAGCCGGAGGTCGGCCGGCAGAAGAGCGAGAAGCTCGTGCAGGCCGACAAGGTCGATTTCGTGGTCGGCTACATCTGGTCGAACGTGCTGCTCGCCTCGCTCAAGCCCGTGCTCGACTCGGGCACGTTCCTGATCAGCGCCAACGCCGGTCCGCACCAGATCGCCGGTGAGCTGTGCTCGCCCAATTTCTTCTCCACCTCGTGGCAGAACGACCAGACGCCGCAGGCGGTGGGCGAGTACATGAACCAGAAGGGCGTGAAGTCGGTCTACCTGCTCGGACCCAACTACGCCGCGGGCAAGGACATGCTGGCGGGCGTGCAGACGACCTTCAAGGGCAAGGTGATCGGCCAGGATCTCACCAAGTGGCCCGACCAGCTCGACTTCTCCGCCGAGCTCTCCAAGGTGAAGGCCGCCAAGCCGGACGCAGTGTTCGTGTTCTACCCGGGCGCCGCCGGCGTGCAGTTCCTCAACCAGTACGTCCAGGCCGGCCTCAAGGATTCGGTCCCGCTCTACACCGCGTTCACGATCGACGAATTGTCGCTGCCGCGGCAGAAGGAGCTGGCGCTCGGCATTCCGGGAGCGCAGCATTGGGTCAACGACCTGCCGAACGACACCAACAAGAAGTACGTGACGGACTATATCGCCAAGTACAAGTCGCGCCCGTCGTTCTACGGTTCGCAGTCCTATGACGCGGTCGGCCTGATCAACAGCGCGGTCGTGGCGGTGAAGGGCGACCTGACGAAGAAGGACGCCATGCGCGCCGAGATGCGCAAGGCCAACTACAACTCGGTGCGCGGCCCCTACAGGTACGGCAACAACCACTTCCCGATTCAGAGTTTCTACCTGCAGGACGTGGTCAAGAACGCCCAGGGCGAGCTGGTCCTCAAGACAGTCGCCACCATCGTCAAGGACAGCCAGGACAAGCACCATGAGAAGTGCCCGATGAAGTGGTGAGCACGACTGCACCCGTCCTCCCGGAAGCTGAGGGCGAAGCCCGAAGCTGTCCGGGACCTCGTGCAGCGAGTCGAACCATACGAGGTCCCGACGCAGGGCGCTGCTCGTCCATGGCACGCAACGCTCTGGCCGGGATGATGGGTGGAAGAGTCGCGAGGGGTATGACCCCCGTTCGACTCGTTCCGGGCGGTCCCGGATAGTCTCGCTACGCTCGACTTCCGGGATGACGGGTAGAAGCCATGCTGCTCTTCCTCGAGCAATTCCTGAACGGGCTGCAGCTCGGGCTCCTGCTGTTCCTGCTGGCTGCCGGACTGACCCTGGTGTTCGGCATCATGGACCTCGTGAACCTGGCGCACGGGTCCCTCTACATGCTGGGCGCCTACTTTGCCGCCACCTTCACCGGCGTCACCGGCTCCTTCCTCGGCGGTGTCGTCCTCGCGCTGGCCGCGACGCTCCTGACGGGCATGGCCATCGAAGTGGTGGCCATGCGGCGCCTTTACGGCCGCGACCATCTCGATCACGTGCTCGGTACCTTCGGGCTGATCCTGTTCTTCAACGAGCTCGTGCGCCTGATCTGGGGACCGGCGGGGATGAACCTTACGCTGCCGCCGTGGCTCAATACCGCCGTGCAGATTCTGCCGGGTGTGCACTACTCGATGTACCGCCTCTCGATCATCATCGTCGCGCTGGCGGTGGCTGCCCTGCTCTATCTCGTCATCATGCGCACGCGCGTGGGCATGCTGATCAGGGCCGGCGCCTCGAACCGGGAGATGATCGGTGCACTCGGCATCAACATCAAGCTTCTCTACACCTTCGTGTTCGGCGTCGGCGCCGCGTTGGCAGGCCTCGCCGGGCTGATGCAGGCGGCCATTCTCACGGCCCAGATCGGCATGGGCGAGAACATTCTGATCCTCGCCTTCGTCGTCATCATCATCGGCGGCATCGGCTCGATCCGCGGTGCGTTCGTGGCGTCGATCTTCGTCGGCCTGATCGACACCATCGGCCGCGCCTTTCTTCCCGATCTCCTCAAGGCCGTCCTCAGCCCTGCCGCGGCGTCGACGGTGGCCCCTGCCCTGTCGTCGATGCTGATCTACCTCATCATGGCGGTCGTTCTCGTCGTGCGGCCGGCAGGCCTGTTCCCGGCGACAGGCAGATGACCGGACCGCTCACACCTCGCAACGTCGCCGTTGCCGCGCTGGTCGCATTCCTGATCCTGCTGCCGATCTACGCGCATGCGGTGGGCAACCTCTTCCTGCTGTCGCTGTTCACGCGCATCGTCATCCTGGCCATGGCGGCGGTGAGCCTGAACTTGATCATGGGTTTCGGCGGCATGGTGAGCTTCGGCCACGCCGCGTATGTCGGCATCGGCGGCTACGTGGTCGGCATCCTCGCCCACGAGGGGGTGCCGTCGGGCTTCGTGCAATGGCCGCTGGCGCTGCTGCTTTCGGCCCTGTTCGCGCTCGGCATCGGCGCGCTGAGCCTGCGCACGCGCGGCGTCTACTTCATCATGATCACGCTCGCGTTCGCGCAGATGATCTACTATGTGGCCGTCGCCCTCGACCGCTATGGCGGCGACGACGGGCTCACCATCTACCGCCGCAGCCAGTTCGCCGCCCTGCTGGACCTCTCCAACAAGACCTTCTTCTACTACCTGTGCCTGGCGTTCCTGCTCGCCACGGTCTATGTGGTCTGGCGCATCGTCAATTCCCGCTTCGGCCTTGTCATCCAGGGTGCGCGCTCGAACGACCGGCGCATGCACGCCATCGGCTTTGCGACCTTCCGCTACAAGCTTGCCTGCTTCGTCGTCTCCGGCACCATCTGCGGGCTTGCCGGTGTGCTGGAGGCCAACCGCACGGATTTCATCAGCCCGGCGATGATGCATTGGACGCGGTCGGGCGATCTCATCGTCATGGCCGTGCTCGGCGGCATGGGTTCGGTGTTCGGTCCGGTGCTCGGCGCCATCGCGCTGCTCGTGCTGGAGGAGGCGCTGCCCTTCCTGATCGGGGCCGCGGGCCATGTCGTGACCGGCAGGGACCTGGTGGCGGCGCGCGAATACTGGCAGCTTATCCTCGGCCCGATGCTGCTGCTGATCGTGCTCTATGCGCGCGGCGGCATCGACGGCCTGCTCGCGAGCCTGCGCCGTGCCTGAACCGCTGCTCGAGATCGACGGCCTCACCAAGCGCTTCGGCGGCGTCGTCGCCTCCGACAGCATCGTGCTCGCCGTGCCGCCGGGCGAGCTGCACGCCATCATCGGCCCGAACGGCGCCGGCAAGACCACGCTGATCGGCCAGCTGGCCGGCGAGATCGTCCCCGATGCGGGGAGCATCCGCTTCGGCGGCAGCGACATCACCGCCGTGGCCACCCATCGGCGCAGCATGCTGGGCCTTGCGCGCTCCTTCCAGATCACGTCGCTGTTTCTCGACTTCACCGCGCTCGACAACGTCGCCCTGGCGGTGCAGGCGCACGCTGGCCACTCCTTCCGCTTCTGGCGCGATGCGCGGAGCGAAAAGGAGCTGCGCGAGCCGGCGCGCGCCGCCCTTGCACGCGCGGGGCTGGCCGCGCGGGGCAACGCCATCGTCGCCAGCATGAGCCACGGCGAGCATCGCCAGCTCGAGATCGCCATGGCGCTCGCTACCCGGCCGCGCATGCTGCTGCTCGACGAGCCGATGGCGGGCATGGGCCCCGAGGAATCGGCGCGCATGGTGGAGCTGCTGCGCGAGCTGAAGCGCGAGGTCACGATCCTGCTCGTCGAGCACGACATGGAGGCGGTGTTTGCCCTGGCGGACCGGATCACCGTGCTCGTCTACGGCCGGGTCATCGCCAGCGGCGAGCCTGAGGCGATCCGCGCCAACGCTGACGTGCGCCAGGCCTATCTGGGCGAGCAGGAAGCGGTGAGCGAGCCATGAGCGATCCGGCAGTCGGGCGTCGGGCGCCGGGCGTCGCAGGCGCCGGACTTCCGCTTGCGACGCCCGACCCCCGACCCCCGACACCCCCACTTCTCGAGCTCGACGGCATCGAGACCGCCTACGGGCGCAGCAAGGTGCTCTACGGCGTCTCGCTCACGATTGCGCCTGCCGAGATGGTGACGCTGATGGGGCGCAACGGCATGGGCAAGACCACCACGGTGCGCTCCATCATGGGATTGACGCCGGCCTTTGCCGGATCGATCCGGCTCGACGGGCGCCAGATCCGCGAGCTGCCGTCCTACCGCGTGGCCCAGCTCGGCGTCGGCCTCGTCCCCGAGGGGCGGCAGGTGTTTCCCAACCTTTCCGCGCGCGAGAACCTGATCGCCACGGCGGCCAATCGCAGCAGCGCAGCCGATCCGTGGACCTTCGACAAGGTGTGTGCGCTGTTTCCGCGGCTCGCCGAGCGCATCGACAGTGCGGCAAGCCTCCTCTCGGGCGGCGAGCAGCAGATGCTGGCGATCGGCCGCGCCCTCATGACCAATCCGCGGCTGCTGATCCTCGACGAGGCCACCGAGGGCCTGGCGCCTCTGGTGCGCGAGGAGATCTGGCGCTGCCTCGCGCAGCTGCGCGCCGCCGGCCAGGCGATCCTCGTCATCGACAAGAACGTGGCGGCGCTGACCCGGCTCGCCGACCGCCACTACCTCATCGAGCGGGGCCGCGTGGTGTGGACCGGGACCTCCAGGGAGCTCGCCCGCGCGCCCGACGTGCAGCACCGCTATCTCGGTGTTTGAACGGTCAGGCTCGGAGGCCGCGTCGGCGCGCGGCTCGCGAGCCGGTGTCTCACAGCAGCAGGACCACGCTGGCAAGCAGACCGACCAGAATGAGCACGGCGAGGCGCCGGCGCTGCAGGCGCAGCCAGCTCTTCGCCTTCCTCCAGTCCGGGTTCGCGAGCCAGGCCAGACCCATCCCCATCAGAACGCCCACGATCCAGGCGTTGTAGGTGGCCGGCACCTCCGACAGGCTCGGCTTGCCGGCAAACAGGGTCCACAGGGCGGCCGCAGCCCCTGCCAGGGCCAGGAATGCAAACATGTGGCGCATGCATGCAGAGTCCTCTGCGCGCAAGACCTTCGCCGGCCCGTGACCGACGGGGCCGGATGCCGCACCTTAGGGCGGTCGGCACCAAGGCGAAGCTCCAGCGTAAAGACGGCGTTAACGGCCGGCTGCGGCAGTCTCGGCGCATCGCACGTGCGGTCAGCGCGCGGTCCGGAGCATCGCCAGCACCAGGGCGGCGAGCGCGCCGCCCACCGCCAGGAGGCCGAGGCGGCGGCGCTGCAGGCCCCACCAGCCCTCGATCTTCCTCCAGTCGAGACGGGCGAGCCACGCCAGCGCCAGCCCCATCAGAACGCCGGCCGCCCAGGCGCGGTAGTGGCTCGGGGTCTCCTGGAGCCTGCCGCCGCTCAGCGGGCCGAGTGCGGGGCCTGCCAGCAGAACCGACAGCGCGACCCCGGCGGAAGCGAGCGCCACAAACGCGAACAGGCGGTGCATCGAGAGCCTCTGCGTACCAGACCTCTTGCTCCGCCAGAAGCGGGCTGGAGCAAGATAGGGCCCTGGTGCAAAGCCGAAATTAACGGCCGGCTGCAGGCGATCCCGGGTCCGGTCTTCGCGCGTGCGGGATTGGTGATTTGACAGCCTCGGGTTGCAGGCGCAGAGTTGGAGTGCTCCTGCCATATGGAGGTCTAAGAAAATGCTTCCCCCGGGCAGTCCAAAGCCGTCCCTGCGAGCGGGCCGCACGGCCCGAGGCGGGACGGCAAGCACCGACAATCCGAAACCTGCAACAGGTTCCGCCGTCTCGTGAGAACAGGCGGGCGGGACCGGTAAAGACCTGGAAGTTCCGATCAGGAGGGCCATGCAACGGAGCTGTCGCCGCAACGGCGCGTCCGTCACAAAGTGAGCGTAGAGGCCCGATGATCAACCGGCTGCGGAGGCAGCCGCGAGCCCGGCGGAACCAGCCAATCCGTCGGGCTCTGTATTTTCGAGGTCGCCGCAGATAGAGCTTCTCCCGGCTCGAGGGTGCCGCGAGCGAACGGCTGCTACTTCCGCGTGGCCTGCCACTTGGCCTCCTTGCCCTCCGAGCTGCTCGTGCCCTCCATGACGCCGCCCTTCACCTGGCCCGTGTAGCGTACGCCGCCGGAGGTGAACGTGATCTTGTCGGCTTCGAGCGTGCCGTCGGCGATCGCGCTGACGCGGCGCGCGTCGGGGTGATCCCGGCGGGCCGGGTGGTCGCCGGCACTGGTGGTGAGCGTGCCCGTAAAGAACTGATAGCTCTGCTTCAGCGACAGCTCGCCGTCGCCCAGCTGCCAGGTGCCCTCCACCTTCGCCGGGACGATCCACAGAAAGGTCCTGCAGTAGCCGGTGCAATCCTGGCTGGCATGCGCGGTCACGTCCGGCTTCCAGTCGCCCATATCGAAGCTGTTGGAGACCACGCGCGTGCCGGGCTTCATGTCGAGGATGGTGGGACGCAGCTTGACGTTGAGGCTGGGCAGCAGGAACATCGTGACGACCGTGGCCTTCGAGAAATCGGAGGCGAAGATATCCGCGTTGAGAAACGTCGCTCTCTCGGACACGCCGGCCTTGTCCGCGTTGTGCTTGGACAGCTCCACCATGTTCGGGTTGAACTCGATGCCGAGCGCCGTGGCGCCGAGCTTGGCGGCGGTGATCACGGTGCGGCCGTCACCGGAGCCCAGGTCGACCACGAAGTCCTGCGGCGTGACCTTGGCGATCTCGAGCATCTTGTCGACCAGGCTCTGGGGCGTAGGCACCCAGATCACGTCCTTGCCGGACTGACCGACCAGCGGCTTGTATTCCGGGCCGGGCTGCGCCCGGGCGGCCGGCGCTGCCAGCCCGAGAAGCAAAGCTGCCAACGAAAGGGCAATGAACCTCGACGAATGCATGGTGATCTCCCACTCAGGCTCGCAACCCGCCGCAACCGCTGGGCGCGCCGCCTCTCCACGATAAGGGTGTGGCGGCGTTGTGGCACGAGGCCTGGGGCAGATCCTGTGAACTTCGTCGCGCGCCGGTGGCACGCGCGCCATACCGGCCGCCGGCTCGGGGCCTGCCGGCCGAGGCACCCCTACGGGCGACCCGTCATCCCGGACGGAGCGAGGCGAGCGCTTGCGCGAGCGGCGCTGCCCCGGACTTGATCCGGGGTCCGGGACCTCGTGAGGCGAGGTGTCGACTCGTTCGACGAGGTCCCGGACAGCCTCGCCTGCGGCTCCCCCGGACTTGATCCGGGGTTCCAGGATGACAGGTCCGCGGCCGAGTGCCGTCTCAGTCGTCGTCGTCGTCCACGATGCTCCTGATGCACTCGACGATCTGCTCTTCGCCCTCTTGCTGGGAGTCCACCGGCCATTCCACGAGCACGGTCTCGCCCTGCTTGAATACCACCTTGAACGCGGTCTCCGCGCCTGGCGTAGGGACAACGTCTCCGGTCACAAATGCCATGAAAGCCTCCATGAGGACGCCGGGCCAAGACCGCCCGACGCGGCAACTCTAGCCGCGATTCGGTGCCGAGATGGCGCCCCCAACCGGCGCCCGGAGCCCAGGATGCAGTGGAGAACCTCCGAAGGCGCAGTCTTCAGTTGATCTTCGCGCCGGACAACTTGACGAGGTTGCCCCATTTCTCGATCTCCGCCGCGAGAAACGGCCTGAACTCCTCGGGGGTGCTGGCCACGATCGACGAGCCCTGCTCCTCGACCGTCTTGTGCACGGCAGGATGCGCCATGGCCTTGCGGACCGCTGCACCCAGCCGGTCCACGATCGGCTGAGATGTCCCTTTCGGAGCGAAGAGCCCGACCCAGAGTGCGATCTCGTAGCCCGGAAGCGCCTCGCCGATGGTGGGCAGATCGGGCAGGCGCCGCGACCGGTTTTTGGTCGTCACGGCCAAGGCGCGCACCTTTCCGGCCTCGATGAAGGACAGCACCTCGACGAGCGGTGCGAAGATGAGCTGGATATGGCCCGCGACGAGATCGTTGGCGGCCGGTGCGCCACCCTTGTAGGGAACGTGCACCATGTCGACTTGCGCCAGCTTGCTGAACAGCGCCGCGGAGAGGTGCTGCGAGGAGCCGTTTCCTGCGGTGCCATAGTTCAAGGCACCTTTGTTGCGGCGCGCATACTCGATGAACTCCGCCAGCGTCTTCGCCGGCACATCGTTGCTGACCACCAGGACGTTCGGAATGTAGAGCAGCTGGGAGACGGGTATCAGGTCCGTCTGCAGATCGTATCTCAGGCTCTTGTAGAGCGTGACGTTGGTGGCAAGCGTGCTGGTGGCGACGAGCAGCGTGTAGCCGTCCGGCGCTGCGCTCGCGACATATTGGGCGCCGATGTTGGCGCCCGCACCTGGGCGGTTCTCGATGACGATGCTCTGGCCCAGCTCCGTGGTGAGCTTCTCGGACAGGATCCGTGCAGTGGTATCCGTACCGCCTCCTGCCGAGAACGGCACCACGAACGTTATGGTCCGGTCCGGCCAGTCCGCGCCGGCCGTGCCAGGCAGCGCGGCAGTGCAGGCGGTCATAGCGAGACCAACCAGGAATGACCGTCTCTTCATCGCATTCCTCCCATGCTGCTTGTTGGCGTCGAGCCGTGATCGACTCGACTTTCCAGGTCCACGAGAAAACTGCTCCGATCTTGGCCTTTGCTTGCGACCATAGCATTCAGTCGAGCATTTCCCACGCTTGCAGGAAGCCCGAGGCGGCTATTCCGTTAGCGTGCCATCCCGCGGTTGAGCCAGGCTGTGCGCACGGTGAGGCCCTCGCCAACATCAGCGGGGCGATCGAGCGCGACGTCGAGGTGCAGCGCGAAGCCGGCGCGCTATCTGCCACGGCGTCGCGGCCTTTCGATGACGGCGACGGCGGATTTCTCGCGTCGCTGGATTTCTGCGCCGACGGGATCGATGAGACGGTCAACCGGACCTCCGAGCGGGTTGCGGCCGCCGCCGGATGGGAGTCCGACTGACCCTGCTGGGTGAATTCCACACATTCGCAATGTCATCCCGCTCGAGGTCACGGAGGCTTGACGAGAATTGTCCTCATGCAGGTCGGAGCCGCCTTCAAGGACGCTTAGCTCTTCCAGCAGCTCACCGTTCTCATTGAGGCGGTACCCCATGTGGATTGCCCCCTGTAGTGTCGTGTCAGCGCCGTAGCCCGATGTCATGATCTTGTCGATTGCCAACTTTGACATACCATGCTGTCAGATATCGCTTCCGGCAATAGATCGTGCGAGCACTAAGAGTACAAACCTGAATCAACGGCAGAGTGCGTTCGGACAGGGGAGGGTTGGAATGCCTGAGCAGGCTCGCGGGCAAGTGGTCGTGCCGGCCGCCGAAGCGGCCGCCGCATGTCGGGGGGCAAATGCGGATATCTCCAGCGCGCGAGCGAACGTCACGCCATTCAAGCCTGGAGTGGACCAGCTCCACTTCGACATCATCGTGGTGGGCGCTGGGTTGTCAGGCATCGGCGTCGCCTACCATCTGCAGCGAGACTGCCCTCGCAAATCCTTCGTCATTCTCGAGGCACGCGGCGCCATCGGCGGCACCTGGGACCTGTTCCGATATCCGGGCATCCGTTCGGATTCCGACATGCATACGATGGGCTATCGCTTTCGACCCTGGCGCGGCGAGAAGGCGATCGCCGATGGCCCATCGATCCTCGAGTATCTCAAGGACACTGCGCGAGAATACGGCATCGACAACAAGATCCGATATCATCGTAAGGTAATGCGCGCGTCGTGGGCGTCGAGTGAAGCGCGTTGGACGCTCGAGGTGCTGGGTTCCGAAGGCGAGATGCGGAACTACACCTGCAACTTCCTCCAGATGTGCAGCGGGTACTACGACTACGACGCTGGCTACGTGCCCGGTTGGCCAGGCATGGAGCACTTCAAGGGCGAGATCGTGCACCCCCAGAGATGGCGGGAGGATCTCGACTACACCGGCAAGCGCGTCGTCGTGATCGGCAGTGGCGCAACCGCAGTCACGTTGGTGCCGGCGATGACGGACAAGGCCACGCATGTCACTATGCTGCAGCGCTCGCCGACCTATATCGTGGCGCGGCCGGAAAAGGATGCCGTCGCCAATTGGCTCTACGCGAGACTGCCCGAGCGGCTCGCGCACACGCTCGCGCGCTGGAAGAGCATCTCGCTGCAAATGTACTTTTATAACGCTGCGCGCAGGAAACCGGACGCAGCGAAGGCGCGCATCATCGAGCTTGCGCAAGCCGAGCTCGGCCCTAGAACCGACATCCGGCACTTCACGCCGCACTACAATCCTTGGGATCAGCGGCTCTGCCTCGTCCCCGACGGCGACCTTTTCAAGGCAATTCGCGAAGGCCAGGCTTCAGTCGTCACCGACGAGATCGAGACCTTCAGCGAGACAGGTCTGACGCTGCGCTCGGGGGAAAAGCTCCAGGCCGACATCGTCGTCACCGCGACCGGGCTCGTGATGAAGATGATAGGCGGCATAGAGCTTGTCGTGGACGGGAGGACCGTCAATCCGGGCGCGACCATGAGCTACAAGGGCATGATGCTCTCGGACGTGCCGAACCTCGCCACGACTTTTGGCTACACCAACGCCTCGTGGACCCTCAAGGCCGATCTCACCGCCGAATATCTCTGCCGCATTCTCAACAGGATGGATCGCCGCGGCTATGCCTACTGCACGCCGCGTAACAATGATCCGTCGATGATCCCGGATACGACACTGCCGCTCTCGTCTGGCTACATGCAAAGAGCGAAGGACATCCTGCCGAAGCAGGGCTCGAGGCGGCCGTGGAAGCTTCATCAGAACTACGCCAAGGACATGCTGGCGCTGCGCTTCGGATCGATCGACGACGGCACGCTGGTGTTCACGCGCCATGCCGCGCAACGGAGGAGCACCCGCAGGCGTGAGGACAGTTGACGGCTGTGCGTGAGGCACCATGGAGAGGTGCGGACGACCGCCGCGGTGCCGCACTCGATCCCGGTCGCAACGCAGGATCTTTTCGCGCAGCCCGCTCACGCAACCAAGGGTCACGACGACAGGGATTTCGTACGGGGACGGCATGCCGAACCGAATGACCCTTCAAGACCGTACCGCAGTCGTCACGGGCGCCGGCAGCGGCCTCGGACGCGCGATCGCGCAGTCACTTGCAAAACGGGGCTGTCATCTCGCGCTCGCCGATATCGGCGAGCCAGGGCTCGCTGAAACCGTACAGCTGCTTGGCCACCCCGGCATCCGGGTCTCCCGCCACCAGCTCGACGTCGCCGATCGGACAGCGGTCGCGGCGCTGCCGCAGGCGGTCCTGGCAGAACACGGGCGCATCGATTTGCTGTTCAACAATGCGGGCGTGGCACTCGCCGGTACCTTCGACCAAGTCAGCGAAACTGATTTCGACTGGTTGTTCGACATCAATTTCGGTGCGGTCGTGCGGCTCACCCGGGCGTTCCTGCCACATCTGGAGGCAAGCGACGATGCGCGGATCGTCAACATGTCGAGCCTGTTCGGCCTGATCTCGCCGCCCGGCCAGACCGCCTATTCGGCAAGCAAGTTCGCCGTCCGAGGTTTCTCGAACGCCCTGCGTTTCGAGCTCGCGGGAAGCAACGTCGGCGTTACCGTCGTGCACCCGGGCGGGGTCGCCACCAAGATCGCCGAGAATGCGCGCAGACCTGCCGGCACCACCGACACCGAGGTAGCAGAGCAACTTGAGCGGGCCCACCGCGTGTTGACGATGCCGCCGGCGAAGGCTGGCGAGATCATTGTTAAGGCGGTGGAGCGTCGCGCTCCGCGCGTAGTGGTCGGCGGCCGGGCCAGGATGATCGCACTGATGGAGCGCCTTGCCCCCGTGTCGTATTGGAAAATTCTCGAACTGCTGGCTCCGCAACCCGTGAAACGCGGCATCGAAAGATCGGAAGGACCTCTGTGACAGTTGTCGTCCCATTGATCCTGTTGGCGGCCGCCTTGATCGCTGGCCTCGTCTGGTTCACGGCCGACACAGCGCGCAAGGTCGAAGCCGCGCTGCCGCCCCGCGGCCGACTCATGGAGTTGGACGGCGAGCGCGTTCATTATGTCGACACCGGCGGTGCCGGCCCCGCCGTCGTCATGATCCACGGGCTCGCCGGCAACCTGCTGCATTTCGACTACGCACTCGCGGGTCGCCTCGCCGGCGAGTTCCGTCTCATCCTCGTGGATCGCCCCGGCTCTGGTTATTCCAGCCGCGCAGCCGGCGCGGACGCGACCCTCACCGCGCAGGCGGCCACGATCGCCAAGCTGATCGGGGCGCTGGGGCTGAAGCATCCGCTCGTGGTCGGGCATTCGCTCGGTGGAGCGGTCTCGCTGGCCCTCGCCCTCGACCATCCCGATTGCGTCGGCGGGCTGGCCCTAGTTGCACCCCTGACGCATGCGCAGGAGCAGGTTCCCGCAATGTTCCGACGACTGGTGATCCGCACGAGCTTGGTACGCAGTCTCGTCGCCTGGACGCTGGCGACTCCGCTCGGGATCCTGCGTGGTCCGACGACGCTGATGGAGGTCTTTGCACCGGACACGGTAGTGCCCGCTTTTGCGCTCCGCGCCGGCGGGCTTCTCGGTCTGCGCCCGAAAGCCTTCTGTGCCGCATCTTCGGACATGGTCGCGATCAACGACGTTCTGCCGGCTTATACCAGGCGTTATCCTTCGCTCAATCTCCCGTTCGGCATCCTGTTCGGCGAGGACGACCGGCTGCTCGACTATCGCAAGCAAGGCGAAGCAATGAGGGCGTCCTGTCCTGCGCTCGATCTCGAGATCATCGGCGGCGGGCACATGCTGCCGATGACTGCACCCGATCGTTGCGCGGCCCTCGTCCGCCGCATCGCGGCACGCCAGCACGAAGTCCCTCGGAACGCAAACCAAGCATAGCGCCGCTGATCTGGGAAGCTCGGACGCTCGTGCGCTTTTTCCTGGCGTTCAGACAGGGCGTGCGCCAGTCTTCGTGCTGCAACAGAACAAGTGGCCGCGAGGCCGCATTCGGGAGGAGCCATGCCATGATGCCAAGTCGAGGAGGCTTGTTGGGGATCGCCGGTGCCGCGCTCGGCCTGGCCTTGGCGACCGGCGCACTGGCCCAGTCGGCGCCCGTCGAGCTGCGCTACGCAACCAGCGCGCCGTCCAAGACAGTCTGGGAGATGCAGGTCTTGCGCTTCCAGAAGCAAATCGACGAGCTGAGCAAGGGCACGCTCAAGATCAACGCCTTCCTGAACTCGCAGCTGGGTTCCGAGCAGGACACTGTCGCACAGGTCGCGCGCGGCCGCATCGACATGGGCGGCTACTCCATCACCGCAGGCTCGCTACTGGTGCCGGAAATCTCTCTCCTCAGCATCCCGTTCTTGTTCAAGGACCAGAAGGAGCAGGACTGCGTCTACGACAAGCATCTCACCAAGCTCACTCAGGACATGTTCGTCAAGAAGGGCGTGGTGATGATCGGTTGGAGCGAGGTAGGCGTCGCCGACATCATCGGCAAGAAGGCCTACGTATCGCCCAACGATCTCAAGGGCCTGAAGGCACGCTCCGCTCCCAATAAGGTGGCAGCCTTCATGTGGAGCGAATTCGGCGCCAACCCCAATCCGCTCCCTGTTACGGAGTGGAACTCCGCCTTCCAGACTGGGCTCATCGACGTCGCCGACTCCGGGCCGACATTCTACTTTTTCTCGGGCCTCGCGAAGCTCGCCCCGGTGGTGACCATGACGCAGCACCAGGACCAGGGCGGTGTCGTGCTGATCAACAAGGCGGCCTATGACAAGCTCTCCGACGAGCACAAGAAGGTGCTGGCCGCCACCGAGACCATGACGCCGGCTTCCCAACTGCGAGCCGAGGTGCGGGGCTTCGAGGGCAAGATCCGCGAAATGCACAAGGCGGCGGGGGGCACCGTCGTGGAGCTTACACCTGACCAGCGCGCGGTCTGGCGCAAGGGAGTCGAGGGGGTGTGGCCGAAGATGGTCGCTGCCGTCGGCGGCGACACGAATGCCTACTGGAAGGCGATCCGGGACGGCATCAAAGCCTGTTCGCCGTAGCCGCGATCGCAAGGGGCACGCGCCAGCACCAGGTCCACGGAGCGGCGGATCGCCCGCTTCGTGGGCGGGGCGCATCAATCCGAGGATCGGCATGGACTGGAGGTCGTTGCGAGGACGTCTCGTCCTGTTGCAGCAGCGCTGCCAGCACGCTTTGCAGCATTTTCGCGGTTGGCTCGGCGGGTTGCTGCGAACCTTGCTTGCCTTGGGGCGTGCCCTGCGGGGTGGCCTCAGCCGGAACATGCGTAGCCTCGCCGTGCGATTGCAGCCGCACTGGCAAGCTCTGCGCGACGCCGTTCGCCGCCGGCTGCCGCAGCCGTTGCCGGCCTGGCGACCCGGAGCCGATCCGCCAGAGGCGGCCCGCAAGCTGGTCGAAGGATGGCATCGTGGCGAGTGCTGGCTCGCCGTCGCCTGCTTTGGCTTCATTGCCGGCATCCTCATCCTCGACGTGCTCGGCCGCGAGTTCCTGGGACCGTTCCTGCGCTTCATCGGCCTGGAGCCCGGTGCAACGGGCATCTTCGCCTCTCAGAAGCTGTCGATCTTCGCTCTGGTGATCGGCAGCTTCGCCGGCATCGGCATCGCCACAGCCAGCGGCGCCCACATCGTGCCAACTTTCGCCTCAGGCTGGGTCCCCGCGCAGTGGAAGCCCGTCTTCGACCGCGCCGCTGATGTTCTCACCGGGGTGTTTCTCCTCGGCGCGACCTGGTTCGGGTTCAAGTTCGTCGGCTCGTCCTTCAAGACCGATCTGCGGGCGCCGGTGCTCGACTGGCCGGTTTGGCCAATCCAACTCGCCATTCCGCTCGGCTTCCTGTCCGCGGCGGGGCGCTATTTCATCTACGCCGCCTGGCCGGCACTCAAGCCCGTGCCGCCGGAGTTCCAGGAATGAAGACCCTGGGACTCACGGTCTCGATCTTCGGGCTGCTGGCGTTGCGGCAGCCTCTGCTCGTAATCCTGCTTGCGGCCGCCGCCTGCGTGCACCTGTTCTGGGGCCGCGGCAATCTCGAGGACATCGTCGAGGACATGTGGGTCGGGCTCGACAAGGAGGTGATCCTGTCGATCCCACTCTTCATCCTGTGCGGCAACGTGATGACGCGAGGCTCCATCGCCCAGCGACTCATCGGCATCCTGGCCGCCCTCACCAAGCCGCTGCCCGGCGGGCTGGCGGTGGCCACCATCCTCTCCTGCGCGGTGTTCGCCGCCATCTCCGGCTCTTCCATCGTCACCATGCTGGCGATCGGCACGATCATGTATCCGGCCCTGCGCAATGCCGGCTACGACAACAAGTTCTCGCTCGGTGCCATCATGTCGGGCGGCACGCTCGGGATCATCATTCCACCGTCGATCCCGATGATCATCTACGGACTCGTCACCGAGACGTCGGTGACGGACCTGTTCGCGTCGGGCTTCGGGCCGGGCCTGCTCCTGACCCTCGCCCTCTCCGCCTATGCGGTCTGGTTCAACTGGGGCATGAAGACGGCAGCCTTCGAGCTGAGCGAGTTCTGGCTCTCGTTAAAGGACGGCATCTGGGCCGCGCTAATGCCCGTGATCCTCCTCGGTGGCATCTACTCGGGCTACTTCACAGCCACCGAGGCCGCGGCGGTGGCGCTCGTCTACGCTCTGGCGGTCGAGATCTTCATCTACAAGGAGCTGAAGGCCAGCGACTTCTACAATGTCGTGCTCGAGGCCTCCAAGCTCGGCGGCTCGCTGTTCCCTCTGATCGCGGTGGCGCTCAGCCTCAACATAATCCTGATCGAGCACCGGGTGCCCCAGTCGCTCGTCGGCTTCATGCAGGGCTACATCTCGAGCCCTCTGATGTTCATGATCCTGGTCAACTTCCTGCTCCTGATCGTCGGTTGCCTGATGACGACCGGAGAGGCGATCCTGGTGCTCGCGCCGCTGCTGGCGCCGCTTGCCGAGTCCTACGGCTTCAACAGGGTGCTGTTCGGCCTGATCATGATCCTGAACCTGGAGATCGGCTACCTCACCCCGCCGGTCGGCCTCAACCTGATCGTTGCCATGGGCGCCTTCAAGCAGAGCTTCGGCCTGCTTTGCCGGGCTGCCGTCCCCTTCATTCTGATCATGTTGGTGTGCCTGGTGACCGTGATATGGCAACCTTGGATCGCCATGTACCTTGTCAACGGCAAGTTCTAGCTTGGCAGCTGAAGGAGATCGGGGGGGCGTTCGGTGTTTCTTCAGATCCGCCATGTGGTACACTGACCGGAACAGACGATGACCAGGGCAAAGCGCCATGAGCCAACCGACGCCGGCTGTCGAGGTTCCACAACAGGCGGAGCCGCTTTTCAATCCAATGTCGTCGGACGTCATTGCTAATCCCTATCCGCATTACCACCGGCTGCGAACGCTCGATCCCGTCCATCGCTCGCCCCTGGGGGTTTTGGTCGCGAGCCGGCACGCAGACGTAAGCTTCGTCCTCCGCGACAAGCGCTTTGGCAAGGACTTCGTCGGCCGCATGAGCCGGCGGTTCGGGCCGCAGGTGCTCGACGAGCCGGTCTACCGCAGCATGCGCCACTGGATGTTGCAGCTGGATCCGCCGGACCATACCCGCCTGCGCGGCCTTGTCGTGAAGGCGTTCACCGCCCGGCGCGTGGAGGACATGCGCCCGCGCATTCAGGAGATCGTCGACCAGGCGCTCGATCGCGTAGAGCAGCGCGGCCAGATGGACCTGATCGCCGACTTCGCGCTCCGCCTGCCGGTGACGGTGATCTGCGACATGCTGGGCATTCCCGAAGAGGATCACGAGACGATTTTCTCGGGCGCGCGCGCCGGTGGCCGGCTGCTCGATCCGGTACCGCTGAGCCGCGCCGAGATCGACAAGGCGAACGCGGACAACTTGGCAATTGCGGCGTACTTCCGCACGCTCTTCGAGCTGCGCCGCCGCCAGCCGGGCGACGATCTCACCACGCAGTTGGTGCAGGCGGAGGAGCAGGGGCACAAGCTCACGAACGAGGAGCTGACGGCCAACGTGATCTTGCTGTTCGGTGCCGGGCACGAGACCACGGTAAACCTGATCGGCAACGGGCTGCTGGCGCTCCACCGCCATCCGGATCAGTTGCGGCTGCTGAAAGAGAACCCTGCCCTTATCGCCAATGCCATCGAGGAGCTGCTGCGCTACGACTCTTCGGTGCAGTTGACAGGACGCACGGCGCTGGAGAATGTCTCGGTGGGCGGCGTTGACGTCGCCATGGGCGAATCGGTTTTGTGCCTCCTCGGGGCCGCCAACCGCGACCCCGCCGTCTATCCCGATCCAGATCGACTCGATATCACCCGGTCGAATGTCCGGCCGATGTCTTTCGGCGGCGGCATCCACTTCTGCCTCGGCGCGCAGCTCGCGCGCATCGAGGGTGAGATCGCCATCGCCACGCTGCTGCGCCGGCTACCCGACCTGGAGCTCGATGATCTATGGCGCCCGGATTGGCGGCCGACGTTCGTTCTGCGCGGGCTGAACAGACTGCCGTCGAGATGGTAATTTCGCTCTGTCTCGGAATAACCCGTCAGGCCGAGGGTTGGGTAAGCCCTTCCGTAAGCTGGTGAGGGTCACTGCCGGTGATCGCCGCCCATTGGGACGTGTGCCCCGTGCGGTGCTCCACTACCACCATCCGCACGCGCTCACGCACCTCGGTCGAGGGCCTCGGGGACGTCTGGTGATTCGCCATAGCTCCGAACTCTTAAGATCTGGAGCCTCCGACAAACCCGGGGCGGTTCATTGCGCTTGCAAACGCGCGATTGGTACGATGGCTCAGGGCGTACGCCGGGCGACGATCGTGATCTCGATCGGGATGTCGAGTGAAACCCACACGCCTTCGGCGTCGGACAGCTTACCGATACCGAAGTCGAGCCGCCTGAGAC